>Ga0068860_100000157_pt1 | contig 110717 bp, 113 predicted proteins | sample KBSSwiS32_FD_66597 | JGI IMG/M metagenome (GOLD analysis project Ga0068860, IMG submission 66597) | Switchgrass rhizosphere microbial communities from Kellogg Biological Station, Michigan, USA - KBS Switchgrass S3-2 | ecosystem: Host-associated > Plants > Roots > Rhizosphere > Soil ... | reverse complement strand
GCCTCCAGCTCGATGTCCCAATACAAGTAGTCGAGCCAGCTTTCGTGGAGGTGGTGCGGGGGGAAGCGGCGGCCGTGTTCCTGCAGCTCGAAGGCGGTGGGTCGCCGGGGCGCGCGGTGCGGGTGCATGGACGCTTCCTTCGGCGTGCGCCCGCCCTTGCTCAGGTTGCAGCGGGCGCAGGCGGTGACGATGTTTTCCCAGGTGGTGCGGCCGCCACGCGAGCGGGGGATCACATGGTCGAAGGTCAGGTCCTCGCCGGCCGAGCAATATTGGCAGGAGAAGGCGTCGCGCAGGAACAGGTTGAAGCGGGTGAACGCCGGCGGCCGGTCCTGGGCCACGTAGTGCTTCAGCGACACCACGCTGGGCAGCTTCATGGCGAAGGAGGGAGAGTGGACCTCCTGCTCGTAGGTGGAGATTACGTCGACGCGGTCCAGGAAGACCGCCTTGATCACTTCCTGCCACGGCCAGAGCGACAGGGGGTAGTAGCTGAGGGGCCGGTAGTCGGCGTTCAGCACCAGGGCGGGGCAGCCGGACGGCGGGCGGCTAAGGACCTGCATCGCCGGTCCTCCTGCGCCGAACAGCGACGCTTATGGGGTACGCTTGTGGACTGAAGGCCGATCTCCTTCCGCGTAGCGCTGGACGACCTGAGCCGCCCCATCCACAGACACTATAGGTAAGATTCGAAGACAGCTCCATGACCTGGGCGCCACGGTTGCGGCGCGGCAAGCGGCGCGTTTCGACTGGGCGGCAAGAAAAAAGGGCTCCCCGAAGGGAGCCCCTTGAACCTCAGCAGACGGGGAGGTCTGCAGGCCTTTCGTCACCCACCAACCAGGGCGAGGGCGACGCCCGAAGCAAGGCCCAGACCCAGCAGGGCGGCCGGGGCGAAGCGATCCAGGAGGCGTTCGAAGTTGGCGACAGCTGCGAGAGTCATGACACACACCTTTGAAGTTGGAACCCTCGAGGGAGCGAGGGCGTATCGCTATTTGAACGATGCTAAGATAGGGCTGGATCTGATCGCTGTCAAGATGATCTTCACGTTGATTAGATCGCATCCTGGTAGAGGGTGGCTGCGGCCTCCGATGGCGAGACATCAGCGGCCCGCGACCACATCTGATCACCGCTTAGATAACATCGATCTAAACGCCGTCAAGATAATCTTTACCGCGCTTGGATGAAAAACTAGGGTGGCGCGCCATGTCAGACTCGAATGCGCCCGAGGCCAGGCCCTACCATCACGGCGACCTGCGGCGCGCTTTGGTGGATGCGGCCCGCCGATTATTGGAGACCGAGGGCCAGGCGGCCATGTCGCTGCGCGCGGTGGCGCGAGAAGCGGGGGTGAGCCCCGCGGCGCCCTACCATCATTTCAAGGACAAGGCGGAGCTGATGGACGCCATCGCCGCCGAAGGATGGGAGCTGCTCGCCCAGGACATGTACGAGGCGGGGTCGGCGGCGCCCAAGGACCAGCTGGCGATCGTCACCACCTATGTCACCTTCGCCCGCAGCCGGCCCGCGCTATACCGGGTGATGTTCGACGCGGCGCGCGACAAGGAGACGCTGCCGTTCGACAACGCCGCCGAGGGCGCGTTCTACACCTGGTACCGCCAATCGCTGCTCGGCGGACGCGACGCCGCGGGCGACGAAATGGAGTTGGAGATCCTGGCCGCCTGGGCCTCCGCGCATGGCCTGGCGGAAATGGCGGGCTTCCGGCCCTTCGAGCGGTTGAAGGACCAGCTGGGCGGCGAGACGCCATTCATCAAGGCGGTGCTCGAGCAAATGGGCCGGCACAGGACGCTTGACTGAAGCGGCGAGGGCTCGCAGCGCTCGGGTCCCGCCTGCTACATCCGCGCTGTGCCTGGCTTCGTCACCCGCTTCGCGCCCTCCCCCACGGGCTATCTGCACCGCGGCCACGCCTTCTCGGCGTTGACGGCGCACGAGGCGGCGCGAACCGCCGGCGGTCGCTTCCTGTTGCGCATCGAGGACATCGACGCCACCCGCTGCCGCGCGGAGTTTGAGGCGGCCATCGCCGAGGATCTGGCCTGGCTCGGGCCGGATTGGGAGACGCCGGCGCGCCGGCAGTCGGAGCACATGGCCGACTACGGCCGGGCGCTGGACATGCTCGCCGCGCGAGGCCTGACCTACCGCTGCTTTCGCACCCGCCGCGAGGTGGCCGAGCAGATCGGCCAGGCGCCGCATGGGGCGATGGAGGCCTTCCGCGGCGCGCCGCTCGCGCCCGAGGAGGAAGCCCGCCGCCTGGCGGCCGGGGAGCCGTTCGCCTGGCGCCTCTCGCTGGTCGCCGCCGAAGCCAGCCTCGGCGGCTTTGACGGCCTGAGCTTCGTCGAGGAGGGCGAAGGTCCGGGCGGCGAGCGTGGCGAGATTCGCGTCCGCCCCGAGCTGGGCGGCGACGTGGTGCTGGCGCGCAAGGACGTCGGCGTCGCCTACCACCTGGCGGTGGTGCACGACGATGCGCTGCAGGGCGTCACCCACGTGATCCGCGGGCAGGACCTGTTCGAGGCGACCCACGTGCAGCGCCTGCTGCAGGCCCTCCTCGGGCTGCCGCAGCCGCGCTACAGGCACCACCGGCTGCTGGTCGGCCCGGACGGAAAGCGCTACGCCAAGCGCGACCGCGCCGAGACGCTGCGCGAGTTGCGCGACCGGGGCGTCACGGCCAAAGCGCTGCGTCGGGAGATGGGCTTTTGAGCGACGCTGCCGAAACGCCCCGTTGGCGCGCCGTCGCGGTTCTGATGCTGGGCGTCTGCGTGATCAGCGCCGCCCCGATCCTGGTGCGGCTCACCGAGACCGGTCCTGCCGCCGCCGGCTTCTGGCGCCTGGCCTTCGCCGCGCCGGTGCTGGCGATGCTGGCGCATGGCGCGCCGGAAGCGCAGGCGGGTCCCTCGAAGCTGGCGATGCTGGCCGGCGTGATGTTCGCTCTCGATCTCGGCTTCTGGCACTACGGCATCAAGTACACCTCGGTCGCCAACGCCACGGTGCTCGCCAACCTCACGCCGGTGGTGGTCACCGCCTTCGCCTGGATCTTCCTGAAGGAGCACCCTCGGCCGCTGTTCCTGTTCGCGGTGGCGATGGCGGTCGCCGGGGCGGCGATGATGGCGATCCAACGCAAGGGCGCGCCTGGCCTGAACCCGCCGCTCGGCGACACGCTTTCGGCCATCACCACCGTCTGGTACGCGCTCTACCTGCTGGCGATCGGCGCGGCGCGAAAGCGCGAGTCCACCAACCGGCTGATGCTGTGGTCGAGCGTGGTGGGCGCGCCGATCGTGTTCCTGGGCGCGGTGGCGCTGCGCGAACGGATCATGCCGGCGGGGCCCGGGGGATGGGCCGCCTGTCTGGGCCTGGCGGGGGTGCACATCGCCGGCCAGGGCGCGATCGCCTGGGCGATGGGCCGGCTTCCCACCGCCACCGCCTCGGTCGCCATCCTGGTGCAGCCCGTGGTGGCCGCAGCGCTCGGCTGGGTGCTGTTCGCCGAGATGCTGACCCCGCTGCAGGCGCTGGGCGCCGCCACGGCGCTGGGCGGCGTCGTCCTGGCGCAGCAGGTGTCGCGGGGAAAGGGCTAGGCCGCGGCCTGCGGCGTAAGTCCCCACGCCACCCTCGCCCGTTCGATCGAGGCGAGCCTGGCTTCGAAGGCCGACCAGTCGTCGGCTTCGGCGATGCAAGCCCAGAGCGCTTCGATGTCGTCGTAGAGCAGTTCCTCGGGCTCGGCCCGAGCGAAGTAGGGATCTGCCAGGCGCTCGGGGCGGTCGGGCGCGTAGGGGGCGATCTGCTGGCGGAATGCGAGGGCGGCCTCGCCCTCGTAGACGGCGGCGCGCCCGCCCCCCAGCGCGCGCGCCTCGTCGTTGCAGAACCAGTCGAAGAAGAAGGGCTCCCAGCGCAGCGCATCGCCGCCCTCGGCAAGCGCAGCGAACGCCGCCTGGGTCAGGGCGACATCCGCCTCCCCGCCCCGCGGCTTGACGCCCAGGCGCTCCAGGATCGCGGCCACCAGGGCGTCGCGGTAGGCCGGGCCGAAGCCGTTCAGCGCCTCCACCAGCGGGTCGCTTTCGGCGACCAGGGTGAAGCAGCCGCCCAGTTGCTGCAGGTTCCAGAACACCGCCTCGGGCTGGCGGCCGAAGGCGTAGAGGCCGGCGTGATCGAAGTAAGCTGCCGTAAAGGCGGCGTCGGAGCGCGGCAGGAAGCGGTAGGGGCCGTAGTCGAAGCTCTCGCCCGTGATGTTCATGTTGTCGGTGTTGAGCACCCCGTGCACGAAGCCCGCCGCCATCCAGCGGGCGGCGAGCCGGGCGGTGCGGCGCACCACCTCCACCAGCAGGGCCGCGGCCTTGTCGTTGGCGCCCGCGAGCTGCGGATAGTAGGTCGCCACCACGTGGTCGATCAGCGCGGCGATGCGGTCGGGCCGCTCGAAGAAGGCGTGCCGCTGGAAGCTGCCGAAGCGGACGTGGCTGTGCGACAGCCTGACCAGCACCGAGGAGCGGGTCGGGCTGGGCTCGTCGCCGCGGACCAGTTCCTCGCCAGTCTCGACCAGCGAGAAGGTGCGCGAGGTGGGGACGCCCAGCGCTTCGAGCATGGCGGTGGCGAGCACTTCGCGCACCCCGCCCTTCAGCGTCAGCCGCCCATCGCCCTGCCGCGACCAGGGCGTGCCGCCCGAGCCCTTCGTGCCGAGGTCGAGCAGCCGGTCCGTCCCCGCCTCGCGCATCTGGGCGAACAGGAAGCCGCGGCCGTCGCCGAGTTCGGCGTTGTAAACTCGGAACTGGTGGCCGTGGTAACGCATGGCCAGCGGCGGATCGATGTTGTCCGGCAGCGCCTCGAAGCGGCCGAAGTGAGCGATCCACTCGTCGTCGGTCAGCGTGTCGAGGCCCACGGTCGCCGCCACGCGGTCGTTGCGGAACCTAAGGATGGTCTGAGGAAACGCAGCGGCCTGCACAGGATCGGCGAACTCGCCGCCGAGCTTGGGCAATTGCGGATCGGGCTTGTAACGCGCAGAGACCGGCATGGCCGCCAGATGGGCGCAAAGCGGCGCGACGGCAACAGGGTCTAGTCGCTCCGGCCGAGGTTGCGTGCTAACCCGACGCCATGGCGCGTCGCATCACCCTCGACTTTCTCAAGACCGAGAGCGCTTCCGGCCTGATCCTCGCGATCTGCGCCGCCGTGGCGATCGTCATGGCCAACTCGCCCCTGGCGGGGCTGTATTTCGACTTCATCGACACGCCGTTCACGATCCAGATCGGCGCCTTCCGCGAGACCCATTCGACGCTCGAGTGGGTCAAGGAGGGCCTGATGGCGATCTTCTTCTTCGTCGTCGGCCTGGAGATCAAATACGAGGTGCTGCGCGGCGAGCTGGCCAATCCGCGCCGGCTGGCGCTTCCCGTCGTGGCGGCGCTCGGCGGAATGGTCGCGCCGGCGCTGGTCTATCTCGCCTTCAACGCCGGGGCCGGCGGCTCGCCGCAAGGTTGGCCCGTCCCGGTGGCGACCGACATCGCCTTCGCCATCGCCGCACTGGCCATCGCTGGGCCGAAGCTGCCGCCGACCCTGCGGGTCTTCCTGCTGACGTTGGCGATCGTCGACGACCTCGGCGCGGTGCTGGTGATCGGCGCTGTGTTCACCGAAGGCGTCAAATGGGCGGCGCTGGGCGGTGCGGCGGTGTCGCTGGCGCTGATGGCCCTGCTCGGCCGCTGGCGCGGCGTGCCCTACCTGTTCTACGCCGCAGGCTTCCTGCTGGTCTGGGCTTTCACCTTGAAGTCCGGGGTCTCCACGTCGGTGGCCGGCGTCGCTGCGGCGATGACCGTGCCGATCGAATCGCGCCGAGCGCTTCGGCCCGGCGTGCTCGAGGACTTCATGGAGGGCCTGCACCCCTACGTCGCCTATCTGATCTTGCCGCTATTCGCCTTCAGCGCCGCCGGGTTCCGGCTCGCCGACCACGCGCTGAGCAGCGTGCTGCACCCGGTCACCTTGGGGGTGGCGCTCGGCTTGTTCCTCGGCAAGCAGGCCGGCGTTTTCGGCGCCACCGCCGCCGTGGTCGGGCTGAAGCTGGCGCGGCGGCCAACGGGCGCCACTTGGCTGGAGCTTTATGGCGTGTCGCTGCTGTGCGGAGTGGGCTTCACCATGAGCCTGTTCATCGGCGCCCTGGCGTTCTCGACGGAATACCGAGCGGGGGAAGTGCGCATGGGCGTGCTGATCGGTTCGGTGCTGTCGGCCGCCGCGGGCATGGCGGTGTTGCGATGGGCGCAGGCCCGCCGCGCCGATACTTGAGGGCTCGGCGAGGCGCTTGCAGGGCAGCCCCAGCCTCGCTAAAGCCGCGGAAGTCTTGCAGGGAACCATCTCATGATCGGCATCGGCGCCATCGTCCTCTTCCTCGTCGTGATCGGCGCGTTGAACGTCATCGAATTCGGCCGGCTCGACTAAGCGCGCAAGACTCCGATGTCGGATCGTGGCGCGGCGCTGGTGACCGGTGGTGCGCGGCGCATCGGCCGCGCGCTGGTCCACGCATGCGCCAAGGCCGGCTACGACGTGGCGATCCACGTCCGCAATCCCGACGATGACGCCGACGCGGCCGCCGGCGAAGTCCGCTCCGCCGGGCGCAAGGCGGGGATCCTGTCCTGCGACCTGCGCAAGGAGTCCGCCCTCGTCGCCCTGGTGGGCGAAGCCGAGGCGGAGCTCGGGCCGGTCACCCTGCTGATCAACTGCGCCAGCGTCTTTGAGGAAGACGCCTTTCCCACGCTGAACCGCGCCTCGTGGGACCTGCACATGGAGACCAACCTGCGCGCGCCGCTGGTGCTCGCCCAGGCCTTCGCCCGCCGGCTGCCGGCCGAACGCGAAGGGCTGATCGTCAACGTCCTCGACCAGCGGGTCTGGCGACCCACCGCCGACTTCTTCTCCTATTCGCTCAGCAAGGCGGCGCTCTGGCAGGCGACTCAGATGATGGCGGTGGCGCTCGCCCCGCGCGTGCGGGTCAACGGCATCGGCCCCGGCCCCACCCTGCAGTCGATCCACCAGGACCCCGACGCCTTCCAACGCGAAGCGGCGTCGACGCCAATGGGCCGGCCGGTGGACCCGGCCGAGGTGGCGCTGGCGCTACGCTACCTGATCGACGCGCGCTCGGTGACTGGCCAGATGATCGCCGTCGACTCCGGCCAGCACCTGACGTGGGGCTAGAGCCGGCGATGACCAAGCCCCAGGCTCCCGCGCCCGTCGGCGGCGAGGTCCGCACGGCGATGACCCGGGTGTTCGTGACCGGCCTGAAGGTCCAGGCCGAGATCGGCGTCTATCGCCACGAGATCGGCAAGCGCCAGCCCCTGGTGGTCGACGTCGAGCTCGACGTGCCGAGCGCGGGCTCGGCGCGGCTTGCCGAGACGGTCAATTACGAGAGCATCCTGCAGGCCGCGCGCGACATCGCCGACCAAGGCCACATCGAGCTAGTGGAATCCTTCGCCGACCGCCTGGCTCAGGCCTGCATGGCCGATTCGCGGGTGACGCGCGCGCGGGTGCGGGTGGAAAAGCCGCTGGCGCTGGCCCCCGACGCCGTGGCCGCCGGCGTCGAGATCGTCGTCGAACGCGTCTGAAACATCTTTTCAAGCCGGCTCCGCGCACCCACCTTTGGTAGGCGGGCGCAAATCCGCGCCTGGAAAGACGCGAGATGACGGACAGACTGAGCTACGGCGCCACCGAGGACCGCACCATGCCGGCGGTCGTCTACGGGCTCTATCTGCTGGGGATCGCCAACGGGCTGACCATCCTCCTGGGCCTAATCCTGGCCTACGCCCAGCGCGGCGACGCCGGCGCCCGCATGCGCAGCCACTACACCTTCCTGATCCGCACCTGCTGGCTGTGGCTGGCCTGGATCCTGATCGGCGGCCTGCTAGTCGCCATCGGCATTCCGCTGAGCGTGATCCTGATCGGCGTGCCCATCCTGGCGCTCGGCTGGGCGATCATCGGCCTGGTGCACATCTGGTTCGCGCTGCGGGCGATCGTCGGCGTTATCTACCTGGCGCGCGACGAGGCCTATCCGCGGCCGCACAGCTGGTTCCTGTGATCCTCCCCCACAGGGGGAGGCGGCCCGAAGGGTCGGAGGGGGCTTCCACTCAGACGCTGATACAGTCTGCCCCGAGCTTCTGAGCGGAGGCCCCCCTCCCGCGTCACGGGAGCTCCCCTGAGGGGGAGCGTCGTTAGGCTCAGGCCATCACGAGTTGGCGGCGCACCATCTTGGCGTAGTCGTCCATCAGCGCCAGCGACTGATTGCCGGGCGTGAAGCTGTACTCGCCGATCTGCGCCACGGGGGTGACCTCGGCGGCGGTGCCGGTCACGAAGCATTCGGAGAAGGTGGACAACTCCTCCGGCTTGATGTGGCGTTCGATCACCTCGAAACGCTGCGACCTGGCCAACTTGATCACCGACTGGCGGGTGATGCCGTTCAGGAAGCAGTCAGCGAGCGGGGTGTGGATCACCCCGTCCTTGATGAAGAAGACGTTCGAGCCGGTCGATTCGGCGATGTAGCCCCGATAATCGAGCATCATCGCGTCGGTGTAGCCGTCCTTCTCCGCGGCGTGCTTGGAGATGGTGCAGATCATGTACAGGCCGGCGGCCTTGGCGTGGACCGGCTCAGTCTCCGGCGAGGGGCGCTTGTACTTGGCCCAGCACATGCGGATGCCGCGCGCCTTCTCTTCCGGCTTGAAGTAGCTCGGCCAGTCCCACACCGCGATGGCGACATGGATCTTGGTGTTCTGCGCCGAGACGCCGATCATTTCGGAGCCGCGCCAAGCGATGGGACGTAGGTAGGCGTCCTCCAGGCCGTTCTTGGCGCAGGTGTCCTTGCAGGCCTGATCGATCTCGGCCACCGTGTAAGGGATTTCGAAGTCGAGGATCCTCGCGGACTCGAAGAGGCGCTCGGTATGGGCGGTCAGCTCGAAGATCTCGCCCCCGTACATCCGCTCGCCTTCGAACACCGACGAGGCGTAATGCAGGCCGTGAGTCAGTACGTGCACCTTCGCCTCGCGCCAGGGCACGAACTGGCCGTCCAGCCAGATCCAACCGTCGCGATCGTCGAAGGAAGCAGTAGACATTTGGGCGATCTCTCCTTTCAGAGGGCCTCCTTGAACCCCCGCGGGGGCTCCGCGTCAAACGAAATGGGGTGGGCGGCATGAACGCTCAAGCTGAGGGCGGCCAGCGTTCCCGCCATCTGCTGATCGTGGACGACGACGATCGCATCCGCGAACTGCTCAAGGCCTATCTCGCTCGCGCCGGCTTTCGCGTGTCCGCGGCGCACGGCGGCGAGGCCGCGCGCAAGCTCTTACTGGCGCTGGATTTCGACCTGGCGGTGTTCGACGTGATGATGCCTGGCGAGGACGGGTTTTCGCTGACCCGCTGGCTGCGTGAGCAGCGGGGCGCCAGCGGGCGAACGCCGGTCCTGATGCTGACCGCGCGTGGTGAGGCCGACGCCCGCATCGAGGGCCTGAAGATCGGCGCCGACGACTATCTGGCCAAGCCGTTCGAACCGGAAGAGCTGTTGCTGCGCATCGAGGCGATCCTGCGCCGCTCGCAGCACCGGCCCGAGACGACAGGGCCGCTGCTGCTCGGCCGCTGCGCCTTCGATCCCGACCGCGGCGAGCTCACCTGCAACGGCGAGCCGGTGCACCTGACGGAAGCCGAGGTGGCGCTGATGCGCGAGCTGGCGCGCAGCCCGCACGACGCCGTGGACCGGCTGGCGCTGGCGCGGGGCGACAGCGACCCGTCGGGCCGCGCCATCGACGTCCAGGTCACACGGCTGCGCCGCAAGATCGAGGACGACCCCAAGGCCCCGCGCTACCTGCAGACCGTGCGCGGCGTAGGCTACCGATTGGCGCCCGACTGATGGCGATCTTCGAGCAGTTTCGGCGGCGGCTGGGGATCTGGCTCAATCGCCGGGCCCCCAAGACGCTGTTCGGCCGCTCGCTGCTGATCATCGTGCTGCCAGTGGCGATCATGCAGGTCGCCGTCACCTATGTGTTCTTCGACGCCCACTGGCAGACGGTCACCGCCAGGCTTTCCGAAGGGCTGGCCGGCGACATCGCCTGGGCCGTGGAGAGCTACCAGGACGACCCCAGCCCCGCGGCCTTCCAGCGGCTGGCGGCGCGGGCGCAGGAGTCCATGGGCCTGTCGGTGGCGCTGCAGCCCGGCAAGACGCTGCCGGTGGGCCGGCGTTCTTCGCTGTTCGCGCCGATCGATCGCTCGATGCAGCGCGCGCTGGGCGACCGGCTGGACCAGCCGTTCTGGTTCGACACCACGCGCTACCCGGCCTACGTCGACGTCCGCGTGGCGGTCAGCGGCGGCGTGCTGCGGGTGCTTGCGCCGCGCGACCGCGCGTTCGCCACCAACGGCCACATCTTCGTGCTCTGGATGACGGTGGCGACCGTGCTGCTGACGGCGATAGCGCTGCTGTTCATCCGCAACCAGGTGCGATCCATCGAGCGGCTGGCCAACGCCGCCGAGGCGTTCGGGCGGGGGTCCGACGCGCCCAGCTTCAAGCCGCATGGCGCTCGGGAAGTTCGGCAAGCCGCGGTGGCCTTCCTCGACATGCGTGCGCGCATCCAGCGGCACATCGACCAACGCACGACGCTGCTGGCCGCGGTCAGCCACGATCTGCGCACGCCGCTCACGAGGCTGAAGCTGGCGCTGGCGCTGGCCGAGCCCTCCAAGGCGAACGACGCCATGAAGGGCGACGTCGTCGAGATGGAGCACATGATCGACGAATACCTGGCGTTCGCCCGCGGCGAAGGCGGCGAAGCGGTCGAGACCGTGCGGCTGCGCGAAATGATCGAACAGGTCAGCGAAGGCGCGATCCGCGCCGGAGCCGAGGTCAGCGTGTCGGCCGACCCCGCGCTCGAGGCGCCGGCGCGGCCGAACGCGCTGAAGCGCGCGATCGCCAACCTGGTGATGAACGCCGCCGTCTATGGCGAACATGTCGAGGTCGCAGCGCGGCCGCGGGCGCAGGGCGGCGTAGAAATCGTCGTCGACGACGATGGCCCAGGCATCCCCGCCGAACGCTACGAGGACGCCTTCAAGGTGTTCGGCCGGCTGGACGAGGCGCGCAATCTGAACACCAAGGGCGTGGGCCTGGGCCTGGCGATCGCCCGCGACGTTGCCCGCGGGCATGGCGGCGACATCACCCTCGACCGCTCGCCGCTCGGCGGCTTGCGCGCGACGCTTCGGCTGCCCGGCGCGTTACGGCCCTAATCTCAGGAGGACCATCCATGCGCCGATTGCTTGCCACCGCGGCGGGCCTGAGCCTCGCGGCCGGGGCCGCTCACGCCACCGACCCGGCCGAAGGGGTCTGGCTGGTCGAGGCCAAGAACGCGCGGGTGAAGATCGCCCCCTGCCCCGCCAGTGCGGCTCAGCTGTGCGGCGAGATCGTCTGGCTCGACAAGCCCAAGGGCGACGACGGCCAGCCCCGGCGCGACGAGAACAACCCCGACCCGCAGCAGCGCGCCAAGCCGCTGATGGGCCTGATGATGATCCGCGACTTCCGCCAGGCCGGCCCCGGCCGCTGGGAAGGCGGCAAGATCTACGATCCAAAAGCCGGCAAGACCTACGCCTCGAAGATGCGGGTCGCGACCGATGGAACGCTGCAGGTGCAAGGCTGCGTGCTGATGATCTGCAAGGCGCAAACATGGACGCGGGTGCGCTAAGCTTGGCCGCCGCTACCCGCCGAGCTCCTTCGATCGGCGCGCCGCGGCGGCGACCGCATCGCGCAGCAGGTTCGGCAGGCCGGCGTCGGCCATCAGCACCTCCAGCGCAGCCTGAGTGGTGCCGCCGGGCGAGGTCACCTGCCGGCGCAGCTCCGCCGGCTCCTCGCCGGTGCGTGACAGCAAGGCCGCAGCGCCGGCCAGCGTCGAGCGGGCGAGTTGCGCGGCGCTCTTCGGGGCGAGGCCAGCGGCGACGCCCGCCGCCTCCAGCGCTTCGATGAAGCCATAGAGGTAGGCCGGTGCGGAGCCGGAGACCGCGGTCGCCGCGTGCATCAGCTCCTCGTCCTCTAGGTCCACCACCGCGCCCAGCGGCTCGAACAGCGCATGCGCCCGCGCCAGCGCCGCCGGGTCGTCGGCGTAGAGGCTGGCGGTGCCCTGGTTGATGGCCGCGGCTGTGGTCGGCATGACCCGCGCCACGCAGCGGCCGCCGAACTCCTTGGCGATATCACGCGACCGGACGCCGGCGGCGATGGACACGATCACCGCATCGGCGGCGAGCCACGGCGCGACCTCGGCCGCAGCCTCGCGCCAGATCTGCGGCTTCACCGCCAGCACCACGGTGCGCGCCCGCGCCAGCTCGGCTTCAGGGGGATTGAGGTTCGCGCCGTCGGCCGCCGCGGCCTGGGCGAACGCGCCCGGCTGCGGGTCGCGGATCATCAGCTCGCCCGCGGAAAAGGCGTTCGCCTCGCGCCAACCGGCGACCATCGCGCCGCCCATGCGCCCGGCGCCCAGCATGAGAATGGGAGTGACCATGGCGGCGGAAACTAGCGGCGCTCCGGCCCAGACACAAACGCGCCCGCGAGGTCTTCCCCGCGGGCGCGAATTTCAGAGTTTCCGATCTGGCGACGCCGGCCTCGGGATCAGGCCTCGCCGACAGTCTCGAACATGCAGGCGGCGACCGCATCCTTCGGCGACTTGGCGCCGCGGACGAGGAAATCGAAGGCCGGGAAGAAGCGGTCGGCCGCTTCGACGGCGACGTCGATCATCGCCGCGGCCTGAGCCAGGCTCGGCTGCTCGCCGGTCATCAGCGCCATGCCGTGGCGGAAGATGATCTCGCCGTCTTCCCAGAGCTCGTAGTGGCCCAGCCAGACCCGCGGGTTGATCATGCCGATCAGTTCGTGCGCATCGGCGCGCTGCGCCTTGCCCGCTGTAAGATCCATCGACAGGCACAATTGCAGGCAGTCGCCTTCCGGGCGCCAAGCGAACCAGAGCTCGTAATCCTTCCAGTCTCCCGCAAGGCTGAAGGCGAGGTCGCCATCTTCGGTGCGATCGAACGGCAGGTTCTCCGCCGTAAGCACATGCTCGACAACGTCCAGCGGGTCGTTGGCGAGGAGGACGCTGTCGTCAGGCTGGGTGATGTCCATTAGACCCAAGGTCCTTTCGCAATTGGCGGGGCGCGGCCAGCCGCTCCCGAATCGCCTGCGTCACTGAAAGTAAGCTGCTTCGCCCGCATAACTTCACCCGCTTCTCCTGCGAGTTGATCTGCCGGCGCGTGTTTCTGTGGATGTTCAGGGCGTGCCCGTCCCCGGCGCCTCGGAAGTGGGCGCAGCGCCGTGTTGCGCGCGCAACGCTGCGACTTCAGCGCGCAGGGCGGCCAGTTCGGCCCGAAGCGCGTCGAAGTCGTCGCGGCGAACGAGGTCAAATTCGGCGGCCACGCGATCGGCCTGGGCGCGCAGCGCGGCCTTCGCTTCTTCGCCCGCAGCCTGGGCCAGGCCCATGGCGGCGGTCGTCAACTTGGCCATTTCGTCGAGGAATGGGTTTTGGGTCTGCATCTCACTCACGAGCGCCTGCAAGAATGGCGCCTTCCGTTCTAATATGGGTTCCTAGGGTCGAAAGCGAAGACCATCTCGTCTAAACCCCTTTCCCGCACAACGCTGGAGCCTCGCGACCGTGCCTTTTCCGGACTTCGATCCCGTCCTCCTGCGCATCGGTCCCTTGGCTATACGCTGGTACGCCCTCGCCTATGTCGCCGGCATCCTGCTGGGCTGGCGTTACGCTGCGGCGATATTGCGCAAGTCTTCGCTGTGGACCCATCGGGCGCCGCCGATGACGACGCTGCAGCTCGATGACCTGATCCTCTGGATTACGCTTGGCGTGATCCTCGGCGGCCGGCTCGGCCACACCCTCTTCTACACGCCCAGCCTGATCTGGCAGGACCCGCTGGAAATCCTGAAGGTCTGGCATGGCGGCATGAGCTTCCACGGCGGCGCGCTCGGCGTGCTGCTGGCGCTGGTGATCTACGCGCGGACGAACAAACTGGACGCGCTGCGGATCGGCGACGTCTGCGCCGCCGCCACTCCGATCGGCCTGTTCTTCGGGCGCATCGCCAACTTCATCAACGGCGAGCTCTGGGGCCGGCCGACGACCGTGCCGTGGGGCATTATTTTCCCAGGCGCCGGCCCGCTGCCGCGCCATCCCAGCCAGCTCTACGAAGCGGCGTTGGAGGGGCTCGTCCTGTTCGCGCTGCTGGCCTGGGCCACCTGGGCGAAGCGGTGGACCAACCGCCGCGGCGTGATCATGGGGCTGTTCATCGCCGGCTACGGGATCATCCGCATCAGCCTCGAAAACGTGCGCGAGCCGGACGCCTACATGCCGCACTTCCCGCTCGGCCTGACCATGGGGATGATGCTGTCGGCGCCGATGGTGATTGTCGGCGCATGGATGATCTGGCGCGGCCTGAATGAGGGCCTGCCGCCTGAAAGCGCGCAGCCGCCCGCGGCCGAGGCCGCCGCCAAGGCGGGCTGATGCACCTGCGGGAGCGGCTCGAGGCGCTGATCGCCGAAGCGGGGCCGATCAGCGTCGCACAATATATGACCGCCTGCCTGCACGACCCGCAGGGCGGCTATTACGCCACGCGCCCGGCGCTGGGGCCCGAGGGCGACTTCATCACCGCCCCGCTGATCAGCCAGATGTTCGGCGAACTGGTCGGGATCTGGGTCGTCGCCGCGTGGGAGGCGATGGGCCGGCCGCATCCCTTCCGCCTAGTCGAAATGGGCCCGGGCGACGGAACGCTGATGAGCGACCTGCTGCGCGCCGCCCGGCTGGCCCCGGCCTTCCTCGAAGCCGCCAGGGTGTGGCTGGTCGAGGTCTCGCCGCCGCTGCGCGCGCTTCAGCGTGCGCGGTTGGGCGACAAGGTCCGCTGGGCCGACGCCCTGGAGGCCGTGCCCGGCGGCGCGCCCCTGCTGCTGGTCGGCAACGAGTTGCTGGACTGCCTGCCCGCGCGCCAGTTCGTCCGCACCGCCGCCGGCTGGGCCGAGCAGGTGATCGGTTTGGACGACAAAGGCCGACTGGCGTTCGGCCTGGCGAACACGCCGGGGGGGACCCTGCTGCCCGACGCCCCGCAGGGCGCGGTGTTCGAGCAATCCGCGGCGCAAGCGGCGCTGGGCGCGGCGCTGGGCCTGCGCATCGCCGCCGACGGCGGCGCGGCGCTGTTGATCGACTACGGCCGCGCGACGCCAGGGTTCGGGGACACCCTGCAGGCGCTGCGCCGGCACGAGAAGGTCGACCCGCTGGCCTGCCCGGGCGAGGCCGACCTCACCGTCCATGCCGACTTCCCGACGGTGCTCGACGCGGCCCGAAGCGAGGGCGCGCAGACCGCCATCCAGACCCAGGCCATGTTCCTCGCGGCGATGGGCGTGGGCGCACGCACCGAGGCGCTGTTGCGCGCACGCCCCGACCGCTCGGCGACGCTGGGCCGCCAGCTGCACCGGTTGGTCGGCGCCGACGAGATGGGCGAGCTGTTCAAGGCCGCCTGCATTCATTCGCCGGGCTGGACCCCGCCCGCCTTCGAGGACCGCGAGCCGTGATCACTCCGCCTGTGCTGACCTCGCCCCTGCTCGACTTGCCGCGGATCCGCCACGGCTTCTTCACCCGCCGGGGTGGGGTCTCCCTGGGAATCTACGCGAGCCTGAATGTCGGGCTGGGCTCACGCGACGATCAGGTCGCGGTGCGCGAGAACCGGCGGCGCGCAGCGACCTACTTCGGTTCTGCCGAGCTGGTCACCGGCTATCAGGTGCATTCCGCGCGCGTGACCCCCGTACGCGAGCCTTGGGGGGGAGCGGCGCCGGACACGGATGGCGTCGTGACCGCCACGCCGGGGGTCGTCTGCGGCGCCCTAGCGGCGGATTGCGCGCCGGTGCTGCTCGCGGATCCCAAGGCCGGTGTCGTGGGCGCCGTCCACGCCGGCTGGAAAGGCGCGCTGACCGGCGTCGTGCAGGCCGCCGTCGCCGAAATGGAAACGCTGGGGGCGGATCGCGGCCGGATCAGCGCCGCCGTCGGCCCCTGCATCGGACCTCGCTCCTATGAGGTCGGCCTGGAATTCCTGGAACGGTTCGTCGCCGCTGATGGAGACTACGGGGCGTTCTTCGCGCCCGGGGCAGCCGCCGACAAGCGCCTGTTCGACCTGCCGGAATTCGTGCTCTCGCGGCTGCGGGCGGCCGGCGTCGAGCGCTGCGAGTGGGTCGGCCGCGACACCTGCGCCGAGGCGGAGGTTTTCTACTCCAACCGCCGCGCCTTCAAGGAAGGCCAACCCGACTACGGCCGCCTGCTCTCGGCGATCATGCTGGAGGGTTAGGCCCCGCTCCCCGCAAAGCGGCTTGCGCGCCTCACCTCCCCCGCGAAGCGGCGGTAGGGCGTTCCGAGGAAACTGCGTGACGACGGACGGTCGACCGCGAGCGAGCGCGCATCGCGTCGTAGGGATAGACTCCCCGCGCTGCGCTGGTTAAACGCCCGCGAGACTGGATGACGGGGGTCCGATGAAGCTGCTGGCGGGCAATTCCAACCAAACGCTGGCGCAGGCGGTTTCCGCGCACCTGGACGTGCCGCTCACCAAGGCGCAGGTGAAGCGCTTCCCCGACAACGAAGTCTGGGTGACCATCGACGAGAACGTGCGCGGCGAGGACGTCTTCGTCCTGCAGTCCACCAGCTATCCCGCCAACGACAACCTGATGGAGCTGTTGATCTGCATCGACGCGCTGAAGCGCGCGTCGGCCAAGCGGATCACCGCGGTGCTGCCCTACTTCGGCTACGCCCGGCAGGATCGGAAGACCGGCGGACGCACGCCCATTTCCGCCAAGCTGGTGGCAAACCTGATCACCCGCGCCGGCGCCGACCGCGTGCTGACGATGGATCTGCACTCCGGCCAGATCCAGGGCTTCTTCGACATCCCCACCGACAACCTGCACGCCGCCCCGCTGATGGCGCAGGACATCAAGAACCACTACGAGAAGCCCCACGAGCTACTGATCGTCTCGCCCGATGTCGGCGGCGTGGTCCGCGCGCTGGCGGTGGCGAGCCGGCTGAACGCCGACCTGGCGATCGTCGACAAGCGCCGTTCGGGTCCGGGCAAGAGTGAAGTGGCCAACATCATCGGCGACGTCTCCGGCCGCCGGCTGATCATGTTCGACGACATCGTCGATTCGGCCGGCACGCTGTGCAGCGCCGCCCAGTCGCTGGTGGACGCCGGCGCGACCGAGGTTTCGGCCTACGTCACCCACGGCGTGCTGTCGGGCGCGGCCTGCGAGCGGGTCAAGAACTCGGTCCTGAAGGAACTGGTGATCACCGATTCGATCGAACGATCGGACATGATCATCGCCGAACCGAAGATTCGCGCGGTGAGCTGCGCGCCCCTGATCGGCGAGGCCATTCGCCGCATCGCCAACGAAGAGTCCGTTTCGAAGCTCTTCGACTGACGCGGCGAATTCCCCCTCGGGTGACGACCGGGCGCCGGACGCTCGCGCACTGAGTTAGTGTTGCGCGGCCATCGGCCGTTAATCTTGCGGCCACATTGTCGCCCACCGTGCGTGTTTTCCGGCCAACGGTGTTCAGGGGTCGTCCAATGTTCCAAGCTTACCCGCTTCGTCGAAGCCTGACGCTTGCGGCGCTTGCGGCGAGCGTGCTCCTGGCTAGCTGTGCGGCTTCGCCGCCGCCGGCCCCGCCGCCTCCGCCGCCCTCCGTCAGCCTCTCTCCCAAGTTGATCGAGCAGGCCAGCGCCTACCGCGCCTATCTCGCACGCACGACGTCGATCTCGCCGGCGTTCGCCGACGGCGCGCAGGTCGCCGACAGTGTGCGGGCCGGCGCGGCCTACCAGCCCGACCAACTGGTGCGCGGAGCGATCGTCTATGGCGCCATTGCCGCGCTGCAGGACCCGGCGTACGTGGCAGGCGTCCGCACCTATGTGGGCGACGCCACGCAGCGTCAGCAGATCGCCTACGAAATTATGAAGGACCCTGCCTACGCCGTCGGCATCCAGGGCTCGGCCAGCGCAGCCGGCCTGGTGATCGCCGCGCTCGGCGATCCCGGCCGCAAGCTGCTCGATCAGGGCCGAGCCGTTCGCCAGGCGGCCTATGACGTGCAACGCTCGCCGTGGTCGAAGTCCGAGGTCGCCGGGCGCGACGTCCGACTGTTGCAGGCCAAGCAGCTCTCCAGCACTCCGGGACTTGGCGAAACCGGCGAAACCCTACGGTTGCAGCAGGCCAGCGTCGGGGCGGCTCCGCTCGGCCTTACCGCCGCGGCGGTGTCGCCGCCCTACAGCCCGATGGTGGTGCGCAGCCTGGCGTTGGCGGCGCTGGCGGCGCTCGGCTACGCCGACGACGCTCACCTGAGCACGGTCATGGCGCTGGCCACCGACGCGGCCAGCTCGACCTGCCTGAACATGTCGAAGCTCAATCTCTACCAGTGCCTGGCGGTGTCGAAGCCCTACTACGAGGACGTCTTCTGCCTCGGCCAGCACAGCCTGGAAGACACCGGCGCCTGCCTGATCCGCGGCGCCGGCCTGACCGTGCCGCCGGACCCCATCGTCGAGGCCGCCAAGGCGCGCGCCGCCGAAGCCGCGCTGCAGAAGGCCAACGCCAAGAAGAAGCCAAAACCGGCCCCGGCGAAGCACCGCGGCTCGTAAGCTCGAAACACCCTCCCCGGCCCGTTGCGCAGGCCGGGGGTTTTGTGTATCTACGCGCACCTTTCGACCCCAGCGGTCACGGATAATGCGTCGCCGCGCGTGTGCGCGGCGGCTTCGTTTTGAGGCAAGGCCATGGCCGATATCGTTCTGAATGTTGAAGTGCGCGACCGTACCGGCACGGGCGGCGCCCGCGCGTCGCGGCGCGCCGGCCTGGTCCCAGGCGTCCTGTACGGCGGCGACAAGGATCCGGTGGCCATCTCCGTGAAGGCCAACGAGTTCCGCAAGGCGCTCTACACCGGCAAGCTGCTCGGTCACCTGGTGACCTTGAAGTACGGCAAGGAGACCCAGCCGGTCATCGCCAAGACGGTGGACATGCATCCGGTCACCGACGAGCCCTGGCACTTCGACCTCTACCGGGTCGACGAGCACCAGACCGTCAAGATCGCCGTGCCGGTGCACTTCGCCAACCAGGACGGCTCGCCCGGCCTGAAGCGCGGCGGCACGCTCAACATCGTGCTGCACGAAGTGACGCTGTCGGTCCCGGCCGACGAGATTCCGGAAGACATCGTCCATGACCTGACCGGCCTGGATATCGGCGACACCATCCGCGTCGGCGACCTGAAGCTGCCGAAGTCGGCGCAGGCCGTACTCGACGCCGACACCGTGGTCGCCACGGTCGCCGGCGCCTCGGCGCAGATGTCGGAAGAAGCCGCCGACGAAGCCGCCGCCGAGGGCGGCGAAGCCTAAAGAGCGATGTTGCTCATCGCGGGTCTCGGCAACCCCGGACAGGGGTACGCGAAGAACCGCCACAACGTCGGCTTCATGGCCGTTGAGGAAATTGCGCGCCGGTGGGGCTTCTCACCGGCGCGTTCTCGTTTTCAGAGCCAGGCCTGCGAAGGCGAGATCGACACGCCGAGCGGGCGGGTGCGGGCGTTGATCCTGAAGCCACAGACCTTCTACAATGAGAGCGGCCGCGCCATCGGCGAGGCGCTGAAGTTCTTCAAATTGAAGCCCGCCGATCTGGTGGTCTTCTACGACGAGATCGACCTCGCGCCCGGCCGCTTCCGCATGAAGACCGGAGGCGGCGCGGCCGGCAACAACGGTATCCGATCCACCGCCTCCCAGGTCGGCCCCGACTTCCGCCGCGCGCGAATCGGCACCGGCCACCCGGGCCAGAAGGAGCTGGTGCACGGCCACGTGCTCTCCGACTTCCACAAGGCCGAGTTGAAGTGGCTGGAGCCGCTGCTGCAGGCGGTAGCCGACGCCGCCCCGATGCTCGCGGCCGGCGAGGATGAGAAGTACCAGGCCGAAGTGATGCGCCTGGCCCCAGCCGAAAAGGCCGACCCGCGCGCGCTGGCGCGCGGGAAGGACGCCTGACCCACCCGCTCGCGTTTGATCGCTGGCCTTGCGCAGAGGCCCGGTTCTCGCACAAGTTGGCTGCCATGCGGCGTGGTTGATGCGCTCCTCAAGATCTCGCTGCGCAAGAGGGCATGGCTGATCCGATCGCCACCGTTGATCCGACAGCCTTCCTGGCGGGTGGAGGCGTCGCGGGCGCATTGATCGCGCGCCATGATTGGGAGCCGACTGTGCTCGGCGCTCCGAAGACTTGGCCGGCCAGTCTGAAGACCGTCATGGCCATGGTGCTGCGCTGCCCCGAGCCCATGGCTGTGCTTTGGGGGCCGGACGGCGTCATGATCTACAACAACGCCTACGCCGCGTTCATCGGCGACGCCCACCCCGGGCTTCTCGGATCGAAGGTCCGCGAGGCATTCCCGCGGGCGGCGGCCTTCATGGACAAGATGATGCGGGCGGTCCTGTCGGGTGAAAGCCTCGCCATTCGTGACCGGGAGTTGACGCTTGCCCGCCGCGGCCGCGCCGAACCGGTGTGGATGAACATCACCTACTCGCCCATCCTGGGCGACGACGCCGAGCCCGCGGGCGTGCTCGTGCTCGTCACCGACACAACCCAGCGCGTGGAGGCGGAGCTCAAGGCGGCCGCCGAGACCTCTCGACAGCGGCGAATGTTCACGCAGGCGCCGGGGTTCATTTCCATTCTGTGGGGCCCCGAGCACGTCTTCGAATTCGTCAACAACACCCACCGGAGGCTGTTCGGCGGCACAGTCGAGGGCAAGGCGTTCCGCAAAGCCTTCCCGCTGCTGCGTCGCCTGCCGAAGGTGCTCGACCAGGTGTACGAGACCGGCGAGCGGTACACGGCTCATGCCGAGCGCGTCATGGCTCCGGTGGACAACCCGATCAACGAGCTTTTCGTCGATTTCGTGCTGGAGCCGATCACCGACGACGACGGCCGCGTGCGCGGCGTGTTCTGCGAAGGATTCGACGTCACCAACGAGGTGCGTGCGCGTAAGGCGGCGGATGAGACCCAGGCGCGGCTGAGCGCCGCCTTCGACGTTGCGCGGCTGGGCTCGCACGAATGGGATCTCGCGACCATGACGCCCGTCATGGACGCCCGCGCGCGGGAGATCTTCGGCTTCACATCCGACGAGCCGTTGACGCTGGAGTCCTACATTTCGCGCATGGACCCGGACGATCTGGCGCGCCACGCCGCCGTGTGGCCCGGCCCGACCCAACGGCGGCAACTTGAATATCGTATCCATCTGCCGAGCGGAGCGACCCGGCATGTCGTCAGCATCAGCGACGTCGTTCCCGGGCCGGACGGCCGGCTCAATCGCGTCGTCGGCGTGATCGCCGATGTGACGGAGCGTAAGCGCGCGGAAGAGCGGCAGAGGCTGCTGATCAACGAGCTGAACCATCGGGTGAAGAACACGCTGGCGACCGTGCAATCGATCGCCGCCCACACGCTGCGCGCCGCTCGCGATGCGGCGAGCGCGCGCGATGCTTTCGAGGCGCGGCTGATGGCGTTGGCGGCGACCCACGACCTGCTGACCTCCGAGAGCTGGCATGGCGCCTGGATGGCCGACGTGGTCGATGCGGCGGCCGCGCCGTTCCAATCCGACCGCCGGCGGCAGATCCGCCATTCGGGTCCAGCGGTGTGGCTGGCCGCCCAGCGGGCGCTGGCGCTCAGCATGGCGCTGCACGAACTCGCCACCAACGCCGTCAAGTACGGCGCGCTCTCGCTTCCCGCAGGCCATGTCGCGGTGCGGTGGCGCAAGACGCGCGACGGCGACCTCGCCCTGTCCTGGACCGAACAGGATGGCCCCCCGGTGCAGCCGCCGACCCATACCGGGTTCGGCTCGCGCCTGTTGGAGCGTGGTCTGGCTCGCGAGCTTGGCGGCGAGGTCGATTTCCAGCTCAAGCCGGACGGCGCGCGCTGCGAAATCCGCTTCCCGCTGGAAGACCCGAATCAGGCGTCCGCGCCGGAGCCCGCCGCTCCGATCTAAAGCGGCGTCAGGCCGGCTCGTAGTTGAGAATCGGGGCCAGCCAGCGCTCGGCGGTGGCCACGTCCCAACCCTTGCGTCGCGCGTAGTCCTCGATCTGGTCGCGCTCGATCCGCCCAACCCCGAAGTAGTGCGCCTCGGGATGGGCGAAGAAGAGGCCCGAGACCGCCGCGGGCGGCGTCATCGCGAAACTCTCGGTCAGCTCGATGCCCGTGGCCTTATTCGCATCCAGGATCTGGAACAGCGTCGCCTTCTCGGTGTGGTCGGGCTGGGCGGGATAGCCGGGCGCCGGGCGGATGCCGCGGTACTGCTCGGCGATCATCTCGTCGAGGTCGAACGGCTCGTCGGAGGCATATCCCCAGAGCTCCGTGCGCGCCCGCCGATGCAAGGCCTCGGCGAACGCCTCCGCCAGCCGGTCGGCGAGCGCGGTGGACAGGATCGCCGAATAGTCGTCGCCGGCGGCCTTGAACTGCTGGGCCAGCTCCAGCTCGCCGTGGCCGGCGGTGACGGCGAAGCCGCCGACCCAGTCCGGCTTGGTCCCGACCGGGGCCACGAAGTCGGCCAGCGCGACGTTCGACTGCGCACCGCTCTTCAGCATCTGCTGGCGCAGCGTGTGCAGGCGGGCGAGCTCCGTCGTCCGGGTCTCGTCGGTGTAGAGCACGACATCGTCGCCGTCGGAATTGGCCGGCCAGAATCCGACGACGCCGCGCGCTTCCAACAGGCCTTCCTGGATGATCCGGGCCAGCATCTTCTGCGCGTCGGCGTAGAGTTCGCGCGCAGCCTCGCCGACCACGTCGTCCTCGAGGATCTGCGGGAAGCGGCCGATCAGTTCCCAGCTGGCGAAGAAGGGCGTCCAGTCGATGTGGCGGACCAGCTCGGGCAGGTCGTAGGGCGCGAACGTCCGCGTGCCGGTGAAGGCGGGCCTGGGCGGGTCGTAGGTCGTCCAGTCGGGCGTGAAGGCGTTGGCGCGCGCTTCGGCGATCGTGGCGCGGGCGCGGTTCCCCTGCCCACGCGCGAACTGCTCGCGAACCTTCTGATAGTCGGCGCGGGTGTCGGCGACGAAGCGATCGTGGTCGGTGGAGGAGAGCAAGCTGGAGACCACGCCCACCGCGCGGCTGGCGTCCAGCACATAGGTGGTCGAGCCTTCATAGCGAGGCGCGATCTTCACCGCGGTGTGGGTCTTAGAGGTGGTCGCCCCGCCGATTAGCAGCGGGATCTTGAAGCCGCGCCGCTGCATCTCGGCGGCGACGAAGGCCATCTCGTCGAGCGACGGCGTGATCAGGCCGGAGAGGCCGACGATGTCGACCTTGTGCTGCTCCGCCTCGTCGAGGATGCGGTCAGCGGGCACCATGACGCCAAGGTCGATAACCTCGTAGTTGTTACACTGCAGGACCACGCCGACGATGTTCTTGCCGATATCGTGGACGTCGCCCTTGACGGTGGCCATCAGGATGCGGCCGGCCGCCTTGCGCTCGCCGCCGTCCTTCTCCGCCTCCATGAACGGCATCAGATAGGCCACCGCCTGCTTCATCACCCGGGCGGACTTCACCACCTGAGGCAGGAACATCTTGCCCGCGCCGAACAGGTCTCCGACCACATCCATGCCGGCCATCAGCGGACCTTCGATGACGTGCAGCGGTCGCTCAGCCTTGAGCCTGGCCTCCTCGACGTCGACCTCGATGAAGTCGCCGACGCCGCGCACCAGCGCGTGCTGTAGCCGCTGCTCGACGGGGGCCTCCCGCCAGGTGAGGTCGGGACCCTTGTTCTCGCTCTTGCCGCCTTTGTACTTCGGCGCGAGGTCGACCAGGAACTCGGTGGGGTCCTGCCCGTCCGGCCGCTTGCGGTTGAGGATCACGTCCTCGACGGCGTCGCGCAGCTCGGCCGGGATCTCGTCGTAGACCGGCAGGTCGCCGGCGTTGACGATGCCCATGTCCATGCCCGCGGCGATGGCGTGGTAGAGGAAGACCGAGTGGATCGCCCGGCGCACGGGCTCGTTGCCGCGGAAGCTGAACGAGACGTTGGAGACGCCGCCGGAGATCCGCGCATAGGGCAGCTGCTGCTTTATGCGCTGCGTCGCCTCGATGAAGTCGACGGCGTAGTTGTTGTGCTCCTCGATCCCCGTCGCCACGGCGAAGATGTTGGGGTCGAAGATGATGTCCTCGGGCGGGAAGCCGACCTCGTCGACCAGGATCTTGTAGGCCCGCGCGCTGATCTCGACCTTGCGGTCGGCGGTGTCGGCCTGGCCAGTTTCGTCGAAGGCCATCACCACCACGGCCGCGCCGTAGCGCAGGCACGCCTTGGCCTGCTCGACGAACTTGGCCTCGCCTTCCTTGAGGCTGATCGAATTGACGATGCACTTGCCCTGCACGCACTGCAGGCCGGCCTCGATCACCTCCCACTTGGAAGAGTCGACCATCACCGGCACGCGAGCGATGTCGGGCTCGGCGGCGACCAGGTTGAGGAAGGTCCGCATCGCCGCGACGGAATCCAGCAGGCCCTCGTCCATGTTGACGTCGATGACCTGGGCGCCGGCCTCGACCTGCTGGCGCGCCACCGAGAGCGCCTCGGGGTAGTTCCCCTCGGCGACCAGCTTGCGGAATTTCGCCGAGCCGGTGACGTTGGTCCGTTCGCCGACATTGATGAAGGTGGGGCGCATCTCAATCCAAATCTAAGTACCGGCATCTCTCCCGCGCAGCGGGGGAGGACGTTCTACGCCAATTCGAACGGTTCGAGGCCAGCGAGCCGCATGGCCTTGGGACGCTCGGGCAGTGCGCGGGGCTTCAGGCTCCGCACCTCGTCGGCGACGTGGCGGATGTGATCCGGCGTCGTGCCACAGCAGCCGCCGAGGATGTTGACGAGGCCCGCCTCGGCCCATTCGTGGAGCGCGTGCCCGGTCTCGTCCGGCGTCTCGTCGTACTCGCCCATGGCGTTGGGCAGGCCCGCGTTGGGATAGGCCGAGACCAGGGTGTCGGCGACGCGGGCGAGCTCGGCGATGTGCGGCCGCATCAGCTCGGCGCCCAGCGCGCAGTTCAGGCCGATCGCGAACGGCTTGGCGTGCTTCACCGAGTTCCAGAATGCTTCGACCGTCTGGCCCGACAGCGTGCGCCCCGAGCGATCGGTGATGGTGCCGCTGATCCAGATCGGCAGCGGCTGGTAGCCCTGGTCCTCCAGGTCGAGGATCGCCTTGATGCAGGCCTTGGAGTTCAGCGTGTCAGTGATGGTCTCGATCAGGAACAGGTCGACGCCGCCCTCGTGCAGCGCCTTCACCTGCTCGACATAGGCCTCATAGACCTGCTCGAAGGTGACCTTGCGCGCGCCGGGGTCATTCACGTCCGAGGACATCGACAGCATCACCGGCAGCGGCCCGATCGAGCCGGCCACGAAGCGCGGCTTGTGCGGCTCCTTGGCCGTCCATTGGTCGGCGACTCGGCGCGCGGTCCGGGCGCCCTCCAGATTGATGTCGCGGACGGCCGACTCCAGCCCGTACTCCGCCTGTCCGATCGAGGTGGCGGAGAAGGTGTTGGTCTCGCTGATGTCGGCGCCGGCGGCGAAATACTGGTCGTGCAGTTCGGCGATGATGTCGGGCCGGGTCAGGCACAGTAGGTCGTTGTCGCCCTTCAGCTGGCCTGGATGGTCCTTGAAGCGGTCGCCGCGATAGTCGGCCTCGTCCAGCCCGCGCTTCTGGATCATCACGCCCCAGGAGCCGTCGAGGATCAGCACCCTCTCCTTCGCCGCGGCCTTCAGCGCCGCGATGCGCTCGGTTCTCGTCATGCCGCAGCCTCTTCGGCGGGAACTTCAGGTTCGCGCACGCCCAGCACCCGGCAGATGGCGTAGGTGAGGTCGGCGCGGTTCAGCGTGTAGAAGTGGAAGTCGTCGAAGCCTTCTTCCAGCAGCTTGGCGCACATCTCGGTGGCGACCGAGGCGGCGACCAGCCGGCGCGTCTCCGGATCCTTCTCCAGGCCCTCGAACAGCGCCCCCATCCAATCCGGCAGGACGATGCCGATCGGCCCGGCCATCTTCTGCAGGCTCTTGAAGTTGGTGACCGGCATAATCCCCGGCGCGATCGGAATGGTGACGCCCGCCTTGCGGACGCGGTCCATGAACCGCAGGAACGCCTCGTGGTCGAAAAAGAACTGGGTGATGGCGCGCGTCGCGCCGGCGTCCACCTTGGCCTTCAAGACGTCGATGTCGTGCTCGATCGACGGGCTTTCCGGATGGATCTGCGGATAGAGGCCGACGCTGACCTCGAACTCGCCGACGCCGCGGATCGCCTGCGTCAGCTCGGTGGCGTTGTTGTAGCCGTCGTCGCGTGGCGTATAGCGGCCGCCGATCTGGCCCGGCGGATCGCCGCGCAGGGCGACGATGTGGCGGACGCCGGCCTCCCAATAATCGCGGATCACCTCGTCCACTTCGCCCCGCGAGGCCTCGACGCAGGTCAGGTGCGCCGCCGGCTTAAGCGAGGTTTCGCGCAGCATGCGCAGCACGGTGCGGTGGGTGCGGTCGCGCGTCGAGCCGCCGGCGCCATAGGTCACCGAGACGAAGGAAGGGCCGAGCGGCTCCAGCCGGCGGATGCACTCCCAGAGGCTGGCTTCGGCCTCGGGCGTCTTGGGCGGCGAGAACTCGAACGACACGGTCGGCCGCGGACGGCCGCCCAGGCCGGCGCGCGCGACCGGGCCGAACGCGGATTTGGGGCCGCTCATGCAGCGCTCCTTTGGTCGTCACGGCCGCGCTCGGCCGTCCAGATCTTCACGGTGAGGCCCTGTTGCTGGGCCGGGGGCAGCGCCGCGGCGGCGACGACGGGGAAGCCGGCCTCGCCCAGCCAGCGCTCCATCTCGGCGTCGGAGAAGCCCAGGCGGCGATGCTGGTGCTGCTCGCGCAGGAACTCCAGGCTGTGCGGGGCGAAGTCGACGATGATCAGCTTGCCGTCGCCCGCCACGATGCGGCCGGCCTCGCGCAACGCCGCGGCCGGGTCCGAGAGGTAGTGCAGCACCTGGTGCACGACCACGAGGTCGGCGCTGGCGTCCGGCAGCCGGGTGCCGAAGATGTCGCCGTGGCGCAGCTCGCACCGCTCCAGCCCGGCCTGGGAAACGTGGTTGCGCGCGATGTTGAGCATCTGCTGCGACAGATCGAGGCCCAGCGCCTGCTCGACCCGGGGCGCCAGCAGGGTGAGCATCCGCCCTGCCCCCGTGCCCAGGTCGACCAGGCGCTTGAAGGGACCCGGCCCGGTGGCCTCGAGGATGGCATCCTCGACGTCGCTTTCGGCGACGTAGAGCGAGCGGATCTCGTCCCATCGCGCGGCATTGCGGGCGAAGTATTCTGCGGCGTCGGCGGCGCGCTCGGACTGAACCTCGGCCAGTTGCTGGGCGTCGCGCGTCAGCACGGCGTCGGCCGGGTCGATGTGCGCCAGCGCATCGGCGACGAATTCGGCGGCTTGCCCGTGCGCGGTGAGCCTATAGAAGACCCATGCGCCGTCTGGGAATCGTTCCACGAGCCCAGCTTCGGCCAGCAGTTTGAGGTGCCGCGAGACGCGCGGCTGACTTTGGTCGAGCACGCGGCACAGCTCGAGCACCGCCAGCTCCTCGCGGGCGAGCAGCGCCAGAATGCGCAAGCGCGTGGGTTCGCCCGCCGCGCGGAGCACGTCGACAACCTGGCCCGCCGAGAGCTTCATGGGCCATATAAAGATATCTTTATGCCTTTATGTCAAGCGTCGCGAACCGGCGTCGCCAGCGGCTGACCGGCGAGGAACAACCGGATGTTGTCGATCGCGGCGGCGAGCAGACGCGGAACGACGTCCGAGGTCATGCCCGCGTCGTGCGGCGTGAGCAGCGTATTGGGCACATCCGCCCAGCGATCTTCCGGCGTCGGTTCGTCGACGAAGACGTCGAGCGCCGCGCGGCCGAGCCGGCCATCCTTCAGCGCCGCGATCAGCGCGTCCTCGTCGATCAGCGCGCCGCGGGCGATATTGACGATCATGCCGTCGGGGCCGACCGCCTCGATCACCTCGCGCGAGATCACGCCGCGATTGCCGGGGTGGGAGCGGCTGGCCACGAGCAGGATGTCGCTCCAAGCCGCGAGCGCGCTCAGGCTCTCCGCCTGAGGCCAAGGCGCGTCCGGCTTGGGCCGCGGTCCCCACCAGTTGATCTCCAGGCCGAACGGCTCGGCGCGGCGGGCGCAGGCCACGCCGATCGCGCCCAGGCCGACGATGCCGAGCCGCCGGCCGCTGAGGCTGCGCGGCGGCCGCCGGCGGTGCGCCTCCTCCCATCGGCCCTCGCGCAGCATCCGCTCGCTGACAGGGATGCCGCGCCACCCGGCGATCACCAGGCCCATGGCATAGTCGGCGGCGTCGGCGGCGTTCAGCCCCGCGGCGGTGGTCACCTCGACGCCGTGTGCGCGACACCAGCCGACGTCGACGCTGCCGTAGCCGGCGCCGATCACGGCGACGAGGCCGAGGTTGGGCAGGGTCTGCAGCAGCGCCTGCTCCAGCGGAGCACCGTCGATGTGGAGGACGGCGCGGACCTTGGGGCGATCCGTCTCTGTCATTTCCCAGCCGAGCACCACGTCCCAGCCCTCGCCGCGCAGTCGAGACTCCAGGCGGGCGAGGCCGGGATTATTGAGCATGACGGCGGGCGTCGCTGCGGCCTCCATGGGACCTCCTGGATCTATCCGCGGCGACTATAGCGTCCCTCCCCGCCCGGGGGAGTGGGAAAGCGCTAGTGCGGCCTGGCCTCGCCGGCGCCGACCGAACGGTGAGCGCGCGCGTGGCGGCCCTCGGCGAACTCCTCGATCATCTTGGCGCAGAAGGCCGGTAGGTCATCGGGCTTGCGGGAGGTCACAAGGCCTTCGTCGACCACCACCTCCTGGTCGACCCAGTCAGCGCCGGCGTTGACGAGGTCGACTTTCAGCGACGGCCAGGATGTCATGCGGCGGCCGTCCACGCCGCGCGCGTTGATCAGCGTCCAAGGGCCGTGGCAGATCGCTGCGATCGGCTTGCCGGCCTCGACGAACTGGCGAACGAAGGCGATGGCCTGCGCCGCCAGCCGCAACTGGTCGGGATTGATGACGCCGCCCGGCAGCACCAGGGCGTCGTACTCGTCGGGCGTGGCCTGAGCGAGCTCGCGGTCGACCCGCACCTTCTGGCCTTTGTCATGATGGTTCCAGCCCTGGATCTCGCCGCCGTGGGGTGAGATCACCTCGACCTCGGCGCCCGCGCCGCGCAGGACCTCGACCGGCGTAGTCAGTTCGATCTGCTCGAAACCATCGGTGGCGAGGACGGCCACCTTCTTGCCCTGAAGCCGCTGCTCGGCCATGGCGCATCTCCTCTGAGGCTAAGAAATTTGCGGCTCAACTCGAGGCCGGCGCTCGCAGTTCCGCCGCCATCAAAAGTGTGCGGCGACCTAATTCCCGCCCCACTCGCCATGCAGGATACGCCCTCCCCTACAGACCAGTGTCCCAAGGGAGGCCCCCATGATCCCCAATGGCCCACAGGACGTGGTTCAGATCGGCGTGTTAGCCGCTGAAACCGGATGGCTGCTCACCCACCCGGCGGTGCAGAGCCGATTTGCAGACAGGGAGGAAGCGCTGACGGCCGCGCGGCGGCTCGCCCACCTCGAGACCTGGCGCGGTCACGAGGTGGACGTGCAGGTGCAGGACCCGGTCAGCGCCGAGATCGCTTCCTTCGATCCCCGATGAGGAGGACGCCGCCCGCCGTCAGGACGGGTGTGCGGCCTTATAAGCCTTGGCCGCCGCGTTGAAGTCGGACCCGACGCGTTCCTTGTCCGCCTGGTTCTGCTTGATGCTCGCGTCGGCGGCCTTGGCCACAGCCGGATCGACCTTGGTTTTGTTGGCGGTCGCCTCTTCCTTCTTCGCCTTCAGCTCGTTGATCACGCAGCCCTGGAAGGTGTCCGAGGCGGTGAGGAACTCGGAAACCTGGCTCTTCATCGCCAGGAGTTCGTCCATGGTCGCCTTGCCGCCGTCGATCTTCGTCTCCGGAGCGGCGGGACGTTGGCATTCGGCCTGCGCCAGGCACGGCGCCGCAAGCCCGAGAACGGCGCCGAACGCCAGGAGTGCCGCATGCTTCATCTGAATTCCTCCACTAAGGGGCGGCATACAAACACAGCGAGCCCGGTCGCCGCCAGCGCGCCGTTTCGCCGCGCGGCCGCGAGCGACAACGCTAGGTTTCACCGCCTCGGCGAAACAAATGGCCGAGGTGTCGGTTCTACCTGCGCCGGGGCGTCCGGCGTGACATGGGAGACACGACGATGAAGACGATTGCCCTGGCCGCTGGCGCGGCTGCTCTACTGCTGACCGCAGGCGTCGCCGAAGCGGCTGCAAAGAAGAGCCATCATCGGTCCGGCGGCGGCGCCGCCGCCGCGGCCAGCCCGTCGCAGCCGATCCCGTACGCGGTGCTCGACGACTATCTCGCCGCCTCGCCGAAGGAACGGGCCTCCCGCGACTGGTGGTCTGGCGGCAACATGGCGGCGACCACCGGAGCCTCGGCCAACGCCGCGGCGTCGACGACGACGAGCCCGTCGACCAGCTCCAGCTCGATGAGCTCCGGCGCGACGACGGACTCGACGACGTCGGGTGCGATGCCGTCCGGCTCGATGTCATCCGGCTCGATGTCATCCGGAGCGACGGCGCCCGCGCCTTCGACCAGCTCCGAGAGCTCCGGCGGGGCGGCCGGCCAGGTGAACACGCCGACCGACTCCGGGGCAGGCGCCGGCTCCAGCTCGACCAGCGGCGCCTCGACGAGCACGCCGTCCGACACCTCCGGCGCGGCGACCACGCCGCGCTAGGCGCGTAGGCTTAAGGCCTCGGTTCGCCGGGGCCTCTTGTTAAAGCGGGTTGAGCAAAAGTGGGTCCGGTTTTGCGCCCGCAACCCGCTCGAGCTTTTGGATCCAGAGGACGATCCAAAGTTCAGGCGATCCGCCTGAACGCATCGTGCTCTAGCGCGCGAACTTCTGGAACTTGATCCGGTGCGGAATGATGCTGTCCGCGCCGAGGCGGCGCTTCTTGTCCTCTTCGTAGGCTTCGAAGTTGCCCTCGAACCATTCCACTTGGCTGTCGCCTTCGAAGGCGAGGATGTGGGTGGCGAGCCGGTCCAGGAACCAGCGGTCGTGGCTGATGACCACCGCGCAGCCGGGAAAATCTTCCAGCGCGCTTTCCAGCGCCTGCAGGGTTTCCACGTCGAGGTCGTTGGTCGGTTCGTCGAGCAGGATGACGTTGCCGCCTGAGGCCAGCGTCTTGGCCAGATGCACGCGGTTGCGCTCGCCGCCGGAGAGCAGGCCGACTTTCTTCTGCTGATCGGCGCCCTTGAAGTTGAAGGTGCCGACGTAGGCGCGGCTCGGCACTTCACGCGTGCCGATCTTCATGATGTCGAGGCCGCCGGAGATTTCCTCCCACACGTTCTTATTGGGGTCGAGCGTGTCACGGCTCTGGTCGACATAGGCCATCTTGACCGTCTCGCCGAGGCGCACGGAACCCTGGTCGGGCGTCTCCTGGCCGGTGAGGATCTTGAACAGGGTCGACTTGCCGGCGCCGTTGGGGCCGATCACGCCGACGATGCCGCCCGGCGGCAGCTTGAACGACAGGCCCTTGAACAGCAGCTTGTCGCCGTATTCCTTCTCAAGGCCCTCGGCCTCGATCACCACATGGCCCAGCCGCGGGCCCGGCGGAATCTGGATCTGGGCGAAGGTCTGCTTCTGGCGCTCGGCCTCGTCCTGCAGCTCTTCGAAGGCGGCCAGACGCGCCTTGGACTTGGTGCGCCGCGCCGAGGGCGAAGTGCGGGTCCAGGCCAGTTCGCGCTCGAAGATGCGCTTCTTGCCGGCTTCCTCCCGCTCTTCCTGCAGGATGCGCTTGGCCTTCTGCTCCAGCCACGAGGAGTAGTTGCCCTCGTAGGGCAGCCCCTTGCCGCGGTCGAGCTCCAGCGTCCACTTGGTGACCTGGTCGAGGAAGTAGCGGTCGTGGGTGATCAGGATCACGCAGCCCGGGAACGCTTCAAGGTGATGCTGCAGCCAGGCCACGCTCTCGGCGTCGAGGTGGTTGGTCGGTTCGTCGAGCAGCAGCATGTCCGGCTTCGACAGCAGTAGGCGGGCGAGCGCCACGCGGCGCTTCTCACCGCCCGACAGCTTGTCCACCGGCCAGTCGTTGGGCGGGCAGCGCAGCGCGTCCATCGCCATCTCGATGCGGCTGTCGATGTCCCACAGGTCGCCCGCGTCGAGCTTCTCCTGCAGCGCGGTCATCTCCTCCATAAGCTCGTCGGAGTAGTCCTCGCCCAGCTTGGCGGCGATCTCGTTGAACTTGTCGAAGGTCTGCTTCTCTTCGCACCAGGCGATGACGTTGCCCCAGACGTCGAGCTTCTCGTCGAGTTGCGGCTCCTGCTCGAGGTAGCCGCGCTTGATGCCCTCGGCGGCCATCGCTTCGCCGGTGAAGTCCTTGTCCAGGCCGGCCATGATCTTCAAGAGCGTGGACTTACCGGAGCCGTTGACGCCCACCACGCCGATCTTGGCGTCGGGATAGAACGACAGCCAGATGTTCTCGAAGGTCTTCTTCGGCGCCCCGGGGAAGGCTTTGGTGAGCCCCTGCATCTGGAAGATGTATTGCTGCGCCATAGGGCGTCCGGGTCTTTCTGAGTGTGGGAAGGCACGCAGATAGCGGTCGAGTGTGTCCGGCGCAATGCGGCGCGCCCTCAAGGCGCGCAGAGTTGTCAGGCGGCGCCGCAACAAACGCCATTCCGGTTCCGGCAGGGGGAACGCCAGCGGCGCTGACGCGTACTGGAGCCCACAGAGGATCGCAAACCTCGGAAACAGAAGGATTGTCACCATGCACAAGGACGAAATGAAGGGCGCCGCGAAAGACGCGAAGGGCTCGGTGAAGGAAGCGATCGGCAAGGCGACCGGCAACGAGCGCATGCAGGCCGAGGGCGCCGCCGAAAAGACCGCCGGGAAGGTGCAGAAGGGCGTCGGCAACATGAAGGACGCCGCGCGCAACGCGCTGAAGCACTGACCGCGAGCCGAGCGTCGAAGAACGGGGCCGCGCGCTGCGCGGCCCTTTTTCATGGCTGCGCCGGATCGGGCCGCAGGCCGCGTTAAAAGCACCGCACGCTGACGGATGACGAAACCCAGGAACAACTGATACGAACCATAGGACTCGTCCGGCTTGCTCGGCGGAGTTGACGCAAGTTCCAGGTCCGCAGGACCGCGCCGACGGGCACGCCCGCTGCGCCTTGCCCAGAGAAGGACGATTGAACTGGTCAAACTCTGGAAAAGGACAGCGGTCCCCAGGCGCGCGAAAGTGCGTATCCTTGCCGCCGTCGCAAGGGATCAATCCGCCGAGTCCTTCGTTGCCGCATCCGCCGGCTCAATGAACAGGAGCGGTCGCCAGGTGCTCGATATCGTCGTCCCAGAGGCTGAAAATCTCGTCCGGCTCGAGTCTCCCGGGACAAGTTTGGCGCGGGGCGATGGCGTAGACGGCTTCCATCTCGTCGACACCACCATGATGTACGCGCCCCGCTCGGGCGGGGTGAAGCGCTACCTGACCGCCAAGCGCCAGTGGATGGCGGCGCGACATCCCGAAGTCCGCCACACCCTGGTCGTGCCCGGCGCGCGCACCCGGCGCGACGCGGAAGGCCTGGTCACCGTCGCCGCGACGCGACTGCCGTTCGGCGACGGCTATCGCATGCCGGCCAGCGTGACCAAGTGGGAGAGCATCCTGCGCCGCTGCGACCCCGACATCATCGAAGCGGGCGACGTCTTCGTGCCGGGTCATGCCGCGCTCGAGGCTGGAGAGGCGCTCGGCATCCCCGTCGTCGGCTTCTGCCACACCGATGCGGCCGCACTGGCGGCCCTGCACCTGGGCGAATGGGCCGAGCAGCCGACGTTCAATTTCTGGGCTCAGGCCTACCAGCGCTTCGACCATGTGATCGCGCCCAGCCAGCATACCGCCGCACGGCTGGCGGAAGCGGGGATCGAGCGCTTCACGGTCCTGCCGCTGGGTGTCGACACCGAATTATTCCATCCGGGCCGCGGCGATCGCGCGCGGCTGATCCGCAAGCTCGGCCTGCAGTCAGACGCGCGCCTACTGGTGTTCGCCGGCCGGTCCGCGCGCGAGAAGAACGTCGAGTCGATGGTGGCGGCCGTCGAGCGGCTGGGAAAGCCCTACCACCTGCTGTTGATCGGCGCCGGTCGCGACACCCGCCCCTCGGCCCAGGTCAGCTGCATCGAATACCAACGCGATCCGCAGCGCCTGGCGGCCCTGCTGGCCAGTTGCGACGCTTTCCTGCACGCCAACGAGAACGAGATCTTCGGCCTGGTGGTGCTGGAAGCCATGGCCGCCGGCTTGCCGGTCATCGGACCCGACAGCGGCGGCGTCGGCGAATTGATCGATGACAGCGTCGGCCAGCACGCTCGCGCCTCCGACCCCGAGCACCTGGCGGAAGCCATCCGAGCGCTTTTCGCGCGCGACATGGGGGCGATCGCCGAAGCCGCCCGCCGGCGCGCCGAGACGCGGCACGGCTGGGACGCCACGTTCGAGAGGCTGATGGAGCTCTACGCCAGCCTGATCAACGACGCGGCCCATCCGCTGGCGCTGAGCGCCTAATCGGGACGTAGCGGCAGGCAGCGACTGGCGGTCGGGCGGACGGGTGGCTAAATCGGTCGGATGCGAACCGACACGCCGCCGGCGATCCGGCTTCCGGACTACCGTCCCCCTGCGTACCTCATCGACGAGGCGCTGCTCGCCTTCGACCTTCAGCCGAACGCGACGCGCGTGAAGGCGCGCCTGACGGTGCGGCGCAATGGCGATCACGCCGCTCCGCTCCGCCTGAACGGTGAGCGTCTGAAGCTGATTTCCGTGGCCGTCGATGGCCGCACGCTTGGGCCCAACGCGCGCGAGCTGGACGAGGCCTTTCTGACCGTCCCGAACGTTCCGGCGGCGTTCGTCCTCGAAACCGAGGTCGAGATCGACCCGCAGAACAACAAGGCGCTGGAAGGGCTCTACATGTCCGCCGGGCGCTTCTGCACTCAGTGCGAGGCGGAAGGCTTCCGCAAGATCACCTACTGGCCCGATCGGCCCGACGTGCTCGCGCGCTTCACCGTGCGGATCGAGGCCGACCGGAAGTACGGACGCCTGCTCTCGAACGGCAATCTGGTCGAAGCGGGCGAGCTGGCCGGCGGGCGCCACTACGCTGTCTGGAACGATCCCTTCCCCAAGCCCTGCTACCTGTTTGCGCTGGTGGCCGGCGAACTCGACATGCTCGACGACCAGCTGGTGACCGCCAGCGGCCGCACCGTCGACCTGCGGATCTACGTCGACCCTGGGATGGCGCCGCGCGCCGCCTACGCCATGGACGCGCTGAAGCGGTCGATGACCTGGGACGAGCAGGCGTTCGGGCGCGAGTACGACCTCGACCTGTTCATGATCGTGGCCGTCCGCGACTTCAATTTCGGAGCGATGGAGAACAAGGGCCTCAACATCTTCAACTCCTCGCTGCTGCTCGCCGACCCGGCCACGGCGACGGACGCCGACTACGAACGCATCGAAAGCGTCGTGGCGCACGAGTACTTCCACAACTGGACCGGCGACCGGATCACCTGCCGCGACTGGTTCCAACTGTGCCTGAAGGAAGGGCTGACGGTGTACCGCGACCAGTCCTTCTCCGCGGACATGCGCGGGGCGGCGGTGCAGCGGATCAAGGACGTCAAGGCGCTGAGGGCGCGGCAATTTCCGGAAGACCAGGGCCCGCTGGCCCATGCGGTGCGCCCGTCGAGCTATGTGAAGATCGAGAATTTCTACACGGCGACCATCTACGAAAAGGGCGCGGAGATCATCCGCATGCTGAAGACGCTGATCGGCGATGACGCCTTCCGCGCGGGCATGGACCTCTACTTCAAGCGCTGGGACGGCGCGGCCACCACCGTCGAGGAATTCGTCCGCTGTTTCGCCGAGAGTTCCGGCAAAGACCTGTCGCACTTCTTCGCCTGGTACGAGCAGGCGGGCACACCCAGGGTCTCGCTCGCGAAGAGCTACGACGTGGACGCCAAGACGCTCACGCTGGAGCTGGCCCAGCAGACCCCGCCCACGCCCGGCCAGCCGCAGAAGCGGCCGCTGCCGATCCCCGTCACCGTCGGACTGCTGGACCACGAGGGCCGCACCTTAAGCTTCGAGCACGAAGGCCAGAGGGGCGACGAGGCGCTGATCCTGTTCGACCAGCCGGCAGTCAAGGTGACGCTGCGTCAGGTCGAGCGCGAGCCGGCGATCTCGGCGCTGCGCGGCTTCTCGGCCCCGATCGTGCTGTCGAGCGACGCGCCGCCCCGCGACCGCTACGTACAGCTCGCCGCCGACCCGGACCTATTCAACCGCTGGGAGGCGGGCCAGACACTGGCGCGCGAGCTGATCCTTAGCCGCGCGGCGGGCCGCCCCGACGAGGTGGGCGAAGAGCGCTACGCCGAAGCCGTAGGCCGCGCGCTCGCCGACCAGGCCTCCGAGCCGGCGTTCAAGGCCCTGCTGCTTGCGCTGCCCTCGGAGCCGGACCTGGCGCTCGCCGTGGCGCCGGCCGATCCGGCGGCGATCCACGAGGCCCGCGACGGCCTGCTCGCCCGCCTCGCCGTCCACCTCGATGGGGAACTGCGCCATCTGCACACCGGCCTGCAGGATCTGGGCGAATTCTCGCCGGACGCCGCCGGGGCCGGGCGCCGGGCGCTGCGCAACGCCGCCCTTGAATTGCTCGCCGCCAACCCGCGGTCAGAGAACCTGACGCTGGCCACAGGGCATTTCGAGGCCGCCTCGAACATGACCGACGCCATGGGCGGCCTCACCGCCCTGATGCTGATCGGCGGCGAAGCGTATGAGCAGGCGCTGGCCGCCTTCTTCACGCGCTGGAAATCCGAGCCGCTGGTGATCGACAAGTGGTTCAACGTCCAGGCGCGCGACCCCCACGACACGGCGTTGGGCCGGGTGATCGGGCTGACCGCACACCCCGCCTTCGAGCCGGAGAACCCAAACCGGCTGCGGGCGCTGGTCTCGACCTTCGCGAACTTCAACCCGGCGCGCTTCCACGATCCGAGCGGCGCCGGTTACCGGTTTCTGGCCGACCAGATCCTGGCGGTCGACCGCTACAACCCAATGACCGCGGCTAAGCTGGTCGACCCGCTCGACGGCTGGCGGCGCTATCGGCCCGAGCTCGGCGCGCTGATGAAGGCGCAGCTAGAGCGGATCGCCGCCGCGCCCGGCCTCTCCAAGAACGTGCTGGAAAAAGCCAGCCTCGCTCTGGCCGACGACTGATACGCTGAGGCCCATGGACTCCGCAGAGGCCGCACACGTCTTCGCGCCCCTCGCGCTGGGGAGCCGCATGCAGCCATGCGGCCCGGTGCTGGACGCCAAGGCCGCGGCGCGCACGCGCGAGATGCTGGGCGAGGCGCCGCAGATCGCCGCCGCCTGGCCGGCGCTGGAGCCGGTGTTCGGCGCCTCGACCTATCTGGCGGGGCTGGCGCGGCGAGATCGCGAGCGGCTGGCGGATCTGCTTGGCAGCGACCCGGACGCGCGGCTGGAGGATCTTCTGGACCGCACCGCGGCGGTGGGCGAAGGCCCGCTCGACGCCGCCTCGGCGGACCTGCGGCGGCTGAAGGCGGAGCTGCACCTGCTGGCGGCGCTGGCCGACCTCGGCCGGGTGTGGGCGCTCGATGCGGTGACCGGCGCGATGACCCGCTTCGCCGACGCCGCGACCGTGGCCGCGCTGACCGTCGTCGGGCGTGGCGAGCTGGAGGCGGGGCGCCTCACCCGCCTGGGCGAGGGGCGCGAGGGTCCGGTGCCGGGCTGGTTCGCCATCGCGATGGGGAAGCAGGGGGCCTTCGAGCTCAACTATTCCAGCGACATCGACATCTCGGTCTTCTTCGATCCCGACAAGCTGCCGTTGGCGCAGGGCGTCGAGGCGCAGCCGTTCGCCGTCAAGCTCACCCAGCGGCTGGCGGAGCTGATGCAGGCCCGCACCGACGAGGGCTATGTCTTCCGAATCGACCTACGCCTAAGGCCCGATCCCTCCTCCACGCCGCCGGCCGTGCCGACGCCGGCCGCGCTCGACTACTACGAGAGCGTCGGCCAGAACTGGGAGCGGGCGGCCTTCATCAAGGCGCGCGCCTGCGCCGGCGACCTGGACGCGGCCGAGGACTTCCTGGCCGAGCTGCAGCCGTTCATCTGGCGCAAGAACCTCGACTTCGCCGCTATCGCCGACATCCACTCGATCAAGCGGCAAATCCACGCGCACAAGGTCGACGAACGGATGGAGGCGCGCGGCGTCGACCTCAAGCTCGGCCGCGGGGGCATCCGCGAGATCGAGTTCTACGTGCAGACCCAGCAGCTGATCCTGGGGGGCCGCAATCCGGCGCTGCGGGCCAATCGCACGCTCGATGCGCTGGCGGCGCTCGTGGCGGCGGGCCACATCAAACCACAGGCTGGCGAGGAGCTGGCCGACGCTTACCGCGTGCTGCGCGAGCTGGAGCACCGGGTGCAGATGCTGGCCGACGACCAGACGCACAAGCTGCCGGAGTCCGACGGCGAACGGCGACGCGTGGCCGCGCTCTACGGCTACGACCGGTTGCGCAGCTTCGATGCGGCGGTCACCCGCACGCTGAAGACCGTCAACGGCCGCTATGGCGAGCTCTTCCCCGAGGAGGAGCAGCTGTCGTCGCGTTTCGGCAGCCTGGTGTTCACCGGCGTCGACGACGACCAGGAAACGCTGGCGACGCTGGCGCGGATGGGATTCTCCAGCCCGGCGCGTGTCTCGCAGACCATCCGCAGCTGGCACCACGGGCGCATCCCGGCCACGCGCACCGAGCGCGGACGCGAGCTGTTCACCCGCCTCGCGCCGCGGCTGCTGGACGCCGCCCAGGCCACCGGCGCGCCGGACACCGCCTTCAACCGCTTCAGCGACTTCTTCTCGCGGCTGTCGTCGGGGGTGCAACTGCAGTCGCTGTTCCTGGCGCAGCCGAGGCTGTTCGAGCTGGTGGTGCAGGTGATGGCGTTCGCGCCGCGGCTGGCGAGCACGCTGGCCAGGCGCCCGGCCGCGATCGACGCCATGCTGGACACCGCCTTCTTCCAGGCGATCGACGTTGGCGAGGACGAGGCGGTGTTCCACGACGCCGTCGCCTGCGCCGAGGGTTTCGAGGCGGCGATGGACGCGGTGCGCCGGCTGCAGCGCGAACAAGCGTTTCGCGTCGGCGTGCAGGTGATGAGCGGGACCGCCAGCGCCGAGACCGCCGGCAAGGCTTTCGCCGACCTCGCCGACCTGTGCATCGGCGCGCTGGCGCCCGCGGCGCTGGCCGAGGCGGTGCGCATCGGCGGCGACTTCCCGGGTGAGGTGGCCGTCGTCGCGCTCGGTAAGTGCGGCTCGCGCGAGATGAGCGCCGGCTCCGATCTCGACCTGATGACGCTCTATCGGGCGGGCGATCCGGCGGCGACCTCAGGCCTGAAGGGCTGGGACGCGGCGACCTTCTACGGGCGCTTCACCCAGCGGCTGATTGCGGCGCTGTCGACCCAGACGGCGGAAGGCGGCCTCTATGAGGTCGACATGCAGTTGCGCCCGTCGGGCACCAAGGGGCCGGTCGCGGTGAGCTTCGCCGCCTTCGCGAGCTACTATCAGGGTGAGGCGGAGACCTGGGAGCACCTGGCGCTGACTCGCGCCCGCGTGGTCTGGGCCTCGTCGGGCGCCTTCGGCACGGACGCCGCCGGCGCCATCGAGGCGGCGCTGCGCCAGCCGCGCGACCGCAAGGCTGCGGTGCGCGACGTGCGCGAGATGCGCGACCTGCTGGAGCGCGAGCGGCCGCCGAAGGGCGAGTGGGACCTCAAGCTGTCGCCCGGCGGCCTAGTGGACATCGAGTTCGCCGCCCAGTTCCTGCAACTGGCGCACGCCGGCGCGGGCGGGCCGCTGGTGGCGAATACGGCGGACGCACTGGCGGCCTTCCACCACGCCAAGCTGGCGCCGGCCGAGCCGCTGGGGGCGCTGGAGCGCGCCTGGCGGCTGCAGCAGGACCTCACCCAGCTCCTCAAGGTGGCGCTGGAAGACATCCACGACCCGGAGACCGAGCCGAAACCGTTCCGCGCGCTCCTCGCCCGCGCCGGACACGCCCGCACCTTCGCCAGCCTGAAGACCAAGCTCGCCGCCGCCCAGGCCGAATCCCGCGCCGCCTACGAGGCGATCGTCGCGGACTAACTCACCTCCCCTGCGAAGCGGCGCGTGAGAAAGATATATCTAGATAGGGTTGTTACGCCCGATATATCGATATATCTAGGTCGCAACTAATCTCTTATGGTGAATATCTAGATGCGACATCGATTTGGAGATTGCCGTGAGCGGGAGCACCGCAGCCGGCACGGCTGGGGCGGGCACGGCATGAGTCCGCGCTTCGGCCGCGGCGGACCCGGGGGCGGCCGCGGCGGTCGGATTGGCCGGCTGTTGGAGCACGGCGACCTGCGGTTCGTGCTGCTGGCCCTGCTGGAAGCGCAGCCGCGCCACGGCTACGAGCTGATCAAGGCGCTGGAGGAGCGCACCGGCGGCGTCTATCGGCCAAGCCCGGGCGTGGTCTATCCGACGCTGAGCCTGCTGGAAGACGAAGGCTTCGTGAGGCCCGTGGCGGCCGAGAGCGCGCGCAAGCTGTACGAAGTGACGGACGAGGGCCGCGCGGCGCTCGACGAGAACCGCACCAGCGTGGACGCCGTCTTCGGTCGCATGGACGAGGCCGCGGCCAGGTCAAGCGCCACCGGCCCGCGCGTCGGCCGAGCGATGGCCAACCTCGGCATGGCGCTGCAGCAGCGGCTGGAGGGACCGGTGGACGCCGAGACCCTGGACCGGATCGTGCGCGCGATCGACGAGGCCGCCGTCGCGGTCGAAAAGGCCTGATTTCGGGCGAGCGACGGAAGATGGGCTTACCGTCGTGTAAGGTTCCGAAGGACGATCAGATGATCTCGCGACGGAACCGGGGCCATGACGGGCCCTTATGAACTACGGCCCAGTGACGAGGACTGGCTTGGCGGCAAGCGACCCGGACGAGGCGTTGCTGGCCCGCGTCGCCGAAGGGGACGCGGCGGCCGTGCGCGCGCTCGTCGGGCGCAAGCTGCCGCGGTTGTTGGGCCTGGCGCAGCGGATGCTGGGCGATCCCGCGGAGGCGGAGGACGTGGCCCAGGAGACCTTTCTGCGCATCTGGCGTCAGGCCCCCAACTGGCGCACCGGCCAGGCCAAGTTCGACACCTGGCTGCATCGCGTGGCGCTCAACCTCTGCTTCGACCGGCTGCGACGCCGCCGCGAGATCCCGACGGAGGAGCCGCCCGAACAGCTGGACGAGGGGCCGGCCCCCGACCGGGCGCTGGAAGCGCACGACACCGGCAAGCGGGTCGGCGCGGCGCTCGCCAAACTGCCGGACAGGCAGCGCGAAGCGGTAGTGCTGTGCCACTATCAGGAGCTCGGCAATATCGAGGCTGCGGCGGTGATGGGGGTGACGGTGGAGGCGCTCGAAAGCCTGCTCTCACGCGGACGGCGGGCGTTGCGTGCGGCGCTGGCGGACCTGGTGGAGCAGTGAGTTGAACAAGGCTCAGTTCGAAGCCCTGGCCGAAGCCTACGGCGGCGACATCGCCCGCTGGCCCGACGCCGTGCGCGAGGATGCGGCGCTGCTGGCCGGCGCACATCCGGAGTTCGCCCGCGCGGTGCTGACGCGCCAAGGCCAGCTGGACGAGGCGCTCGACACCCTGCCGCGAGCAGTCGCCTCGCGTGATCTGTTCGAACGCATCGTGGCCTCGGCGGCGGCCGCGCGGCGCCGGCCGCGCTGGCTGGCCTGGCTGGCGGGCGCCAGCGTCGGAACGGCGCTCGCCGGCGCCGCGGCGGCGGGCCTGGTGATGGGTGTTCAGCTCAGCCAGGCTTCCGCAGTGAGCGCGGAGGCCTCGGCGCAGGCCGTGGCCGACCTCGACGTCTTCGGCGTCTCGGAGGAGGGCTGATGAAGGGCCGCGGATTGCTGATCGCGCTGATCGTCTCGGTGGCGGTCAACCTGTTCGTGCTGGGCGGGCTTGCCGGCGCCGTAATGATGGGCTGGGGCCGGCACAAGCTCCCGCCGATGGGCGGCCCGCCGCGCCTGGCCGCGGCCGGCGCCGTCCTCACCCCCACCCAGCGTGAGGCCTGGCAGGCGACGATCCGCCAGGCCGCTCAGGCGACGGGCCCGAAGGTGCAGGAGGCGCGGCGCCTACGGCGCGACGCCTGGCGTGGGCTGACCGCCGACAAGATCGACGTCCAGGCGATGCTCGGTGAGCTGAACCGCTCGCGCACGCTGGAACTCGAGGCGCGCTCGGAGATGGACCGCGCGGTGGTGGGCTTCGCCGCCACCCTTCCCGCCCCCGAGCGGCGCAAGCTGGCCGACGCCTTCAGCCGCGGCCGGCGTGGCGGCGGGCCGCCGGGCGCCTGGTCAGGCCGCGGCCCCGGCCCTGGCGCCGGCGACGAGCCCCCGCCCCCGGAGCGGTAGGCTGAAGCTGACCGTCGTGCCCTTGCCGGGCGTGCTCTCGATGGCGAGTTCGCCGCCGTGCAGCTCGACCAGCGCCTTGCTCAGCGCCAAGCCGAGCCCGGTGCCCTGCTGGGTCTTGGCCTGCTGGCTCTCGATCTGCTCGAACGGGCGACCGAGGCGGGCGAGATCCTCTGAAGCGATGCCGATGCCGGTGTCGCGCACCCGCACGCGCACCATCTCGTCTTCGACGCAGTCAACCAGCACGGTGACGTCGCCGCCTCGTGGGGTGAACTTCACGGCGTTGGACAGCAGGTTGAGCAGCACCTGCTTGACCGCGCGCTGGTCGGCCTCGATCGGCGGCAGGCGCGGCGCGTCGAGCGACAGCGCCAGCCCCGCGGCCTCGGCGCGATGGCGCACGATGCGGGCGGCGTCCTCCGCCACCTCGTCGAGCGCGACCTCTTCGAAATTAAGCTTCATCTTGCCGGCCTCGATCTTCGACATGTCCATGATGTCGTTGATCAGGGCGAGCAGGTGCTGGCCGGAATTGAGGATGTCCTGGGCGTAGTCGCGGTAGCGGCTGTCGCCCAGCGTCCCGAACATCTCCGTCAGCATGATCTCCGAGAAGCCGTTGATGGCGTTCAGCGGCGTGCGCAGCTCGTGGCTCATGTTGGCCAGGAACTCGCTCTTGGCCTGATTTGCCGCCTCGGCGCGCACCTTCTCGGCCTCGTATTTGCGCGCCAGGTCGGACAGCTCGGCCTGGCTCTTCTCGAGATTGGCGACGGCCTTGCGGAGCGCTTCTTCGTTGAGCCGGCGCGCCTGCTCCTGCGCCTTGACGGCGGTGATGTCGGCGGCAGTGACGACCACCCCACCCTCGGCGGTGCGGCGCTCGCAGATCTGAACCCAGCGGCCATCGACCAGCTCGGCCTCGCGGACGTCCTTGGATTCGCCCGGGATCCGCATCTCCGCCCGCACGGCCGAGCGTGCGGTGCGTTCCACCTCGTCGCGGCGCGCGCCGGGCTTCAGGAGACTGGCCTCCAGCTGGAAGAAGCTGCGGTAGTTCTGATTGCAGAGCACCAGCCGTTCGTTGCGGTCCCACAGCACGAAGGCTTCCGAGACGCTCTCGATGGCGTCGCGCAAGCGCGTCTCGGCGGACTGGGCGCGGGCCTGGGCCAGCCGCTCCTCGGTGACGTCGAGCGCTACGCCGATAATCCGCGCAAAGCCGCCCTGCGGGCTGTCGCCGAAGGCTTCGCCGCGTGCGTCGATCCAGACCGGCCGGCCGCCGGTCAGGCTGGGCACCCGGAACGAGACGTCGAAGCCGCCATAGAGCGCCGCGGCCCGCAGCGCGTCACGCAAGCCATCGCGGTGCCCCGGCCAGACCCGGTCCAGCACCTCCTGCCCGCCGACCACGCCGCCACGCCAGCTGAACAGCGAGGCCGTGGCGTCGGACATGTAGATGGTGTCGGTGGCGAGATCCCATTCCCAAATGCCGCAACGCGCCGCTTCCACCGCGCGGCGGAATCGGCGTTCCGACTCGTCGAAGCCGGCGTGTGCGCGCTCGAGCCGGCGGATCTCGACGAGCAGCAGCGCGCCAAAGCCGGTCACCACCACGAGCGGGGCGGCGAACCAGGCGATCTTCTCGGTCAGCGAAGGCGCAGCTCCCGCCAGCCGCGCCAGCCCCGCGGCGGCGTAGGCGAACAGCAAGGCGACGGTAGTGAAGACGGTGAGCCGGATCAGGCTCTGGGTCGGGCGATGTTGGGCGTCGGACGCCGGTCGCGGCTCTTCGTCGCCTCGCGCGGGCCAGGGGTCAGCCACGATGTCGCTTCCGCTTTTCGCCAACGGCGGCGGCTCCCCTGACGCCTGCGCACGAGTCGATCCCCGCGAAGCAGGAGTCTAGCTGCGCCGCGGGATTCCGTCATCACGCGATGCACGCTCCGGTCGCGCAGGAAGCACCAATGCGACCCGCAAGCCGGGCCCCAATTCACCGACCTTGCCGGGTCCCTCGTCCAGCTCCAGCGCGCCCGCATGCGCCTCCGCCACCGCCGCCACCAGCGAGAGGCCGAGCCCCGCGCCTGGGGCGTTGCGGCTGTTCTCCAAGCGCACGAAGCGCTCAGCGACACGCGCGCGATCCGCCTCCGGCACGCCAGGGCCAGTGTCGGTGACCGAGGCCTCGGCGTCACCGGACGTGCGGCGGCGCACGCGCAGCATCACCGCCCCGCCCGCAGGCGTGTACTTCACCGCGTTGTCGAGGATGTTGGCGAGCGCCTGAGCGACGAAGTCGCGGTTGGCGCTGACGGTCAGGCCGCGCGTCAGCTCGGAGTCGAACTCCAAACCCTTCTCCTCGCACAGCGGCGCGTAGAGCTCGGCAACGTCGGCGGCCAGTTCGGCGAGGTCGAAGCTGGTCGGGTCGGGCGCGGCTCCGGCGGCCTGCAGGCGGGCGATGGCCAGCACCACCTGGAAGGTCTTGAGCACCCCGTCGGTGTCCTCAAGCGCCTGCTGCAGGGCCTGGGTCGGATCACCTCGCCCGGCTTCGACGTCGAGATAGGCGACTTCCAGCCGGGCGCGCAGCCGGGTCAGCGGTGACCGCAGGTCGTGGGCGATCGCGTCGCCGGCGTGTCGATGGCCGGCCATCGACCGCTCCAGCCGGTCGAGCATCTCGTTGAGGCCGGCGGCGAGTTCGTCGAACTCGTCGCGCGCGCCGCGCACCGGGGCGCGGGCCGCGAGATCGCCGCCGCGCACCGCATCCACCACGCCGGTCAGGTTGGTGACGCTCTGCGAGACGTTGCGGCTGACGAGGATGCCCCCGGCGAGGCCCAGCAGAATGACCAGCGCGCCTGCGCCCCACAGCGCGCGCACGACCTTGACGACATAGGCCTCGTCCTCGGCAACATCGGCGCCGACGAACAGGGACTCGCCGCCGGCCAGCCGCTCCTGCAGCCCCCGCGCCGGACGCTGGATGGGCTGACCCTGCTCGAGGTCCGAGACGTGGAAGGTGGTCCAGGCCGGCGTGCCGGTGAAATGCTCGACGGGCGAGGCCTCGATCGAGCCGGAGATGCGCCGCCCGTCGGGGCCGATCAGCAGATAGAGGAACGGTCGCTCGCTGGCAGCGCGCTCGATCAGCGACTGGTTGACCGCATCGACGCCGGCGCGTTCGTAGGCGGCGGTCAGCGTGCGCATCTCACGCTCGATCTCGCGATCGGTGCGGCGCGCGGCCTCGCCGGCGGTGGCGATGTAGATGTAGGCGAGAAAGGCGCTGGCCGCGGCCGCGAACAGCGCCAGGAATAGCAGCGTCAGCCGAAACGGCGTGGTGCGGAAGATGCGCGGCAGGCGCATCCGCTAGCTAGGCCTCCAGCCGATAGCCCGCGCCGCGGACGGTCTGCAGCATCGGCTTGTCGAAGCCTTTGTCGATCTTCGAGCGCAGCCGCGAGACATGGACGTCGATGACGTTGGTCTGCGGGTCGAAGTGGTAGTCCCAGACCTTCTCCAGCAGCATGGTGCGGGTCACCGACTGGCCGGCATGGCGCATCAGGAACTCCAGGAGCTGGAATTCGCGCGGCTGCAGATCGATCTCCTTGCTGCTGCGGCGCACCTCGCGGGCGATTAGGTCCATCTCCAGGTCGCCGACCCGCAGGAGCGTCTGCACCGAGCCGGTCTCGCGCCGGCGGGTCAGCGCCTCCACCCGAGCGATCAGCTCGGCGAAGGCGTAGGGCTTGACCAGATAGTCGTCGCCGCCGGCCTGCAGGCCCGCGACCCGATCGCTCACTTCGCCAAGCGCAGAGAGGAACAGCACCGGCGTGGCGTCGCCCTGCCGGCGCAACGTCTCCACCAGCGTCACGCCATTCATCCGCGGCAGCATGCGGTCGACGATCAGGACGTTGAAGCCGCCGCCGCGGGCGGCTTCCAAACCCTCCGCCCCGTCGGCCGCGCGAACGCAGTCGAACCCGGCCTCGGCCAGCCCCCGCTCCATCGCTTCGGCCGCTTCGAGATCGTCCTCGACGATCAGGATGCGCATCGCTCGTGGTCTCCGCGGATCAGTCTTCGACCTTCAACGGCAGGAACAGCGTCCGGCCGCTGCGGAACACGCCGACGAGCACGCTGGTCCGCTTGGCGCGCTTGGCCGCCTGAACGGCCGCCGTCACCTCGGCGGCGCTGTTCACCTGGGTATCGCCGGCTCGGACGATCACGTCGCCGCGGCGCAGGCCCTTCTGGCCAGCGTCGGAGCTGGCGTCGACGCCGAGCACCGCGGCTCCGCGCACCGTCGCCGGCACCCCGAGCTGACGGCGCGTGGCGTCGTCCAGCGGCGCCAGCGAGAGCCCCAGCACCGAAGGCGCCTGGCCCTTGGGTTGGCCGCTTCCGCCACCGCCCTGGTTGGACTGGTCGTTGTTTTGCGCCAACTCCTTCTCGGACGGGCGCGTTCCGGACTTTATCTCGACGGTGCGGCGCTTGCCGTCGCGAATGATGTCGACGCGCAGGCTGTCGCCGGGCCGCGCCTTGGCCACCTCGCGGGTCAGTTCGGAAGAGGTCTTCACCGGGCGGCCGTTGATGCCGACAATCACGTCGCCGGGCGCCAGGCCCGCACGCTGCGACGGCCCACCGGGCGCAAGGTCGGAGATAATCGCCCCGCGCTGCTCGCCCATGCCTTGGGCCTCGGCCATCTCGGCGGTGAAGTTCTGGATGGTCGCGCCGATGTAGCCGCGCTGGATGGCGCGCCCGGAGATCAGCTGTTTGGTGACCTGGTCGGCGACCTCCGCGGGGATGGCGAAGCCGATACCGACTGAGCCGCCCGATGGCGAGAAGATCGCCGTGTTGACGCCGATCACCCGGCCGTAGATGTCGAAGGTCGGCCCGCCGGAGTTGCCGCGGTTGATGGGCGCGTCGATCTGGATGTAGTCGACGAAGGTCTCGCCGATGTCACGCCCGTAGGCGGAGATGATGCCGGCGGTCGCGGTGCCGCCCAGGCCGAAGGGGTTGCCGACCGCGATCACCCAGTCGCCGACGCGCGGATGAGCGGCGTCCTCGAAGTTGACGAAGGGGAACGGCCCATTGCGGCCCTTGACCTTGAGCACCGCCAGGTCGGTCGCCTCGTCGCGGCCGACGACGGTCGCCTCGAGTTCGGACTCGTCCTTGAGCACGACCTTGATGGTCTCGGCGTTCTCAACGACGTGGTTGTTGGTGACGATGTAGCCGTCTTGCGAGATGAAGAAGCCGGATCCAGCCGATTGCTGCGTCGGCAGCTTCGGCTGGCCCTTCTCGGTGCGGCCGCCCTGCGGCGGGCCGCTGTTATTGCCGCCGCCCTCCTCGTCGTCGTCCGGCCCGCCCCGCGGGACGATGTCGAACGGCAGGCCCGGAATGCGCAGCGCGCTCTGGTCGACGCGGCTGGTGACGTTGACCGAGACCACTGCCGGCGAGACGCGGTCGAAGATGTCGGCGAAGGACATCGGCGCGCCCGGTGGCGGCGCGAAGATCGGTGCGGTCGAGGCGGGGATCAGCCTTGCTTCGCCGGCGTGAGCCTGCGGCAGTCGCACCCCTGCGCCCGCCACCGCCGCCGCCATCACGCCCGCACCTGCGAGCGCTCCCAAAAAGTAACCCGTCTTCTTCGAGGTCATCAGCCTTTTGATCCTTGTGCGGCGCGAGACTTGCCGCGCGCCACAACAACCTAGGTTCGATGCATCAGCGCGAAAAGCCTCTCAAGTTACCTTTTGCTCACTCAAGGTTCGGCTTTGCGACGATTCAGCGGCGAGGCCGTGTCAGAGGTCTTCGTCCTGGAACGTCCTGACTCGCGCCGCTTCGTCTGCGTCAAGCTCTTGCTCGGGCGCGCGGTTCCGCAGCCGGCCGAACAGCAGCGCCGCGCCGAGCGCCGCGACCAATAGCGGACTGAGCCATAGCGCCGCATTGCCGAGCGAAAACGCCGGCCGCAGCAGCACGAACTCGCCATAGCGATCGACCAGATAGACCTTGATCTCGGAATCGCTGCGTCCGGCCCGCACCTGGCCGCGCACCACCTGGCGCAGATCGTGGGCGAGGCCGGCTTCGGAATCGTCGATCGACTCGTTCTGGCACACCAGGCAGCGCACCTGAGCGAAGATGGCTCGCGCCCGCGCCTCCTGGCCGGGATCAGGCAGCCGCTCGGCCGGGTCCGAGGCTGCGGCCATGCAGAAGACCGCGGCGAGCGCCGCCAGCTGAGCGCGCAGCTTCACGCCGGCTGCTCCTGCGGGTTCGCCTCGCGGCGCCGTGCGGCGACCCCCAGGCGCAGGCGCCGATCGGAGAGCGAGACCACGCCGCCGGCCGCCATCACCAGCGGGCCGAAGAATAACAGCGTCGCAAAGGGATTCCAGTAGGCGCGCACCAGCCAGACCGAGCCGGCCGCGGCGTCGCGCCGCTCACCCAGCACGACGTAGAGGTGATTGGCCCCGCGGTAGCAGAGCGCGACCTCGGATGTGGTCTGGCCGCCGGCGAAATAGGTGCGCCGCTCGGGCTCGGCTTGGCAGACCGCCGCGCCGGCGCGCGTGACGGCGATCCGTGCCCGCTCGGCGTCGTAGTTGGCGCCCTCGACCGAGGCGATGCCCTCCAGCGCCAGATGGTAGCCGCCGACGTCGACGGAGCCGCCAAGCGGCAGGGTCTCGGCGACCTCCTGCTTCCAGCCGGTCTCGACGAAAGCGCCGAGCACGAAGACGCCGAGGCCCAGGTGCGCCAGCGTCATCCCCCAGGCGCCGCGCGGCAGGCGCGCCAGGCGCCGCCAGCTTTCGGCGCCGGGCACGCGGAAGGCGCGAATGCGCTCGAATATCTCGGCGATCGCCCCGCCGATCAGCCAGGCGGCCAGGGCCACGCCGGCGGCGGCCAGCGCCTTCCTCGGACTGACCAAGGCATAGGCGCCAAGGCCTGCGGCGACCGCGAGCGCGGCGGCGACCCAGAGGCGCTGGCTGGCGCCCATCGCGTCCCCGCGCTTCCAGGCCAGCAAGGGACCCGCCGGCAGCAGCAGGACCAGCGCCGCCATCAGCGGAGTGAAGGTCAGGTTGAAGTAGGGCGGGCCGACCGAGATCGCTTCGCCGGTCAGCGCTTCGCGGATCAGCGGATAGAGCGTGCCGAGCAGCACCGAGGCGGTCGCTGCGGCCAGCAGGATGTTGTTGAGCACCAGCGCGCTCTCGCGGCTGACCGGCGCGAACACGCCCCCGGGCGACAGCGCCGGCGCACGCCACGCGAACAGGCTGAAGCCCGCCCCGGCTGTCACGCCCAGGATGATCAGCAGCAGCACGCCGCGTTGCGGGTCAAGCGCAAAGGCGTGCACCGAGGTCAGCACACCGGAACGCACAAGGAAGGCGCCCAGCATGGAGAAGGCGAAGGCGGCGATCGCCAGGAACACGGTCCAGCCGGCCAGCGCGCCCCGCTTCTCCGTGACGATCGCCGAGTGCAGCAGAGCGGCGGCCACCAGCCAGGGCATGAAGGAGGCGTTCTCCACCGGGTCCCAGAACCACCAGCCGCCCCAGCCGAGTTCGTAGTAGGCCCAGAAGGAGCCGAGCATGATGCCGACCGTGAGCAGGCTCCAGGCGGCGAGCGCCCAGGGCCGGACCCATCTGGCCCAGGCCGCGTCGACCCGCCCCTCGATCAGGGCGGCGACGGCCAGCGAGAAGACCACCGACATGCCGACATAGCCCGCGTAGAGGAACGGCGGGTGCACCGCGAGCGCCGGGTCCTGCAGGAGGGGATTGAGCGAGCGGCCCTCGACGGGCGGGTCGACAAGGCGGGCGAGCGGGTTGGAGGCGAATAGGGTGTAGGCGAGGAAGATCGCGCCCAGCACGCCCTGGGTCGCCACCATCAGCGCGCGCAGGCCGCGCGGCAGGCTGCGGCTGAGGAGCGCCGCGGCTGCGCCATAGCCGGTCAGCGCTAGACACCACAACAGGATCGACCCTTCGTGGCTGCCCCAGGCGCCGGCGACCTTGTAGAGGAGCGGCTTTTCGGTGTGGGAGTTGGCCGCGACGTTGGCGACCGAAAAGTCGGAGACGACGAAGGCGTGGATCAGCACGGCGAAGGCGCCGGCCACGCCCAGGAAGGCCGCCACCGCCGCCCCTTCGCCGGCCGCCGCCAGCGTGGTCGAACGCCGAACCCGCGCGGTCGCCGACAGCATCGCCTGCAGCAGCGAGAAGGCGAGCGCCAACGCCAGCGAAAACGAGCCGAACTCGACCAGCATCTCAGACGCCGCCCTTGACCGCAGGCGCGCCGTAGGCCGGGGTGGCGCCGTCGCCGCGCCACTCGCCCTGCTCCTTCAGCGCCTTGGCCACCTCCCGCGGCATGTACCTCTCGTCGTGCTTGGCGAGCACGCGCTTGGCCTCGAACACGCCGTCCTGGCGGAAGGCGCCGACCGCGACCACGCCCTGACCTTCGCGGAACAGGTCGGGCAGGTCGCCGTGGAACACCACCTTGTCGACCGCCTGCTTGTCCTGAACGGTGAACTCCACCGCGCCGTCGGAGTGCTTGACCACCGAGCCGTGCGCCACGAGCCCGCCCAACTGGATCGATCGGCCGGCCGGCGGCTGCGCCTTCTCCGCCTGCGAGGGGGTATAGAAGAACGACACGGAGTCGCCGAGGCCCCACAGCGCCAGCCCAACCGAGAGCGCCAGCACCGGGGCGATCGCCGCCAGCAACATCAGGCGGCGGCGGGCCTTGGGCGACTTGGGAAGCAGGCTCATCGCATGGGCTCCGTTCGCGCGGCCGCGTCGAGCCTGGCGAGTATATCGGGTTTCGCCGCGTAGCGGGCGCGGGCCTCGCGCAGCGCCTCGTCGCGCTTGGACCGCTCGCCCAGCACCGCATAGGAGCGCACCAGCCGCACCCAGCCTTCCGGATCGTCCGGATTGGCGGTCAGCCGTTCCGCCAGGCCCTGGACCATGCCGCGGATCATCGCCTGCTGGCCGGACGCCGCAGTCGGCGCGGCGGGGGGCGCCTCGGCTTGCGCGATCGCGGTCAGAACCGACGCGCGGCGTGGATCGGTGGCGGGGAGGTCGGCGGCGAGCCTGCGCCAGGCCGCGACGCCGGCCGCCTTGTCGCCGCTGTCAACCTGGATGCGGGCGAGGTGGAAGCGCGCGGCGGGGCGCGCGGGATCGCGCTTGAGCGCCTCGCGGAACGCCGCCTGGGCCTCTTGGGTGACCTCGCCGCCGGCCTGGGCCATCAGCGCCTCGCCCAATGTCTCCCAGAGGTCGGCGCGTTGTGGCGCGGCGCGCACCGCCTGGCGCATGGCGCGGACCGCCTCGCCGGGGTTCTCCGAGGCGTTCTGGGCGACGGCCAGGAAGCGCAGCGCGTCTGGATCGCCCGGCCGCTCGCGCACGACGCGCGACAGCACCGCGGCGATCTGCGGCGCGGTGAGCCCGGCCGGATCGGTCCTGCGCCACTGCGCCAGCCGCTCGGCGAAGGGATGGTCGGCCATGCCCGGCGCGCCTGCGGTCGCATAGATCAGCATCGCCGCGGCGACCGCCACGGTGATGGAGACCGGCACGAGCCTGCGGCCGCCGGCATCCTCGCTCCAGACCCCGTGTGGCGCGTCGGCGGCGCGCAGCAGCCGGCGGCCGGCCTCGGCCTCGGCGCTGCGCCGCTCGGAAGCGGCGAGCAGGCCACGATCGGCGAGGTCGTCCAGTTCGGCGAGCTGACGCCGATAAAGCTCGCGAGCCGGGTCCATAGCCTCGCCACGCGCGGCGGAAGCAGCCCGGACCAGGACGAGTCCCGCGGCGGCGGCGGCAAGCACGCCGGCGCTGACCCAGAAAAAGATCATAGCGCGCGCTGTAGCGGAAATCGCTGTGGCGCGCGAGGGGCGTCAGGTCCCGGTGCGCACGGCTCTTACGGGATCCGCGAGAGCCGGTGCAGCGGCGGCGGCGGCCCGGCGGCGCACGAGCTCGGCGGCCTTCTCGTCGCGGACCCAGGCGCTGAAATCGGCGGCGGCGGCGAGATAGCCCTGGGCGTGCTTCGCCTCCTCGGGCGCAGCCGTCTTCAGCGCGTCCAGCAGATCCTCGACGAGCGGGTCGAGTTGCTCGCCAAGGGTTTCGAGCAGGCGGTTCCGGGCGGCCGCGAAGCCGCCGGGGTTGGCGCTGGCGCGCAGCTCGGCCACAAAGACCAGCAGGGTGCGGCATCGGCGCGCCGCCGCCTCGTCCGGCGCTGCATTCAGCCGCAGCGGCCCGTGACCGCCCGCGCGGGCAGGCATGGCCTTGTGAAAAAACTTCTCCGCCTCGTCGCAGCGCGCCGCCACCAGATCGGCGAAGGCCACGCGGCGGTCGTGCACGGTGCGGCCAAAGCCCTGCTCGCGCGACAGAGACAGATAGGTCTCAAGCTCGCTCGCGGCGCTGATCGCGCGGTGCGTCTGCCGGGCGGCGTCCCGCGCGGCTTCGACGCCGGCATCGGCGGTGAGGGCGCGCCCGGCGGCCATGCCCTGTTCGACGTCGCGCATGAGGCCTTCGCCGAACGCACTTAGGCCCGCGTCGGCCAGATAGCGTTCGGTCGGCTTTTCCATGACAGCTGAGATGATGCGCAGGACGTGGCCACGGTTGGCGAGTTGCGCGGCCAGCATGTGGAAGAAGGCGCAGGCGGCTTCGAGGCCGTACGCCGAGGCGTCCTTATGCGCCACCCGGGCCGCCGCGGTGGCCTGGGCGCTGGGATGGGTCACCCAGTCGGAGAGACGGTGCGAGACGCCACGCACGACGGGAGCGATGTCGAGACAGGCGGCGAGCATCGCCGCGCCGTCCGGACGTGCAGCGTCGCAGAGCTGACTGAGCTTGCGGAACTCGCGCGCCTCGCCGGCGCGAAGGCACTCCGCGGCGACGCGCAGCAGGCGGTCGAAGCGGCTCGTCGCTGGCTTGCCGGTGTCTTGGCCATGAAGGGCGATCTCGGCGTGGCTGACCAGCGCCGGCGCCTGGGCCTTCAGCCCGCGCCAGATCAGGCCGGCGGTCCCGGCGGGGAAACTGAGCCGCAGAAGATCGGCGCCGTCGCCAGAGCACATCGGCGCCAGCGGTCCCAGCACCGCGTTGCGGAGGCCGCGGTCGGCGGATTCTCGCTCGACTAGGCCGCGGACTGTGAGGAGCGCCGCATCGCCTCCGGCCGTCGCCAGCGCCTGGCGCAGCCCTTCGACCACGGCGTCGGGCGCGGCCTCGACAAGACCGCGGACGATGTCCAGCTTGCGCTCCGAAAGCGCGACCATCCTCAACTCCACCGGCGGCGTCAGCTCGCTGCTTCGCTGAACGTGTCCTGGCCGGGTTAAGGTTTCGCCAAGTCGGGCGCGTCAGGCCTGAGCCCGCGGCAGCACGACCTCGACACGCAGGCCGCCCAGCGCCGAGGCGTCGAGCTTCAGCGACCCGCCGTAGGCGCGCGCCAGGTCGTCGATGATCGAGAGGCCAAGCCCGGAGCCCGGCGCACTCTCGTCCAGCCGAGCGCCGCGCTTCAGCACCGCTTCGCGCCCCTCTTCCGGCAACCCTGGCCCGTCGTCGTCTATGGTCAGGCGCAGGCGCGACTCGCCCACCGCCTCGGCGCGGACCCGCACGCGGGAGCGCCCCCACTTGCAGGCGTTCTCCATGGCGTTGCCGGCGATCTCCAGCAGGTCCTGCCGCTCGCCATGGAAGAAGAGTTCCTCCTCGGCGTCCCAATCGATCGAAACTCCCTGGGCGCGGAACACCCGCTCCAGCGTGCGGGACAGCTCGTCCAGCGCCTCGGCGACATCGCTGCGCTCGCCTTGGCCCTGGGCGCGGGCGGCGGCGCGAGCGCGGCGCAGGTGGTGGTCGACCTGCTGGCGCATGGCATCGGCCTGTCGCGAGACCACCTCCGCCAGCGGCCCGGGTCGCTGACCGGCTTCCGTCAGCATCACCGAGATCGGCGTCTTCAGCGCATGCGCCAGATTGCCGACGTGGGTGCGCTGGCGCTCGACGACCTCCTGGTTGTGCCGGACCAGCGCATTGAGCTCTTCGGCGAGCGGAGTCAGTTCCATCGGATAGGACCGCGCCAGTCGGTCGGCCTTGCCGCGGCGGACATCGGCGACCTCGCGGCGCAGGTCGAACAGCGGCCGCAAGCCCACCCTCACCTGCATGACGATGGCGGCGATCAGCAGGCCGCCCAGCAGGGCGAACGCCGCCGCGGTCGCTGCGACAAAGCCGCGGACGTCGCGGTCGATGGTGGTGCGGTCCTCGGCGGCCAGGAAGATCACCGGGGTCTTGCGGCCCGGCAGCCAGTTCTGCTGCGCCCTCGCGCGCAGCGGCTCGTTCAGCGGACCGCGGGTGTCGTAGGCGACGCCCTTGCCGGGATGGGCTTTGAACCGCGCCATCAGGTCCGGCGGCGTCTTGAGCTCGGAATCGAACAGCGAATAGGAGCGTGTGGAGGGGACGATCTTCCCGTCCGCGGTCGGGTAGGCGATCTCCCAGTAGCGCCCGGAATAGGCCGCCAGCGCCCGCTCGTCGGTGAGCGGCGGGGCGAACACCTCCTGCGTCTGAGCGTCCACGGTCGAGTAGCGGACCAGGTTGTCGATCAGCTCCTTCATGCCCTGGTCGACGCGCCGGATCGCCGCCTGCTGGAACAATAGCGCCAGCAGGATGGCGACGATGACCAGCGCGCCCACGCTCCAGCCGAGCGCGAGCAATACGAGCCGGCGCGCAAGCGAGGGCCGGCGCAGGGCGTCGAGGCTGAGGCGCGGAAGGCTAGGCGCCTTCAGCCTGGCCCCCTTCGCTGATCTCGCCCTCGGGGCAGGTCAGCCGGTAACCGAGGCCTCGGACGGTCTCGATTCGGTCGGAGCCGATCTTCTTGCGCACGCGACCGATGAACACCTCGATGGTGTTGGAATCACGGTCGAAGTCCTGGTCGTAGAGATGCTCGACCAACTCGGTGCGGCTGATGACCCGGCCCTGGTGCATCATCAGATAGTGCAACAGCCGGTATTCCAGCGAAGTCAGCCGCAGCGGCTCGCCATTGACGCTGGCCCGCGCCGCCCGCGGATCGAGCCGCAGGCCGCCGCAGGACAGGTTCGGGGCCGCGTGGCCCGCCGAGCGGCGCAGCAGGGCGCGAAGGCGCGCCAGCAGTTCTTCGGTGTGGAATGGCTTGGTCAGATAGTCGTCGGCGCCGGCGTCGAACCCGGCGACCTTCTCGCTCCAGGCTCCGCGCGCCGTCAGGATCAGCACGGGAGTCGCCATGTTGTCGCGCCGCCAACGCTCGAGCACCGAGACGCCGTCGACCTTCGGCAGGCCGAGATCGAGGATGATCGCGTCGTAGGGCTCGGTTTCGCCGAGGAACTGAGCTTCCTCGCCGTCGGGAGCGTGATCCACGGCGTAGCCGGCGTCGGCCAGCGCCAGTTTCAACTGCCGGGAGAGGTCCGGATCGTCTTCTACGAGCAGAATGCGCACCTTGCGTCCTTCCGCAGTTGGGTCACCCGGCCTGCCGACCGATGATCTGGCCGGTGGCGGCGTCGACCACGAAGATGACGACACGGCCATCGGCGAGTTGCCATTGAACGAAATAGGCTGGCCGGCCCCCGGCTTCGCCCATGGTGGTGTTGAGATGCCGGCCGGGTTCGCGCGCCGCGATCCGCGGCAGAACGCTCGACAGCGGCACCGTGCGGCCAGCGCCCGGCCCTTCCTGCGCCATGGCAGGTGCAGGCGCGGTCGCCAGTGTGGCGAGCAGGGCTGTGATGGCGAGCAGGCGTTTCATGGTTTGCAGGTCTACCCGCCCAGGACTGAACCCAGGCTGAACGTGCGGTTATGGAACGGCTAAGGCGCCCTGTCACGCAACGACGCGCTAGACGCGAACAGTCTCCGATATTCTACTTTCGGCGGCGTGGCGCGTAGGGGCGTTTCTGCCGCCAGATCTCGGACAGCGCCTCCAGCTCGGGGTCGACCGTGTCGGGAAGCACCACCGTCAGGCGCGCGAAGAGATCGCCGCGGTGTCCCTTGGAGTCGGACAGGCCTCGCCCCTTCAGCCGCAGGCGCGTGCCGGTGTTGGCGCCTGCCGGCACGGTCAGGGTGACCGGACCATCCGGCGTCGGCGCCTCGACCTTGCCGCCCAGCACCGCATCGTAGACCGTCACCGGAACGTCCATGATCAGCACTTCGCCTTCCTGACGGAAGATTGGGTGGGCGGCGATGCTCAGCTCGATGAAGGCGTCGCCGGGGCCGCCGCGGCCGGGATGCCCCTGCCCCTTCAGCCGAAGCGTCTGGCCCTCCTGGGCGCCCTTCGGGATGGTGACGTCGATGGTGCGGCCGTCGGAAAAGGCGATCCGCTTCTTGCCGCCGCGGATGGCGTCCTCGAGGTCGATCTCCAGCCTGGCGCGCACATCGGACCCACGCTGGGTGAAGCCGCCGAAGCCGGCGCCACGGCCGCCACGGCCGCCCGCCGCCGCCCCCCCGCCGCCGCCGCCGAACATCTCGCCCAGGATGTCGCCGAGATCGACGCCCTCGTCGGGGTTGAAGCCGCCGCTGCGGCGCGAGAAGCCGCCAGCCCCTGGTCCCGGCCCCGGTCCCCAAGGTCCCGAACCGCCGGCGAAGCCGCGCGCGGTCTCGCGCCCGTCAGCGTCGATCTCGCCGGCGTCGAACTTCTTGCGCTTGTCGACGTCGCCCAGGATGTCGAAGGCGGCGCTGACGCGCTTAAAGCGCTCTTCGGCTTCCTTGTTGTTCGGGTTGGTGTCGGGGTGATTCTGCTTGGCGAGCTTGCGGAACGCCTTGCGGACCTCGTCCGCGCTCGCCCCGCGGGAAACGCCCAGTTCCTGATAGGGGTCGCGCGCCAAACGTCCTGTCCTCAAACTCTGCCGACACTGCCTTTAAGGTCGATCCGCCTTTCGGTTTGTAAATCGGACCGCAACCATATGCACGCAAGGGCGGATGTGACAAAATTATCACGTTCCACGCGAGCCTCGCCGCAAGCGAGAGAGGGCTTAACCCCCGCGTTCGGTGGTGAGATCCCAGGCGGTGAAGTCGAGCGCGTCCTCGGGATCGGCCAACGCCTCTTCACTAACGGTCTGGCCGCGCACCGAGACCCCGGCGCGGTGGGTGCTTTCCGGATCGCCGGTGATCAGCGGGTGCCAGGACGGCAGGTCGCGGCCCTCGTACAGCCGACGATAGGCGCAGCTCTTCGGCATCCACTGCAGCGCCTCGATATTGTGCGGGGTGAGCTTGATGCACTCGGGCACATAGCGATGCCGGTCGGCGTAGTCGCTGCAACGGCAGGTCTGCGAATCGAACAGCTTGCAGTGGACGCGGGTCGGGATGACCTCGTCGGTCTCCTCGTCCTCGAAGCGGACCAGGCAGCACAGGCCGCAGCCGTCGCACAGGCTCTCCCACTCCCGAGCCGTCATCTGCTCGAGACTCTTCCGACGCCAGAAGGGTTGGCCTGTCATGGGACCGCATCTAATCCCGCCCCGGCCCACGCCCAATAGGCGCGACCTTTTTTGTGAATGCAGACGGCGGGTTGCGCTCGCGGCGCGAGGCTTTATCTGAGGCCGCCCATGAGAACGCCGATCCTGGCCCTGAAGGACGTACGGCTCGCCGACGGTCCGAAGATGATGTTCGACGGGGTTGACCTCGGCCTCGAGCCGCGGGTGCGCGCCTGCCTGGTGGGCCGCAACGGCGCGGGCAAGTCGACGCTGCTCCGCGTGATCGCGGGCGAGGCGCATGCCGACGACGGCGAGCGCACCATCACGCCCGGCACCCGGATCAGCTATGTGCGCCAGGAGCCGGAGATCGTTGGCGCGAGCCTCCTGGAGTTCGCCACCGCCGGCGGCGCGGCGCCTTACGAGGCCGAAGCGGCGCTGGAGACCTTCGGCCTGGATCCGGCCAAGCCGACCACCGGGCTTTCCGGCGGCGAGGCGCGCCGCGCGGCGCTGGCCCGAGCGTTCGCCGAGGATCCCGACATCCTGCTGCTGGACGAGCCCACCAACCACCTCGACATCCTGGCGATCGAGATCCTCGAGGCCGAGCTCGCCGTCAGCCGCGCCGCCGCCCTGATCGTCAGCCACGACCGGGCGTTCCTGGAGCGCACCACGCGGCGCTGCTTCTGGCTGGAGCACCGCCAGGTCCGCCGGCTTGACGAAGGCTTCGCCGGCTTCGACGCATGGGCGGACAAGATCGAGGCGCAGGAGGTCGAGGAGGCCCGCCGACTCGACAAGGCGATCGAGCGCGAACAGCACTGGATGCTCCGCGGCGTCACCGCCAGGCGGGCGCGCAACGAGGGCCGCCGGCGGCGGCTCGTCGCGATGCGCGAGGCCAAGGCCGAGCGGCTGAAGGACGCGCGCGGCCAGCTAAACATGGGCCTGGCCAGCTCCGGCGTCTCGGGCCAGCGGGTGGCGGAGGCCAAGGCGATCACCAAGGCGTTTGGCGAACGCACCATGTTCAAGGGCTTTTCGACCCGCATCCTGCGGGGCGACCGCGTCGCCATCGTCGGGCCGAACGGCGCGGGCAAGACCACGCTGGTGAAGGTTCTGCTGGGCGAGCTGGCGCCCGACGCCGGCGAGGTGAAGCTCGGGACCAACCTCGACACCGCCTACATCGACCAGGCGCGCGCGGCGGTCTCCGGCGAAGCGACGCTGCAGGAGGTGCTGACCCCGTTCGGCGGCGACCAGGTGATGGTGCGCGGCCGGCCCAAGCACGTCGCCGCCTACGCCAAGGACTTCCTGTTCCGCGACAGCCAGCTGCGCCAGCCGGTGCGCACGCTGTCGGGCGGCGAGCGCAATCGCCTGCTGCTGGCGCTGGCGCTGGCGACGCCGGCCAATGTGCTGGTGCTCGACGAGCCGACCAACGACCTCGACATGGATACGCTCGACCTCTTGGAGGACATGCTCGCCGACTACGAGGGCACCCTGGTGCTGGTGAGCCACGACCGCGACTTCATCGACCGGCTGGCCACCTCGACCATCGGGCTCGACGGCCAGGGCCGGGTGGTCGAGACGCCGGGCGGCTGGCAGGACTTCCTGGGTCAGAACCCCGGCTTCTTCGCCGCGCCGGTGATCAAGTCCCCGGTCAAGCCGGCCGCCCCCGCCACGATCCGCGCCGAGGCGGCGCGCACGACCAAGCTCTCCTACAAGGACCAGCGGCGCCTCGCGGAGTTGGAAACCCTGATCGCCGAACTGCCGGGGAAAATCGCCACGCTGGAGAGCGGCCTGGCCGATCCGAACCTCTATGCGCGCGACCGCGCCGGCTTCTCGCGGCTGAGCGATGCGCTGGAAGCCGGCCGCGCCAAATTGGCCGCGGCGGAAGAGGAGTGGTTGGGGCTGGAAGAGCGTCGAGAGGCGCTGGAAACCGGCCGCTGACGAACCTGTGGAAAACGCCAACCCCTTGAAAAGAGGTGCGTTCTACGGCGCCACCCACCAGTTGTTAACCGTCCCTTCACAGACTGTTGCACACGGCGGGTCTGGCGGGCGCTTGCTGAATAACGGGTTCAGGCGCACCGTCAATAGGCCAAGAGGAACGGCGGCGCAGGCGAGCCCGGGAAACCGGAAACACCCAGCGGATCGGACCAAGAAAGCGGGACCAGGGCGACCCGGAACCGCAGTCGAGGACCGGATGTGACGGACGGCCAGCGGGGCGACCCGCGAAACCGAAAGCCGCGGTCGAACTAAAACGGCGCAGATCTCCCAACGGATCTGGATGAGAGGGCGACGCCCCGGGTCACCGGGGCGCCGCCCTCTTGCTATGGGGCCCCTCCTGCCACGACCCCTTCCCGCGCGGACGGCATAGCCGTATTGGCGGGCGTGCACGGCCGCCCTACGCTCCGGCCGCTTTAGCTCCGGGACTTGCCTCACGATGAAAGCCTTGCGTCCGATCCTCGTCGCCCTGGCGGCGCTGTTGACCGCCTGTTCGCCGGCCAAGAAACAGGAGGCCGCCTCTGTCGCCGGGGGCGCCCAGCCGACGATGATCCGCTTTGCCACCGACTGGCGCGCCCAGGCGGAGCAAGGCGGCTTCTACCAGGCGCTGGCGACCGGCGAGTACAAGAAGCGCGGGCTGGACGTGAAGATCGTGCAGGGCGGGCCGGGCGTGAACGTGCCGCAACTGCTGGCCTCGGGGGCCGTCGAGATGGGCATGGGCTCGAACAGCTTCATCGTCATGAACCTGGCGCATCAGGGCGTGCCGGTGAAGGCGGTCGCGGCGTTCTTCCAGAAGGACCCGCAGGTGCTGATGGCCCATCCGGACCAAGGCATTGCGAAGATCGACGACCTGAAGGGCCACCCGATCCTGCTGTCGGACGCCTCGGTCAGCGCCTTCTGGCCGTGGCTGAAGGCGAAGTACGGGTTCAGCGACGATCAGATCCGCAAGTACACCTTCAACTCCGCGCCGTTCCTGGCGGACAAGCGCGTGGCCGAGGAAGGCTATGTGAGCAGCGAGCCCTATACGCTCGAAAAACAGGCTGGCCTGAAGCCGGTCGTCTTCCTGCTCGCCGACAACGGCTATCCCGGCTACGCCAACATGGCGCTGGCCCCGGACAGCCTGATCGCCAAGAACCCGGCGGCGGTGCAGGCCTTTGTCGAAGCCACGTCCCAGGGTTGGCACGACTACCTCTACGGCGATCCGAAGCCCGCGGATGCGTTGATCAAGAAGGATAATCCGGAGATGACCCAAGACGTCCTCGATCAGGCGCGCGAGAAGATGCGCCAGTACGGTCTGGTAGACTCCGGCGACGCCAAGACCGCGGGGCCCGGCGCCATGACCGACGCGCGCTGGAAGACGTTCGCCGACATGGCGATCAGCGAGGGCGTCTATCCCAAGGACTTTGACCCCAAGCGCGCCTACACCCTGCAATTCCAGAAGAAATGAGCGTCGCCGCACTTATCGGCGTCGAGGTCGACTACCCCGACCGCGGCCGCGCGCTCGGCCCCTTCACGCTGTCGGTCGCCGCCGGCGAGATCGTCGCCCTTGTCGGCCCTTCGGGCTGCGGCAAGTCGACGGCGCTGCGGCTGCTGGGGGGGCTGGAGCAGCCGAGGCGGGGCGAGGTGGTGCGCGCGCCGGGACGCGGCGAGACCGCCGTGGTGTTCCAGGCCCCCACCCTCGCCCCCTGGCTGAGCGCCACCGCCAACGTCGCGCTGCCGCTGGAGTTGGCCGGCGTGCGCCGTGACGAGGCCGCCCGCCGCGCGGTCGAGGCGCTGGTACGCGTGGGCCTCAAGGGCGCCGAGGCGGCTCGTCCGGCGCAGCTTTCCGGCGGCATGGCGATGCGCGTGTCGCTGGCCCGAGCCCTGGTCACCGAGCCGAAGCTGCTGCTGCTCGACGAACCGTTCGCCGCCCTGGACGAGATCACCCGCCGCGCGCTCGCCGACGACGTGCTGGGGCTATGGGCCGGCGCCCAGCCAGGCGTCGTCTTCGTCACCCACAATGTCGAGGAGGCGGTCTATATGGCCTCGCGCGTGGTGGTGATGACACCCGGCCCCGGCCGCATCGCCGCCGAGGTGATGATCCGGGGTCCCAAGCCCAGGCCGCAGGGCTTTCGCACCACGCCTGAGTTTCGCGCCACCGTGGAAGCGATCTCCGATCAGTTGGCCGAGGCCTGCGCCCCATGAGCCGCATCGCCGACAAGCTCGCCCCCATTGTCATGCTGGCGCTGCTGCTGGCGGCCTGGGAGATCGCCTGCCGGGCGCTGAACGTGCCGGCCTACTTCCTGCCGCCACCGTCGAAGGTCGCGCTTGCCATGGCCGCCGATCTGCCGACGCTGGTCGCCGCCGCCTGGCGCACGCTCTCGGTCGCCATCGCCGCCCTGCTGATCGCCAGCCTGGTCGGCCAGGCGCTGGCGGTGGTAGTCGGCCTCCACCCGCTGCTGGAGCGCGCGGTTCGCCCGCTGGCCTCGATCATCCAGGTGACGCCGGTGGTCGCCATCGCCCCGCTGGTGCTGATTTGGGCCGGCATCGACCATCCGGAGCGCGCTATCGTGGCGCTGGCCGCGCTGGTCGCCTTCTTCCCGATCTTTTCCGGCGCGCTGACGGGCTTGCACGCCGCCGATCCCGACCTGGAACGATTGTTCGATCTCTATGGCGCGAGCCGCTGGCAAAGGGTCATGCGCCTGCGCCTCCCCTCCGCCGTCCCCTTCCTGTTGGAGGGGCATAAGGTGGGGGCGGGGCTGGCCATCATCGGCGCGGTGGTGGCGGAGTTCGGCGCCGGGTCGGGCGGCGTGCGCGGACTCGCCTGGCAGATCCTCGACGCCGGCAACAAACTGCAGACCGACCGCATGATCGCGGCGCTCGCGGTGTTAGGCGCGATGGGCGTGGCGCTACACGCCATCCTGGAAGCGGTGGAGCGGGCCGGCCTCACCTGGTGGCGAGGCCGCTAGAGCCACCATCTCAGGTCGGGCGCGCCATCGCCTTGTCGAGGCGCAACCGGTCGAGCGCGTCGGCCGCCATCAGGGTCAGGCTGCGAAGCCCCTCCTCGGCGAAGACGTCCAGCGCCGTCTCCAGCGCGATGATCGCTGCGGCGCGCTCGCCGCGGTCCTGGCCGGTGAGGTTGAGGCGCGCCTCGTAGAGACGGGCGAGGTGCAGCTGAGCCACGGCCCAGGAGACGGTGTCGCGCCTCGCCGGCGCGGCTGCGAGCTGGATCTTCATCGCCGCTTCGGCAGCGTCGAGGATGGCGAGGTCGCCGAGCAACTCCGCGGTGCGGCCCAGGCAGGCGGCGCGGGCGTTGGCGGCCATGCCGTGGATCGGCGCGGCCGGCATCTTGCGCAGCACCAGATTGGCGCGGTCGTAGCAGGTGACGGCTTGCTCGAAGGCGTGGGCGTCGCCGCAGGCCTCGCCCAGCGTCTGCAGGGTCTCGGCCAGCGCGAGCTGGGCGCGCGCCCAGTCCAGCGGGCTGTGATCGCGCGGCAATTGCTCCAGCGCGGCGCTCAGCATGGCGGCGGCGCGGGCCACCGCATCGACATCGCCCGTCAGTTCGCCAAACAGCGTCAGCGCCTGGGCGCGCATCATTTCCGCTCGGGCCCAGGTCAGAGGTTCGTAGTCGGGGTTGAGCTTGCGGCCCGCGGCGGCGGCGTCTTCGACCGCGCGGCTCAGCAGGGCCTCATCCTTGAGGCGCGAGCCGAAGGCGCACAGCAGGTCGGCGCGCAGCAGGCGCGCTTCGGCTGCCAGGATACGTACCGCCGCGGTGCGGCGGCCCAGCGCTTCCAGCGCCGAGATCGGCGCATTGAACTTGTCGGCGATCTTGCCGGCCGCCTCGGCGTCCGCTTGCGGCAGCGCGTAGCGGGCGGCGATCACCGCCAACCCGAGATCGGCTTGCGCGGCGATCGCTCCGCCGCGGGCCGCCGCTCGGGACTCACGAAACGCCGCTTCGGCCGCGGCGTTGAGGCCCTGGTCGCCGAACAGCTCCGCGCCGATCAACGCGCAGGACGCCTGTTCCGCGCGCGCGCGGGCCCAAAGGTCGGGCCGACGCGCCGCATCGATCGCGGCCGTGGCCGCCTCCGCCGTCGCGGCGGCTTTGCGCAGATGAACGATGTCGCCCGTTCGACGCGCCGCCTCGCGCCAGATGAAGGCCGCCTCGATGCGCCGCTCCGGCTTGTCCTTCACGCGCGGACCGCCGGCAGCGATGTCCGCGGTACGGCCTTCTTGCATCAAAAGGTCGAGGTCGAGCAGTTCGAGCAACGCGCCGTCCCCGCCGGTCAGTCCGTCGCCGGCGCCGAAGGCCGCGTCCGCGCCAAACAGACGCTTCAGCTCTCGACCGAGTTCGAACATACGCAGGCTCCGACCAAGCGCGCCGTCTCGCGATGAGACGTCTGCAGGCGCTACCGCCAAGCCGTAGCAAAGCCGGAGCCGCGAGCTTTTAACAATCCCTTAACTTTGTTGGTATGGTTAACTAGGCCCTAATTTCCGGTGAGGAAAAAGCGCCGAAACGCCGCCAGCGTTTCGGCCGGCCGCTCCTCCGGAATGAAGTGGCCGCAGTCCAGGCCCTCGCCGCACAGATCGTCGGCCCAGCCCGCCCAGACCTCCAGCGGATCGTAGGCGCGCCCGACGAAGCCCTTCGCACCCCACAGCACCTGCACCGGGCAGGCAATCTTTGTCGTTCCCCGCTCGTCGTCGATCTTGCGGTCGATCCGGGCGCCGGCGCGATAGTCCTCGCAGATTCCGCGGATCGTTTCGGGATCGGCGTTGCAGCGGGCGTAGTCGGCGTAGGCGTCGCGGTCGACGAACGGCTTGTCGAGCCAGTCCAGCGGCCGCTTGAGGAAGAAGGTGTCGCCGCCGACCGCCTCGATCACCTGCTCCGGCTGGGGGGCCGGCAGCGCCAGGAACGACCAGTGCCAGTAACCCCGCATCAAAACCGCGGTAGGCCGCGCCCAGACTTCGCCGGTGGGGATGATGTCCAGAACGCTCAGGCGCCGCACGCGCGTCGGATGATCCATCGCCAACCGATAGGCGACGCGGCCGCCGCGGTCGTGACCCGCGAGGTTAAACTGCGGAAAGCCGAAATGATCCATCAGGGCGATGGCGTCCTTGGCCATCGTGCGCTTGGAATACAGCGCGTTGTCGAGCGTGTTCGGCGGCTTGTCGCAGTCGCCATAGCCGCGGATGTCGGGGGCGATGACGGTGAAGTCGCGCGCCAGCTCGCCGGCGATCTGGCCCCACATCATGTGCGTCTGCGGGCAGCCGTGCAGTAGCAGCAGCGGCGGGCCGGACCCGCCATGCCTCACCCGCGTGGAAATCTCGCCCAGGTCGACCCGCGACACCGAAAATCCGTCAAACGCCATGGGCCGCCTCCTCGCCAAGTCTGCTTAGGCCCGCATGGTCGCGTCAGCAGGCGAGCGCTTCAAGCCCGCTCAAGCGCGTTCCTTCGACCGCTCCAGCGTCACCTTGGGAAACCGCTCGCTGACGTAGCCGATCTCCCAGGTCGACTTGGCCAGGAACACCGGCTGCTCGTCGATGTCGACCGCCATCGCCCCGCGGTGCTTGTTCTGGAAGTCCTCGACGTCGGCCCGCTCGCCCGAAAGCCAGCGCGCCTCGGCGTAAGGGCTGGGCTCAAAAATCACCTCCAGCTGGTATTCGTTGGCCAGCCGGTCGGCCATCACCTCGAACTGCAGCTGGCCGACGGCTCCGACGATGAAGTCGGCCCCGATAACCGGCCGGAACAGCTGGGTGACGCCCTCTTCCGCCAACCCCTCCAGCGCCTTCTTCAGGTGCTTGGCCTTCAATGGATCCTTGACCCGCACGCGCTGCAGGATTTCCGGCGCGAAGTTCGGCAGGCCGGCGAATCGCAGCGTGCCAGTCTCGGACAGGCTGTCGCCGACCCGCAGCACGCCGTGGTTGGGAATGCCGATGACGTCGCCCGCGTAGGCCTCCTCCGCCAGCTCGCGGTCGGAGGCGAAGAACATGATCGGCGCGTTGACCGACAACTGCCGGCCGGTGTTCTGCACCTTCAGCTTCATGCCGCGGGCGAACTTGCCGGACGTCAGACGCAGGAAGGCGACCCGGTCACGGTGATTGGGGTCCATGTTCGCCTGAATCTTGAAGACGAAGCCGGAGACCTCGCGGTCGCCCGGCGCGACGTGCGTCTCCTCGCCATTCTTCGCGGCCGGCACGGCCTTGGGCGGCGGCGCATAGGCGCCCAGGCCCTCCAGCAGTTGATGTACGCCGAAGTGGCGCAGCGCCGAGCCGAAGAACACCGGCGTCATGTGTCCTTCCAGGAAGGCCTGCGGGTCGAACGGCTTGGCCGCCTCCTGCACCAGCATCGAGCCTTCTTCCAGCTCGCCCTGCTCCTCGGCGTCGAGATAGCTGACCACCGCATTGCCGCGGAAGGCGACCGGGGCGGGATGGCCCTCGTCGGCGTCGGAGCTCTTCTTGGCGAAGGGGATGAACTGCTCGCGGCGCAGATCCAGCATGCCCCTGAACCGGCCCCCTGACCCGGCGGGCCAATACAGCGGCGCTGGGTCCAGCGCCAGCTTGGCGGCAATCTCGTCCAAAAGGGCGAAGGGGTCTTGTGCCTCGCGGTCCATCTTGTTGATGAAGGTGACGATCGGGATGTCGCGCAGCCGGCAGACCTCGAACAGCTTCAGCGTCTGCGGCTCGATGCCCTTGGCGGCGTCCAGCACCATCACCGCCGCGTCGGCCGCGGTCAGGGTGCGGTAGGTGTCTTCCGAAAAGTCCTCGTGGCCCGGCGTATCGAGCAGGTTGAACATCAACCCCGTGTGGTCGAACGTCATGACGCTGGCCGAGACCGAGATGCCGCGCTCGCGCTCAATTTTCATCCAGTCCGAGCGGGTGCGGCGGTTCTCGCCCCGCGCCCGCACCGCGCCAGCCGCGCGAATCGCCCCACCGGCCAGCAGCAGGTTTTCCGTCAGGGTGGTCTTGCCGGCGTCGGGGTGGGAGATGATGGCGAAGGTGCGCCGGCGGGCGGCTTGCGCCGCAGGTGAGGTGCTCATGGGGCGCAGGTAGCCTGCGCGCGGCCCCTTAGCAAATGGGTCCGGCGGTCGCGCGCGCGATCAGGCCGCGTCGACCGGCTCGGTCAGGAAGTGGCGGCCTTCGCGGTCGTCGATCTCCACCACCCAGATGTCTGGATCGATGCGGGTGGCGCGCTCGATGTAGGCGTCGAGATCGGGCTCCTGCTCCGAGCCCGCCGGCCGCATCCAGACCTGTTCGCCGTCCAGGCGCGTGGCCTCGGCGTAAAGACGGGTGGACCCGGTCTGTCGGTTCAGCACCTTGACCAGCACCGCGCCGGCGCGCGGATCGCCTTTGCGCACCACCACGGCGAAGGCGCCCGCCAAATCGGCGCGCCGGATTAGCGCACTCACCCAAAGATCGCTCGACAGCAACATCGCGCGGACCATGCGCTGAGCGGAGAGGCGCTGTCACCCCAGAACCGGCCGCTAACCGAACGGCAAGGACGCGCGAGTAGCTTGCCCCTCCTGGTCATCCGTGACCGGCGAAAACAAAGACGCATATGACGAGCACGCGCAAAGCGCGGCCGGCGTCTCGATGGATGGTGTTGTTGAGTGTGGTCCTGGCGGCCGCGCCCGGCCTTGCGCATGCGCAAGCCCTCGACCTGGTCTACGAGCGTACGGTCATGACCACCGCCGACCAGCGGTGTGGCCTCTTCGCGCCCGACATCTCGGCGGCGCTGAGCGCTGCACGGGTGCAGGCGCGAGGCGCGGCGCTGCGCGCGGGCGCAAGTTCGCAGGACGTGCGGCTGGCCGAGCAGCGCGGCGTCGAAAACGGGATCGGCGCGGACTGCCAGTCGCGCGACATCGCCATCGCCGCCCAGCGGGTGCGCAACGCCTTCGAAGCCTTCGCCCGCATGCAGAGGATCAGCTATCCGGGCGAAACCGCCGGCTGGAAGGCCGACCGCACCGGGCCTGGCGACATCCGCTGGCGCCTGGCCCAGCAGAGCCGCTTCGGCGCCGATCGCATGACCTTTGGCCTGGCCGGCCGACAGTCGCCCGGCGTGCTGATGGCGGTCGCACAGTTCGGCGACGGGCGGGCGCCTTACGCGGCGCGGCTCTTGCTGCGCGACGCGGCGCGCACCGACGGCCCCTATCTCGACAGCCTCAGGCATGTCGGCCAAGCGCTGCCGCTTGACCGAAGGCTGCCGCCGCGCGGCGCCATGCGGATCTACGCCGCCGAGGCGCGCAGCACGGCCGGCGCGGACCTGTTGCCTCAAGGCGCGCGGGAGGGCTGGGCGTTCCGCTTCCCGGTCGACGCCGCGCGCGACCTGGCCGGGCTCGACCCGCGCGAGGCGGTGGCGGTGGAGTTCCTGTTCCCCGGCGACGTGACCCGCCGCGCCTATATTGAAGTCGGCGACTTCGCCGCGGGGCGCGCTTTCCTCAAGGTCGCGTCACGCTAAGCTGGCATTAAGCGTCGGCGGTCGCCGGCTCGTCCTGCAGCGCGGCGATCTCACCGGCGACCGGCATCCGCACTATGACCGTGGTGCCCTCGCCCAGCACGCTTTCAATCGACATCTCGCCACCGTGCAGCCGCGCGAAGGCGCGCACCAACGACAGCCCCAGCCCCGAGCCCGCCGCCTTCTGAGCGGGGTCGCCGGCCTGCTCGAACGGACGGCCCAGGCGCTCCAGGTCGGCTGGCGCGATGCCCACGCCGGTGTCGGCGACGATTAGCTCCAGAATGTCGCCTGTTGAATGCAGCGTCAGCGTGACCGACCCGCCTCGCGGCGTGAACTTCAGCGCGTTGGACAGCAGGTTGATCGCGATCTGCTTCACCGCGCGCCGGTCGGCGTCGACCGGCAATGCCTCGGGCGGCAGCACGCCGCGGAGGCTGACGCCGGTGCGATCCGCCTGTCCGCGCATCAGCCGCAGCGCCGCCGAGATTGCGTCACGCGCGTCGAACTGTTCGCGGGCCAGCTCGAAGCGGTCGGCCTCGATCTTCGACATGTCGAGCACGTCGTTGATCAGCTCCAGCAGGTGCGCGCCGGATTCGTGGATCAGGTCGGCGTATTCGGCATAGCGGTCCGAGATCGGGCCGAACAGCCGCTGCCGCATGATGTCCGAGAAGCCCATTATAGCGTTCATCGGGGTGCGCAGCTCGTGGCTCATGTTCGCCAGGAAGCGGCTCTTGCCGGCGTTCTGCTGCTCGGCGGTCTCGCGCGCCGCCTCAAGCTCGACCTCCCGCCGATGCTCGGTGCGGGCATCGCGCACCGCCGCCAGCAGGCGCTTGGCGCTGACCCGGCGCAGGGAGAGCGTCCACCAGCCCTCGGCGTCATGCGCCGGACGCACCGCCACTTCGGCGGCGCCGCCGCGCATCGCCGCCTGCAGCGCTTCCTCGTAGACCGTCTGGTCCTCATCGTAGACGAGATCGCCGAGGTTGCGCTCGGCCAAGTCCCGCCTGCGCCAGCCGGCCGGTGTCTGGCCGAAGATGTCGATCACCCGGCCGCCCGGCTGCAGCGATAACAGGAGCAACGGCTGGTTCTCGAGAATTTCCAGAAGGCTGGATTCGATGACGTCGCGCGCGCGGTGGTCGCGGATCGTCTGGGCGAACAGCATGACCAGAGCGACGCCCAGGGCCAACGTCATGCCCAGGAAGCCCAGCAGCTCAAGCCAGGCCGAGATCTCCGCCGGCGGCCGCGGGAAGGGTCCAAGCGCCGAGCTGAGCGCGGCGACGGCGGCGGCGGCGATCGCCGCGGCGGCCCCCAGCGGCAGCAGTTCGGCCTTGCGGAAGGCGGCGGCTGCGGCCAGCGGGGCGAAGCACCAGGCCGCCAGCGGGCTTCCCGCGCCGCCGGTCACGGCGACGGCCGCGCCGCTTGCCAGAGCCCAGACGACGATGGCGGCGGACCAGCCGCGCTGGCCCAGGCCTGAAAGCCCGGCGCCCGTTACGGCGGCGGCGAAACCGAGCGCGAGCGGCGCAAGCTCCGGACCGACCTCAAGCCGGCCGGTCGCGACCAGGCCCGCCGCGGTTCCCGCCACGGCGATCGCCCAAGCCAAGTGCCAGCCAGCAGCGAAACCGGCGGGAGCCGCCGTTCGTCTGGGCTTCACCAGCGGCCGCCCTGAACGGGGTTGCGCTTCAAGACTTCAGCACCTGCGTCATGCCCCCATCACTGGGTAAATCTAGCTTTCGAGGAGACTTGGGTTAAGGCCACTCGCCTGCGACGCGATCCAATTCTGAGCGCACGCAAGGGGCGCAACGAATTCGTAAGCGCAATCGAGGACGCTGCCAAAATCTGACCACAGAGAACTGCGTCCCGATCATGCCTCGAGCGGCCCGCCAGAATGTCGCGACCGCCCGCGCCGCTAACACCGATGCGAGCGCTCGCGCGCCGCATGAGGAACACAAGCGCTCCTTCCTGCGCGTCGTCAGTCACGAACTGCGGACCCCGCTCAACTCCATCCTTGGGTTCTCCGAAATCCTCGCTTCGGAGTTGTATGGACCATTGGGAGCCGTTCAGTACCGGGAGTATGCCCAGATCATCCACCGCAGCGGGGAAAAGCTGCTGAAACTTGTGAATCAGGTGGTGGAGATCACACGACTGCAGACCGGCGACATCGAGATCGTGCTGCAACCTGAGCCCGTTGCGCGGCTGCTGGAGGGCGCGGCCGAAGAGTTCGAGCAGGAGATTGCGGCCAACGGGCTTCGCCTGCTGATCGAGCCCTGCAGCCTGCAGGCGCTGGCAGACCGGCGCGTCTTGCGCAGCGTGCTCTCCAACCTGACGCAGAACGCCGTCGCCTTCTCGCCGACCGGCGGCGTGATCACGCTTAGCGCCAGCGCGGTCGAGGGCGCGGTCGAGATCGTCATCCGCAACGAGGGCGAGGGCGTCGATCCGTCGGACCTGCCCCGACTGCTGCAGCCCTTTGAACAGGGTGCCAACGCGCTAACCCGGCAGGTCGAGGGCGCGGGCCTGGGCCTGGCGATATGCAGTCTGGCCTGCCGCGCGATGGGCGGCAGGTTGAACCTGGTGTCCGCCCGCGGACGCGGATTCGCCGCCCACGTCATCCTGCCGGCCGCCTGAGGCCGTTGCGCAGCGGGCCGCGCCCACCTAAGTCGCTGGCGAATGAGCGCAATTGACGAAGCCCTGGACGATCTGGCCGCCGAGTTCGAACTGCTCGGTGACTGGGAAGAGCGTTACCGCTACATCATCGAGCTTGGCCGCGAACTGGCGCCGCTGACGGACACGGAGCGCAACGAGGGCAACAAGGTGCGCGGCTGCGCCAGTCAGGTGTGGCTGGTGACCGAGCCGCAGGCGAACGGAACCCTTGGGTTCCGCGGCGACTCCGACGCCCACATCGTACGAGGCCTCATCGCCGTGCTGCTGCGGCTCTATTCTGGCCGGTCCCGCCGGGACATTCTGGATTTCGACGCTAAGGCCTCGTTCGGACGGTTGGGCCTCGCCGGGGCGCTGTCGGCGCAGCGCTCGAACGGCCTCGCCTCGATGGTGACGCGGATCCGGCAAGACGCGCGGCAAGCCTAGCCGCCGCCTAGGCCGCCTTGATGCCGCTGGCGACCTGGCCCATTCCCAGCACCACGTCGAAGCCCATGATCATGTCGACGTCGCGGCCGTTGCTGGACAAGGGCAGCCGCAGCCACAGGAGCGACAGGTGCGAGGCGCCGCGCCAGGCGAGATTGTGCGCACCGACCGAGGGCCGCCGCTCGCGCACCACCTGCGCCAGCTCCGAGCGCCAGTAGTCGGCCGCCGCGCCGTAGATTTCGCTGAGGCTGCGGCCAGTGATCTCGCGCCCATAGACGCCATACAGCGCAGTGCCCGCCAGCCGCATGCGGAAGTCGCCCGTCTCGGACAGGACGTCGATCAGGCTGATGGTGGGCAGGTGGCGCTTGAAGCTGCCGGGGTCGATATCGGCGCGGCAAGGTAGGCGGCCGGACGAACGGAGCGAGGCCCAGTAGGCGAACAGCTCTTCGTGCGCGCGGGCCGCCGCAGCCGGTGCTCCGATCTGCGCCACCATGTTCAGATTCCTTAACAAGCGCTTGGAATCATAGCGAATCATATAACGCCTGATCCGCGAATCGGCGGCAAGGGGAAAATGTGGCGAAGTTGCGATTGTTTTGAGACTGCGACAAAACAAAAACGCCCGCCAGATGGCGGGCGTTTCTGTAGATCCGCCGTGGCGGAAGCGTTTCAGCGCTTCTTGCGGGGGGCCTGACGGCCGCCTTGGCCCAGGCCCATCTGCTTGGCCAGATCCGAGCGCGCCTTGGCGTAGTTCGGAGCCACCATCGGATAATCCTTCGGCAGGTTCCACTTCGCCCGGTATTCCTCGGGGCTCATGTTGTACTTGGTGCGCAGGTGGCGCTTCAGCGACTTGAACTTCCGGCCATCCTCGAGGCAGACCAGATAGTCCGGGGTGATCGAACGGCGCACAGGAACCGCGGGCTCCTTGGGCGCAGCTTCAGGCGCTTCCTGGCCCGTGGACACGCCAGCCAGCGCGCGATGCACGCTCTGGATCAGTCCAGGCAAATCCGCCGCCGACACCGTGTTGTTTCCCACGTAAGCGGAGACAATGTCCGCCGTCATCTCGATGACTTCCGACTTTTCGTCCATTCTTGTCATTCCATGGGGATCTGCGAACCTAACGCCGCAGACGCGTTTCAAACATCAGTAGCGGGTCCTATCGGGAACTGAGCTAAAGCACAAGCTTCCGATGATTTATTCTGCGCGCTTTCGACCACCTTGTCGTCTCAATAAACCAGATCACAGGTGGAAGCTGTGGGATGATCGGTCCCCGAGTGACCGTGTGTCGTAACACGCTGCACACCACGGCCATTTGCGAGAGCTGAACACAATCGGCATACCCGAGGTACGCCTTAGATAAATTTACCGAGTTCCAACAACGAAATCGCCCGAGGACCTGTCGACTCGGCGCCAATCACTAGCAAGCAAACAATTTACTGAATGTGGCGCTCGCGTGCGAAGCCACGCCAAGCCGTCGCCGTGCGTTCGAATGCGCGTGCGTCGAGACGCTCTAGCCGCGCAGCGCGGCGTCTGCCTTACCCTTTGTCCAACTGCGGGCGCGCCGGCTGACCTTAGTTGGGTGTCGCGGCTTCCTCGGCCGACGCCGCCTTGACGCCTGTGACCGGCTCGTTGGCGGCGGTGATGGTCACCGGCGCGGACGGATTGTCGATCAGGTCGATCGTCTCGCGAATATACTTGGCATGAGTGACGATGCCGATCTCCAGCCGCTCGTTGTTCAGCTCAACCTGCTGGGTGAGCAGGCCGGCGATGAACTCCACGTCCTGCGGCGCCTGTACGGCATCGGTCGACTCGCGCCGCACGCCGTGCATGAACACCGGGCCGCCCGAGTTGCCCGGGAAGACCGCGAAGTCGAGCAGGAAGGTCGGGAAGATCTTCGCCGGCGCCACCGGGTACGAGGCGATCCGCCCCGAGCGCAGGATCGGGAAGCCAGCCTGGTTTGCCGCCAGGCCGCGCGGGAATCCCAGCGCCATCAGCTCGTCGCCGGCTTCGACCCGGTATTTGGTGAAGGTGTCGTCCGAGGCCAGATATTCCTTCGGGATCGCCGCCTTGGCGAACTCCGGCGGCGCGGTGATGACGATCGCCGCCACGTCGCGCGCCGGGTGGTGCGTCCACAGCTCCTTGCCGCCGCCGTCGCGGATCCGCACCGGCTGGGGCGAATAGTTCCAGCTGCCGTCGGGGTTGGCGATGCGATAGCCGATGCGGGCCATCTGCCCTGGCATCTGCTTGAAAACGTGATTGGCCGTGACCAGCACGGTCTGGGGCCGCCCATCCGGCGCGGTTTCGGAGATGAGGAATCCCGTACCCACCGTGCGCGTGCCGTTGCCGAGCGGTTGCTCGAGTTGCACGGTCGCGTGCATCAGCTCGACCGAGAGATCCACGTTCATTTGGAATCCCGACGCCTAAACTTGACCATTACCCTTCGCGTCTTCTGCGCGATCTCGATGTGCCAGCAGTGAATCAGAGTCAGGCCCCCGCGCCAAGCAAAGAGCGCGTGAAAGGGTTGCGCCACAGCGACGCGGGGCAAGGTTTACGCCGCCTTTCCGACGCAATTGGAGGACGAGCTTGAGCCGCCCGGCGCCTCGGCCCATTTTGCCCGCATGGCAGCCCCCACACCTCCCCTCGCCCGCAAGATCCCCGCGCGGATCGAACAGCTCGGACGCGTCCGCACCGACGACTACGCCTGGTTGAAGGATGAGAATTGGCAGCAGGTGCTGCGCGACCCCAAGGCGCTGCGGGCCGACGTGCGCGAGCACCTCGACGCGGAGAACGCCTACACCAAGGCCATGCTGGCTTCGACCGAGGCCCTGCAGGCACAGCTGTTCGCCGAGATGAAGGGCCGCATCAAGGACGACGACGCCTCAGTTCCGGCGCCGGACGGCCCCTGGGAATACTACAGCCGCTACAATATCGGCGCCGAGCACCCGCTCCATGCGCGCCGGCCGCGCGGCGCGACGAACGACGAGCAGGTGCTGCTGGACGAGGACGCGCTGGCCAAAGGCAAGGCCTACTACCAGGTGGGCGCGGCGCACCACAGCCCCGACCACCGGCTCTACGCCTGGGCCGCCGACGAGCAGGGCTCGGAGTATTTCGCCATCTATATCAAGGACCTCGCGACCGGCGAGCTGATCGGCGAGCCGATCGCCAGCGCCTATGGCGACTTCACCTTCTCGCCCGACAGCGCCTGGCTCTACTGGATCTGGCGCGACGAGAACGCCCGGCCCTCGCGGGTCTTCCGCCGCCCGGCGCTCGGCGGCGAGGACGTGCTGATTTACGAGGAACAGGACGAGGGCATGTTCCTGGGCGTCGGCGTCACCGCCGACCAAAGCCACGTGCTGATCCACGTCGGCAATCAGGAGACCACCGAGCTGTGGCTCGTGCCGGCGAGCGATCCCACCGCCGCGCCGATCGTCGCCGAGCCGCGCCGCGTCGGAATCAAGTACGAGCTCGACCACTGGAGCGACCGCTGGGTGATCCGCACCAACGACGATGGCGCGGTCGACTTTAAGCTGGCGGTGTCGCAAGCCGCCGTGCCCGCCAAGGCGACCTGGCGCGACTGGATCGAGCATCGGCCGGGCCGCTACGTCACCGGCTTCGCCGCTTACGCCGGCCACCTGGTCCGCGCCGAGCGCGTCGATGCGCTGGACCGGCTGGTGGTCACTGCGCGCGACGGCGCCACCCACGAGATCGCCTTCGACGAGGAGGCCTACGCCCTGCACTTGGAGGGCGGTTACGAGTACCAGACCACGACGACGCGCTTCGTCTATCAGTCTCCGACGACGCCTCGGCAGTGGTTCGACTACGACCTGGAGACGCGGGCGCGCACCCTGCGCAAGACCCAGGAGATCCCGTCCGGCCACGACCCGTCGCGCTACGTCGCGCGCCGCCTGCTGGCGACCGCGGCGGACGGCGAGCAGGTGCCGGTCACGGTGCTGATGCTCAAGGAGACGCCCCTCGACGGCTCCGCGCCGCTCCTGCTCTACGGCTACGGCTCCTATGGCCACGCGATGGAGCCGAGTTTCTCGATCCGCAATCTCAGCCTGGTCGACCGCGGCTGGATCTGGGCCACCGCCCACATACGCGGCGGCTCGGACAAGGGCTGGGGCTGGTTCCTCGACGGGCGGCGCGAGAGGAAGGCCAACACCTTCACCGACTTCATCGCCGCGGCCGAGCATCTGGTCGCCCAGAACTACGCGGCGAAGGGGAAGATCGCGGCCTACGGCGGATCGGCCGGCGGCATGCTGATGGGCGCGGTCGCCAACCTGCGCCCAGACCTCTGGGGCGCGATCATCGCCGCGGTCCCCTTCGTCGACGTGCTCAACACCATGAGCGATCTGACCCTGCCGCTGACCCCGCCGGAGTGGCCCGAGTGGGGCAACCCGATCGAGGACGCCGACGCCTACGACCGCATCGCCGGTTACAGCCCCTACGACCAGGTCAAGGACCAGCCCTACCCCCCCGTGCTCGCTACCGGCGGCCTGTCGGACCCGCGCGTCACCTATTGGGAGCCGGCTAAGTGGGTGGCGAAACTGCGCGAGCACAACACCGCACAAACGCCGATGCTGCTGAAGATCAACATGGAGGCTGGCCACGGCGGCGCGTCGGGGCGCTTCGACTTTCTCAAGGAGATCGCGCTGGACTACGCCTTCGCCATCTGGTCGCTCGACCGCGGCTGGACGCGATGACGAGAGCCGCCGCCTGATGCTGATCCGCCCCGCCGTCGAGGCTGACGCCGCGCCGCTGGCGGCCATCTACGGCCACCACGTGCTGCACGGCCTTGGCACTTTCGAAGAGGTTCCGCCGACGCCGCAAGACATGGAGGCCCGCCGCCTCGCCGTCACCGCCCACGGCCTGCCCTATCTGGTCGCTGAAGAGGCGGGCCGCGTGCTCGGCTACGCCTACGCCGCGCCGCTTCGGCTCCGCGCCGCCTATCGCTACACCGTCGAGGACAGCGTCTATATCGCCCCCGACGCGGTCGGCCGCGGCGTCGGCAAGGCGGTGCTCTCCCGCGTGCTTACCGACTGCGAGGCGCTCGGCATGCGCCAGGCCATCGCGGTGATCGGCGATTCTGCCAACGCCGCCTCGATCGGCCTGCACCGGTCCTTGAGCTTCGAACACCTGGGCGCCGCCAAGAGCGTCGGCTTCAAGCACGGCCGCTGGGTCGACATCGTCTGGATGCAGAAGGCGCTTAACGGCGGCGACAGCGCAGCCCCCGACTCGGCCGGCCTCAGCCTCTCAGGCCACTGAGCGCCTCACCGCCCCCAGCCGCCCCTCCCCCCGACGCGTACGGCCGCCCATAGCAGCCTCCGCTTCCAGCGCGCGACGCCGAGGACGCCCAGCGCTTCGCGAAAGATCGCGTCGGCCTGGGCGCGGCTGTAGCGCCCGTCCAAGCCGCGCGTAGCATAAAGATAGTCATGGACGACGGCCGCCCGTCCCGACTGCCCTAGAGGTGGTTCAATATTCCAGAAGCCCCACGGCACCGAGGCGAAGTCCGTCACGAAGCCGACCGGCACGGAGATCGTCTCTGCGCCGGGTTCACTCGGGGTGAAGCTGAACCCCTGCAGCAGCTTGGCCGTCACGCGCCCGTCGCGCTCGGCGGTGAGCACCTCGACGACGAGCGCGTCGGAAAAGCCGCTCAAGACGGCCGCCGCAGCAGCGCGCCGACCAGGATCTGCGCCAGCCCCAGGCCCAGCGTCACCTCGGCCTGCGTCCTCGTGCTCGCTCGCGACACGGCGAAGATCGCCGGCTGGGCCTGGTAGAGCCCGGCCAGGATGTCAGTGATCACGCCTGCCGCGCGGCCGGGCGGAACATCGGGATGGGCCTGCACGGTCTCCACCACGCTCGCCACCACTGCGGGCGCATCCACCGCGTCGGCCGCCGTAGCGACAGCCTCAGGGGCGTGCGCGATCGATTGATCGGACATGTCGATCTCCTTCTTTCTCAGTGATGTCGATGAGGGGGGCGGCTGCCGCGGCGGCGGCTGGGCGCACTGCGTCTAGGCGCAGCCGCCGGCGATCAGGGCGTCCTGGAAACGAAGCGCATAGTCGGCGATCAGCGCGGCCCGGTCCTGGCCGTTCACCACCCGCCGGGCGGCGATGAACTGCTTGCGCGTGGCGCGTCCGCCGAGTGGCAGCACGTCCATCAATCGCCGACCGAACCAGCCCTCGCGCATGCCGCGCTCCAGCACCTCGGCCGCCACGGCCGGGTCCAGCGCCCGATCCGGGTCCTCCGCCAGGCCCGCGCGCGCATAGTTCGCCCGGCCTGTCAGCTGGACATAGCCGCGCCCGCAGAACCGGCAGCCGTCGCCGACCTCGGTATTGCCGAGCTGCATCGCCACCGCGGGCCGCAACCCCGCGGGATCGTACATGCGCGTGAAGTAGGCCGCTCCGCCGTACTCGATGATCGGCAGCATCGTGTGCGCGGTCTCGCCGAACTCGTCGCAATCGACGTCGTCGAGATAAAGGCCACGCAGCGCGTCCGGATTGTCCGCGCCGAACAGCCTTATCCGCCCGCCGTTCGGCAGGTCGCAGCTGAGCTCCGCCTCCTTCCAACTGACGCCGGGGATCGGCGCGGTGAAGCGCTTCAGATGATCCCACGCCACCGCCTTGGCCTGGCCCAGGTACGGCGCGACATAGGCGCAGCGTGGATTGGGCCTTGGGCAGGTCAGCGCTGTGCGGATCAGCCCGTTCAGCGCCGCCACGGTCTTCCCCGCCCGCCGATGCGCCACCACCACCCGCCAGCGCGCCTCGCTCTGGTGATAGGGCAGCCAGACGGACCTGGGCCTGTACGGGATCACGACTTCCCGGGCGCCGCCGGAATCACCTCGGCCCGTGTCAGTGTCCATCGGATCTCCTGTCGAGAACGATTTGGCCCGCGCATCGCCCCTTCTGCCGAGCCCTGGGCCCTTGACGACTACGGAACATTTGGCGAACATCGTTCTATCGGCGGTCGTCGTGAAGTCCGCATCCGCATCCCTCTGGCTGGCCGCGCTCGTCGCCCTCACCGTCGCGCTCGCCGCCTCGGCGCGCGCCGCCCAGGCGGCCCAGGCTCGCAGCGACAAGCTCTGTCTCGGCGGTATGGTTCCGGTGCTGCGCGCCAGAGGTTCTCGCCACTGGTGGAGGACTGTACGGGGGGCGACTATGCGATTTGGCGGGTCGGCGTCGTCGGGACCGGCAGCCACGCCTACGCGATTTACAGATACGCCTATACGCTGCCCCCCGCGTGCCCGACCTGCGCCATCCACGGCGGCCAGCACGTCCTCGTTTGCCATCGCCAGCTTGGCGTTTGCGCCGCCGCGGTTCGATCCGGTCGGCTGAGCCAGCATGAAGCCGAAGGCGTCGAGGGGCGGCGCCGTGCGTCGGCAGGCCCACGCGCGAGACCGGGCGGCACGGCGATCTTCTTGGCGTAGGGCGACGGCAGAATCCCGAACGTCTCCAGCGGGCTGACGAGCGGAATCGAACGTCCCCGCTCGGTCGCCCCGCGGGCGACTCCCTACGCCGGCGAAGCGACGTAAGGCGTAACCGCAGGACGCCGCCCTACGCCGTTGGGGACCATGAAATCGTTGTAGGCGCTCCCGAAGAGGCCGTGGCCGCGACGCATCGCCCGGCCAAGTTTCTCCGGTGGTCGTGCTGCGACGACGTCTTCTCATTTTACTCGCTGTTGTTCTGCCGCCTCCACGTCCCTCGCCGCCGGCTCCGGAACGCCCTCGGCCTCGGTCAGCGCCCAGCGGATCACCTGTTCAAATGGCTTGTCCTCCGCGTTGCCCACCGCCACGCTCGCCAGCCTGGGATGGACGTAGGGCGCGGCCGCCTTGGCGGCGTCGAGCCGCTTGGCCGGCTCCAGCCCCTCGTCCCGCATCACCTGCAGCATGTAGTCGAGCGGCGTCGGGCCGGAGGCCTCGATCGCCGCCAGCCTCTCGGCCGCCGACACGCACCGCCCCGCCCGCCTAGGCCCTCGCGCCACGCCAGCTCCTCTCCGGAAAACCAAAAGGCCCCGCATCTCTGCGAGGCCCGTCCCGACCGCCATTTCAGCGATCATCTCATTTCGCGAGTTCGAAGCGATTTGCAGCGGCAGGCAAGATCAGCGACCGCCGGCGGCGCCCCCTCATTCGCCCCTCGACATCCCCCTGCCTTGACCGCCATCGTCACGTATCGGCGGCGGCAAGTGCACAAACCGGTAGGGGACCTCATCCATGTTCGAAGGGTTCGAAACGCGACGCCTCGACGTCGGCGACGCAGTGATCAACGCCCGCGTCGGCGGCAGCGGCCCGCCCCTCCTGCTGCTGCACGGCTACCCGCAGACCCATGCGCTCTGGCATCGCGTAGCCGGGCCGCTGGCCGAGCGCTTCACCGTCGTCGCGACCGACCTGCGCGGCTACGGCGACAGCACCGGGCCGACGCCCGAGCCGTCCGGCGCCAACTACACCTTCCGCAACATGGCCGCCGACCAGGTGCGGGCGATGCAGGCGCTGGGCTTTCCGCGCTTCCGCCTCGCCGGCCATGACCGCGGCGCGCGTACCGCGCACCGGCTGACGCTGGATCACCCCGACGCGGTGGAGCGGCTGGCGCTGCTCGACATCCAGCCCACCCACTACGCCTGGACCGAGATGCCGGCGGGAATTGCCAAGCGCGCCTGGCACTGGATCCTTTGCGCCCAGCCGCACGATCTGGCCGAGCGGTTCATGACCTCGGTCGATCCAGATTGGCTGCTCGGCAGGCTGATCCCCGCCGGGCCGCACGGGCGGGACGCCATGTCGGACGAGTCCTACGCCGAATACCGGCGCTGCCTGACGCCGGCGATGATCGCCGCCTCCTGCGCAGACTACCGCGCCTTCTCCAGCCTCGACGTGCAGCACGACGAGGTCGACCGCGACGCCGGGCGCAAGGTCGAATGCCCGCTGTTGGCGATGTGGGGCGAGCACTATGATTCCTACGACATGCTCGAGCTTTGGGGGCGCTACGCGTTCGACGTTCGCGGCGGCGTGGTGCCGGGCGCCGGCCACTACCTGCCGGAGGAGGCGCCCGATGCGGTGCTGCGCGAGCTTTCCACCTTCTTCGGCGGGGCCTGACGCGCCGCCAACTCCGCATCCAGGCGGCCGGCCAGGCTGGGCGTCCCCTCTGTGTGTACGTCGCCCACCCGCCAGCCAACGGTTGTGGCGACCAGATCCAGCGCCAGCGGCCGCGTCTCGTCCGCCAGCCGCAGCGTGACCCTGGCCTGCGCGCGACCGACGCCTGCGCCGACCAACTCCAGCTTGATCAGCTTCAGACCCTCCGCGTCCTGGCAGTCGCAGATCGGGTCGCCGTCCAGCGTGCCCACTTCGCCGTCGGGTGTGTTCTCCTGATCGCGGCGAATGCGCTGCAACAGCGAGATGTCGAAGGTGCGCTCGGCCAACTTGCCGAGGTAGTCCGGCTCGCCGTGCTGATAGGCGGCGTAGAGCGCCGTGGTGAAAGCCCGCGCCGCGGCGAGATCTTCGGCCCGCGCCGGCGCGGCGATCGCCAGCGCCAGGAACGCCGCCCCCACCCTCGATCCGATCGCTCGCTGCATGCGAACAACCTAGCCGATCAGGCGGCCGGCCGCACCCTCCTCCACCGCGAAAGGTTCAGCGGCCGGCGCGGCCGAACCGGGGCGCCAGCGGCCTGACATCATCGCGCAACGAGAGCGCGTGGTACTGCTCGGCGATCTCGCGGCGCTGGGCGGCGATGGCCACGTAGAGCTGGGGATCCTGCGCATCGCCCCGCGCCGCGGCGAGCTCCAGTAGCTCGGCGAGGTGACGGTTCTTTTCGACCATCTGCATGTAGCGCCAGAGTTTGGTCGCGCTCTGCCGGGCGGCGAGCTTGTCAGGCGAGATGAGCTTGTTCTGCTGGGCCATGGCGACTCAGGGGGTGTGTTTTTGCGACGCGCAGAACCTAGGAAGCTGCCCCCCCCCGAAACCATCAGGCGAACACCTGAGGCGAGGGGTCAGGCCCCTGAGGCGCGCCGTCGCAGGGTTTGCCCGGAGACGAGGCTGGAAAAAACCTGAGGCCGCAGACGCCTGCCTAAGCTGAACAGCAGCCAACCGTGGGCTCAGAGGCCGTTCAGCGCGGCCGCTCTCTAATGCCTCCAACGTCGAGGCCCTTAAAGCCTCGCCCGACATGCAGATGGAGAGTGATCCATGAGAATGTTTGCAGCCGTTTCCGCCACCACCCTGGCGCTGATCAGCGCCGCCGCCGTGGCCACCCCCAGCGCCGCTCAACCCTATGGCTATGGGTACGGCGCCCATGGAGCCTGCCAGGACAAGAAGAGCGACAACGGGACCACCGGGGCGGTCGTCGGCGGCCTGGCCGGCGCGGTGCTGGGCTCGCAGGTCGCGGGCCGTGGCGACCGCACGGAGGGCGCGGTGATCGGCGGCTTGGCCGGTGTCTTGCTCGGCAACGTCGTGGGTCGCGAAAGCGCCAAGTCCTCGAACGCCTGCGAGGCGCAGGACTACCGGACCAGCTATCGCCGGGCGTACCTGCCGACGCGGTACGATAACCGCTACGACAGCCGTTATGACAGTCGTTACGGCTACCGCTACGGGGACCGGGATTACCGCTACGGCGGCTACCGCGACTAAGGGCGAGGCCGCGTGCTACTGCAGGGTGGCGCGCGGCGTCTTCGGCTGAGACAGGCCCTCGAGCACGCCCGGTGCGAAGCCCGCCAGATCGAGCGTTTCGGCGATCTGCTCCAGGGCCTCGGCGAGCGTGATGGGCGCATCCTCGGCCGAGGCGATGGTCACCACCCGCTGGATGTGCTTCAGCGCGGACTCGCAATGGGGCTCGGTCATGGCAAGGCCTGATCAGTGGGAGTGCTTCCGGCAAACGAGCCGGTACGCCGGCGAGTTGCGCAAAGAACGCATCGCAGATGAAATAATTGGCCCGTCCACGAAAACTGACAAGCTCAAAGGAACACGGCGGGTTTAATCAGTGTTCGGCCAGCATGGAGGCGCGGCGCCCGTTTACGGATCCGATCTCCGTCAGCATGGCGGCGCTGGCGCTGCTGGCGCTCGCGGCGGCCAGTTTCGCCACCTCGCTCAGCCGCCAATTGAGCCTGCCGCGCGCGGTCGACACCGCCACGGTGGTCATCCAACCGAAGGCGGACGCGCCACCGCCCTCGCCGGCGCCGACGCCGGCGCTGGCCAAACTGGAGCCCGCGCCGGTCGCCAAGCCCAAGCCCAAGGCGGAGCCCGCGACGGCGACGGCGGAGCCGCCGCCGCCGATGATCGTTCAACCCCCGGTGCTCGAGCCCTCGCCCGTCGCGGCGGGCGAGATCGCGGCTGACGCCGCCGCCACCGGCCTGACCACCTTGGGCTCGGGTGAACCCGCGCCCAAGGCCCCTGCCGAGGAAGCTCCCTCCGCTCCGGCTTATTGACCGTCAGGCCCTCGCCGACCGCCGCTGCGGGCGGTAGGCGGAAAGCGTCTCCAGTCCACTCGCCAGCAGCCTGTGCTTGCGCTCCCAGCTGGTGTCGAAACGCCCCGCGCAGCGTTGCAGGATCCACTGCGGCCATGACGCCAGGCAGAAGCAGAGAAAGACCTCGTTCTGCTCCTCGGGCGTAATCGATCGGCTCATGGCATTATAGCGCGACCGCGCCTCGGCCTGCTCGGCTTCGGTCGGCGGACCCCGCGCTTCTGGATCGCAGAACACCGCATCGAACGCGCGGGCAAGCTCGGCGTCCGACATCTCGCCAACCCGCCGTGCGTCGCGCGACGCAGGTTCTGAGATTTCCTGCAGTCCGGGAGCCCGCCGCTGCGGATGGGATCGACGCCAGGCCGCCGCATAGGCTAAGCCTGTCTGATGCTGCGCCTCGCTGATCCAGCCGCGCGCCCGCGCCAGCGTCATGGGGTGCTCGGCATCGGCGAGGCGTGCGTCGCCCGCCGCGCCCAGTAGCGCGCGCCGCAGCGCCACCACCTTGGGGTTGGGTTCGACCTTCTGTACGAGCTGGCCCGACGGGTGCCTGGGTCCATCCTTGCGGGGACGCCCGCCGCCCTTGCGCCGCATCATGCGGCGCTCCTTTCGAGGTTGGCTTGGTCGGCTTGTCGCTCGAGCGTGCGATCCCAACGCCGTTGTTCGGCGGCCCGTGCCGAGGGCGACATGGGCCGGTAGACGATCGCGTGGTGTGCTGCGCAGTACGCGCTGGCGCGCATTACCGCCACGCAGCAGGAAACCGCCTCTCCGTGCGGACTGTCGACGGGGAAGGCGCACTCGCCCGCTTCCCGCTTAAGCCAGGGACGGGGGCTCGACCCCGGGAGCGGAACGAAGGCCGCCTCGCACCACGGCGAGCGTTGCGGCTCCGGCGGTTGGGGAGGCGCGGCGCCCTGCGCTTTCAGGACCAATGGCCGCGCCGCGATAGGCTCGGCGACGCCCTCGAACCTCCGCGGCGCCGAGGCTGACTTCCGGCTTCGCAGGAGCCTGAGGCGATGCAGCTTGCCCAGCACCGCGCTGCGGCTCACATCGCCCAGCGCCTCGGCGATGCCGCCCGCGGAAATCCCCGCCGCCCATAGTCGCGCAAGCTCGCCGATGCGCGCGTCGGTCCATGTCATCTGGCTCTCCGGATTACACCGCGCCGATCCGCCCCTCGGGAGGATCGCGTACGCGTTTTGTTCTACTACGGTATTTTTGTTACCGCTCGAGAGTCAAGATGTTTGGTAGAATTCCTACCGCCGGCGTGCTACGACGTCGCCATGAGCGAACGTCACGACCGCCTCCGTCAGGCGCGGCTCGCCGCCGGGTTCGAGCGGGCGAGCGATGCAGCCGCCCGCTTCGGCTGGAACGAGAACACCTACAAGTCCAACGAGAACGGCAATGCGCCCTTCTCCTTCCGCAAGGCCAAGGAATACGCCGAAGCCTTCGGCGTCCGCGCGGAATGGCTCTACGACGAGACCGGGCCAGCTCAGGCCGGGACGGATCAGATGGTCCGCATCATCGGCCAGGTGGGCGCCGACGCCGATGGCCTCGTGATGCAGACGGATGGCCAAGAAGGCTTTGATATGGTTCCAATTCCGCCGGGGGGAACCTCGGCTGCCGTGGCCTTGGAAGTGTCGGGTCACTCCATGCGGATGGTCGCCGAGGACGGCTCTCTCATCTACTTTGAAGATCAGCGTAATCCGCCCACTCCGGATATGCTCGGCTACTACTGCATCGTCGAGACCGAGGATGGCCGGGTTCTCTTCAAGCGCCTGCTGCGCGGCTCGGCCTCGGGCCTGTATGTGCTGGAAAGCCAGGTCGGGGCGCCGATCGAGGACGTTCGCCTGCGCTGGGCCGCGGAGCCCACGGCCATCATTCCCCCCAAGCAGGCCCGGCGCATCATCCGCCGTGCGGGCGAGCGGCAGGTCGCCTGACGCTCGCGGTGGGTGAAATCTACCAGGCTTGACTTTTGATGGTATTTTTTATACCGTCCTCGAGTCAATAGGTCGCCATCATTTGCCCCCCTTCCGCTTCCCCGACGCCCGCGAAATCCTGACGCCCTACCTCGACCAGGCGCGCAGACGGGAAATCGTGCGCCAGGCCGAAGCTGAGCGCGAGGCTCGCCGCGCAAGCGGCGTCGGCTGGTCGGGCATGGTCGCCGCGACTGCCTCGCCCCCACGTAGCGACGGTGAATTGCAAGAGGAGGCGCAGGCCGCGCTCGCCTCGTCGCAGGCTTTCGCCGCGAGCCCGCGCGGCCGCTACCTCTCCAGCCTGAGCGCGCTTGAAGCGCACGGCCACGCTACCGCCGCAGGTCGCGCCCGCGCCGCCTTCGATCGCGGCTTCGCCAACCCCGATCAGGCGGCCTGCCCGGCGGAGATCGGCGTGGCGCTGGCGGCGCTCGCACGCTTGGAGACGCCGCATGCCCGCGCCGCCTGCCTTGTTCTGTCGGAATTGCTGGTAGTCGCCCTAGGGGCGGCGGCGTAGGTCAGGCGCCGACGGCCACCGCTTCGATCTGGCGCGCCCTTTTCGCCGCGCGACGCTTCTTGCCGAGATTGGCGAGGCCGCACACGAGGAAGATGATCGGCGCCATCAGCCACAGCGTGTTATTGATCCAGCTGTAGAGATTATCCATCGGCCGGTCGTTCAGCAGGTAGAAGGCCTCGAGGCTGAACAGGGCCGCGGCCACCAGGGTGAGAAGTCCCATCCAATAGCTCACGTAAATCATCGCGAGCGGCAACAGGCCGAGGGCGAAGACGCCATCTTCGACGAGTTGAACGACGGGAGAAGAGAAGCCCGCAACGTAGGCGATCGCGGTGAACGCCATGTTGGCGCTGAACCACAGCGCGCCGATCCGATCCGCGCGACTGCCCTGACTGTATGCGAGGCCCGCACAGGCGATGGCCAGCGCGGACGCAAATACCACCAAAAGCATGGACTGTGCGCCTCCGCCTTCAGCAGAAGCACACAGTCCTTAAGCTTTCGCGAAAAGCCTTAGCCGCGCAGGTTGGCGACCTTGGCTTCCATGCGGACTTCTTCTTCGTCCAGCAGGGTCTTGCCGACGAAGCCGGCCGTGGTCCGCAGGCCAAGGGCCTCGCGGATCTTGTCCATGCGCTTGTGCGAAGCGACGACGCTGGTGCGCGACGCTTGCAGCTCGGTCATGGCTTCAACCAACTTGGAGAATGCACCGTCACTCACCTGAGCGGCGAGTTCCATGTCGACGCAAGCGCCGCGCATTTCCACCATCAGCTCGGCCGCGAGGGCCAGCGTGTCGTCGATGCTGCGCTCGACGGCGTGAACCTTCGCCGCCACACGTTGAGCGCGGATTTCCTTGTCCATAGCCCGCTCCAAACCCCTAAAAGTTACGCCTTGGCCGCAGTTAAGATTAACCGCGCGATAACCTTAACCACGCGTTAGCGGCCACAACAATGGGTTTTTATGGTTAACGGTTGAATCCCTGAGGTTGCGGTCCAGCTCGCGCCCTGCGCGTGACCACCCGCTCCGCGTGCTCTCCTGAGACGGGAATAACTGATTCGAAACGAGAATTTTGGACTCGCCCGGCGCGAGAAAGCGGTTCGCCGAACGATGCTCTTGCGACATTTTCACCACACCCCCGCAGGTGAGCTAAGCCGGCTAGGAGTTGGCGTGCAGCTTAATCGAGTAAAGCCAAGCCGCCTGACTCTAGCGATATAGGCCGCGCTTGCGCATCTCCGCCGTGAGCATTTCGGCGCGACTTAAGTCTGGATAGACGTACTGCGGCATCTCCGCCGTACGCTGGCCGGCGTTGAACGCTGCGACCACCTCCCGGATGTGGCTGCAGTAACCAATGATGATGTGGCGCCCCAGAATTTGCTGAGTAAGCGCCAGCACCAGGATGGCGGCGCAGGCCGGCGCCAGCGCTCCACTCGCCCGGCGAATACGCTCGGCGTTGCGCGTCACAACCAGCACCACAAGTCCGATGTGCAACGGGGCCAGGATCAGGCTGTAGCGGACCGGCACTTGGAACGCCGCGGTCGCGTTAGCGCGGCCCAGCGCCGCCATGCCGGCGGCGGCGATCGAGAACAGGATCAGGCTGCAGCACAGACGGTCGAGCCGGTCGGCCGGGGCCGTCCCCTTGGGCGGCCGCGCCGCGAGCCATAAGCCCAGCGAGGCCAGCACGAGGCCCAGCAACGGCCCGGCGACCGCGGCGCGCCACCCGCCCGTCAACGCCTTGTCGGACGACGCCGACCACGGCAGGCCGGCGAAGCTGAAGAAGTAGCGTCCGCTGCGCAGGGCGCGCTCGGCGAGCGCCAGATGCTCCGTCGCCGCCGCCTCGCGCGTGAACATCGCCGCGCTCCCCACGAAGACGGCGACGACGAACGGCGCGGCGGCCCAGAACCATACCAGGCGCCCTCGATCCGGCCGCCGTGCGACCGCGACCATCACGACGGCGAAGGTCGCCAGCCCGACGCTGTTGCCCATCGCCGAGCCGGCCGCCAGCGCCAGCAGTCCGATCAGCGCGCCAAAGCCGCCGGCGCCGCGCTCGGCCAGGATAAAGGCGGGGACCGCGAACAGCAGGGTGAAGACATAGGGCGTATTCAAGGGCGCGCTGACGTCGAAGGCGTTCAGACTGGTCAAGAGCGCCAGCGGCGCGACCGCAGCCAACGGAACGGCGAGCCGGCGGTCGGCGACGCCGCGCCAGATCTCGCGCGACAGCATGGCCGCGGTGGCGATCAGCGCCGGCAGGGCCGCAGCCAGGAAGATGTAGGACTGTCCATTGAACAGCCGTACGTCCAGCGCCGTCAGCAGGCGCAGCCAGACGATGTGGTGCCCGCCGTGATGGTGCCAGAGGTAGAAGCCCGGGTCGCCGCGATCCTGCGCGGCGAACTCCACCGACAGGATGTCGTAGGCGTCGCCGTAGGGGTCGCGGATGAAGCTGGACCACGCGGTCGCCAGGAACAGGGCGATGTACAGGGCGAGCGCGGCGGCTGCGAGCACGGCTATCCAGCCGAGGCCGCCAGCGCGCCCCTCGCTCGCCGGGGCGGCGGCGCTGGGCGTGTCGAAGGCGTCGCGCGTCATCGTGGGCTTCGCCGCGGTCAGGCGCGCGCGATGGAGGCGCGGCTCTCCACCATTGCGGCGAGCACGACCAGCAGCGCGCCGAACGCCAGCCACCACTGCTGCCAGATGCCGAAATTCGCCCAGGCGAACAGCACGAAAGCGACGCCCGCCGCCGCCGCAGCCGCAGCAGGTGCGCTGGGCGCCTCGCGCTCGAGACGCCTGAAGGCGAGGAACCACAGGACGGCGACCGCCGCCGCGCCCGGCAGGCCGAGCTCCAGCCAGATCTGCAGAGCTTCGTTGTGCGGGTGCAGGACGATGCCGGGTCCCATGTGCCGGCTGGCGTCCAGGCCCCATCCCAGCCAGGGCCGCGCGAGGATGTGGTCGAGCGCGTGGCTCCAGTAGCTCATCCGCGCCGACCAGGAATCCGGCAGGATCCGCTCGATCCAGTCGTATTGGCCGCTGTCGCGAACGCCGAGCACCACCCACGGCATGGCGAAGCTGGTCGCCGCGACGCCGATGGCGAGCCACCTGGGCCCGCCGCGCGGCCACCGCCGCACGATGAGGAACACCGCCCCGGAGAAGGGAACCGCCAGCAGCGGCGCCGCGGCGAAGAAAGCGTCGGCGGCGATCATCACGCACAGCACCACCAGCCCCAGCAGCGCTAGGCTGCGCCAGTTGCGCAGCGCGCCCAGCAGCACCACCGCCCCTAGCGCCGCCAGCACATAGGTGGTCTGCGCCAGCTTGAGCTTGGCCAGGATCGGCAGGATCGGCTCGTAGAAGGCCTGGTGCAGCGTGCGGAACAGCTCAGCGCCTAGATAGACGTCGATCAGCAGCAGCGCCGCGTGCGCCGCCAGCCCGACGCTGAGGATGCGCAGCGCCAAGGCGTTGAGCCTGGGGTCGGCCCGCCTGGCGCCGCAGATCGCCGACCAGTAGAGCGGTAGCGCCAGCGACACTTCCATCAGCACGCTGTGTCCGGCGCCGGTCGACTTGAACGCGCCCCACAGCAACGAGGCGGCCGCCCAGGCGATCGCCACGCCCAGTGTGATGACGATCGGCCGGTCCTTGGCCTTGATGCGGAACGCCGGCAGGCACAGCAGGCCCATCAGGGCGACCAGCGGCGCAAAGCCCAGTGGCGACAACCAGCCGATCAGCGGGATCAGAACTGCGGCGCCGACCATCACCCAGCCGCACCAGCTGCCAAGCCGGCTGCGCACGCCCTCGGCGGCCAACGCGTCGACGGGGCCGCCGCTGGCGCTTCGGGTCGGCTCCGGGGCCCCGGCAAGAAGGCCCTGCGCAGCAGCCGGGTCGACACTCATCGGCGATGTCCAGTTCGAGGGGCGCGACCGCATGTCGGCAAACTATGGCGCATTTGGGCCTCGCGAACCTATGGCCTGATTCAGCGGTCGAGCTTGGTGGAAAGGATGATCGAGGAGGTGGTGCGCTCGACGCCTTCGAGATGGCCGATGCGGTCGATCACGCCTTCGATCTGGCCGACCGTGTGGGCGGCCGCCTCCACGATCATGTCGAACACGCCCGCTACCGTATGCAGCACCCGAACCTCGTCCATCGCCTTGAGCGCCGCGCCGACCGCGGCTTCCTTCTTGGGTTCCACCTTCACCATCACATGGGCTCTAACGGCCCCCTGTTCGCGTTCCGGCGCAAGTTTCGCCGTATAGCCCAGGATCACGCCCTCGCGCTCCAGCCGCTCGATGCGCGCCTGCACCGTGGTGCGCGAGCGGCCGACCAGCCGGGCGAGTTCGGCGGTCGAGGCCCGGCCGTCGCGCCTAAGCGCCGCGATCAGCTTCTCGTCAATGGCGTCGACCTGCATTTCGCCGACCCTCCCCTGCGAACCGCCCAAGGCTAGCCTGCATTCCGACGGTTCGCCCACTAGGAACGGGCGCGCCCAAGCTTGATCTTTTCAGGCGAAGTCCAAGGAGGCGTGCATGCGCAAGGTGGTGGTTCTGGGCGCTGGCAAGATCGGCTCCACCATCGCCGACCTGCTGGCCGGATGCGGCGACTATCATGTGGTGACAGCCGACAGCTCGGCGCAGGCGCTGGCGCGGTTGGAGACCACCGGCCCGGTCGAGCGGCGCTGCGTCGACGTGAGCGACGCAAACGCCCTGACCGCACTGCTGGCCGACGCCTGGGCGGTGGCGAGCGCAGCGCCCTTCCACTGCACCGGCCTCGTCGCCCAGGGCGCGCGCAGGTGCGGCGCGCACTATCTCGACCTGACCGAGGACGTCGCCGTCACCCGCACGGTGAAGGATCTGGCGCAGGACGCTTCCAGCGCCTTCATCCCGCAGTGCGGCCTGGCTCCCGGCTTCATCTCCATCGTCACCCACGACCTGACCTCGCGCTTCGAGACGCTGATCGACGTGAAGATGGGCGTCGGCGCGCTGCCGCAATTCCCCGCCAATGCGCTGAACTACAATCTGACCTGGAGCACCGACGGGCTGATCAACGAGTACTGCGAGCCGTGCGAGGCGATCGTCGATGGGGTGCTGCGCCAGACCCAGCCGTTAGAGGATCTCGAGCAGTTCGCCCTCGACGGCGTGGTCTATGAGGCGTTCAACACCTCCGGCGGCCTGGGCACGCTCTGCGAGACGCTGGCCGGGCGGGTGCGCAACCTCAGCTACCGCACCATCCGCTATCCCGGCCACGCGGCGATTATGAAGGCGTTGCTGCACGACCTGCGCCTGCGCGAGCGGCGCGACGTGCTGAAAGACATCCTGGAGAACGCGCTGCCTGCCACCTTCCAGGACGTGGTGATCGTCTACGCCAGCGTCAGCGGCGAGCGCGACGGCCGCCTTGTGCAGGAGACCTTCGCCCAGAAAATCTACGCCGCCCCCCTGCAGGGGAAGCTGCGGAGCGCGATCCAGATCACCACCGCCGCCGGAATCTGCGCGGTGCTCGACCTGCTGGCCACCGGCAAGCTCCCGCAACAGGGGTTCATCCGCCAGGAGGACGTGGCGCTCGACGACTTCCTCGCCAACCGCTTCGGCCGGCTCTACGCTCCGGCCGCGGCGACCAAAGCAGCCGCCTGACATGCACATGACCCTGCATCCGCGCCCGACCGACACCGCCCGCGCCTGCGGCGACGCGCTGGCGGCGCTGGGTGTCGCAGCGCCGCTCTACGCCAACGGCGGACGCCCCGTCCGCTCGCCGATCGACGGGCGCGTGATCGGCGCCGTCCACGACGCCGGCCCCGCCGAGGCGGCGGACGCGATAGACCGCGCGCACCGGGCCTTCCTCGCCTGGCGCGACGTCCCTGCCCCGCGCCGCGGCGAGCTGGTCCGGCTGCTCGGCGAAGAGCTTCGCGCCGCCAAATCCGACCTCGCGGCCCTGGTCACGCTGGAGGCCGGCAAGATCGTCTCCGAAGCCCAGGGCGAAGTGCAGGAGATGATCGACATATGCGACTACGCGGTCGGCCTGTCGCGCCAGCTGTTCGGCCTGACGCTGGCCACTGAGCGGCCCGAGCACCGGATGATGGAGACCTGGCATCCGCTGGGCGTCGCCGGCGTGATCACCGCCTTCAACTTCCCGGTCGCGGTGTGGGCGTGGAACGCGGCGCTGGCGCTGGTCTGCGGCGACCCGGTCGTCTGGAAGCCCTCGGAGAAGACGCCGCTCACCGCGCTCGCCGTCCAGGCGCTGTTCGAGCGCGCGGCGGCCCGCTTCGGCGACGCCCCGGCCGACCTCTCGACCGTGCTGATCGGCGGCCGCGAATTGGGCGAAGCTCTGGTCGACCATCCCAAGGTCCCACTCGTCTCCGCCACCGGCTCGACCGCCATGGGCCGCGCCGTTGGTCCGCGGCTGGCGCAGCGCTTCGCCCGCGCGCTCCTGGAGCTGGGCGGCAATAACGCCGCCATCGTCGCCCCGACCGCGGACCTGGACCTCGCCTTGCGCGGCGTCGCCTTCGCCGCCATGGGCACCGCCGGCCAGCGTTGCACGACGCTGCGCCGCCTGTTCGTGCACGAGAGCCGCTACGGAGACTTTCTGCCCCGGCTGAAGGCGGCCTACGCCTCGGTCCGCGTCGGCGACCCGCGCGAGGCCGACACTCTGGTCGGGCCGCTGATCGATACCGATGCGCGCGCCGACATGCAGCAGGCGCTGGAGGCGGCCCGCGCCGCCGGCGGCGCGATCCACGGCGGCGAGCGCGTCGATCACGCCGGCGTATATGTCCGACCGGCCCTCGTCGAGATGCCGGCCCAGGCCGAGGTGGTCCGCCGCGAGACCTTCGCGCCCATTCTCTATGTGATGCGCTACCGCGAGTTGGCGGACTCCATCGCCCTGCAGAACGACGCGCCCCAGGGCTTGTCGTCGTCGATCTTCACCAACGACCTGCGCGAAGCCGAGCTCTTCATCTCTGCGCGCGGCTCCGACTGCGGCATCGCCAACGTCAACATCGGCCCATCCGGCGCCGAGATCGGCGGGGCGTTCGGCGGCGAGAAGGAAACCGGCGGCGGCCGCGAAGCTGGCTCCGACAGTTGGAAGGCCTATATGCGGCGGGCCACGAACACCGTGAACTTCGGCCGGAGCCTGCCGCTCGCCCAGGGCGTCAGCTTCGACATTTGAGCCGCAGGGAGGGCGCCATGCCCTTAGACGGACTAAGCGACGACGGCTTTCACCAGATCGAAGCCCTGCTCACCGCCGCCATCGGCGCCGCGGCCGGGCGCGAGGCGCTGGACGACTTGGCGCTGCCCGCTGCGCTGAAGGGCGACCACGGCCCGCAGGTCTCCCGCGCCACCTTCGCCATGGCGCTGAACGCCTGCCTGTTCAACGGCCTGATGGCGCGCAGCCCCACCGCCGCGGCCTATGTCGCCGCGGTCCGGGCCGCGGGCGGCCAAGTGCTCTTGGACCACGGCGCGCTGCGCACCGTCAGCTTCGCCGACAACCCCACCGGCGAGCAGCCTCAGGGCCATCTGGCCTTCGCCCGAATCCTGGAGCCGCTCGGCTACGAGGTCGCCGACCTCTATCCGCTGGAGGGGCTGAAGATGACCGGCCGCGGCTATCGCCACCGCGACCTGCCCGAAGCATTGCCGCAGTTCTTCGTCAGCGAGTTGCACGTCGAGCGCTTCTCGCCCTCGTTCCAGGCCGCCGCCCGGCATGTGTTCGGCGCGATCCGCGAGGCGCTCGACACCACCGCGCTCGATGCGCTCGACGCCTTCACCCGCGACGGCGCCTGCGAGGCGGGCCTCGCCGCCCACGCGCTGCCGGTGCTGGCGGCCGCCTTCAGCCGCTGGCACGCCGCACCCTCGCTCTTGGCCTATGAGGTGCTGCTGGCGGAATCGCCCGAAGCCGCCTGGATCGCCACCGAGGGGTCGGCCTTCAACCACGCCACCGACCGCGTCGCCGACGTGGAGGCCGTGGCCGAGGCTCAACGCAAGCTCGGCCGGCCGATCAAGGAGACGGTCGAGCGCTCGACGAGCGGGCGGGTGCGCCAGACCGCGTTCCGCGCCGATCCGGTGGAGCGCGCCTTCGAGGACGACGGCAAGACGGTGCACCGCCTGGTCCCCGGCTCCTTCTTCGAATTCATCAGCCGCGGACGGCTGGACGACGGCGCCCTCGACCTTGCCTTCGATAGCGGGAACGCCCAGGGCATCTTCCGGATGACGACCGCGGTCTGAGCGCGTCCGTCAGCTCAGGAGCTGCGCCAGCGGCGAGTGCAGGGCCAGGCCCAGGAAGCCCGCCATCCCCATCACCGCGCCCGCCGCGCCGAACAACCAGGCGGCGACGAGCGCAAAGTTGCTCTCCACCAGCGCCGCCACCGCGGCGATCGAGATGGCGATGGAGATCAGGGCGTCGCTGGCGTCGAACTGATCGTCATGGACATTGAGCGCGTCGTATTGCGCCGAGAACCCCTGCGCCTTGGCCTTCAGCTCCGGCGCCTCCTTGGCGTACTTGGCGATCTCGGCGGTCAGCCGCGCCTGCTCGGCCAGCCCCGCCGGGGTCTGCCCGCCGCTCAGTAGCCGCAATTGCGCCAGCGCCGTCTCGTCGATGTGCAGCTTGGTGCGCGTCGCCTGGTATTCGCCCCAGGTGTCGACCGCGTCGGACTGCGCCTGCTGCATCGCCTGGACGATATTGCCGTCCTTGACGCCGGCCAGGCCCATGAAGACCGACAGCGCCACCACCGTCATGGCGACGGCGCTGTTCAGCCGCTTGTCCTTGGCCTCCGCCCCGATCTCGATCTCCATGGCTGGCTCCCCTAGAAGCGGCGGCTGACGCCGACATAGACGTCCACGTCAGGCGTATCGTGTGTCAGGCCAAAGTTGGCGCCGACGTCGATCTGCATGTCGGCGTGGCGCGGCGGAACGACGGCCGCCGTCAAGTCGAAGGTGGCCTGGTGGGTGCGCCCGGCGGGATTGTCGTCGATCGCGCCCCACAGCTCGGCGCCCAGCGTCAGCGCGCCCATGGCCCGACCCACCGCCACCGCGCCGCTCCAGGCGCCGTGCGTTCCGCCGCCCGCCGCATCACGGGCGACGTCGAACTCCGGCGAGGCGCCGAACGTCCAATCGCCGGCGGGAACGGAGATCGGGAGCCGCGCCCCGCCCCGCCAGCCGCCTGCGCCCAGGCCGTGCGTTGCGGTGGGCGCCGAGACGAAGGGCTGCACGGAGACGGCCGCGCCGGCGCCGTCCGGATCGGTCAGCGCCGCGCGCACCGCCAGGGTCAGGTCGCCGACGCCGGAGCTGCGGGTCTTGCCGGTCGCATCGCGGGTGCGTTCCACGATCCAGGAGGTCCAGGCGACCTCCGCCTCGGCGCGCCTGGTCAGCCCGGCCCTAAGCTCGAAGGCGCCATAGCTGTCGACGTCGTCGTGCGCGCCCGCCTGACTCTGCCGGCTGATCTCGAACAATCCGGTTTCGATCTGCAGGTGGCCGGCGTCGAGGATGCAGGCGGGCGTCGCCTTGCCCGGGCGGTCGGCGCACAGCGGCCGCAGTCCCATCGGCTCGGCGCGCGCCGCCCCGGCGCCTGCCGAGAGCAGGCCCGCGCCGAGCAGGACGGCGCGGGCCAATATCCGCGATCGTGCGTTCATGATTCAACCGCCGCCAAGTTCCGAGGTTTGCAGACATGCTGCCCGCGACTCGCCTGCGTCATCTAGCCCCAAGCGCTGCCACGGCCACGTCCAACTTCGGCCTTCATGCCCCGCTTCCTAGCCGGCCATGACCGGCGTCTACACACTTGCCCTGTTGCGCAGCGGCCCGCGCGCGGAATGGTCGCGACTGATCCCGTTCGCCTGCGACGCCGACGCCATCGCCGCGGCTGGGCGCATCGCCGAGGCCGAAGGCCGCCGCTCGCCGGAGCCGGTGTCGCTGATGGTCGGCCGCAGCGCCGAGGAAGGGCGCATCGACTGGCTGGGCGGCTGGGATTGGGACACCGAGGGCGTCCTGTGCTGGGACGGCCCGGCCGATGCGGCGCCAGACCGCGAACTTTGAGCAAGCGGCCCCGCTTGTTCTAGGCGGGGCCAACGCGTGAACCGACACGCGCGCCTTCAGTCTTGAGGAGACGCTCTACAGCGCCGCTTCGCGTCGGACGAGTTTAGGTTGTTATTGCGGCGCGACAATCGCCAGCATGGCGGCGATTATGCCAAGGCAGCTCGCGACAAACGCAAAGTCAATCCAAAGAGCGCTACGCTCCGAGATTTGGTCCTGCATCGGGTTTTCCCTCGATCCACCAGCAAGTTGCAGCGCTGGTGTTCCCTATGCCCAGGAGAACTCCCGAATCATGTCGCAGAAAGGGCGAGGATGTGGCGAACCCCCTTCCTGGGAGGCTAGGGCGACGCTTGGGGCGCTAATGCTCGCGTCGGCCGCTCCCCGCCTCGGCCGACTCCGCGTCCCGGTAGGCGGCATGCGCGCGCTGCAGGTACGGCGTTCCACCGCGTAGCCCACGCTTATCGCCAGCTTGCCCGAGAAGCTGCGCCTCGATCTGGGTTTTGCAGAAGTTCGGCGCCTCCTGCAGCCCGAAGGGCGCGCCCGCTCGACCCGTCTCCCGCATCACCGCCAAGTGATGCAGAATCGCCGCCTTGATGACGAGTTCGGTTCGCGTCGCGGCGTCCTCCGTCGCGTTCGCCTTTTGCAGCAAGCCTTCGGCGCGGCCTCTGAAATCCTCGCCGATCGCGCCGCTCTCGTCAGCGGCGCGGGACAGGGCGGTGTCGAAAGGCGTTCCTTGTACGCCCATGGTTACCTCGCGAAGACTCCCCAGCCCTCCGCGCAAACCCAGACGACAGAACTCATAAAGCAAAAACCGGTTCCGTAAAAAGTGTTCTTACGTAGCCGGCGCGATTCGGACGCACGCTCTTCCGATCAGTGCGATTGTTAACCTTAACATCACGGCCGACCGAACAGAATAGTCGCGCAGCTCTGCGCCGCGGCGCGCCATGACGACCCTTCTCCAAATATTACCACATAAGGAGCGAGGTCGCTCATAGAGTGGGATGATTGTTCCGCATTCCGCGGGCGTAGGCGATCGAACGAGGCCATCTCACCTCCATTCGCCAAGGCGAGGCGATTGACGGAACCAAAAGAGTGGGTATTTTACCGCGCGGTACGCCCAAGACGCTTTGCCGGGCCAAGAACAACAATCGCATATCGCAGGGGAGGCACATGAGGCTAAGACCTATACTGGCTGTCGCCGTCGCAGGCGCAGCCTGGACGCCGTGCGCGGCGTTCGCTCAAGACACGTCGGCCCAAGGCGGCGCCGCCGCTAGCACCATCGAAGAGGTCGTCGTTACGGCTCGTCGGCGCGAGGAAGCGCTGCAGGACGTGCCGGTCGCGATCACGGCGTTGACCGGCTCCGCGCTGGCGGAAAAGAACATCCGCGACATCGACTCCCTGCAACGGTCGGTGCCCGGCCTGAGCGTCAGCGCGCTCGGCACGCAGGACCGCAGCCGCCTCAATTTCATCATCCGCGGTCAGCAGGCGACCTACGGATTCCCGAACGACTCGGTGGTGGCCTACTTCGCCGAAGTCCCGACCAATGCCGTCGGCAAGTCGCTGTTCTACGATCTGCAGAACGTGCAGGTGCTGAAGGGTCCGCAGGGCACGCTGTTCGGCCGCAACACTACCGGCGGCGCCGTGCTGTTCGAGCCGGCGCGGCCGACTCAGCACTTCGAAGGCGGCGTGGGCGTCCGGGCCGGCAGCTACAACAAGCTGGAATCCGACGGCTACATCAACATCCCGGTGAACGACACGCTGGCGGTGCGCCTGGCCTACAACGTCGGCCACACCAAGGGCTATATCCGCGACGTGGCCCAGAGCACGGACCTGGAAGGCGAGACCTACCAGGGTGCGCGCCTCGGCGTGACGTGGAACCCGACCGACGACGTCTCCAACTACTTCGTCGCATCCTGGTACCGCGAGCGCTCGACCGGCAACCATGGCCGCATCACCGGCATCTATCCGACGACGACGGCTCCCGACGGTACGGTCTTCCGTTCGCTGGCGCTCGGCATCAGCCCCGGCTTGACCGGTTCGCTGATCCGGCAGCAGGCGCGTAGCCCCTACGTGGTCGAAAACAGCGTCGTCGACCCGCACCTGAACATCGACGCCCACACGGCGACCGACATCCTGACCTGGCGGGTCAACGATAGCCTGACCTTCAAGAACGTGGCCGGCTATCGCTACTTCGCCCGCAGCGGCAGCGGCGACACCGATGGCTCGGCCTTCCCGGTCGTCGACAACCTGCCGATCACCAACTGGGGCGAACATCAGCAGCAGTTCAGCGAAGAAGCTCAGTTGCAGTATCAGTCGAAGCTGTTCGACGTGATCGGCGGCGGCTTCTACCTCAAGGACAAGCCGACCAGCCTCGACCGGTTCAACGGCGGCTATACCGTGTCGTTCGGCACGGGCTCGTTCCGTCCGAACTACTTCACGACCACGTCCAAGGCCATCTACTCGCAGGTCACCTTCAAGCCGCTGCCCGGCCTGAACATCAACGGGGGCCTGCGCTACACCTGGGACCGCGTGGCCAGCGATTCCGGCCAGTTCACCCAGAACGCCACCACCGGCGTCGTGACCTGCTCGGCGGGCTTCTCTCCGGCGACGAACTGCATGCGTCACCTGGTGACCAACAACAAGAAGCTCACCTACCTGTTCGGCGCCGACTACAAGGTCATGGATGCGGTCATGATCTACGGCAACGTGCGGCGCGGCTATCGCACCGGCGGCATCAACGGCTTCCTGCCGCCAAGCGCCGCGATCGATCCGTCGTTCGGTCCCGAGGTCAACGACGACATCGAACTCGGCCTGAAGAGCGACTTCCGCGCCGGCGACATGCCGGTTCGGGCGAACGCCGCCATCTACCGCAGCAAGCTGAAGGGTGCGCAGCGCTCGACGATTATCCCGAATGTCATCCCGCTGGCGACCGCGACGCTCAACGCCGCCGGCGCGACGATCAAGGGCTTCGAGGGTGACATCACCATCGTCCCGGCGCGCGGCGTCACGCTGGGCGCCTTCTACGCCTACACCGACGCCAGCTACGACACCTTCTTCATGGCGGAGTACGGCCAGGACGTGTCGAGCATGCTGCCCTGGGCCTTCGTGCCGAAGAACAAGTTCGGCGTGTCCTTCTCGGGCGAGCACGACCTCGGCAAGCCCGGCACGCTCGCGCTGAACCTCGACTACACCTGGCAAAGCAAGGTCTACTGGTCCAGCAAGCCGATCAGCAGCGCGCCGGGCAACCTGATCCGGAACCCGCAGACCGGGCGCTACGTGGTCGGCCAGGATCCGTCGGACACCGAACCGTCCTACGGGCTGCTGAACGGACGCCTGACCCTCAAGGAGGTTGGCGGCTCCAACCTGGACCTGTCGATCTGGTGCACCAACTGCACCGACAAGTTCTACAATCGCTGGGTGCTCGGCTCGACCTGGGGCTCCATCGGCATCCAGGCCAAGACCGCCGCCGCGCCGCGCATGTTCGGCGTGGAGGCGCGCTACCACTTCGAATAGCCGGTCGCTCGTCGGTCGCCTCCGGGCGGCCGATGCTTCCAAGCAAAGACGAAGGCCCCTGCACCCCGTGCCGGGGCCTTTTTCCTGGGTCCGCAGCGCTCAGCGGACGGACCCCCTCCTCTCCGGCGGCGCGGTGTTCGGGCCGCGAAGATCCGAGACGGGTGTTCGGAGAGATCCGTGACACCTTCGACCTCTGGAGAGGTCGGGAATGCCTTTCACGGGGGTGTCTGGGCGGGTTTTGCGGACACGATACCCATTCCCCGAGGCCGCACGCTTCAGCCAGCGCTCCGGGGACGGAACGTCGCGGGCTTAGGTTCGGACGGGGAAATCCGGCGAAGGCGTCCGTGGCTGGGGAACTAGGACTCGAACCTAGAATGACGGTACCAAAAACCGCAGTGTTACCATTACACCATTCCCCAGCAGGAACGGCGCAGAGGGATCGACCCCTCGCGAGGCGGTCGAAATAGCGCGAAGGCCACGCCGATGCAACGCCCCTTACCGCTTTAATCGCGCATCGAAATGGGCCGCCTTGCGGGCTCGGAAATGCTCCCCTATAAGGCCCGCTCCCAAGTCGGAGTGTAGCTCAGTCTGGTAGAGCACCGTGTTCGGGACGCGGGGGTCGCAGGTTCGAATCCTGCCACTCCGACCATCTAGTCGACGCCCTAACCGGGCTCCCGAGTCGACCCACGAATTCCCACAAGAATACCGCGCGTTGTGGCCCTAGAAGGGGCGGCATCCGGCTCTCCGGGAGCCGCCGATGCGCGCGAATTCCCGCGAATTGCACCGGTCTCTCTGAGGCCATTCCAATAGTTTCACTTTCGCCCTGCGCCGGGTCGTGAACGCTTGATCAGGCTCGGCAGTCGCCCGCCACGATTCCCACGAAACGGGAAAAGAGACGGGAACGCGCATTAGACCAGCGATTGCGGCGATGGCGCGCGCTCCGCTTACCGTCGTAATTTCAGCGGTTTAGATCCCGCCAACGCAAGCAAAGCGCTTGAGAGAAACGGGAACTCAGAACGACGAAAACGGGATTGAAACGGGATCGCTCGCGTCCAAAACGCGGGAAACTTCAGAGGTTGGTGATCTGCTCGCGCTGGGCGTTCCAGTCTGTTGGGAGCGGACTACTCGTGAGCGCCGACAGCGTCAGATGGTTTGGCTGGCCGCCCGAGAGGATCGCTTCTGTCAGATCCGGCGCGAGATAGGCTAGCGGCAGCAATCGGCCGACGTAGTGATTGCAGAGCCCCTGTTGCCGCGCCAGCTCCTTGACCGACGCGACCTCCCCCGTTTCGAGCTGACGTGACCAAGTGCGTGCGAGCACAACAGCACGCACCATGATCCGGTCAATTCGGCGCGCGGGGGCCTGTCCAGGCGTCCTTGGTGAGATAAAGATTGCGCCCTGTCGCTTGTGCATGTGGAACTCGAACCGGAGCGTTCGTTGACCGCTCACATCCGAGACCTCGGCCTCCACGTTCGGTCGCAGTGCAGCCGCGTCGATGTTCACCGCCAACTGATCGGCGCTGAGGATAACTTTGCGGATCGCGGCGACCACCCGGCCGAGGGTTTCGGCCGCCGCATTCCAGCTCTCGGCAAGCAGCGACGCGATGCTTTCGTCGAGAAAGCGTTCGAGCATGGCTGCGGAGATGCGTGGCAGGCTTCCTGAGGCATCCTTCTCATCGCGCAGATGCGGCCGCGAGACGTAGTAGCGGTATCGTCTTCCATCACGGGTCGTGTGCACCGGCAGCATTGGATGTCCCCGGTCGTCCCAAACCTTCCCGGCCAGCAGGGCAAGCTGTTCTCCGGGCGGCCTAGACGCGCGACTGGCGGGCGCCGCCGAGAGCTTCGCTTGCACGGTCGCGAACAGCTCACCGTCAACGATCTGCGGATGCGTGTTGGGGTAGCGCTTCTCCTTATGTCGCGTGACGCCGAGATAAACCTCATTGCGCAGCATGAAGTTGAGCGGGCCGTGCCACATATTGCCACCACCAACGAGCTCGCCCGCGCGATTGCGCCAGGCTTTACCGCGGACGCCTTCCCGGGAGAGGGCCGTCGTCGATCCAAGCTCCAGGTAACGTTTGAAGATGGCGCGGACGCGCTCCGCCTCAGCTTCGTTTACGGCGAGCCGGCCCTCAACGATGTCGTAGCCGAGCGGCGGCCGGCCGCCCATGCGCAGGCCTTTGGCCTTCGAGGCGGCGATCTTGTCCCGGATGCGCTCGCCGGTGACTTCGCGCTCGAACTGAGCGAAAGACAACAGCACGTTGAGCGTCAGACGACCCATGCTTGAGGTGGTGTTGAACGCCTGGGTGACCGACACGAACGAGACGCCCTTTGCGTCAAATTGCTCGACCATCTTGGCGAAGTCGGTGAGCGAGCGTGTCAACCGGTCCACCTTGTAAACAACGATGATGTCGATCAGGCCACGCTGAATATCGGCGAGTAGCTGCCGAAGGCCTGGACGTCGCATCGAACCGCCCGAGTATCCGCCGTCGTCATAGGCCGACTTGACGAGCGACCAGCCCTCGCCGGCCTGGGAAAGAATGTACGCCTCGCAGGACTCGCGCTGCGCATCGAGGCTGTTGAAGCTCTGCTCCAACCCCTCCTCGGAAGACTTGCGGGTATAGACCGCGCAGCGAAGCCGTTGGCTCATCGCGTGCGCGCTTTCAGACCGAAGAACACCAGGCCGTTCCACTTTGTCCCAGTGATCTGCTGAGCGACCTCCGACAGCGATCTGAAGCGTTCCCCGCGATAGCTGAAGCCATCCTCCAGCACCCACACCTCATGCCGCGCCCCGCGCCATTCTTTGATGAGCGCTGCGCCCGGCCTGAGGGATGCAAGCGGAGCCGGGGAATAGCTACGGTCGGCGGTGAACCGACGCGTTAGTTCAGCAAGGCGGCGTCGGGTGGGGCCAGACATCTCACCGTGGCGCCGTGCCTGGATGCGATAGGCCAAAGCCAGGCTCAGGAGCTCTCGCGTCCGCAACTTCGGCGGCGGCTCTCCGAGCTCGGTGATCCACCGAGCTCGAAGCGCCTCCAACGACATGTCCGACAAGGCCGCGACGTCGCTCATGCCAGCGTCTCGTCGATCCGGTAGCGGCGCTCACCATCCGCCTTTTCGGAGCTGATGGTGAAGCCATGCTTCTTCTTCAGCGCACCCGCGATCGCGCCGCGGACGGAGTGGGCTTGCCAGCCGGTGGCGGTCATCAGGTCCGCGACGGTGGCGCCCTTCGGCCCCCGCAGCAGCTCGACAACCTGCCCCAGCTTGCCGCTTGGTCCCGAGGTTTGCGGGGCCGTCGCCTCTTTCTCGGCGTCGATCGTCTTCTCTCGCTTGCTCATGAATTGGTCCTCACTGCGGTCACGAGGCGAAGTGCCGCCCCGCTACCGCCGCGAGCCCGGATGGCCGGGCGAGGTCGTCAGCTGTGATGCAGTGCAAGAGTCCGACACGCGCTAAGTCTGATCCTCGGTAGCAAGCCGCACCCAAAGCCGATGCGCATCGCTCGCCGCGTCGAGCAGCGCACCCAGCTCAGATAGGCGTGCTTCACGATCAGCTGCGGCAAGCAGGTCCAATGCCTGCTCGGCGAGTGCGATTGATAGCTCGCCCAGTGCGATGCTCGTGTTCGCGCGCAGGTCGGGGTCGAGGTGGTGCTGAACCATGACTTCAGTGACGCTCTATTAGAGAGAGCAGTCCAGCGTTGAATTCAGTTTTTCTTCAACAATGCGATCCTTCGTCAAGGTAAATCCATTCCGCTTATGTCGTTGACGAGCGCGCAACCTTCCCGTTATTTTAGGCGCGCATCCGCAATGGCGGAATTTGGAAGCAGCACGACACCGATCGAGCAGCATCCGGTCAATTTGACAGGCGCAATGCGCCTACGACCCGGAGCACTCGATGAACTATACTCCCAATCGCCCTGCCCTCGACGCCGCGACCTACCAGCGCCTGGTCGTCGAGCGCGCGATCTCCAGCTTGCGTGCGTTCGGGCGGCGCACGCGTGAACATCCCGAAGCCCAATTGATCCTGCTCTGTAAGAGCATCCAGACCTTCGGCTTCATCGAGCCGGTCATCGTCGACGACGAGGGCCAGGTCATCGTTGGGTATGGCCGGGTCAAAGCCGCCGAGCGCCTCGGGTGGACGCACGTTCCCACGCTGCAGATCGATCATCTGACGCCTGCTGAAAAGCGCACCTATATGATCGCGTCCAACCGCGTGGCCGAGAAAGCGGGTTGGAACAAGGAACACCTGGCCCTCGAGTTCAAAGACCTCGCCGGCGAGGACATCGGCTTTTGCCTGGATGTGACGGGCTTCACCATCGAGGAACGCGAAGCCCTGGTGTTCGGCGCGAACCATCCTGAGGAAACGGAGGATGACCTTCCGTCCCTCAAGGGTCACACGACGAGCTGGCTGGGGGACGTATGGCTGTGCGGTGACCACCGCGTCGCTGTCGGGGACGCGCTGAGCGCTGAAAGCTTCAACATGCTCTTGGACGGCGACCTAGTCCAAGCCGTGTTCACCGACGCGCCGTACAACGTCCCGACGCAGGGCCACGTCACCAAGAACAGGGCGCACAGCGACTTCATCCAGGGCTCCGGCGAGATGACGCCGGAGGCGTTCGCCGACTTCCTCGCGGCGAGCATGGCGAACCTGGCAACGATTCTCATGCCGGGCGGCCTTCTCTATGCCTGCATGGATTGGCGGAGCATCAGCCCGCTCATTGGTGCGGCCACTTCCGCGGGCCTTCAGTTCCTCAATCTCATCGTCTGGGCAAAGACGCAGCCCGCCATGGGCTCGATGTACCGCTCGCAGCACGAGTTGATCGTGTTGGCCTCCAAGCCTGGGGCGTCGCACCTCAACAACGTTCAGCTTGGGCGTTACGGCCGCAACCGATCCAACCTCTGGACCTACGAGGGCGTGGGCGGCTTCGGCGCGGAAAAGCAACGGCTGCGGGCGCTGCACCCGACGGTCAAGCCTGTCGCCATGATCCGAGATGCTCTCCTCGACTGCACGCGGCCGGGCGACCTCGTCTGCGATCCGTTTAGCGGCAGTGGCAGCACCATGATGGCTTGCGAAAGCACGGGTCGTCTCGCGCGGGTGATGGACCTCGATCCAAAATACGTGGATGTCGCGGTCCGGCGCTGGCAGGAGCAAACCGGTCGCGAAGCCGTCCACGCCGATTCCGGCCTGAGCTTCGACGATGTTGCGCGCGACCGGGAGCATGACGCCGCTCGGCCGACCGTCCGTACGCGGCGGCGCCTGGCCACGGGAGGGTAGGCAATGAGCAAACCTCCTGTGCGTAGGCGCGAACGTTCGAGCTCGAGCGGAGACGGCGAAAGTGGCGAAAGCGGCGAAAGCGGCGGCTACTGCAAGCCGCCAAAGAAGCATCAATTCAAGAAGGGCTGTAAGCCCGGCCCCGGGCGGCCCAAGGGCTCCGGGTCGTCGCTCGCGACATTCGAGAAAATCATGGCTGAGAAGATCACTGCGACGGTGAATGGTCGTCGCGTGACGATGACCAACCGTGAGGCGGTGCTGCGCCGGCTTATCGACAAGGCCTTGAGTGGGGATATGCGCAGCCTGACCTTGGTTGAGAAGTTCGAAGGGATGTCGCGGCCGGAGCCCATCGACGCCGTGCAGAGCGCACCGACGTCGCGTACGACCCTGGAACCTGATGAACGCCGCTTGCTCCTCGAGCATCTCGCCCGCCTGAAGGCGCGCCAGCCGAAGGCGGACTAGCGATGACGGCGGAGCTCGACGAGCGCTCGGCGTTCAACGCGTTGCTGCGTCAGGACTTCGTGTTCTTCGCCCAGCGCAGCTTCGAGACGCTCCACCCCGGCGCGGACTATGAGCACAATTGGCATATCGAGGCGATGGCGGCCGCGCTTCGCGACGCCCAGGAGGGTCGCACGCGCCGGCTGCTGATCACGCTTCCGCCTCGGCACATGAAGTCGCTCTGTGTGTCGGTCGCGTGGGTGGCGTTCCTGCTCGGACACGATCCCACGCTCCGGATCATCCTGGTCTCGTACGGCCAGGAACTGTCAGGCGCGAACCTTCGCCTCCTTCGCACGGTGCTGGAGAGCGACTGGTATCGAGAGATCTTTCCGGACACGCGGTTGGCGAGCGCCAAGCAGATCATGCTCACGACCGACCGCAGTGGATCGGTGCGGGCGCTTTCAAGCGGCGGCGTTTTCACGGGCTTCGGCGCCGACTACATCATCTACGACGACCCGATGAAGCAGTCCGACGCTCAGTCGGCTGTTGAGCGCGAGAAGGTGCTGAATTTCTACCAAGGCACGGTTCTCACTCGTCAAAACGACCCCCAGACTGCTCGCATCGTGATCGTCATGCAGCGTGTCCACGAGGACGATCTCGCCGGGCACGCCGCGGCGAGCGGGCAGTACCAAGTTCTTTGCTTGCCGGCCGAAGCCGAGGAGGTCAGCGAGCATTCGCTCTACCATGGCGGCGTTCAGCGCCGTGCTCCCGGCGGTCTGCTTTGGCCCGAGCGCTTCCCCAAGGCGGTGCTGGAGGAACGGCGGCGTGAAATGGGCGACTACGAGTACGCCCTCCAGTTCCAGCAAAACCCCATTCCGCTGGGCGGCGGCCTCGTCCGCATCGACGAGATTCAGCGCCACGACGTCGCGCCTAGGCGCGAGCAGTGCCGCATGGTCATCCAGAGCATCGACACGGCCATGACCGATGGGCCGAAGTCCGACTTCACCGTGATCATGACATTTGGCTATCACGACGCCGCTTGGCGGCTCCTCGACGTTCAACGCCGCCGATTGCGCTGGCCTGACATGCTCGGCCTGGTAAGGGCCGAACGCCACCGCTGGCAGCCGGACGTCATTTTGATCGAGCATGCCGGAAGCGGAATCCCGCTGTTTCAGGAGCTCAAGCAGTCCTGGAACAACGCGCGGCGGACGACCTATCCGAACTGGAAGGTCATGCCCTACCAGCCTTCATGCGGAAAGCATGAACGGTTCGCGGCGCAGGCGGCCAGGCTTAAGGACGGCTTTGTGACCTTCCCGACCCAAGCCGACTGGTTGCACGACGCGCTACGAGAAATCGCGGCGTTCCCCGGCGGCGCACACGACGATCAGGTGGATGCGCTGTCCCAGTTCATCGACTTCGCGGCGCGAATGGGCGATCCGGGCTCCTATGGTCAGCGCCCCGCCGGGAGGACCCGCCCGCCGGGACGGCCCCATCGGCAGGCGTTCATGGCCTAGCGTCCGATCACGATGGAGCGCAACCGGCCGTCGGTGTCCACCACCGCCGTTGCGTGGTTGGTCACCACGCCCCCGAAGGCGTTGGTTCCTCGGTAGGTCATCGACACGATAATCGTGTCGCCTTTGCCCACCGCAGTTGTCTCCACGTGCCTGAAGGAGCTTGGGTCGTTCATCTGCGACTTCACGGCTTCGACCACCGCGGGATGGGATCCATCCCATTGGCTGAAGTGGGCCGCCAACCGATCATTCTCAGCCTCCTTCGCCGCCTCAGCGTCTAGAGCGGCGACCTCGTCGGCATTGATGACCTCGGCGGCTTGCCTCCGCTGTGGGTCCTTCTCGGCTTTGCTGTAGAGCGCCTGCACGGCTTTTCGACGATCACCGCCAGCGTCATCGAGGGCCGCGAGAGCGAGCTTGAGAACCTGCATCTGAGAGTTCTCAATGTCAGAAATCGGCTCTAGCGCGGCCTTGGCCGCCGATGCGTTACCTGCGTGGAGTGCGGCGCGAGCTTGCGTCATGCGGGCCGCTCCAGTGGCGGCGAATTCACGTTCCAACTCGTGGCGCCTGTGAATTGACGCCTCGCGCATTCCGCTAAACAGCAGCACGAACGCACCGACGGTTAATGCTAGTCCTGGAACGAAGAGCCGATGGCGTGACCGCCATGCCTTCGCCGGTGGCGTGATGCCGCTGATCAGAGCGACCGAGCCGAGTAGCCACGGCACTGCTGCCCACGCCCCCTCGCTTACGCATCCGATCAAGATGAGAGCCGCGACCCCAGCGAAGACCGGCGGCCAAAAGACTCGAGCTTCGCGATAGCGATCAGCCTGCGGTGTTGATGTTGCGGTCTCGTCCATGAAGCGCATGCCCCTTGTGCACCCGATGAGTCTCATAAAGACCCATGGCGAAGCCGAGTTCGTCAACTCAATTGAGACTCATCGTCTGTAGATCAATCGGCTGCAGCTCCAGTCCATTCTGGACATGGACATCCGCCGTCGCGTCGGCCTGAACATGAAACGCATGCGCCAAAGCAAAGGGTGGTCGCAGGAGGAGTTCGCCGAGCGGTCTGGCCTCCACCGAACCTATGTCTCCGGTCTGGAGCGGGGCGTGCGAAATCCTACGCTTACTGTGCTGGAGAAGCTCGCTAAGTCACTCGAGTGTTCGGTCGGCGCGCTCGTGGACGGCTAGTTCGCGCCGATTGCGGAACTTGGCTTCTCTCCCGCAAGCAGACATCTGCAAATGGCGACACCGCGCACTCAACGGAGGCGGAAGCCCGCCCGAATTCAATCTTTGGACGCTTGTTCCAGCGGCCAAACTTCCACGACGCCATGCGCAACCGCGCAGGGCGCCCGGGAAGCAATTTGAATTGCAGCGTCAAGGTCAGGTGCCTCTATGAGCGCAAATCCGGCGACGGGTAGATCCGCCTTCATGAACGCGCCGTGGGCGATCTCGACGTTAGCGGCGTCATGGTTGCGAACTTGGACTGGCCTACCGGCAATGCCCATCACGTCGCCGTGCTGGACGCGGAGCGCGTCGGCCGCATGCGCAGCATCGCGGATGGCTCTGTCCGTCTGATTGTAACCGGCCTGGTCGCCATATCCGATGGTGATGAACTGGGGCATGTCGACCTAACGCCCACGCCAGGGTTGTCGTTCGCGTCGACGACGCGCCACGAGCGGACATCCGCCAACCTACGAGATGCGGACATTCGATGAGGGATAGACCGAGGACGACTAGAGGGCGGCCAGAACCCGCACGCCGGAGGGGGCCGCCCCGTATCCTCAGGCGATTGCGGCGCGTAGAGATGCAGCCATGGGCGCCGCCGTTCACGCCACGTGCGATATCGCCGCCGCGCGTTCTGCTGCGCCTGGCGTCGGGGTCGGCCATCCTCGGTTGGTGCTCGCGACAACGATCTTGGCGTCCAGCCTGGCGTTCGTGGACGGTTCGGTCGTCAACGTCGGGCTGCCGGCGATCGGCCGCAGCCTGTCGGCGGACGCAGGCGCGCTGCAGTGGGTGGTGAACGCCTATCTCCTGCCACTCAGCGCACTCCTGCTGCTCGGCGGCGCAGCGGGAGACCGGTTCGGGCGACAACGCCTGCTGATAGCGGGAACGGCGTTGTTTGCGCTGGCTTCCATCGGCTGCGCAGTGGCGCCGACACTTTCCATTTTGCTCGCCAGCCGTTTCGTCCAGGGGGTCGGCGCCGCCGCCCTCATGCCGAACAGCCTCGCGATCCTGGGCGCGACCTTCAAGGATGAGGCGAAAGGGCGCGCCATCGGGATCTGGGCGGCGACTGGAGCCGCCATGGGGGCGCTTGGTCCGGTAGTGGGCGGCGCATTGGTCGATCTGGTGAATTGGCGCGCCATCTTCCTCATCAATCTGCCGCTCGCCGCGGGCGCCATAGGGCTGGCCTGGCGATACGTTCCGCGGGACCGGGACGGGCGGGACCAGCGGCTCGACGGCATAGGCGGTGTTCTCGTCACGCTCGGACTGGGCGCGCTGACCTGGGCGCTCACCGTCGCCTCCGGCCGCGGCGGCTGGACAGCCAGCGCCGTCGCCGCCGCCATCAGCTCGCTCGGACTGCTGGGAGCCTTCGTGCTGATCGAGCGCCGGCGACACGACCGCGCGATGATGCCGCTCGGTCTCTTCACCTCCACGAGCTTTGTTGGACTGACGCTGCTCACCCTGCTGCTTTACGGCGCTCTTGGCGGGTTGTTCGTGTTGATCCCCTACGTGCTGATCGAAGCCGCCGGTTATTCAGGGGCGGCAGCTGGCGCGGCGCTCCTGCCGCTGCCGGTTGTACTTTCGGTGGCGTCGCCCGTGATGGGCGCCCTCGCGGGCCGGATGGGACCGCGGCTCCCGCTGTCGATCGGCCCTCTGGTGGTGGCCGCTGGTTTCCTGCTGGCGCTCAGAATTGGCCGCAATGTGAATTATTGGGGCGACGTGCTGCCGGCAATCCTGGTCATTGCGATCGGTATGAGCGGTGCGGTCGCGCCGCTAACGACTGCGGTGCTGAGCTCGGTCGACGAACGTCACACAGGATCAGCCTCAGGGTTCAACAGCGCGGTCGCGCGCGCAGGCGGCTTGATCGCCACCGCACTTCTAGGGTCCGCGCTCGCGGCGAAGGGCGAGCAGCTATTTTCAGCATTTCACGGCGCGATGCTCGCTGGCGCAGGCGCCTGCGCCGCCGGCTGCCTATGCGCCTTCAGCATGGTCCGTCGCGATGTCTCTAAGTCCGAGGCGGCGCCATGATTTTGCAAATGAGCGGCTTGCGCCAAAAGCGGAACTTGGGATCCGCGCGGATAGCGGACGTTCTGGCGCCTTCGGACTGGCTTCGCTCAGCTAAAGCCTCGTTCGTGGAGGTCAACGCTGCGGCTTGTCTTTAGTGGGTCGACGACTTCTCGCCAGGTTGACGTATCAACAAAGGTGCCCTTGACGTCCAACTGCAGCACCGCTGGGTTGGGGACCTTCAGCCCTCGCCCCGTTCCCTTTTCCTGCCACCTCTCGATTTCCAGGCCAGGGGCTGCTTCATCGAACGCGGCTCCATCACCGACTACCCAAACCTTACTCCAACTCCCAGCGTAGGAAGCGCGCACCGTGGTCCAATCGGGCATCTCAAGCGAGGCCGTTACAGCGGTCTCGGCGGATAGCGCCAAAGCCTCCAAGACGCAGCGATTGTATGCTGCTCCGCAATCGGGCGACCAGAAGTATTGAGCGCGATAACCGGACGCGCCGTTGAAGAACTGATCGAACAATTCGTCACCGATACGAACCTGCCAGACAAGTCGATGATGATTGGGAAACTCTTCCGCCTCCTGCCAGAGGATGTTGCCTTGATCGGAGGCAAAGGACTGTTCGACTGCGAGGGTCAGCGTGTCGAGAACTTCGCCTGCTTCGGGCGGATTTTGCAGACGCCCGCGGCGTTCTGAACTGAGATCGCTGCGTACTTTCCAGAGATCAGGTGGAACCGTCCTGAATGAACATGGCTAGGTTGACCTGGTAATTTGCCGATCGCGCGAAGTCGGGGGGTTGTCTGAAGCACATCGTCACCGGCTGCACAGATGTGCGTCAACTGCGCCAGGAACGGACATTGAGATCTGCCCCGAAATCGGACCTGGCTGATTGTGAAGCTAGTCCGAGGCCGAATTCCGGTTTGAGGCGACATCTTCAGGCCCGAGGATCGTTGCCGGCGTAAAGGGACCCTCTGTCGGCACGACAGCCGATGGATCGCGTTCGTTGAAGGCGAGGCAATACTGTTCGTCGGTAATTTCGCCGTCGCCATATACGTCGGGCGGCCAATCGACGAACTGCCACGCGAGGTCCTCACCTATACGGACGCCATGGAGCGGTCCGACGTACATCGAGCGAGGCGCCAGGAAGCGTTTCACGAACGGATCGCTCTCGTAGGACTTGGCGATGAAGCAGGCGCCCTTGGTACCGCGGATGAACCACCGCTGCGGCCCGAACGCCCCAAACTGCTGCTCGCTGATGTCCCTAAGCGTGGTGATCGCCGCCAGCGCATCGTCGCGCACGCCCGTGTAAGTCGCTGGATTGAAGTGAACCGAGCGGTGGCGGAGGCCCGCCAGCTGCCGAAAGAGCTCGGTGACCTTGAGGTCGAAAACGCCCCAGGCCGCCAGGGTCGAGATCATCAGTTTCCAGTTGGCGACGGTCGCCTTTGGGTGGATGCCGTTGAAAAAGGCCGCTGATCCGACGCGTGCTGAGTAGCGGCGGATTTCGCTAAGGCTCAGCCCGGATGGGCCTGAGCGCTGTGCGGGATCAGCTTGGCGAGTTTGCGGAGGTTCTGGGCGGTGGCGGCGAGGAGGAATTCGTCTCGGGCGCCGCACGGACCGCGCAGTCGCAATCGGTCCAG
>Ga0068860_100000152_pt1 | contig 112187 bp, 105 predicted proteins | sample KBSSwiS32_FD_66597 | JGI IMG/M metagenome (GOLD analysis project Ga0068860, IMG submission 66597) | Switchgrass rhizosphere microbial communities from Kellogg Biological Station, Michigan, USA - KBS Switchgrass S3-2 | ecosystem: Host-associated > Plants > Roots > Rhizosphere > Soil ... | reverse complement strand
AAATCTGACCCACCGTGACGGAGCCGAATTTGGCCCATCGCGAGGATGGAGGAGGGAGCAATGCGGGGTACATTGTGACCGACGAAAGACGCTGCGATGGGCCAAATTCGGCCCGCCGCTTCGCGGTTGGCCTGAAAAGCCCCGTGGCAGCGTCGCAGCGCTTGCACGGGACAACGCAGCCCGCGCTGCGCGCTGCTTCTCCCCACGGGGCTTTTCAGGACAATCCCGGCGGGTCGGATTTAAAGCTCGCCGCTCTAGGCACAACCGCGAAAGGTCCGCTCAGGCTAGCGCTTCTGCTTGCGCGGCTTTTCGAGGGTGAAGCTGAAGGCGCTTCCGTTAAGCGTGCCCTCTCCCTTTTTCGATATCAAATTCATCGTGAATGCGCCCGAGCGGCGATCATCGCACAGTAGCTTGCCTTTCGCCCCCGCCGCAGCGCGGGTGGTGAAGGTGCCGTTGCAATGCGTGTTTCGGGTGCCGTACAACTCGATGGTGCCGCCATCGAGATAACGGCTCGCCGCGCCGACGAGCTTTTCGTCGGTGGCCGGCAGCACGCCTTCGATATCCCACCCTGCCGTGCCGCATGCCTGCAACATCAGAAGCGGAAATAGCCGCGTTGCCCTGCAGATCATCGATCCCCACCGTCGTCGCCTCATGCGCACGTCGCTGACACTAGCGAGACTTCGCCATAAAAAAAGGGGCCGGCCCGAAGGCCGACCCCGATTTTTCTGATCATCGCCTGAGCGACGATCCGGTCGCTTACATGCCAGCGCCGAAGGTGATTTCCACACGACGGTTCTGGGGTTCGCGCACGCCATCGGCGGTGTCGACCAGCGGACGGCTTTCACCGAATGCTTCAGTCGCAATCGCGCTGTCAGGCACGCCCTTGCCGCCAAGGTAAGCCTTCACCGCGTCGGCACGACGCTGCGAGAGACCGACGTTGTACTGATCGCTACCCGACTTATCGGCGTGACCAGCAAGCTGGACCTTCGCCTGGCCGGTCGTCGCATACGCGTTCGCGGCATTGTCGAGGATCGAAGCAGCTTCCGCCGTGATTTCCGACTTATCCCAGTCGAAGAACACGATGAACGGACCCGGGGCTTCCACAACCGGCGGCGGAGGCGGCGGCGGAGGAGGCGGTGGGGGCGGCGGAGGCGGAGGCGGCGGAGGTGGCGGAGCCGCTGGTTCGCCGAAGTTGTAGATCAGGCTCGCCAGAAGGCTGTGCGACCGGTAATCGCCCTTGAAGCCCGTGCCGAGACGATCGACCATGCGGAAATTATCGACGCGGAAGTAGCGATACTTGACGCCAACATCGATATTGGTGGTCACCGGATAGCGAACGCCAGCGATGGCCTGCCAAGCGAAGCGCGTGTCAGTATCCGCCAGGAACGGGTCTGTCGAAACCACATAATTGTGGAGACGAACCCGCGCCACGCCGGCACCGCCACCGACATAACCCTGGAAACCATCATCCGGACCGAAATCCAGAAGGGCGTTGCCCATGAAGCTGATAACCGAATTGCGACCGCCAGCCTGCTGATAGCTGCCCGGAGGGGCAGGATTGACGCTGGCAACCGGACCAGGCGTCGTCGCCGTCGAGGTGTAACTCGACACGCGATTACGCTTGTACGCTGCTTCCGCTTCAAGACGGACCATACCGAAATCATATCCGATGATACCATCGACGTCGTAACCGACCTTTACATCGGCCTTAGACGTTCCGGTCCGTGGCGCAGTAGCGCCCGTGAGACTGAACGAGATATCTTCGACCTTGGTGCCACCGCCTTCGGCGCCGACATACCAAGCGCCGTCTTTCGCAAATGCAGGCACCGAAATCGTGGATGCGAGCACTGCCAGCAAAGCTAGCTTGCGCATATTATTCCCCTTTCCAACAGGTTCCAACGGAACTGTATTTCACCTAACCCATCAACCCAGATATACGCAAGCATATCCGTTTCTGCGATGTACCGATGGGAACCACCGAATATTTCGGCAGTGCACCGTTCTCTCCCAGATAGCCGCCTTAACGCCCCTCTCCGCAAAGGGTTTCCCCGCGATCCGAAAAAAATAACGCGCCGGACATTCTTCTTCCGCAAGGCCACGAAACGTTGCATTTTTACAACAGTTTCGCAGCATCGCTTCACGACGCTTCGCGGCCTCAAAGCAAGGGAATCCATATCTCGTTCGCGCGGACCGGACCGCTGAGCAGCGGCGAATTATAGTAGGCCTGCACTGCAGCACCCGCCGCGACCCGGCCGCGGGACTGTAACCATGCCTCGAGCGATTTCGCCGTGTTGGCGAATAGCCGGTCGCCCGGCGCACCGGCCACCTTTGCCGCCGCCATATCGCGTGGCGGCAGTTCGGCGATCGCGATGCCTCCACCGGGCGGGGGTAGCGAGGCTGCCGTAAAAGCTTCGGGAATGATGAAGCGGATCCGCCAGTCGCGGGCGCCCGAACCGCCGGACAGCGGCTCGGCAAGCAACGGCAGGGTCATGGGGATTTCATCGCCTTCGCGCCCCTCGCCGAACATATACTCCGCAAGCAGGCCGAACCCCGCGCCGAGAGCGCGGTCCCGCGATCCATGCTGCAGCGTCTCGATGACCAGCAGCGCCGGATAGCGGCGGATCTCGAATCCGCCATCGGCGACGATCGTCTGATAGAGTGGCGCACGCGCACCGCGCTGCCGGATATAGATGAACGCGGCACCGCCCGCCGCGACAGCCGCGACGCCCGCAAGTATCTTGCCCCATCCGAGTTTCGCCATTGGCCGCTCCCCATTGGCTGCTTCACCATGTCGCACCGCAATAGAGCCGCGCCACGGGGAACGCCAGCCGCCGGACATGCGGGTAATAGCGCGCTATCGATTAAATCTGCTTGCCAGCGGCGATCGGCGCGCGAAGGATATGAACCGATCTGGTTCGAAGGGGCGAAGATGATCACCTGCATCCGCGAAGTTCGCCGCGCCCGGGGATTTACCTTGCAGGATGTCGCCGATCGTTGCGTGCCCCCGACGACCGCCCAGACGATCGGCCGCCTTGAAACTGGTGCACGCACCGTATCGATCGGCTGGCTGAGCCGAATTGCAACCGCTCTCGATATCGAGCCTTCACAACTTCTTCGTACAGGCGACACGGCCACGCTGCCGGTTGTCGCAGTGCTCGGTGCCGATGGCGTTGCGGCGCCGCGGCACGAGCAGACGATCGCCTTGCCCCGCCCCGAGAGCGATGGGATCGCGATGCTGGTCGATGTCGGCAGCGGCGATTATCGGCACGGAGATATCGTCTGGCTCGATCGGCTCGCACCTGAGCAATTCGGCCGCGCGCTGAATCGTGACGTGCTTGTGCCCCGCCCGGGCGGGCGGTTCGTCTTCGCGCGGCTGATAGGGCGCGACGGATCGAGGCTTCATCTGCTACCACCCGGCCACGGCGCGCGCCAGCAAGTCATTGCGGATGTACCGTGGCTGGCACTCGCAAGCCGCCTGATCCGATCGCTCGCCTAGGAAATGCAATGTTGAACATATTTGGTCCGAGCAGCCTGCACCTGGTGGCGTGGGGCATGATGCTGATGGCAAGCGGATGCGGCCTGTCGAGTGGCTGGAAAACGGATCGTTATCGCGATCAGGCAAGCGGCACCGAGACCGTCGTCGCCAAACAGCGCTTCAAACAGGATCAGATCGAGCTGGGCGCGGCCGCAAAATGCGTATCGCCCGGACAACTGGCGCTGGAATTCACCGCTTCGGACAATTTCAAGCTCGCAAGGGCCGGCGACAAGGATGTGATCGCCTATCGCCTCGGGCTCAACGGCCAGATCCCCACCTTGCTTCATGCGAGCTTCGTCAGCCCCGACACACTTGTCATCGCACGCAAACCGGCAGCCGATGGACCGGGCGCGGCGCTCGATCTCGGCAGGGCGACACGGATTTTCGTGCAGCTTTATCTCGATAGCGGGCCGACCAGCATTGTCCTGAATCCGGGCGACACTGGCATCCGCGATGTCTTCAAGGCATGTGGTATCGATCCGGCGGAAGTCCGCGCCGCCGCCGCGCAGCAATTGACCGGCTCCACCGAACTCCACCGCCCGGCCGCACCGATCACCCCCCAGCCGAAGGCGAACATGGTCAGCCTGAAGACGATCTCGGCGACATGGGCCTGTTCGGGCGACCTGGGAGATTTCACCTTCACGATCAACGACTATCGGTATGAATTCTCGGAAGATTCGCCGTGGAGCGCGATTTCCGGCCGGGTATCGGTGGGTGCAGCACAGGCCGGCGTTGACGATAATGCGACCTTCCCGATCACGTTCGAAGGCGGGCCCTGGGACAATGAGGACTTGCCATGGTCCTACTCGCCGGTCGGCCAGGGCGGCACGATCTACTATATCTCGACCCGGACCGGTCAATCGGCGCAGTGCATGCGCGGCAGCTGAGGCCCCTGCCCGGCACGCATTGCCCTGACGCGGCCAAGCGCCCATCTTCCTGCCAATCACAGAACACAGGCAGGATGACCATGAGCAGCAAACCGACCGAAGCCGATCTCACCGGCGCGACACCCCGCCGCCGCCCCAAGCCCGAGGTGCTCGAAGTCGGTGGGCGCCGGTTGCAGCCTTCGACGCTCATGATGGGTCATGGCTATGATCCGATGCTGTCCGAAGGCGCGCTTAAGCCGCCGATCTTCCTTACCTCCACCTTCGTTTTCGAAAATGCTGCGGCGGGCAAGCGCCACTTCGAGGGCATAACCGGCAAACGCCCGGGCGGTGCTGAGGGTCTCGTCTATTCGCGCTTCAACGGACCCGATCAGGAAATCCTGGAGGATCGGCTCGGCATATGGGAAGATGCCGAGGACGCGTTGTCGTTCTCCAGCGGGATGTCGGCAATCGCGACGCTCATGCTCGCGCTGGTCAAACCCGGTGACGTCATCGTCCATTCGTCGCCGCTATATGCCGCGACCGAAACATTGATCGCGCGCATCCTCGGCCGCTTCGGTGTGACCTGGCTCGATTTTCCCGCCGGCGCATCCGCGGACGAGATCGGCGCCGTGATGGAGCAGGCCAAGTCAAAAAGCCGCGTCGCCTTCGTCTTCCTCGAAAGCCCAGCCAATCCGACCAACGCACTCGTCGATGTCGAGGCGGTGCGCGACGCGCGCAACGCGCTGTTCGCAGATGAGGAGGACAGGCCGCCGATCGTGATCGACAACACCTTCCTCGGCCCGCTCTGGTCGAAGCCGCTGCGCCATGGTGCCGATCTCGTCGTCTACTCGCTGACCAAATATGCGGGCGGGCATAGCGATCTGGTTGCGGGCGGTGTCGTCGGTGCGAAGAAACTGCTCGATCCGATCCGCGCGATGCGCAACACGATCGGCACGATCACCGATCCCCACACCGCCTGGATGCTGATGCGCAGCCTCGAAACGCTCGAGCTTCGCATGAGCCGCGCTGGCGAGAATGCGGCCAAGGTCTGCGCGTGGCTGCGCGATCAGCCAAAGGTCGAGCGGGTCGGCTATCTGGGTTTTCTGGAGGAAGGTTCGCGCCAGCTCGACATCTTCAAGCGCCATTGTACCGGCGCCGGATCGACCTTCTCTCTCTATCTGAAAGGCGGCGAGCCCGAAGCCTTTGCCTTCCTCGACGCGCTCAAGATTGCGAAGCTCGCCGTGAGCCTTGGCGGCACCGAAACCCTGGCGAGCCACCCGGCGGGGATGACCCATTTGTCGGTAGCTCCCGAACGCAAGAAGGCGCTCGATATCGGCGACAATCTCGTCCGCATCTCGATCGGCATCGAAGACCCTGACGATCTGATCGCCGATTTCGATCAGGCGTTACAGGCTGTGAGATAGCAAAGGGAACCCTGATCGCGCGCGCTTGTTTCCCCATCTGAACCGAACAGGGTGCAGAGGAATTTTCGATGGCTGGGAAATATAGCGCGCGCAATAGCCAGGGCCACCACGTCATCGCGAAGGACGATCCTCTCGCGATCAGCCTGCTCAAGGAAGAGCATCACGTCTTCCGCAAATTGTTCGACGAAGCCGAAGGCGCTAGCAAGGCGCGGCTGACTGCGGTCGCACGGGAACTGTGCATGCGGCTGACCGTCCACATGACGATCGAGGAGGAAATCCTTTATCCTGCGGTCCGCCCTGTTCTGGGCGACGACGAAGTCAACGAAGGCATCGTCGAGCATCAGTCGGGCAAGCGCATCTGCGCCGAACTCGAACAGCTCGACGGCACCGAGGAATTGTTTTCGGCCAAGGTGCATGTGCTGGGTGAGGAAACCGTCCATCACATCGACGAAGAAGATGAAGACATGTTCGAGGATGCCAAGGCCGCGCACGCCAAGGGCAAGATCGATCTCGAAGCGATCGGCGAAAAGCTGCGGGCGCGACAGGCCCAGCTATATGACCAGATCGCGACCACCGGCGAAACCGGCAAGACCCGCGAAGCCCAGCCCGACGAGGTCGAGAAGGTCTAGCTCGTCGCCGAAACGAGGCGTTCGTAAAGCGCCTCAATGTCCCGCGTATATCGGCCGGTGTCGAACAGCGGCTTGGTGAGACGGTTGCGGGCCAGTTTCGCCTTCAACGTGGCAAGTTCATCGGCATTGGCCGCTATATCCAGCGCGCGCTGTTCATAATGGGCGGCCGATAGCGTGATCAGTTCGGGCATATCGATCGCGGTGAGGAGGCTGCCCGCCACCCGCGCGACGAAGCTCGAACCGAGCTTGGTCAGCACCGGCACGCCGGCCCATAGTGCATCGCTCGCCGTCGTGTGCGCGTTGACAGCAAACGTATCGAGAAAAAGGTCGGCATGCTTGTGGCGTGCGAGATGATCGGCTTGGCGCATTTTTTCCGCAAAGACGAGTCGATCGGGCGAGATGCCACGTGCCCGCGCTTGCCCGCGCAGATTATCGGCGGCCCAGACATTATCCGCAATCAGCCAGAGCATGCTGCCGTCGACCCGTGCCAGCAATCGGCACCAGATGTCGAACTCCACGGGCGTGATCTTGTAGCTGTTGTTGAAGCAGGCGAATATGAACCCGGTCTCGGGCAGCCCCAGCTCGGAGCGCGTGAAGACCCGTTCCGATATTGCACGACGATCGTCGTTCGGCTGGTAGCTATTCGGCAGGTACGCGACCTTCTCCGAATAGAAGCGCTGATATTCGGCTGGAATGACGATCTCGTCGGCGATGATATAATCGATGAAGTCGGCGCCTGTCGTGCCCGGATAGCCTAGATAGCAGACCTGCACCGGCGCCGTGCGATGGGCGAATATGCCCGTCCGCGTCTCCGCAGTGTGGCCTTTCAGATCGACGGCGATATCGATAGCCACGCTCCGCGCCAGTTCCGCGGCCGAGGGGTCGGCCAGATCGCCGACATCATGAAACGCATCGACATTGTCGCACAGCCGCTGCCGCATCGCGTCCCGCACATCCGGCCCATAAGAGAAGGCGTGGATTTCGAAGCGGCTCCGGTCGTGCATCTCGAACAGCCGCGCCATCAGGTGCATCGTGGCATGCTCGTGAAAATCGGCCGAGAAATAGCCGATCCTGATCTTGCCGCCGGGGGGCCTCGGCCGGAAGCTGGCAGGTCGAGCCGTGCCATATTCCTTGGCGGTCCAGTTCTTCGCGCATAGCAGCTGGCGCTGCGGGCTATCTTCGAAACCGAGCATGTAGAAAGGCGGAAAAGCATCGTCGCCGGTGCCGATCGGCGACAGGCCTGTGCCGCCCAGGCTCTCGTTCCACAGACACATATGCGCCTGCAGGTTGCGCACTTCGGCCAGCGCCAGCGCCGAGCCGGATGCATATTTCAGCGCGCTCTCGTAGCTGGCCAGCGCCTCATCGAGGCGTTTCAGACCACGCAGCGCACCGCCTCGATTGCCATGAGCATGGGCATGCGTGGGCGCGATCGCAATCGCCTCGTCATAGCTGGCGATGGCCTCCTCCGGGCGCTTGAGCCCGCGCAGGATATTGCCACGATTGACGAAGGCCTCTGCGAAACCCGCCTTGAGGCCGTTCGCGGCATCGAAATCGGCCAGAGCATCGCGGCCCCGGCCCAACGCGCCCAGAATATTGCCACGATTGTTATACGCTTCGGCACAGGCAGGATCGAGCGCGATGGCCTTGTCCGCGCTCGCCAGTGCCTCTTCGAGGCGCTTGAGCCGGCGCAGGGCGATACCGCGATTCATCCAGGCTTCGGCATAATCGGGCTTGAGCGCAATCGCCCGATCGAAACTGGCGACGGCGTCCTCCGGTCGTTTATGATCGTTCAGCGCATTGCCGCGATTGTTGAACGCCTCGAAATAGTCGGGGGCGATTTCGATCGCCCTGTCATAATGGCGGATGGCTTGGTCGTACCGGCCCAGCGCCGCATGGATCGCGCCGGCGATATTGTTGAGAATCTCGCTGTTCGGAAAACGGATCAGCAGATCCGCCGCTTCGTCGAGCGCCAGCGTAAAGCGGCCCTGATTATAGAGCGCGACGACCGATCCCAGATCTCCATCGGATGGACTGACGATCCTTGGCAGCGCCAGCGCGCAAAGCTCATCCTGGATGAACTGATTGTCCGGGAAACGCGCGAGCAGCTCGCGGCAGAATATCTCATTTTCTTCGGGCGAAAGGCCGCGCCCCATGTGGAGCGCCTCATCGATCGTCATCCGCATCGTCAGGCGGCCATGCGCAGCGCGGTCTTGCTCAGCAGCGCAAGGATCGAGATGCGGTTGAAGAACCACATCTGCTCGATATTGAGATTGCTGTATTTCCGGATCGTGTTGGCGAAGGTGTAGGGCGTGTACCAGACATTATGATCGGGATGGACGACCTCGACGAAGGTCTGCGCGCCGTCGAGATAGTCAAAATGACCGCCGCGGCACTGGAAGGCATCGGGGACCGAGATGAAGAAGGTCGATGCGTCGATATTCTGAAGCGCTTCGAAAAACGCCTCGACGTTCGGAACATGCTCGAGCACTTCGGGAACAAGCACGACGTCATAGCTGTCGGTAACCTCCTCGAGGCTCGAATAGAGCCGCCCGCTGCTATAGGGCGCGAGCTGTTCCAGCGCCTCGACATGCGGATCGACACCATCGAGTTTCGCGCACACCGTTTCCAGCGCCAGATGCAGTGACGTTGCGGGATCGGTGATCGGCCAGTCGGCGCAACCGACATGTAGCACGCGCTTGCCCCGGCACAGGTTGAGGAACACATCCATCCGGTTGACGCCGACCAGCTCGTTGCTGACCGCGACGCGCTGGACGAAATAGGAATCATGCAGCATTTCCAGCTTCGAAACGGAAGCGGGCACCGACGCGGCGGCGGGCGCCGGGACAGGCGCGGCCACTGGTGCAGCGATCGGAACGGCCGCCGCTTCGACTGCAGGCGCGGCAAAGCCGCTCTGCAGCTGCTCGACATCGAGCTTGTGGATGTCGCCATAGGCGCTGCGCGTCGATCCCCAGAGTTGATGCGCATAGACCGGATCGCTGCCGTCGTACGCCGCACCACCGGAAAAATGCTGCGGAATGAAATAGTGGCTCGGATAGACCCGGAGCTTCGAATAGCCATATTTCCGGTAGCTCTCGGTGAGCCGCAGCGGACCAACCGTTTTCCACGCCATGTCATAGACGACAGACGGTTCTTCGGCGATGTCGGTGATGATCTGCTTGACGAATGGATTGCCCGCGACCGAACCGAAATATCCGGCGGCGATCAGCCCCGGCCGCACGATCTCATTCTCCCAGCAGGCAAACGCCTCGCAATCGAGCAGATGCTCGTCGAGCGGCCGCAACGCGATACTGTCGGCATCGACGACGATACCGCCATTGGCGTATAATATCTCCCAGCGCATCATATCCGCGACGCCGTTGAGTTCGCGATCGTACATCGCCGTCATATGTGCGCGATTATGCCAGCTCAGTTCGTTGAGTTCGGCATTGCCCCAGACCATGAATTCCCAGCCGGGATTGAGCCTGCGCCAGCTGTCGATGCAGTTGTCGGGGCGCTTGGCTTCGTTACCGACCCAGATAAAATGAATGAGCTTCGGGATCATATGTCGTTCCTACCGGCCCGCAGATGCGAGGCGCTGTGGGGGTACCATTGTAGAAGCGATGGTAAATCGAGATGGTTAATTCTTCATTGCCGTCGCGCGCCACACCGAGCGCGCAGCATCAAAAAACGCGCCCGAGCTTCAGATTTTCAGCAGCGGGCCGAAGCGCGCCGTGACGAAATCATGGACGTCATCGAAGTGCGGCAGGATCAGGAAATCGCGCTGTTCGGCCTTCTCCATCGCGTAGCGTGCGACGTCAGCTATCTCATTTGCATCGTCGATCTATACGATGTCTTTGTCGATCATCAACCGGCGCGTCGCCCCTGACGTCATCGCCCCCTGCAACGCGATCGCGGCACCGCCGAGCAAACCGCCGAAGAATATGCCGGCAAGCCACAGAAGCCTGCCAGGTGCCTGCTGTTCGAGCTGATCTCGCATCGCCCGAACAAATTCCTGCGGTTCGTACGACGCGACCACGATCTGATGGTAGAAGCCGCCCGCCACGACGTTCAGGAAAATGAATCCGGGTATCGCGAGTAGGATAAGCACAACGAGATAGCCGCCGAGCAGCGTCCAGAAACGCCCATGGGTCAGTCGCCAGGCCTCGGCGATCACGATGCGACGGCGCAATATCGTCAGCGGCGCAGCGGCGGAAAGGCGCACCGCAATCCAGCACGTGCTGCCGATCAGCCCGCAATATATCAGCGGGCCAAGGGCGCCGCCGCTCAGGAAAAAGCCGAGCAGAAGCGCGACGATCATCACGATGATATTCGCCATCAGGGTGATCAGCATCAGGATCGTGATGAGCCCGAGCAGCCGCAGCTCATCCGGACCAAAGCGCAGATATCCCGCCCGCCTGTCGGCAGGGCGGAGCGCCGATCGAAAAACCGCCCCAAACAGCGCGATCAAACTCACCGCCATGATCGCATAGACGATCAGCAACCTACCGATGCCCCCCGTCGCCAGACCGGGCGGATCGGCCGCCATCGCGGCAAGCTGCGCCTCGACGACCGGCCGCATCAGCAGCGAGGTGAGGACGAGGACCGCCATATAGGCCGCGCACCAGCGCAGCACCGTGCCCATGCGCTGCCGCACGAACCCGAAGGCGTCTCTCACGATCGATGCGACGCTCAGCATCCGGCCTCCCCCGACTACAAAGGCCCATCTTCCCGCATCCCCGGGCGCCCCGCAAGCCGACGTCAATCGTCATAAGCGAGCTTGGGATACCAATCCGGGTCACGCCCCTCGGGGGTCATGTCGAAGATCGTCCACATCGGTTGGACATCGGGGGCGCCGCGCGGATCCTGCCCGGGATCCGCGCTGTTGAAACCCATCTCGCCGGCCCAGAAATGACGAATGATGCCATCGCGTCGCGTGAACACGTTGATCGCAGCGGTGTCGCCACCGTCCGGCATGATCGCATTGTAGTCGCGGCTGTAGCCGTCATCGCTGTCCGAATAGAGCTTCAGACCGTGCCATTGCCGTTCCTGCTTGAACGCGATCAGCCGATCGATCGGCGATCGCGCGACGACCGCCAGCGCGATCCGCTGATCCATATCGCGCACCTCGCCATCCCACGCACCGAGCGTCGCGGTGCACATCGGGCAGGCCCTGGCGCGCTTCGGCCCATACATGAAGCTGTAGACGACCAGCGTCAGCTTATCGCCGAACATATCGGCAAGGCTGACCGTCTCGCCCGCCTCGTTGACGAAACGATAGTCGCCGCTGACTTCGCCGCCGGATGGCAGTTGCCGTCGTTGCTCGGCCACGCGCTCGATATGACGGCGAAGCTCGATCTCCTCCGCGAGCAGCGCGTTGCGTGCGCGGCGATATTCGGGGCTCTCATTGGGAACGCGGTATTCATTGATCGCGGCGAGTTCGGCTGCGGGCCTGAGTTGGGTCGCCATCGTCACTACTCCTTTGAGGAGAGCAACCGACGGAGGACCCTGCTGTTCCGATTCACCCCGCCGCCGCGTCGTACAGCGCGAATTCGTCGATCAGCGCACATCCCAATGCCGCCTCGAACGACGCCTTGTTCGCCTGCGCGCCATAGGCACCGCGCGTCTCTTCCCTGCCGAGGTTCGAACGGAATATGCCGGCGGCGCTGACCGGCAGGAAATCCTCATAGATGATCGGTTCGTAACCGCCCTCACCCCGCCGGAAATAGGCCAGCCCCTTTTCGCGCAATACGTCCCAGTCGTCGGGCAGATCGGCGAAGTCGCCCTCCCCAGCCAGCGCCGCGTCGTAGAGCGCGCGACCCTTGCGCGTCAGCGCGACGCCGCGCTGCTCGATCTCGCCAAAACGCGCGGTGTGGCGGCCGGCGACCGCAGCACCATAGCCGGACGGAAACAGGATCGGCTCATCGAGCGCCTTGAAGCTGGTCTGGCGCAGCAGGATCGGACATGCCCGGCGTGGCGGGCCTTCGATCGTCTCCTTGGGCGCCATGCCCCGCGCCGCCATCGCAGCCTGCGCGACATCGATGTCGAGCGTGCGGGGCGTGAGGTGGTTGATATGCGGCCCGCGAAAACTCACCACATCGGCAATCAGGCGATGGGCATCGACGAGCTGCCCATAGGTCGCCGCATCGACGGTCGCGGTCGAATGCCAGCGGAAGGTCTCGAGCAGTTCGGTGACGAAATCCTGCGCGTCGGCTTCATCGAGCCCACCCTCGCGCTCTGCTCGCTCGATCAACGATATCGCACCCGGCGTAACGATCGACCGCGCCGCCAATATCGCCTCGGCCTCCGCCCGCAGGCGCGCATCGTCGATGAGTTCGAGCCTTAGCAATGAGGTGAAGATCCGGAAGGGATTGGCCGCAAGATCGGCATCGGCGATCGGGCGGAACGCCGTCGAATGCACGGGCACTCCGGCCGCAGCGAGATCATAATAGCCGACCGCGCGCATCCCCATCACGGCAAAAGCACGGCCGACCAGGCGGAGTTCGGCGGCGGTGCCCAGCCGGATCGCGCCGTGGCGCTCGCCGTCGATCCGGCTACGCTCGCCCGAACGCTCCATCCGGCCTCTCAGTGCAGCATCTTTTGCCAGCGCCGCGTCATTGGTTTCGGCGACCAGCTCCAGCAGGGCCGCATATTGCGGCACCTCGGCCCGGTACATGTCCGACATCGCATTGGAAAAGCGCGTGCGGATCACATCGCTCCCCAGAAAAGCCGGCATCATCCGTCGCTCTGGCGCTCGATATCGGCGCCGACGGCCGACAATTTCTCTTCGAGCCGCTCATAGCCGCGATCGAGATGATAGACCCGGTGCACCTGCGTCTCGCCCTCCGCCGCAAGCCCGGCGAGGATCAGGCTCATCGAGGCGCGCAGATCGGTCGCCATCACCTCCGCACCGATCAACTGATCGACACCGCGCACCACGGCGGTGCGGCCATGGACCTGAATATCGGCGCCCATCCGCGTCAATTCGGGCACATGCATGTAGCGGTTCTCGAAGATCGTCTCGGTCAGCACGCTCGCGCCATTGGCGAGCGCGAGCATCGCCATGAACTGGGCCTGCATGTCGGTCGGAAAGGCCGGGAACGGCGCAGTCGACAGGGTCAGCGCATCGAGCTTACCGTCCGCCTTCACCCTGATGCCGTCGGCCCGCTCCTCGATTGTCACGCCGGCGTCACGCAGGCCGATCAGGATCGCCTCCATGTCCGCGGCGCAGGCGCCCTGCAGAAGGATGTCACCGCCGGTGATCGCCGCCGCGCAGGCATAGCTGCCGGCTTCGATGCGATCCGGCATCACCGCATATTCGGCGCCGTGCAGGCTGGTCTTGCCCTGGATCGTCAGCCGGTCGGTGCCGATGCCATCGATCTGCGCACCCATCGCGACCAGGCAATTGCACAGATCGACGATCTCGGGCTCGCGCGCGGCATTCTCCATCACCGTCTCGCCCTGCGCGAGCACCGCCGCCATCAGCGCATTTTCGGTCGCGCCGACCGAGACGACGGGGAAGCTGATCCGCCCACCGCGCAATCCACCCGGCGGCGCCGTCGCCTTCACATAGCCCGCCGCCAGCTCGATCTCGGCCCCCAACGCTTCGAGCGCTTTGAGATGGAGATCGATCGGCCGGTTGCCGATCGCGCAGCCGCCGGGCAGCGACACTTTCGCTTCGCCTGCCCGCGCGAGGATCGGCCCGAGTACGAGGATCGAGGCACGCATCTTGCGGACGATATCATAGGGCGCGACGGTAGAAGCGAGCTCGGTCGCCGTCATCGTCATCCGCCGCCCGATCGCATCGCCCTTGCCACGACGGACGGTCGTCGAAACCCCGAGTTCGTTGAGCAGATGGCCGAAGCTGTCGACGTCAGCGAGACGCGGCAGGTTGGTCAGGGTCAGCGGCTCGGCAGTGAGCAGCGCGCAGGGCAGCAGGGTCAGCGCCGCGTTCTTCGCACCGGAGATAGGGAGCTTGCCGTGGAGGCGATTTCCGCCCCGGATGATGATGCGATCCATAGCCTCAGCGTTTATCGTTTCGCCAACGCGGCGCAAGCGATGCTTTGGAGGTGCATCCGTTCGTTTCGATTAATGTCGGACGCTTGCGCTCGACCGAAGGTCGAGAAGCCGCGAAGAGGGGCCCGAGCTATTGCGAGGAAGCCAAGCGAGCGAATGCGAGCGCCGGGCGTTTGAGGGCTAAATCAAAGAAGCGCGGGAAAAGCCTTTAGGCTTTTTCCAAAGTACACTGCAGCGGATGCTGGTTCTGCCGCGCGAAATCGACGACCTGGCCGACCTTCGTCTCCGCGACCTCGTAGCTGAACACACCACATACGCCGACGCCCTTCTGGTGAACGTGGAGCATCACCTGTGTCGCGTCCTCGATCGACATGCGGAAGAAACGCTGCAGGCAGAGGATGACGAACTCCATAGGCGTGTAATCGTCGTTGAGCATCAACACCTTGTACGGCGACGGCTTCTTGGTTCGCGTGCGGGTGCGCGTCGCCAGACCAAGGCCGGTGCCTTCGTCTTCATCCTTGCGGACAGCCATGACGGGATCGATTGAACCGGTAACTATCATCGTCGCCAAGGGACTCGCGCTAATGCTGCTGAACATGTGCAGAATATGGCACTCGCCCCCCCAAGGGCAAGGGCTGAGCCAAAGGAAAGCGCCGTATCGCAGTGGAACAGCCACCTTGCGCGCCACAAACGAATTCGGCCGCCTCCCGAAGGAGACGGCCGAACCCGTTGGAACATCGTACTGAAGCAACTCAAACCATGGTAGATCAGGCCGCGACGGACTTGATCTTCTCGGCTGCGAGCGCGTAGCGAACCGACAGCGGCTGGAAAACTTCGCCAGCAAGCTTCAGCCAGGCTTCCGAAAACTTCGACGCTTCCGAAACCGCACTGTCGAACGCCGACTTGGCATATTCGCTCTGGATCTGGAACGCTTCGGTCGGGCTCTTCACGGCGGTGAGGCTCTTCATCGTCGCCGAAGCGCTTTCGAAGCTCTTCTTGCCATAATCGGCCATTTCCTGACCGAGGGCTTCGGCGCCCTTGGCAGCGGTCTTCGCGGAAACCGCGAGCGCTTCCATGTTACCCTTGGTGAATTCGGTGAACTCTTCGCCTGCCTTGGCAGTCTTCTCGAGAGCGGCTTTGGCGCGAACGTTGATATCAGCAAACATGGTCTGGACCTTTTCAGCAGCATTGATTTTATTAAGCATGAGCGCCGGCTTGGCGATCGATACCTTCTTGATCGGCAATGACGCTGCCGGAGCGGTTTTGACCGGGGCTTTCCTGAGCACCGGCGGGGAAATCTTGGCCGAAGGCGCCTTGGCGACAATCTTCGCTTTGACTGTCTTCGCTTTGACGGGAGCCTTTACCGGCTTCACTACCTTCGCCTCGACCGGCGCAGGTGCGACCACCGCTGGCGCAACGACGGGCGTTGCCTCCTCGGTAGCTTCGACGGGGGCAACAGGCTCCAATTCTTGCAGGGCCGGCGTGCCCGCCGCAACCACGGGCGCAGGATCAGAGACCTTGATAACAGGCGCATTCGCTACGTTCGTCTTCATTGGTGTTTTCGAAGCCATTCGTTGGATGCCTTATCCGATGTTGCGTTGCACAATATACGAGTTTTTGAGCAAATGCAATATCATGTTGCAGTGCAACATTTTTGACATAAACAACAGAATATCCGCAGAAATCCGCCATCTGTCGCTGATGGAGCAAACTATCCGAAGAAAAGTTTGTTCCGCGATGCGGAAAACTTCTAGAGAATCGCAATCAGCGTTGGCGGACGTAGCGTCCGGGCGCATCTTCGATCGCCTTACGCTTGCCCCTGCCCGGCACGCGCGCGCCCTTGACAAGCACCTCGGCCGGCGCCTGCTCGCCGATCCATGCGCGCCAGTCGGGCCACCAGCTGCCAGCCGTCTCGACGGCGCCCGCAATGAACGCGTCGAGCGTTTCGACCTTCGCCGCGTTCGTCCAATATTGATATTTGTTGGCGGCCGGCGGATTGACCACGCCGGCGATGTGGCCTGATCCGGCGAGCACGAAGCGCATCGGCCCTGACAGATGCTCGGTGATTTTCCAAACGCTCAGCAAAGGCGCGATATGATCTTCGCGTCCCGCCTGAATATAGGCTGGGGTCCTGATCGCGCGCAGATCGATCGGCACCCCATCGATCGACGTCCCGCCGGGCACGACCATCAGATTATCGCGATATAGTTGCTCGAGATAGGCGCGATGCCATTTTGCCGGCAGGTTTGTGAAATCGCTGTTCCAGAACAGCAGATCGAACTCGGGATAGTCCTCGCCCAACAGGTAGTTCTGGACGACATAGCTCCAGATCAGTTCGCGCGAGCGCAGCAGATTGAACGTCATCGCCATATAGCGGCCATCGAGATAGCCCTTGCCCGCCGTCAACGCGTCGACAATCGCAAGCTGATCATCGGTGACGAAGATCTTGAGCTCGCCCGCATCGCTGAAATCGACCTGGGCGGTGAAGAAGGTCGCAGTGGCGACCTTGCCCGCCTCGCCCTTCGCCGCAAGATAGGCGAGGCCCATCGCGAGCGCCGTGCCGGCGACGCAATAGCCGACGACGTGGACGCTCTCGACGCCGAGCTGATCCCGCACGATGTCGATCGCCTCGATCTGCCCCCGCACGACATAGTCGTCCATCGTCGTGTCGATCATGCTTTCGTCGGCCGATTTCCACGAGACCACGAAAACGGTCAGACCCTGATCGACCGCCCATTTGATGAAGCTGTTCCGCTGATTGAGATCGAGGATGTAGAAGCGGTTGATCCAAGGCGGGAAGATCAGCAACGGAGTTGCCAGCACCTTCTCGGTCGTCGGCGTATATTGGATCAACTGATAGAGCGGCGTTTCGTGGATGACCTTGCCCGGCGTCGCCGCGACATTGCGCCCGACCTCGAACGCATCGCTGCGCGTATGGCTCAGCTGCCCCTTGGCAATATCGGCGAGCATATGTTCGAGCCCGCGCAGCAGATTCCCCCCCCGGGTTTCGAAGATGCGTTGCAGCACCCTGGGATTGGTCAGCGGGAAATTGGCGGGTGAAAGCGCATCGATCATCGTGCGAGCGGCAAAATTGATCTGACTGCGCTGCGCCGGCGTAAGCCCCTCGATCGCATCGAGGCTTTTTAGCCAGGCATCGCACAGCAGCAAATAGCTTTGCCTGATGACGTCGAAGACCGGCGTCGCGCGCCACTCGTCCGAATTGAACCGGCGATCGAGGTCTGCGGCGGCCGCCATGCCGGTGTCGCCCTGCATTAACTGCCCGAACATCCCCAGCCCGGCCTTGAACATCTCACTCTGCTGGTCGGCAATCTTTTCCGGATCAATGAAGGCCGGCGGCTTCCATTCCGCAAGCCCAAAATCAGGCAACCCAAAATCAGGCAGGGCGAAATCGGGCATTTTGAAATCGCCTGGCACCTTCGCCATCGCCGCCGAGACGTGCTCGAGCATCATCTGCTGCGCCTGACCCAGGACCCCCGTCCAGTGCTGCATCTCCGCCAGCGAGGGAAGCTCGTTCGCGCCGGTAGCGGACGATGCCTCGCCCCGGCTTGCGCCCTTCTGTCCGCCAGTCCTCGCCATGCCGTGCGCTCCGCCACTCTTTTTATCTGAAAGCCTGCCCATCCACGCCGATTCCGCGTATAGGCAGCGACGGCGACAATGGTCGATCCGTACCGAACCGCCAAGTCCGAAACCCAAAAGGAATCGAAATGTCTGAGGAATTCTACCGTATCAAACGCCTGCCACCCTATGTCATCGCCGACGTGAACGCGATGCGGGCAGCGGCGCGAGCGCGGGGAGAAGACATTATCGATCTGGGCATGGGCAATCCCGATCTGCCGCCGCCCCAGCATGTCATCGACAAGCTGTGCGAAGTCGCGCGCAAGCCCGATGCCCATGGCTATTCGGCGTCGAAGGGTATCGTCGGGCTGCGCAAGGCACAGGCCGGCTATTATCAGCGTCGCTTCGGGGTCGATCTCGATCCCGAAAGCGAAGTGGTGGTCACGCTCGGCTCAAAGGAAGGCCTTGCCAATCTGGCGCAGGCGATCACCGCGCCGGGCGACGTCGTGCTCGCCCCCAATCCAAGCTATCCGATCCACACCTTCGGCTTCATCATCGCCGGGGCGACGATCCGTTCGGTGCCGACCACGCCCGACGAACGCTATTGGGAATCACTGGATCGCGCGATGAAGTTCACCGTGCCGAAACCCTCGGTGCTGGTGTGCGGCTATCCGTCAAATCCCACTGCCGAAGTGGTCGACCTCGCCTTTTACGAGCGTCTCGTCGCCTGGGCGAAGGAACACAAGGTCTGGGTGCTGAGCGATCTCGCTTATTCGGAACTCTATTATGATGGCATCCCCACGCCATCGATCCTGCAGGTGCCGGGTGCGAAGGACGTCGCCGTCGAGTTCACCTCGATGTCGAAAACCTATTCGATGGCCGGCTGGCGGATGGGCTTCGCGGTCGGCAATCCGACGTTGCTCGCGGCGCTGACCCGGGTGAAATCCTACCTCGATTATGGCGCCTTCACCCCGATCCAGGCGGCGGCGGTCGCGGCGATCAACGGGCCGCAGGATATCGTCGAGAAAAATCGCGAGCTCTACAAGCGCCGCCGCGACGTCCTCGTCGAAAGCTTCGGACGCGCCGGCTGGGATATCCCTCCGTCACGCGCGTCGATGTTCTGCTGGGCGCCGCTGCCGCCTGCGGTCGCGCATCTCGGCAGCCTCGAATTCTCAAAGCAGCTGCTCACCCATGCCGGGGTCGCCGTGGCGCCCGGGGTCGGCTATGGCGAGGATGGCGAAGGCTTCGTCCGGCTCGCGATGGTCGAAAACGAACAGCGCATCCGTCAGGCGGCGCGCAACGTGAAACGCTATCTGCAATCGATGGGCGCCAACGTCGGCAACAAGGACGCGATCTAAGCGCCAGGGTTCAAGCAGCTTGAACCCCGGCGTCGCATCAAAATATAAAAAGCGAGGCGGCATCGCTGCCGCCTCGCTTTTAAGCAACTTAACATGTTCAGATCAGCGCGAAGCGACTTCCGTCGACTTGGCTGCCGAGAAGCTGACCGTTTGGCCTGCATAGTTTCCTGAAACGCGGCCGTTGCGAACGCGAAGCGTGAACCCCTGGCCGGTCGAAACATTGCGGCCGGTGATCAGCTGATAGCCACCGGCGTCCTTGACCGCATAGTCATAGGTCTGACCATCGCGGGTGAAGGTTTCGGCCATCGCGGGAGCCGCAACGATCGAGGAAGCGAGAGCGAGAGCAATAATCGTCTTCATGCTGAATTCCCTTCGGTTAGCGCCAGCAGGTCCTCTTGTTCTTGTGCACCGCAGCAATGGCTTTTCGGGTTGCGATGCACAATTGAAAGATAGGTAACCACGGTTGCATAAATCGCAATCAGTGTGTTTAATGCAATCATAACATTACGGCGTGCAGCCGGAAGCTTGACCGGGCCGCAATAGGATTACATGTCATTGCCATGGTTCCGCCCGCTACCGTCCCGCTGAGCGACATTGCGCACACCATCCAGCTCGCGTTGGCGCCGGTATTCCTGCTGACAGGCATCGGCTCGATCCTGAACATTCTCACCGGCCGGCTATCGCGAATCGTCGATCATGCGCGGTTGATCGAAAGCCTCTTCACACCGCCGGAACATCCCGATCATCAACAGCAGGTGCGCAAGCTGCGTCTGCTCGATCGCCGCATGATGCTGGTCAACTCGGCGATCTTTCAGTGCACGATGAGCGCGATGCTGATCTGCGTCGTCGTCGCCGGCCTGTTCGTCGCCGATCTGCTTTCGCTCGGCTTCGGGCGGGTACTGGCGGGCGGATTCGTGCTGGCGATGCTTCTGCTGATCTCGGCGCTGATGCTGTTCCTCTACGAAGTCCGCATCGCCGTCCGCGCGATCCAGATCAACGACGCACTGCTTGAGCGCGAATGAAGGCTGAACCCGGATGAACCATGCGATCAGAGTCCATGAACTCGGCGGCCCGGACGTGCTGCGCTGGGAGGCGATCGACACGCCGGCGCCAGCAAAGGGCGAGGTGCTGGTGCGCAGCGTCGCGGTCGGGCTCAATTTTCTCGACACCTATTTCCGCAGCGGCCTTTACCCGATGGCGCTGCCGTTCATCGTGGGCAGCGAGGGCGCCGGCGTCGTCGAGGCGGTCGGCGCGGAGGTCGTCGATTTCAGCGTCGGCGATAATGTGGCCTATGTCGATCCGCTCGGAAGCTACGCCGAATATCTCGTTCGTCCCGTCAGCCGCCTCGTCAAACTGCCCGATGATATCGCGCATGTCGATGCCGCCGCGATGATGCTCAAGGGCCTCACCGCCGAATATCTTGTGCAGCGCACCTACGCCGTGAAGGCTGGCGACACGATCCTCGTCCATGCCGCAGCGGGCGGCGTCGGCCAGATCCTTTGCCAATGGGCCGCCCATCTCGGCGCCACCGTAATCGGCACCGTCGGCAGCGAAGACAAGCGCGCGATCGCCGAAGCGTCGGGTTGCCAGCATGTGATCGTCACCAGCCCCGAATCCGGCACTGCCGACTTCGCGCCGGTCGTTCGCGAACTCACCAACGGCGAAGGCGTCGCCGTGGTCTATGACGGCGTTGGCGCGGCAACCTTCACTCACTCGCTGAAATGCGTCCGCATACGCGGGCATCTCGTCGCCTTCGGGGCGGCCTCGGGCGCCGTGCCGCCGATCGACATCCAGCTGCTCAACCAGAATGGCTCGATCTATCTCACGCGCCCCTCACTCGGCGCCTATGCACGCACGACCGAAGAATTGCGCCAGGCCGCCGACACTCTGTTCGCAGTGGTGAAAAGCGGCGCGGTCAGGATCGCGCCGCCGCGAACCTATGCGCTCAGCGACGCCGCGCAGGCGCATCGCGATCTGGAGGCACGCAAGACGACCGGTTCGGTTGTGCTTGTGCCCTAGGAGAGAATCAAGCGGTCTCCAGGTTAAAGCGCGACGATAGCCGTCCCGATCAACCCCCATAACAGTACCGACGAGCCGACTATGGCAAGCGTCCGATAACCGGTCGACCATCTCTCAAGCTCAGGCTCGGGAAAGGCGACGTCCGCCGCAGGCGCGTTTGCAAGCCCGCTGGCGGCGATGACCGTTGTTGATGCGAAGGCGCCGCTGACGACGTGGGAATCGATCGGCTGAAAGAATTCGCAGCCTACGGTGTCACCGTTCTTGCGGACGACTTTCGCCTCGAACGTGCCATACCCAACGAGGCCAATGCTGATTTCATTGCCGATGGCGAGTGCTAATGGCGCCTTGATCGCACAGCCGGTTTCGGAAAGGTCGAACACGACCACATCGACCGCGTGACTATCGGCGCGCAGCGTGCTGCCACTTTCGACGATCCGCCGCGAACCCTGACGGCGTTCAGCGGGGTCGGTGATACGGACTGTAGCAAGCATACCCATCGATCGATCTCCGCCGCCCTTCTCGCTGATGTGCCCTAACAAACACTTAAACACATGAGAAAAAATGGCAGATTATCTAGTCGGAGGCCGCTGGCAATCTGCGACCCAGGCAGGCTCGCCTGGGAGCTCCATGCGTGCATTGCCGCAGTGACGGCTTCAGTGAGCCATCATTGCGACTTGCTATCGCGACCGGAGATGTCCGCAACCTGATCGATTGGGTTCACTTCCTCAGCCTGCCCCCCACATGAAAAAGGATTGCCGGAGTTTCCCCCGGCAATCCCCTGACATGGTCAGCGGCAGGAAGTGCCGCACCCGAAGAACCGACGGCGCTCAGATAAAGCGCGTTCTCCGAACGGACAGAGCCGACCTCCATGCTGAACCATGAGACATCGGATCACCTCCTTTCGCAACGTTGCTGAGGACTCGAACATGAGTCATCTCGCGGTTGCGAACAAGACTTGTTTTACAAATTATTTTCGGCAATCCTCGACGGCTCGCGTGATTTCGGCCCAGGCCGGAACGACCAGCGGCGGTAGCCCCGGCGACGCGATCATCACCCTGCCTCGGCTGAACGCCATCGCATCGAGCAGACTGTCGTTAGCGTTCAGAATGACGGCGGTCATCGGCGCCCCGTCATCATTGATGCTCCCCGCGGGGAGTTTAGCCGAACGGCTGCTGGTAGTGATCGTCAGTTCGGCCGCGGTGCCGCTGCGCATCAGAGTGATCCGCCGCGCCCCCGGATCGCAGCGCAGCGCGAAGCTGGTGTTTGCGCCTGCACCATAGCGCGCGACAGTCGCCCCGCCGCCGGCGACGTAGCGCCATGTGCCCGGCGTCAGCGGCCAGTCACGCCAATCGCTGCTCAGTGGCGCGGGCGTCGCTGCCACCGCAGCCACCGGTCGCGGCGCCGGAACAGGCGCCGCTACCGGGCGGGTCTCCGGTCCACAGGCGGCGAGCATAGTCGGAAGAAGCATGGCCATGATCGGCGAAAGTCGAAGGGTCATGGCGCGGTAATGGCGGATAGCTGCGGTGAAGGAAAGCCCGCGCGCCGCTTCAACGGCCCCGGCAATCGCGAATCATGCGCGCAACCTCGGGCCCGATCGAAAGCATCACCCGGCGGTTGGCGAGCAGTTGCACCTCCAGGGTCGCGCCATTGGTCAGCGTGTCGAAGAACGCATTCGTCGCGGGCAATTTCGTGCTGATCGTACCGCCTGAATCGCGGGCATAGCTGGCATTCATCATCAGCTTCGTCGCACCGACCTGCATCGATTGCTGATCGAAACCAGCGGGGCTGCCCGTATTGACCGCAATGAACTCGATCGTCCGCGCGGGCAACGCACAGGCGAACGCATAATCCCATGCGCTGCCGGTCCGGCTGTAGATCACGCCCGGTCCGTCGCCGAGCGCTCTGACATAATACCAGCGGTTCGCCTGGCGGAGGTCGCCCGCTGTCGGCGTAGCTTCGGCGGGCGCGTCGGCGCTTGCGGCGGGAACGGAAGGCGCCGGAGTTACGCTATTCTCGGGCGCCTGCGGCGCCGGCGAAGGCGACGGCACATCGACGATCGCATCGGCCGATGGCTCCTCCGACCGAGGCTGTGCCTTCTTGTCGCTGCCGATGAAACGGCTCGCCGTGCACGTCGCGAGCACAACCGCCAGCGCGAGCAGCAGCACGATACCGTGCACGCCCAGCCGGCGCGAACGCCGCCTGAACAGCGTGGGGGGAGGATATCCGCCTTCCTGGCTTTGGGGGTCAGTCATGACCTATCCAACGCTCCCGCGCATCAAAGGCTTCAATCCGCGTTGAATGCCGCGGCATCGATACGCACCGGCTTCATGTTCGATGCGCTTCGCGACACCGATAGCTCATAGGATACCGCCATATGCTTGACTTCGGTCCCGTCGGAACTGTCGTTGACGATGGTCTTGAAGGTGTCGGGCTCGGGCAACTGGCTGGCTCTGATGATCCGGGTGAAGGATCGGCAATCGGGCGCGAGCGCGGGCCCGAACGCATATTGGGTGATATAGACGCCGTCGGGCACGCCCTCGATCGTCACCTCTTCGAGCTTGTTGATCATGAAGCTGAGCGCGAGCTTACCCGTTGTGGCATGCCGGATCTTGACGATCGCCGTGCCGCCGCCGCCATTCTGGAACGTCATCGTATGACCCTCGTCGCGCAGCTTCACATCGCCGGCGAGCTTCTCGCCCGATGCCGGCGGCGCGGCGCAGACCGGGATGCTGGGATCGAGCGGCTCTTCGGGCAGACCGGCGGCCGCATCCGCCGCGCGGAAGGCGTCCGCGCGCGATGGTGGATCGGCCGCCAGGCCGGCGCTCGCCAGGCCGATCGCCATGATGGCGACGGCCGGCAGACGCGACGTCGATATGATCCCAGACATGCTCACCCCGATCTGGACCCTTCAACGCCCCTGCGTCTGTTTAGCGCCATAATTTATGCCGGAAAAAGTAAACAACTCTTGCGTGCGGCGGTCCTTACGCACCGCGTGGCATCTTGCGCAACGACCGAAATAGACACAGCATGAGTAGATGATTCAGGACCCGCGGATCGACGATTATATCGCGCGCGCGCAGCCATTCGCGCAGCCCATTCTCAGCCACGCACGTCAACTGATCCACCGCGCCTGTCCCTCCGTCGAGGAGACGCTGCGCTGGAGCATGCCGAGCTTCTCCTACAAGGGGAAAATCCTGTGCCAGATGGCGGCGTTCAAGGCGCATGCGGCGCTCGGCTTCTGGCAGCGCGAACAGGCGACCGGAAAGACGGCGGACGACAAGGCCGCAATGGGGCAATTTGGGAAGCTGGAGTCGGTTGCGGACTTGCCCGACGACGCCACGCTGTCCGCGATGATCATGAAGGCAATGGCGCTGATCGATGATGGCGTCACCACGCCACGCCCGATCAAACACGCCAAGCCGCCGCCCGTCCCGGCCCCCGATTTCGCCGCGGCGCTGGCCGCAACACCCGCCGCGCTCGCAACCTTCAACGGCTTCCCGCCCGGCCAGCGGCGCGAATATGTCGAGTGGGTCGATACCGCCAAACGCGCCGAAACCCGCGCGAGCCGCATCGCCCAGTCGGTCGAATGGCTGGCCGAGGGAAAGCGCCGCAACTGGAAATATGAGAGCTGCTGAGGAGCCTCGCCTTTACGCAGGGCTATCCCATTCAAACTCGTCATCCCGGACCTGATCCGGGATCCCGCTGCCTTCCGACGTCGACAAGAACAGCGACATCCCGGATCAAGTGTGGATGGCGTTTCTTCGGGAAAATCAGCGCCGCTTGTTCGCCCGCGCCTTCGCCTGATTGCCGTAGCGCGTCTGCCGCGTGCCCGGCTTGCCGCTCGCGCTATGCGCCTTCACCGGCGCGCGATGTTCGTCGACGGGGAGGCCCAGCTCCTCCTGTTCGAGCTTCCTGATCTCGTCGCGCAGACGCCCCGCTTCCTCGAATTCCAGATCGGCCGCGGCGGCACGCATCTTCGCTTCGAGGTCCTCGATATAGGCGCGCAGATTATGGCCGACCATATGCGGCCGATCATCGATCCCCGTCTCGATCGTGACCTGATCGCGCGACGAAAGATGGCCGACGATGTCGGTGATGTTGCTGCGGATCGTCTCGGGCGTGATGCCATGTTCGGCGTTATAGGCTTCCTGCTTCTCGCGCCGTCGCGCGGTTTCGGCCATCGCGCGCTCCATCGATCCGGTGATGTGATCGGCATAGAGGATCACCTTGCCGTCGATGTTGCGCGCCGCCCGCCCGATCGTCTGGACCAGCGAGGTCTCGGATCGCAGAAATCCTTCCTTGTCGGCATCTAGGATCGCGACCAGCCCGCATTCGGGGATATCGAGCCCTTCGCGCAGCAGATTGATGCCGACGAGGACGTCGTACACGCCGAGCCGCAGGTCACGGATCAGCTCGATCCGTTCGAGCGTCTCCACGTCCGAATGCATGTAGCGGACCTTGAGTCCCGCCTCGTGCAGATATTCGGTCAGATCCTCCGCCATCCGCTTGGTGAGCGTCGTCACCAGGCTGCGATAGCCCTTCTTGGCGGTCTCGCGCGCCTCATGCACCAGATCGTCGACCTGACTCTCGATTGGCCTGATCTCCACCGGCGGATCGATCAATCCGGTCGGCCGGATCACCTGTTCGGTGAAGACGCCGCCGGTCTGCTCCATCTCCCAGCCGCCCGGCGTCGCCGAGACATATACGGTCTGCGGACGCATCACCTCCCACTCGTTGAAGCGCAGCGGCCGATTGTCGATGCACGACGGCAGGCGAAAGCCATATTCGGCGAGCGTGATCTTTCGGCGGTGATCGCCGCGCGCCATGCCGTTGATCTGGCCGATCGTCTGATGGCTCTCATCGACGAACAGCAATGCGTTCTCGGGCAGATATTCGAACAATGTCGGCGGCGGCTCGCCCGGCATGCGGCCGGTCAGGAAGCGGCTGTAGTTCTCGATTCCCGCGCAACTCCCCGTCGCGGCAATCATCTCCAGATCGAAATTGGTCCGCTGCTCCAGCCGCTGCGCCTCGAGCAGCTTGCCTTCGATCACCAGCTCCTTGAGCCGTTCGCTGAGCTCGAAGCGGATCGCGTCCATCGCCTGCTTCATCGTCGGTCCGGGCGTCACATAGTGGCTGTTCGCGAACACGCGGACATGGTCGAGGTTCGCCGATTTCTTCCCCGTCAGCGGATCGAACTCGACGATCTCCTCGATCTCGTCACCGAAGAACACGATGCGCCAGGCGCTGTCCTCATAATGCGACGGAAAAATCTCCAGATTGGCGCCGCGCACGCGGAAATTGCCGCGCGCGAAGGCCTGATCGTTGCGCTTATACTGGAGCGCGACCAGCTTGCGGATGATCTCGCGCTGATCGACCGTCTCGCCCTTCTTCAGATCGAAGATCATCGCCGAATAGGTCTCGACCGAACCGATACCGTAAAGGCACGACACCGACGCCACGATCAGCACGTCATCGCGTTCGAGCAGCGACCGGGTCGCCGAATGGCGCATCCGATCGATCGCTTCGTTCACCGAGCTTTCCTTCTCGATATACGTATCCGACCGCGCAACATAGGCTTCGGGCTGGTAATAGTCGTAATAGCTGACGAAGAACTCGACCGCATTGTCGGGGAAGAATTGCTTGAATTCGCCGTAGAGCTGCGCCGCGAGGATCTTGTTCGGCGCCAGCACCAGCGCGGGCCGCTGCAGCTTCTCGACGACCTTCGCCATCGTGAAGGTCTTGCCCGAACCCGTGACGCCAAGCAGCACCTGATCGCGCTCGCCCGCCTCCGCCTGCGCCGCCAGCTCGGCGATCGCGGTCGGCTGATCGCCCGACGGCTCATAATCCGAGACGAGCTTAAACGCCTTGCCGCCTTCGCTCTTCGCGGGCCGCTCGGGCCGATGCGGGACGAACGCCTCACCGGTTTCGGGTTCTGCGAGACTCGTTCGGATCTGGATCGCCATCCGGAACATATAGGGAATGCGCGGGCATGCTACCAGAGCAATGAGCTGATGAACCTGAAGCTCCAACGCGAACGGCGTTTTTCGTAAAATCGTGTCGAATTCGACTTTAGATTGCAATCCAAAGACAGATGCTCTCAAGTCCTGTCGGATTGCGGGGGCAATAATGCAGAAAACACGTTTAGCGCCTGGCGAATCGCCGGGCAGATTTTTGCTTGGGCGATGGCTGCTCACCAAAATTACCGCGCGCAGGAAGCGCTTGGAGTCGTTGCGCGCAGCAGGTCTATGCGCGATGTGCGAGACCGAATTGGCATCAGCCGGCTACAAAATGTGCTCTCCGTGTCGCCTGGAGGAGATGGCCGCACCTTGATGCGCCTCATCTCGATCAGCATCGAACATTGCGTCCGTGGCGCATTGGCATAGGCTTGGCGCAATCAAGCCGGAGACAGCCGATGACCTTCTCGCTCTACGACGCCGTCGTCCCCTCCTACCGCCAGATTCTCGGTGCGCTGATCCGCCTGACAAACAAGGCGCAGGCGTTTTGCGACGATGGGGGATTGCCGCACGCCGATATCCTTGACGCCCGCCTGGCGGCCGACATGCATCCCTTCCCCTATCAAATCAAATCAGCAGTGGTGCATTCGGTCGGCGCTATCGAAGGCATACGTAAAGGGAGCTTCTCGCCCGACCTCACCCCTTCACCCGCCAGCTTCGCGGCGCTGCAGGAAAGGCTCGCGACAGCCGACGCCTGGCTGGCGGCGATCGACCCCGCCGAGGTGAATGGCTTTATCGGCTGCGACATGCGCTTCGTCTTCGGCGACCGCCATGTCGATTATCGCGCGGAGAATTTCCTCCTCTCCTTCTCGCAACCCAATTTCTATTTTCACGCCACGACAGCTTATGATCTGATCCGCTATAAAGGCGTGCCGATCGGCAAGGGCGACTTTCTCGGCCGCGTCAGGAAGGACCGCCCGGCCTGACTGGACCCGGCCTGACGAGAGTCGCGAAGGCGCCGCGTACAACGCCGCCTTCGCCTCGCCATATTGCCGCGCGAACTGCTCGATCCGCTGCGCCGCGCGAATTTCTGGTTGATCACATCGTAGAAAGTTAGCCCCCATAGCGGTGGACGGCAACTCCTAGCGGCGTCCGCCCTTGTGTCGGATATTCTTCGGGCGACCGGGCCGCCCCATCGGGCGCCGGTCCTTGCCGCCCTGCCGTCGCTGCGGCAAGTGGTTTGCGCCATCCTCCAGCTCGAAGCGCAGCGATCCGGTGATCGGATTGGCCTCGACGAGCCGCAGCCGGATGCGCTGCCCGGGCACATAACGGTCACCGGTCTCTTCGCCTTCGAGCGAGCGTGACTTTTCGTCGTAATTGAAGCGCTCGGCGCCCAGGGTCGATACGGGTACGAGTCCATCTCCACCGAAGCCCTCTACCGTGGCGAAGAAACCGAATGATTGCACGCCGGTGATCCGGGTATCCAGCAGTTCGCCGATTTTGGTCGACAGATAGGCCGCGACATAACGGTCGATCGTCTCGCGCTCCGCCTCCATCGCGCGGCGCTCGGCCCGGCTGATCAGCTCGCCGATCGGTACCATGCGCTCGGCTTCATCGGGCGTCAGCCCGGTGTGCGACGGGATGTCGCCGGACTTGCCGGGACCATTAAGTTTCGGCTTGCCTGCTTCAAGGCCATAGGCGCCGACCAGCGAGCGATGGACCAGCAGATCGGCATAGCGCCGGATCGGGCTGGTGAAATGCGCGTAACTGCCGAGCGCGAGACCGAAATGGCCCGCATTGGCTGGCCCATAATAAGCCTGTGACTGGCTTCGCAGCACCTGCTCCATGATCTGCGGGAGGATCGTCTCGTCGGTGATCTTGCTCAGGATTCGGGCAAAGGTCGATGGCTGCACGACCTGGCCAAGCGCGAACTCCACATCGAAGGTGGCGAGATAATCCTTGAGCGCGACCAGCTTCTCGCGGCTCGGCGGCTCGTGGATGCGGTACATGACCGGCGCCTTCTTGGCCTCGAGCGCCCTGGCGGCGGCGACATTGGCCGCGATCATGAAATCCTCGACCAGCTTGTGCGCATCGAGCCGTTCGCGCGCGGCGACCGAGAGGATACGTCCCTTTTCATCGAGCACGACCCGCCGCTCGGGCAGATCGAGCTCGAGCGGTTCACGCGCGGCACGCGCCTTCGCCAGCGCAGCCCAGCATGCCCATAGTGGCCGCAGCGCGCTCTCGGTCAGCGGATGTCGCAGTTCGCCATCAATCGCCGCCTGCGCGTCCTCATAGGCGATATTGCCGGCGATCCGGACGACGGCGCGGGTGAAACGCCATGATTTCAGCGTGCCGTCCGCCTTGATCGTCAGATGGCACACCATCGCGGCGCGATCGACATCCTCCTTGAGCGAACAGATGTCGCCTGACAGAGCCTCGGGCAGCATCGGCACCACCCGATCGGGAAAGTAGACGCTGTTGCCGCGCTTCTTCGCCTCGCGATCGAGCGCGGAGCCGGGGCGGACATAGAAGGCGACATCGGCAATCGCGACGATCGCAACGAAGCCGCCGGGATTCGCAGCATCGTCGTCGGGCGCTGCCCAGATCGCATCGTCATGATCGCGCGCGTCGGCGGGATCGATCGCGACGATCGGCAAATCGCGGAGATCCTCGCGACCTTCTCCAAGATCGAGCCGCGGCACGACTTCTGCCTCCTCGATCACGCTTTCGGGGAAGACATCGGGAATGCCGAATTTGTGGATCGCGACGAGGCTGAACGAACGCGGCGCGAAGGGATCGCCCAGCCGCTCGATCACGCGCGCGGTGATGCGTGGTGGGCGTCCGGCCTTTTCGGCGAGTACCAGATCGCCCGCATCCGCACCGCCCGCATCCGACACCAAAGTGTCGCGCCGCTCACGCTTGTCGACGGGCTTGAGCCACAGCCGGTCGCCCTCGCGATGGAGGATGCCGAGCATCTGCGCTTCGCCGCGCTCGAGCTTCTTCATCGGATGCGCGATCCAGCCGCGCCCCGCCTCCTCGGTGCGGGCGAGGATACGATCGCCGACGCCAAGCGCCGGCCCCTTCTTGCCGCGCACTTCCCTGACGCGCAGTTGCGGCGGCGGCGTATCGGCATGCCAGATCTCGGGCACGGCAAGGCAGACGCCTTCGTCGGTCACATCAATAATGCGAAGCACTGTCACCTTGGGCACGCCGCCCATCTTGTGGAAGGCCCGGCCGGGTGCGCTGTCGATCAGCCCCTCGTCGGCCATGTCTTTCAGCAGCGCCTTGAGCGCGATCTTCTCGTTCCCCTGCAGCCCGAAGGCACGCGATATCTCCCGCTTTCCGGCGGGCGAATCGGCCTTGGTGATGAAATCGAGGATCTGTTCACGGCTCGGAAGGCCGGAGGCATAGGGACGAGGCATCGTCTACAGATAGGAGGAAGCGGAGCGTTCGTCACGCGCCGAGAGTCTGGCAGCAAGCCGCAGATTTTTTGACCAACTCAAACGCTATTGCGATTGATTTGCACTAAGATACGATGTAGCGACTCCATGAGGACGGGGTTTGGGCTATGACGATGCATGCGGCAGTAAATCGCGGATCGATGGCTGAAAACGGTGGCGCGCGATTCTTCGCGTCAGTCCCCGATGTCGCGAATGATGTTGCGCCCTTGATCCGGCGCGAGCCCGAGAGTCGCGCATTCAGCGACCATCAGGGACCCAACTGGCCTGCCATCGTGACGATCGTGGGGCTGCATCTCGCGTTGCTCTTCGCGCTGATCAAGCTCGATGTGATCCATGTCCAGAAGCCTCAGGTCCACAACCTCACCGTTTTCGATCTGTCCGAGCCAGCGCCGCCGCCAATGATCAAGCCCGAACCGGTCAAGGTGGTCGAAAAGGTAGTGCCCAAAGTCTTAGCGCCGGTCGCGATGGTGCAGACGCTCGCGCCGCCGCCGCCGCCGGTTCAGGTCACCAATACGCCGCCGCCGCCCAAGGTCGTTGTGGTCGCACCGCCCGCGGGCCCGCCGGCGCCCACCGTGGTGAGCAATCTCGACGAGCGCCGTATATCGGGCAATCCGCCACGCTACCCGATGGAATCGCGCCGCAAGAAGGAACAGGGTACCGTCGTCCTGCGCCTAGTTATCGGCACCGATGGCCGGATCGAAAATATCGGGGTCGCCCAATCGAGCGGGTTCGATCGGCTCGATCAGGCAGCGCTCGACGCGGTTCGCGGCTGGCGCTGGCAGCCGATCCTGCAGAATGGCAGCGCGATCTCGGTGCGCGGCGTCCTCTCGATACCGTTCGTCATCGCCGGCAAAGCCTGATCATTTCATGATGATCGCAATTCCCGGCATGCTGGGCGCTGAGCAGCTCAGCCATTGCCGCGCATTGCTCGACGCCGCCGACTGGATCGACGGCAATGCCACCTCCGGATATCAGTCGGCGCTCGCCAAGAAGAACCGCCAGTTGCCCGAGGACAGCGCCGCCGCGCGCGAGGCCGGCAACCTGATTCTCGACGCACTGGGCCGATCGCCGCTGTTCATCGCCGCCGCATTGCCGCTCAAGGTCTTCCCGCCGCTTTTCAATCGCTATGGCGAAGGCGAGAAGTTCGACACGCATGTCGATAATGCGATCCGGATGAAGCGGGGCACCGATTTCCGCATCCGCTCCGATCTGTCGGCGACCGTCTTTCTCAACGATCCCACCGATTATGACGGCGGCGAGCTCGTCGTCGAGGACACGCTCGGCGAGCACAAGGTGAAACTCGCGGCCGGCGATATGATCCTCTATCCGGCTTCGAGCCTGCATCACGTTACCCCGGTGACGCGCGGCGAGCGGCTCTGCTCATTCTTCTGGATCCAGTCGATGGTGCGCGACGATGGCGCGCGCCGAACCTTGTTCGATCTCGACACTGCGATCCAGGCTGTCTCGGCCGACCGCGGTCAGGACGATGCCGCGATCATCAAGCTGACCGGCGTCTATCACAATCTGCTGCGCCGCTGGGCGGACGCATAAGCCGTCGTAGATCAGGCTCGGCCCGCCACCGAATGACGATTGTCCTTCGCCTGCAGCAGCCCGGCATATTGGGCGTTGCTGAGCGGCTTTTCGAAAGCCAGACCATATTGGCCATCGCGCCCCCAAGCGATCCGGGCAAACACATCGAGCCCGTTGCGCACGAGGAAGATCTTCTCGCCCAGCGGCAGCCCGCCATTCTCGGCCTGCAGCAGCGCACCCTCGGTCGAGAGATTGAGCATGTTCACCGAATGAGACTTGCCCGCGATGATCAGGGTCGCCGGAATGAAGACGTCCACACGCCGCGAGCGGCGCGCTTCGAACTGGCGATATATTTGCCTGGCGGCTGCAAGCATCGGATATGTCCCACTCGGCGGAGGCCTCATGCCTCCTCTGTTATGGGCAGACTATGCTAAGCCTGTGTTAAATCCGTTCCCGCCATTGGTTAATACCGGCTTTGCCGTGTTGCGGTGTAGTCCATTCGGATGAGGATCACGCCGCCTTGTGCGCGCGGCGTGCCTTTTCGAGCTTCTTGAGCACCATATCGCGCTTCAACCGCGACAGATGGTCGATGAACAATATGCCTTCGAGGTGATCCATCTCATGCTGAAGGCACGTCGCCAGGAGGCCGTCGATCCGCTCTTCATGGCTCACGCCATTCTCATCCATCCAGCGAGCGTGGACGACCAGCGGTCGCTCGACGTCCGCATATTGATCCGGCACCGACAGGCAACCTTCATTGTAGAAGGCATGATCTTCCGAAGGATCGAACAATTCGGGATTGATGAAGACGAGCGGCTTGCGCACCGGCTTGCCCTCCGCATCCTCTTCTTCCTGCAGATCGATCACCAGCACGCGCGATGGTACGCCGATCTGCACCGCGGCGAGGCCGATGCCCGGCGCGTCGTACATCGTGTCGAACATATCCGCGATCAGCACGCGCAGACCGTCGTCCACCCCATCGACAGGTTTGGAGATTTGCCGCAGCCGGGTGTCGGGTGCTTCGAGGATCGTGCGGATGGCCATCGATTTCAGCTAGGTATTGTGGTCCGAATCGTCAAGCTCAGCCGCAAGTTCAACCGACAGGTCGCCGTGCGCGCAGCGCCTGTGCCAAAGTCCCCTCGTCGAGATAGTCGAGCTCTCCGCCCACCGGCAGGCCATGGGCAAGCTGGGTCAGCCTGATCGGAAAGCTTTCGAGGCGATCCGCGAGATAATGCGCAGTGGTCTGCCCTTCGAGCGTGGCGTTCATCGCCAGCACGACCTCATCGATCCCGCCGGCCGCCACACGGGCGACGAGCCGGTCGACGGTCAAATCCTCGGGCCGCACCCCTTCGAGCGCCGAGAGCCTGCCGCCCAGCACATGATAACGGCCGGGAAAGAGCCGCGACCGATCGAGCGCCCAGAGATCGGAGACTTCCTCGACCACGCAAAGGCTGCGCTGATCGCGCCGTGCATCGGCGCAGATCGCGCACGGATCGATCGTGTCGACATTGCCGCAGACATGGCACTCGGTCAGCCGCTCATTGACCAGTTCGAGTGCGCGCAGCAGCGGCGCCATCGCCGATTCCCGCTTCTTGAGCAGATGCAGCACCGCGCGGCGCGCGGATCGCGGGCCGAGCCCGGGTAGCCGCGCGAGCGCCTGTGTCAGTGCTTCTATTTCCGGAGAGGCCATGCGCTAAGCGATATGGGCTTGCATAGTCGGAGCGCAAGCGTTTCAGAGAGCGCATGCGTATCGCCTTCATGGGAACTCCCGATTTTGCCGTGCCCACGCTCGACGCACTTGTCGAAGCGGGGCACCAGGTCGTGGCAGTCTATTGCCAGCCGCCGCGCCGCGCCGGCCGTGGCAAGTCGCTGAAGCCCTCGTCTGTACAGATTCGTGCGGAGGCCTTGGGGATTGAGGTTCGCTACCCGGTATCGCTGAAGGGCGCGGACGAGCAGGCGGCATTTGCGGCGCTCGATCTCGATGTTGCCGTGGTGGCCGCTTATGGCCTGATCCTGCCGCAAGCGATCCTCGATGCCCCCGCCAGTGGCTGTCTCAACGTCCATGGCTCGCTGCTGCCGCGCTGGCGCGGCGCCGCGCCGGTACAGCGCGCGATCCTCGCGGGCGACGAAAAAACCGGGGTGACGATCATGCAGATGGAGCGCGGGCTCGACACCGGGCCCATGCTGGCCATCGTCGAAATCCCGATCGGTCGCAAGACCGCCGGCGATCTCACCGCCGAGCTTGCCGCGAAAGGCGCGGCGCTGATGGTTGAGGTGCTGGCCGACCATGCCGCACACCCGCCTGTGGTGCAGCCCGACGAGGGCGTCACCTATGCGTCCAAGATCGACAAGGCCGAAGCGCGGCTCGATTTCTCGGCGCCGGCGATCGATGTCGAGCGGCAAGTGCGCGCGTTCAATCCCGCACCCGGCGCGTTCTTCGAATATCAGGGCGAACGTATCCGCATCCTCGCCGCCGATCCGGCCGAGGGCGGCGGCGTGGCAGGCGAAGTCATCGATAGCGCGCTCACGATTGCCTGCGGCACCGGCGCGCTGCGGCCCATCCGCGTCCAGCGCGCGGGCAAGGCCCCGATGAGCAGCGCCGAACTGTTACGCGGTTTCAGTATTCCGGTGGGCACGATCATAGGATGACGCGCTTCCGGCTGACCGTCGAGTTCGATGGCCGCCCGTTCATGGGCTGGCAGCGGCAGCCGCATGGGCCCACCGTGCAGCAAACGATCGAGGAAGCGATCCTCGCGACGACGGGTGAGCAGGCTGTCGTCCATGCCGCAGGGCGTACCGACGCGGGCGTTCATGGCCGCGCGATGGAGGCGCATGTCGATATCGAGAAGCCCATCGCAACTATTCGCCTGATGGGCGCGATCAACGCGCGGGTTCGCCCCTCGCCGGTCGCGATACTGGCCTGCCGGGTCGTCGCCGACGATTGGCATGCGCGCTTTTCCTGCCTCGGCAGGCGCTACCTCTATCGCATCTTCAACCGGCGCTCGCCGCTGACACTCGAAAACGGCCTCGCCTGGCAGGTGGCGTCGCCGCTCGACGACATAGCGATGCACGTCGCGGCCCAGCGGCTGATCGGGCAGCACGACTTCACCACCTTCCGCTCGGCACATTGTCAGTCGCAGAGCCCGGTCAAAACGCTCGACCGGCTCGACGTGCGGCGGTCGGGCGATGTCATCGAGATCGAGGCGGCGGCCCGCTCCTTCCTCCACCATCAGGTGCGCTCGATGGTCGGCTGCCTGATGCTCGTCGGACGCGGGCGCTGGACGGCAGACGATCTGGAAGCGGCGCTGATTGCGGCTGACCGCAACCGGCTCGGCCTCAACGCACCGCCCGATGGGCTGTACTTCATGGAAGCCCGATATCCGGGCGATTAGAGAAGAGTATCCGTTCGTGTCGAGCGAAGTCGACATGTTCGCATGCGCCAACATCCCTCGACTGCGCTCGGGAGGAACGGCTGTGGTGGTGCCTGACGTGCTAACGGCCCGCGCCGAATACCGATGCCAGCGAGCGATCGAGCATCGTCAACTGCCAGAGCAGCCGGCCATAATTGGCGGCGCCGCTCTGGTGCTCGGCTACGATCTTCTCGATCTCGGCCGAATCGAACCAGCCCGTTTCAGCCAGCGCCGAGCCATGCGCGATCCGCCGCGCCTCTTCCGCCAGCGGCCCGCGGAACCAGGCACCGACGGGGGTCGAGAAACCCATCTTGCGGCGGTATAATATCTCGTCGGGCAGATAGCGCTGCATCGCTTTCTTCATCAGCCATTTCCCGGTGGTGCCGCGCACCCGCATCGCGGTGGGCAGGCGCGCGCCATATTCGATCAGCTGATAATCGAGCAGCGGCTCGCGCGCCTCGAGGCTGACGGCCATGCTCGTGCGATCGACCTTGGTCAGGATATCGCCGGGGAGCCAGATCTTGAGATCTGCATATTGCGCACGATCGAGCCCGGTGCGCGCCGGGGCCGATTCCATCGTCTTGATGTAGCGATCCTCGGCGCGATGCCCCTGCAGTTCGCGGCGGCCCTGATGGCTGTAGAGCCGCTGCCGCAACGGCCGCGGCGTCACGCCGACGGCATCGGCATAGGCCTCGGCACTCGAGCGGCCGAGCGCCTGCAAGGTCGCCTTGGCGCGCAGCTTTTGCGGCGCCCAGTCCATCTTCGGATAGAGCCGGCCAAGCGTTCCGAACACGCCCGATCGGATGCTCTCGGGCAGCAAATGGCGGATGCGTTCTTCCTGATTGAAGAAGGTCAGGCGGCGATAGCCGGCAAAAGCCTCATCAGCGCCATCGCCCGACAAAGCCACCGTCACCGTCTCGCGCGCCAGCTGGCAGACCCGATAGGTCGGTAGCGCCGAGGCATCGGCAAAGGGTTCGTCAAAAGCGTGGACCAGCGTATCGATCAGGCCATAGTCGTCGGACGAGACGACCCGCGTGCGATGATCCGTGGCGAAGCGCGCGGCGATCTGCCCGGCATATTGGCTTTCGTCATAGTCCGGATGATCAAAGCCGATCGAGCATGTCTTCACCGCATGACTGCTCGCTTCGGCCATCAGCGCCACCACCGCCGAACTATCGACCCCGCCCGACAGGAAGGCGCCGAGCGGCACATCGGCGATCATCCGTGATGTCACCGCCGCGCGCATCTTATCGACGAGCATTTCTTCCAGCGCCGCTTCCGATCCCTTCTCGCGATCGGCGAAGCTCACATCCCACCACTGAACCGGCTGCGGCATCGGCGCACCCCGCCTGAGCAGCAGATAGTGACCGGCGTGCAGCTTCTTCACACCCGCGACGATGCTTGTGTCGTCGGGCACATAACCGAACGCCAGATAGTCATCGACCGCGCTGACATCCGGCACGCGACGGAGCAGCGGGTGCGCGAGCATCGCCTTCAGTTCGGATGCGAAGATCACGCTGCCATCGGACAGCTCGGCATAATGGAGCGGCTTCACGCCCAGCCGGTCGCGCGCGAGGAACAGGCAACCGCGCTCTGAATCATGGATTGCAAAAGCGAACATGCCGTTGAGCTTCGCCAGGCAATCCGGGCCCCAGGCGCGCCACGCCTCAAGGATAACCTCGGTATCGCTATGTGACGAGAAAAGGACGCCGCGCCCCTCAAGCTCGGCTCGAACATCCTGAAAATTATAGATTTCGCCGTTGAAGATCACCACGGCCTTGCCATCGGCGCTCGTCATCGGCTGCGCGCCGCCGGCCAGATCGATGATCGCCAGCCGCAAATGACCCAAGCCCACGCCCGGGGCCGTCCAGCAACCGGTGCCGTCCGGCCCCCGGTGTGCGATCGCTGTCGTCATCGCACGGATGCGTGCCTCATCGACGGGTTTGGCTGTCTGCAGATGATAGATACCGGCGATGCCGCACATCAGGGCATCCAGCCGAGCATGTTATCGAGCGCGTGCAGCTGCGCGTCCCAGCCATAGCGCGTCACCATGCGGTAGCGCGCGGCCAGCCCCATTGCGTCGGCCATCGCCGGATCGGCGAGCATCCGGCTGACGGCATTGGCCATGTCATAGCCCTCCGCGACCATCAGATGTTCGCCGGGCGTCGCATCGATCCCCTCGAACGCGGCGGGCGAGGCGACGACAGGGCGCGCCATCGCCATCGCTTCGAGCACCTTGTTCTGCACGCCCCGGGCAATATCGAGCGGCGCGACCACAACCGATGCGGCCGCAAGCCATGGCCGGACATCGGGCACGGTGCCGGTGACGATCACGTTTTTAAGGCGGGAAAGTTCGCGCAGCGCATAGCCGGGGTTTCGCCCGACAATGGCGAACAGCGCCGAAGGATGCTTGGCCCGGATTGCCGGAAAGGTGCGCCGTGCGAAACGTTCGGCAGCCTCCATATTGGGACGATAGTCCATCTGGCCGGTGAACACGATCAGCGGATCGGCGCCGGCGATCCGGGGAAAGGCGGCCGGATCGAAGAAGCTCGTATCGATGCCGTTGTCGATCGTCCGCACGACATCCGCGCCAAGGCCGCTGCGCTGGCGGAACAGCTTCGCTTCGGCGTTGCTGACGAACAGATTCAGATCGGCGTCGCGCGCAACCTCATTTTCATAGCGCGCCAGAAGTTCGCCCTCGCGGCGGTTGACCCAGCCCATCGGGCCCCGACGCATTTCGCCATAGGTCGTGAACTTCTCGGAATCGACATCGACGAAATCCATGATGAACCGCCGATAGGCCCGCTTGCGCGGCACATATTGCGCCATCTGCCCCGAATAAACGAAGATCGTGTCGATCGGGCGGGTAGCCAGCAGCATCGCTACCGTCTGTCTGATCCGGCGCGATGCGAACGCGGTGACCGATATGGGCTGACCGCTGGCCAGTGCTTCGACCCCTGCCCGCACCTTCGATTTGCTGCGCACCTCCATATGGAGCGATGCGAGCATCGGCAGAATTTCCTTGGCGGTGCGGCGATCCGATCCCTTGTCCACGAAGCCGACCAGATGCACCGGCCGCCGAGACGCGAGATGCCGCAGGATGTTGTAGCTGCGGATGCGATCGCCCCGATCCGGCGGATAGGGAATACGATGTGCCAGGAACAAAATTTCGCCCATCAGCCCAGCCCCCGCGCGATCCATGGCCCGAGCGCGTTCGCTATGCTCAACGGCAATTTCTGCCATAAGGCAATCTGCAACCGGTATTTCGGGCTCAGCGGATTGATCTCGCGCGGCTTCTGGCCATCGGCGGTGCGGATCGCGTAGCCCAGCGGTTGCGGCTCGAAACCCCAGTTCTTCTTGAAGGCGAAGGCACCCGTGCCATATTTCGAGCGCCCGAAATCGAAGGCCGTGCAGCCGCGCCGCCGGGCATGGCCCATCAGCGCGAAATACATCATGTCATTGGCTCGCCACGTCCGCGCGCTACGGGTGCCGCCGCCCCAATAAGGCATGACGACACCCTTATGGTACAGGCTCAGCACACTGGCGAGCGGCAGCCCCTCATGCGAGACTGTCAGGATATCCGTGTCGCCGCCGAACTGCGTCAGCATCGCATCGAACAGCGATTTCGGAAAGACGGGGGTCCCCAGATTGTGAACGCTTTCAGCATAGACCGCGTAATGATCGCTACGATCTTCAGCCGCCGTCCCGATGCGCACAGTCAGCGCATAACCGAGAGCACGGCGGACTTCGGCCCGCTGCTTGCGCGGGATGGCGAGAAGTTCGGCGTCGTCGTCGGCGCCAAGCGCGCGGGTGAACCCGGCATAGGTGCCGCTCTCGCTGTACCATGCCGGATTTTGGGGCACCGTCCCGCCCCGCAGTTCCAGCGAGGGGCAGCTCAGGCGCCCGGCAAGCGCCCAGCCGGCGTCGGCCAGAGCTTCCACAGCAGATGGATCGTCACCGATCACACCGCCCCCCACGGCAAACCCCGACGATGCGAGCGCACGCCCGAACAATGGCGAGTGGACTTCGGTCAACGGCAGCAGGCCGACCACGCTCCGATCCCGCTCGGCAATGAGATAATGCGCGGTCTGCCCGCACCCCGCCTCGACCGCACGGAGCCAGGCCGGTCGATGAAAGAGGCTGCCTTCGCTATGCGACGCGACATAGGCGTCGATCATCGCGCTATCGGCAGCATCGCCCAGATCGGCCGCGCGAACGATCGTCATCCGCGCGGGCTGAGGCTGGCTGCCTGAACGCGCGCGACGGCATCGACGCGCGTCCAGCGGAAATCCCGCATCACCCGTTCGAGCTTGCCTTCCATCGCGCCCAGCCTCGTATAATGGCGCAACCGCGATGTGAATGGCGCGTCGGCGACGCGCGGCTGGCCTGGATCGATCTCCCAAGGATGGAAATACAGGACGGCCGGCCGCTGCTCGGCATTGACCTGCCGGATCGCCCACCGCGAAAAAGCATATGGAAGCAATCTGAAAAACCCGCCACCGCCTGCCGCCACGGTGCGCCCAGCCAGTCGCGCCGTCGTCACCGGAAGCTCGATCATATCGCTTCCGACAACCGGCCGGGAAACGAAGCGCGGCGCCTCCGGCCAGCCATAATGATCGTGCACCACCGGCACGACGCTCGACGAATAGGCATAGCCTTCGTCAGCCAGAATTTCGTGCGCCCAGGGCGTGCGCTTGTCGATCGAGAAGCTCGGCGCGCGATAGCCAGTAACACGCTGGCCGCTTGCATCCTCCAGCACGGCACGGGCGCGGCGAAGGTCGGTGCGAAATTCGTCGGGCGTCATATGGAACACGCGCACATGATCCCAGCCATGGCTGGCCACCTCATGCCCCGCATCGGCGATCCTGCGGATCAGCGCCGGGTAGCGCTGCGCCACCCAGCCAAGCGTGAAGAACGTTCCCTTGGCGCCGACCCGATCGAACAGGTCAATGACGGCATCGCTGTTGCGCTCGACGCGGTGTGCAAGACCATCCCAATCGTCGCGGGAGATGGTGCGCTCGAACGCGCCCACCTGAAACCAGTCCTCGATATCGACCGAGAGGCCGTTCTCGATCATGCGGTCAGGCCGCGTTCTGGCTGCCGCCCTCGCCCTTTGGGGCAGGCTGTTGGTCGCTTTCGACAAGCTCGACGAGCAGCGCCAACGTCCGGCGCAGGATCGCCTCCTGCTCGGCAAGCTGCGCCTCGAGCTCTGCGTTGCGCGCTGCGTAATCCGTCTCGCCGTCTGCGGTGGCGTTAGCAGGGGCGGGCGGCGGAGCAACAGGTGTCGGCGCTGCGGTAACGGGCTTGGCGGCCAGGTCCACGCGCGGGGCCGAAACGGGCGGCACAATCCGCTGGGGCATCGCTTCGGGCGGCACTACGCCGTCATAGCGCGGCGGCTGCTCGATCGCGGGCGGCGGCGAGCTGCTACGTAGCGTGTCGAAGGCCCCATTGGCTTGCGCGGGAGGCTCGGGCGCCTCAGCATCTTCCGGGGGCGCATAACTTGTATAGCTGGCGGGCGGGCGCGCTGCTTCGAAGACAGGCGCCTGATAGGCTTCGGGGCCGGCGGGCCTGGGCACCACGGGCGCCGCTACGGGCGGCGGTGGCGAGTCCGCTGGCGCGGCGGGCTGATAGGCAGGTTGCGGCGGCGAAGGTTGCCATTGTGCTGGCGGTGATGCCGGCGTGCCCTGGCCAAATTCGGGGAAATAATGGGGCATAGCCTGCGCCGTCGGCATCGGGCCATCGGCCGGCATGATGCTCTCACTCGCCAGATCGGCTGCGACATCCTCGACGACATCGGCATCGATATCCGTCAGACGCTCAATCGCACCCTGCAGCATCACGCGCCCGGCGAGCACGTTGAGCCGGCGCGGCACGCCGGCCGACAGCCGGTGCAGCGCTTCATAGGCACCTTGCGAGAAACGCGGCATGCCCTTCCAACCGGCGCAGGCGAGCCGGTGCATCACATAAGGCGCCGTTTCTTCCGGATTCATTGCCGTCAGATGGTGTGTCGCAATCACACGCTGGCGCAACTGCTCGAACCGGGGCTGCGCGAGCGCCTCGCGAAACTCGGGCTGGCCGAGCAGGAATGTCTGCAGCAGCGCCTGCCCGCCATATTGGAAATTGGAGAGCATCCGCAATTCTTCGAGCGCCGTGCTCGGCAGATTTTGGGCCTCATCGACGATCAGCAGCGTGCGCTTTCCGTTGCGCGACTGTTCGTGCAGATAGCGTTCGATCCACGCCAGCAACTGCCCCTTGGCGAGGCCGTCGGTCGCGACGCCCAGCGCCATGGCGACGATGCGCAGGATATCCTCGCCTTCGAGCTGGGTCGATACGAGATTGATCGCGGTCAGTCTGGATCGGTCGATCGTCGCCATCAGGCGCCCGACAAGCATCGTCTTGCCAGTGCCGACCTCCCCCGTCACCACGATGAAGCCTTCACCCTGGGCAAGGCCATAGCCGAGATAGGTCATCGCCTTGCGATGCGTCGCGCTCTCGAAATAAAAGCGAGGATCGGGGGTCAGCTGGAACGGGCGATCCGTCAAGCCATAAGGATCATGATCCATCACGGCCTCCATATTCTGGTGAAGGTTGCGCTGACATCAGAAGTCATAATGTACGCCAAGCTGTGCACGTCCCAACAAATCGGCTGGAGACCCCTCCTGCTTCGACGATTCCAGTCCCAAACTCGCCTCGGCACGCAGTCCGCGGCCGAGCAGGCGATAGTAGCTACCATTCGTCGAATAAGAGACAACATCACCGACGCCTACCTGACCATTCTTAAACATGTTTGCCGAAAAGGCAAAGCTGACGCCGGAATCGCGCGCCATGACGAGCGATCCGCTGCCTTGCAGATAGAAGAGCTGATCGACCACGCCGCTGAGCGAAACGAGCTGCGTGGGATCGTCGATATAGGTTCGCCGCGTATAACCGCCGCCGACATTTATCGACAATTTGCGCATCCTGCGGGAGAAGATCGCCGTAATCGATCGGTCGCGATATGCGAGGCCGGTAGCCTGGCCCAACGCGCCACCCAGACAGCTGCCATTGCCGCTCAACCCGAAAAGGCAGGTCTGAAAGGAAGATTGCGGGTCGTTTCCGGAAAACTGCAGCAATGCGGGCGCGTTTGCAAGACCGCCCGTAATCGACCGGCCGAAGCTGTTGATCCGGTCCGTCGCGACGACGTTCAATGTACTGCGATCACCCGGCTGCATTTCCAGCAGGCCGCTATAGCTAAGCCCGCCATAACGCCGCCCGACCCGCGCCTCCAGCCGGGTGCGACGGCTGGGACGCCAGACAACGCCCGCATCGGCGATCAGGCCCGACTGATCATAGCTAATGGTACGCGGCTGGGTCTTGTCGGTGGCGAAACGGCCTTTCGAATCTGTCACCGGCGCGCCCGTGAGAGGATCGCGAATAACAGGCCGCGATGATTGCTCGTTCGATTCATAGCCGAAACTGCCGACGGCCGCGAACGCATCGGCAACCGGCACCTTGAAGGCGAGTGCCACGTTGTAGGAGCGATAGAGTTGATCGAGCTGGCTCGCGTCTTCACGTTGATACTGGCTGCTGAGATTCCATTCGAACGGCAGTTCGCCGATCCCCATGCCGATCTGAAGCGATCCCATCTGGTTGCGGCTGTTATCGAAGCGGTTGGTCTGCGGTGCCGGCGTCGGCGACAGATCGCGGCCCTCATTCTTGACGAAGCCGTAGCGATACGAACCGATCACATCGACTTCGCCAAAGTGATGCCGCGTCGTGGGCTGGACATAGACAGCGTAGGTTTGAGTGAGATTGCGATTGTCGATCGAGTTGAACTGCGGCGATGCGCCGCCGGCATCGACGCGGCTCTGCGTCGCCAACACGCCCGCATCGAGCGACAGCATCTCCTTGATGACCTGCATCTGGAGGCGGCCCTCGCCATTATGCAGGACCGACGTTTCACCACGTCCGGCTTCCGGGATGCGATAGGAAAAACGATAGCCCAGCGATGCAACGATACGCCGCGTGTTGGTCTGCGCGGCGAGCCCCGTCGACACGTCGGTGTAGGTCACATTGTCGTTATTGCCGCCGCTGAGCGATGCCTGCCCGATCTGCCGGATATCGGCGAACGGCACCAGTTGCAGCCTCTGCGCCGCAGCGGGGCTGAATATGCCCGCGGTGGCCATGCCGACGCCGCACATCATCCGCGCTGCAAAGCCGCTCATCGCGGTGCTTCATAGCCATAATAGCTGCCGAAGCGGCGCGCATTGGGGGCAAAGCGCGCGGCATTGAGGAGAAGTTGGATCTCCTCACAGCCGCCGAGCAGCAAGACCGCGTCGCGCAATTCGGCCTCGCCGGTGCGATCGGCGCGCACGACGAGCAGCACCTGCCCGACATGATAGGCAAGAACCGATGCAGGCGATGCCGCAAGCGCGGGCGGTGAATCGAAAATGATGATGCGATTGGGCTTCGACGCCAGACGCTCGATGATAACGCGCGTCCGATCGGCCGCGATCAGCTCGGTCGCCTCATTGGTATATTTACCCGATGGAAGCACCGACAAATTGCCGACATCGGTCTTCACGATCAAGGTTTCGACATCGATGCTGGTATCCGCCAGCGCATCCATCAGGCCGACGGGCCCTTCAATGCCGAGCGTCGACAGCACGGTGGGCTTCGCGAAATCGCCATCGACGAGCAGGACTTCGATGTCGCGCTCGTTCGCCATCGATAGCGCCAGGTTCACCGCGCAGAAGGTCTTGCCCTCATTGGCCTGCGCCGAACAAATGAGAATGCGGCGGCCCTTCGGCAGCGCGGTAGGGCCGATTGCGTTGAGCAGCAGCGTGCGCTTCACGATCCGGAATTCCTCGGCCAGCGCGGTGATCGCGGCATCGGGCATGATGAAGCCCTGATCGATCAGATCGGCCCGATTCACCTTGGCCGCGCGATAGACGATCTCCGGCGCGGGAAGCGCCGCGGGCTCCGCAGACGCGGGCGTTGCCGACGCAGCCGGAGGCGGGCCGGCCATTCCTCCACCGGCACCGGACGCCGTGACAGGCGCATATGGCGCAGCAGGCGGCGGCGCGATGGGAACATCCATCATCGGGCCCATCGGCGGATTATCGTCGGGCAATCGGACGCGCTGCCGCAGCACCGCTTCGAAGTCGTACATCGATCCGGCGCGCTCGATCAGCGAACCACGCGCCCTCGGCTTCTTGTCTACCCCCGGCTGATCATTGTCGTCCATGTGCTCAGGATACCATGATACGTTTAACGAATTCGACCAGCAGCAGCAGCGCATAGGCCGAAGGCAGCGCTACGGCAGCCGACGAGAAGTACATGAATTGCTTGCGCCTGACGGCACGCAGGTCCGGCGTAATCACCTCGGAGATCGAGCCCAGCACTGGCAGACCGCTCGCCCGCGCAAGCTGCTGCGTCGTCGTATAAACGTTCGCCAGCTGGCTCTTGGCAAAGGCGATGCCGGCACCGGCGATGATCGCGCCGAGCATCACGCCGGTCAGCAACATCGCCCGGTTGGGCGCAGCCGGCCCGTTGGGCATCGACGGCTGATCGATGACACGGAAACGGACGCCGTCGGTCTTGGTCGTCGCATCGGCCCGCAGCTTTGCGGCCTCGCGATCGGTCAGCAGCTTGTTATATTGTTCGCGCAGGACACTATAATCGCGATCCTGCTGCGCCTGTGTGGCGGCAGACTGCGGCGCGCTCAGCTGACGTTCGGTGATCAAGGTGACGATGCCCTGGAGCTGCGCCTTGCGGGCGATGAGCGCCGCCACGGCGCCCTGCCGTTCGGCCTGCATCGAGCGCAGCGACACATAGACCGGATTTGGCACCATCGGCCCCGCGGACCTGCCGCCCCGCGCCGCCTCTGCGCGCAGCGACGCCAGCTGCGCCCTGATCGCAATCACGTCGGGATGCCGCTCGGTCCAGCCGCGCGCGGTGGCATCGCCAAGCTGGCCCTCGAGCGCGCCGATGCGCTGATCGATTGTCGCAGCGCCATTGGCGGCCCCCGGGATTGAGGCTGGTGTCGCGGCGATCTGCCCGTTCATCGATGCGAGCGAGCTTTGCGCTGTCATGAGCTGGCCATCGATATTGGCCAATTCGCCCTGCGCCTGATCCATCCGCTGATCGAGCGTACCGGCGCCGGGTATCGCGCCCATCATCTGCTGCGCGTCGGTTACGCGGCGGCGATCGACCTCCGCCAGTTCCTTGGCGCGGCGGGCGAGTTCATTCTCCAGGAAGGACAGCGCTTCGGCGGTATCGGTGCGATTTCCGATCAGATTTTCCGACACGAAAATATCGATCAACTGCTGCGTCACGCTACGGACGATAAACGCCGTCTGATGATCCGACGTATCCGGCAGGCTGATCCGGGTCCGGATCTCGAGCAGATTGTCGCCCTGCGCGGTGATCGTGATCCCGTCGCGCAGCGCTCCGATCAACGCCAGCGATTCCGTCGAGGTCAGCGGCCGTTCACCGTTGGTGACGTTGCGGACGACGCGCTTCAGTATCTCGGTCGAGGTCAGCGACTGGCGGACGCGATCCATGCTTTTCTGGACGTCGTTGCCGTCGCTGATCAGGTTTTTGACCTGGACGGAAATCCGCGCCGTACTCTCGAAGCTGGCTGGAATCCGCATGACCATGATCCAGCCGAGGATGCACAGACCCCAGGCAATGCCAAGCGCAAGCCAGCGCATACGCCAGACGGCGTGCATCGCGATGCGTATTTCTGTGTAAATTGCTTCCATCGACTAACGCAACGTCCCCAACTCTTGCCCCTACGCCTAGAAAACACTTTCGGGAATGATGATCACATCGCCCGGTAACAATTTCACATTTGCTTTGATGTCGCCCCGCTTCAGCAGGCTATCGATCCGCAGCTTGAATTCGAGCTGCTTGTTCGTAACCGGGTCATGCCGGACCAGCTTGGCGCGATTGCCCGCGGCATATTGCGACAGTCCCCCGACTGAGATCATCGCGTCGAGCAACGTCATATCGGCGCGATAGGAAATCGCCGCCGGCTTTTCGGCCGCGCCCACGATCCTGATCTGCTGCGAATAGGTGCCCGAGAAATTATTGACGATGACCGAGACGATCGGATCCTTGATATAGGTCGACAGCGAATCCCGAATGGCCTCGGAAAGCTGCGTCGGCGTCCTGCCGACCGCGACAAGGTCGTTGATCAGCGGCAAGGTTATCCGTCCGTCAGGACGCACCGAGACCGACGCGCCGAGCTCGGGATTACGCCAGATGAAGATCGTCAGGGAATCGAGCGGGCCGATCGTATAATCCTCGCCCGCCGTCCCGCTAAGCGGCGTCAGCGGCGCCGGCGGAAGCTCGACGCCAGGCGCCGCCTGCGCAATCGTCGCGCACGACAGCATGCTCAGCAGCGCGATCGCCGCCGATATCCTGCTCAACATTGCGCTTACCATATTCGATCTCCAAAGGCGGCGGCTGGCCAAATCAGCCGACTTTCTGCCTTTTGCTGCAACCGCTACCACCTGCTTATGACCCGTAAATGCTGAATATGGCGTTAGGAATCACAGGATTTGGTCTACGTCTATGGTTAATTCTCGCGATGGGACATGACCCAGAAATGCAGCGGGGCTCGCGCTGGCGCCATAAGCACCCGCCAGGAAGATCGCGATGACGTCGCCGACATCCGCACAAGGCAGGCCGACATGGTCACCCAGGCGATCCAGCGGCGTGCACAGGCAACCGACTACACTCACCTCCTCTTCGGCGTCGCCCCCGAAACGATCCGTCACCGCCAACGGATAATTGCGGCGCACGACCGTACCGAAATTGCCGCTCGCCGCGAGCTGATGGTGAAGCCCGCCATCGACGACGAGGAAGATTTCGCCATGGCTCATCTTGCGATCGACAATCCGCGTCAGATAGACGCCCGCTTCGCCAACCAGCCAGCGGCCCAGTTCGATGGCGAAATAACTTTGTTCGAGAATGGCGGGGCGATCGGCGAGCGTATAGCGCAGCGCAGCGCCGACCGCCGCGTCGTCGAGCGGCACATCGCCCGGAAAATAGGCGATTCCGAAACCGCCACCCAGATTGACGCGCGGCGGCGCGATCCCGGCCTCTTCACTGACGCGCGCGGCGAGTGCGACGCCCTGGCGCTGCGCGTCGACGATCGCCTCGGCGCTCAACGCCTGTGACCCGGCAAAGATATGCAGCCCGCGATAGTCCGCACCGGCGTCGACGATCCGCCGGATCAGCCCTGGCACCCGATCGGCATCGACGCCGAAGGGCTTGGCACCGCCGCCCATCTTCATACCCGATCCCTTGAGATCGAAGTCGGGATTGATCCGCACCGCAAGGCTGGGGCGGATACCGATGCCGCGCGCCGCCGCCAGCGCACGATCGGTCTCGCCTTCGGATTCGAGGTTGATCGTCACACCAGCCTCGATCGCCGTCAGCAGCTCGCGGTCGCGCTTGCCGGGGCCGGCGAAGGAGATGCTGCTGGCGGCCATCCCCGCGCCCAGCGCAAGGCGCGCCTCGCCTTCCGATGCCACGTCGATGCCGTCCACCAGCTCCGCTATCGCCTTCACGAGCGGCAGGTGCGGATTGGCCTTGAGCGCATAATGTAGCGCGATGCCGGGGAAATTCCTGCGGAAGCGCGCGACCCGGTCCCGCACGATCGCCATGTCGTAAACGAACAGCGGCGTATCGCCCGCGCGCGCGATCCAGGCCTCGGCCGTGCTGCCGCCGATCAGCAATTTGCCGTCGCGCGCCCGATAATCGGCGGGAATGGTCCCCATCGCCTTCATGCTTCGGACTCTCGTTTCAATGCCGCGCGATCCAGTTTGCCGTTGGCGTTACGGGGCAGTTCTGCCCGCCACACAAGACGGCGCGGTTGCATGAAACCCGGAAGGTTTCGCTTGAACCAATCGATCAGCATCGCCTCCCCCTGCTCGCTTGCCGGCGCGACGTATAGCAATATCGCCTCGCCCAGCCGATCGTCGGGCACGCCGATCGCGACAGCCTCGGTGGCGGCGCCGCTCGCTATGGCCGCCTCCTCGATCTCGGTCGGGCTGATGCGATTGCCTGAGGATTTGATCATTTCATCGTCGCGGGCGACGAAACGGAGCAGCCCAGCGGCATCGCGCACGACAGTGTCCCCCGACCACACCGCGATTCCGCCCTCCACCGACGCGGCCGGCGCCGGGCGAAACCGCAGCGCAGTCCGCTCGGCATCCCGCCAATAGCCTTTGGCGACCAGTGGCCCGGCGTGGACCAGTTCCCCCGGCATATCATCTGCAGCCACGCCGCCGTCCGCATCGACGACCAGTATCTCGGCAAAGGGGATCGCCGTGCCGATCGAATCGGGATGGGCATCGATCAACGCGGGATCCAGATAGGTCGAGCGAAACGCTTCGGTCAGCCCGTACATCGAATATAGCGCCGCCGCCGGAAACAGCGCGCGCATCCGTCTGACGAGCGGCACGCTCAGCCGGCCGCCGGTGTTGGTGAGGCGGCGCAGCGGCGCGCTGCTTTCGGGCGGCCAGTCGGCCTCGGCAAGCTGCGTCCAGAGTGGCGGCACCCCGGCGAGCGTGGTGATCCGCTCGCGGCCCACCGCCCGGATGACATCACGCGGCGTCAGATAATCGAGCGGGAAGACGCAACCCCCGGCCGCCCATGTCGAGAGAAGCTGGTTCTGGCCATAATCGAAACTCAGCGGCAGGACGCACAAGGTCCGGTCGTCCGGCGCGAGCTTCAGATAATGCGCGACGCTGATCGCACCGAGCCACAGATTGGCGTGGCTCAGCATCACCCCCTTGGGGCGCCCTGTCGATCCTGACGTATAGAGCAGCGCGACCAGTTCGTCCGGATCGGCCGATGACAGGCCAAGCGGTGCGCTCCCCTCGAACAGCGAGGCGCCCTCCTCTTCTTCGATCAACAGCGCGCATCCGGCAGGCACGTCGCCCGCGCCCAAAGTGCCTGCCCGCCCCGCGCCCGCGATCAACAGAGCGGCGCCGCTATCGGCCAGGATATGCGCCACCTGCGCCCGTTTCAGCACGGGGTTGATCGGAACATGGATCAGGCCCGCACGGGCAGCGGCGAGCGGCATGATGCAGGCGACACGATTCTTCGGCAGCCAGGATCCGACGCGATCGCCGCGCCGCAGCCCGCGTGAAAGCAGCGCCGCGGCCATGATGCCCACCGCGCTGTCCAGCCCGGCATAATCGAGCATACCCTTTTTATCGGCCAGGGCGGTCATATGCGCCGCGCCGCGTGCAGCGAGATGATCGAGCGGCAGTGGAGTGCGATCAGGCGCTATCATTTCGCGGCTCCTCCCTAACCAAATCCTTGTCCCATAAGCCGCTTCCGTCTAGGCGAGACGCGATTCGAAGCAAAGCCCAAGGATGAACGGTGTCGGCGCAACATTCCCACGCCACCGAAGCCGCCGTTCGCGCGGTGCTCGCAGATACGCTCGGCCTCTCGTCGGAGCGCGTTGCCGCCTTCGACGCGACGACCGGACTTTTCGGGTCGCTGCCCGAACTCGATTCGATGGCGGTCGCAGGATTGCTCACCGAACTCGAAGACCGGCTCGGCATCATCATCGACGATGACGAAGTCGATGGCGAAATGCTCGAAAGCTTCGGGGCGCTGACCAGCTTTGTGAATCGGAAGCTGGCCGCCTGATGATCAGGCCGTAACCGGCTCGCGCACCTCGAAATCGGCCTCGGCGAGAAAGCGCTCGGCGTCGAGCGCCGCCATGCAGCCCGTGCCCGCCGCCGTTACAGCCTGACGATACACCTTGTCGGCGACGTCTCCGCACGCGAAAACACCGGGAATGTTCGTCTTCGAACCGCCCTTCTCGACGACCAGATAGCCATCGCTATCGACCTCGAGATGCCCCTGAAACAGCTCGGTCGAAGGGTGATGGCCGATCGCGACGAAACCGCCATCGACTGCCAGTGTCGATGTCTCGCCGGTCACCGTATCGGTCAGATCGATACCCACCAACCCATGATGCGCCTCCGGGCCGCCGACGAAGCGATCGACTGCCTTGTTCCACAACACCTTCACATTAGGGTGCTTGAAAAGCCGCTCCTGCAAGATCTTCTCGGCGCGCAGGCTGTCGCGGCGGTGGATCAGGGTCACGTCCTGGCTGTGGTTGGTCAGGTACAGCGCCTCTTCGACAGCGGTATTGCCGCCACCGATCACGGCCACCTTCTTGCCGCGATAGAAGAAGCCGTCGCAGGTAGCGCACGCCGAAACGCCCTTGCCGCCCAGTTCCTGCTCACCCGGCACACCCAGCCATTTGGCCTGTGCGCCTGTCGCAATCACCAGCGTGTCGCACACGTAGAGAGCGCCGCCATCGCCGCGCAGACGATAAGGCCGCTCCGACAGATCGACGTCGACGATCGTGTCCCAGATCATCGTTGCGCCGACATGTTCGGCCTGCGCCTGCATCTGCTCCATTAACCATGGCCCCTGGATGACATCGCGAAAGCCGGGGTAATTCTCGACATCGGTGGTGATCGTCAGCTGGCCGCCGGGCTGGATGCCCTGAACGACAATGGGCGCGAGACCGGCACGCGCGCCGTATATCGCGGCGCTGAGGCCGGCGGGGCCTGATCCCAGGATCAGCATACGTGTGGAGTGGCTTGCGGTCATCGCTCTCGGTCTCTTCGCTACAGGATTCTCTGTCGCAGGACATAGGGATCGCCCCCTCGACTTGGCAACCGGCGCATTTACCCGCCTTTAGCTTTCACCCTTTTAAATATGACGGCAATTTCTTGATCAGACCAAAGATGGAATTGGAGGCCGCGTGACATTCCATACTCTCAAGGCCCTCCGCGCCGACTGCGAGGGCAAGGCACTGAAGAAGCTGACCCTCGGCGTCGGCGTGCTGGCGTTGGGCGCTGCGATGTCGTCTCCGGAGTTCGAAGCCGTGCCGTTCGCCGGCAAGGCCATCACCAGATTGCGCAATCACCTGCCGGACACATTGGACAAGATAACAAACGCCTTGAGCCGGACATGATTTGTTGCGAATGACACTCAAAACTATTTGACTCTTTTGCGAGTGATTATCAATAGCTCCAACGACGGCGATATGACGCCGTCGCAATAGGGGATATTTCATGTCACGTCCGCAAAGCCGGTCCACCGCTGCTCTTCCTTCGCCCGCCTTCCTGGCATTGAGTTGTGTCGGCTTCATCGCCAGCGCTCCCGCCAGCGCGCAAGCCACCGCGAATGACGAGAAAACGCTCAAGGGCGTGACGGTGACCAGCACCGCAGTCGACGAGGTAAAGGTCGAACGGGCTGCATCGCCCAAATATACCCGCCCCCTTCTCGATACCCCACAGACGATCACCGTCATCGGCAACAAGACCCTACAGCAGCAGAATCTGCTCACCTTGCGCGAAGTGCTGAGCACCGTTCCGGGCATCACCTTCGGTGCGGGCGAGGGCGGCGTCGGCTATGGCGACCGTATCAACCTGCGCGGCTATTCCGCCAATAACGACATTTCGATCGACGGTGTGCGCAGCGGTGCGGTGATGAACCGCAACGAGACCTACAATATCGAGCAGGTCGAAGTGACCAACGGCGCCAACTCGGTCTATTCGGGTGGCGGCTCGGTGGGCGGCACGATCAACCTGGTTACGAAGAAGCCGCTCGCAGATGATCAGATCATCCTCAACGCCGGCGTCGGCACCGACCAATATTATCGCGGCACGATCGACGCCAACAAGCGCATCAACGATCTCGTCGCGGTCCGCATCAACGCCGTCTATCACGAGAACGAGGTGCCGGGACGCGAGGTTGAGTTCTACAAGCGCTGGGGCATCGCGCCCGCAGTGAAGATCGGGGTCGAGGGGCCAACCAGCCTGACCCTGCAATATGAGCATCTCGACGACAAAGGCATGCCGCAATACGGCATCCCCTACTTCCCGACGGCGGGCGGTTATGTGTCCGGTTTCAATCGCGAAGGCTATTATGGCTTCCGCAACGTCGATACGCAGACGTCGAAAACCAATTCGGTGCAGGGCATTTTTTCGCACGCGCTCAGCGACAATGTCACCATCCGCAACCTCAGCCGCTTCGAGAACATCCACCAATATACGGTGACAAGCCAGCCGGCCGGCACCTTCTGCATGGCAAACAACCTGACGCCGACAGGCGGCACCTGCGTCGCGACGATCGTCGCCGCCGTCGCGGCAACCGGCACCACAGCAGCCGTACCTGCCGTCACGCTCACCGTTCCCGCCGGCTATTATCTGCCGACCGGTGGACGCGGCACGGCACGCTACATCCGAAACCAGACGCTGTACGATCAGGTCGATCTCAGCGCAAATTTCGACACCGGCGGCATTGGCCACACGCTGGTGCTTGGCGGATCCTATCTTTGGGAGAAATATCGCCAGGATAGCGGCAGCGTCCTGCGTGCCGCCAGCGGCGCCAATCCCTTCGCGGCGCCAGCCTATTATCCGCTGACGAGCATCGCGACACCCAACACCACCGTCCCCGGACCGGCCGCTACGTCAGGCCTTGCCCGCATCTACGGCAATAATGTCTACACCGGTCCGCAAAACTATATCCGCGGCACGGTTTCTAACGGTGAGCAGACGAGCTACGCCGCCTATCTGTTCGACACGGTGAAGTTCGCCGACTGGTTCGAGATCAACGGCGGCCTGCGTTACGAGAAGTTCGATGGCTCGAACACCACGGCGACCTACAATGCCACGGCAGGCGCGGCGACCTTCGGTCAGGTGACGACGACGACCGGCCCATTCGCGGCGGACGACAATCTATTTTCCTGGCGCGTCGGCGCGGTCTACAAGCCGAAGCCCAACATCAGCATCTACGCCGCTTATGGCAACTCGCGGACGCCGTCCAAGGGGTCGGTCGACGGCACTTGCGCTGTCGCCGGCTGTAATACCAATCCGGAGACGGCGACCAATATCGAGATCGGCGCGAAGGCGGATCTGTTCGACGCGAAATTGCAGCTGGCAGCAGCATTGTTCCGCAACGGCCGCGACAAATATCGGGTCGCGTCGGGCGATCCGACGATCCCCGATCAGGTGCTCGACGGGAAGTCGCGTGTCGATGGCATCGCACTGAGCGCCACCGGAAACATCACCGAAGCCTGGTCGATCTTTGCGAACTACACCTATCTCGACAGCAAGGTGATCCGCAGCGTTTCCAAATTCTGTCTCGCCAACCCGGGCTTCATCCCGCCGGGAACGACAACCGCGACCTGCACCAACACCGTAGCAAATCCCGATCCGTCGGCCGGTAGGATCCTGCCTTCCACACCGAAGCATTCGGGCAGCGCATTCACCAGCTATCGGTTCAGCTTCGGACTGGAGGTCGGTTATGGCCTGACCTACCAGGGCAAGCTCGCGCTGAACCCCGCTCCCACGGTCGCCGTACCGCTCGTCTATAATGTGAAGGATTACACGACCCACCGGCTGATGCTGTCTTACCACTTCACCGACAACGTATCGGCGCAGCTCAATGTACAAAATCTCACCGACGCGAAATATTTCACGACGGTCCGCACCGCGACCGGCAATAGCTGGGGGCAGCCCGGCGTGGGACGCTCGGCAGTGCTGAGCGTCGGTTACACGTTCTGAAACCACCATCCCGTGGTTCTGCGCCCGGCCGATCCCTCGGCCGGCGCTTTTATCTATTGCGACTGAAATGCAAAAATATCTTGACACATTTGCGAGTGATTATCAGTAGCCCCTTGCAAGATAAAACTCTAAGGGGAATTAGTCGTGTCACGCTCCACCATCCGCTCGGCATCTGCTATCGGATCCCCCGCTTTTCTGGCGCTCAGCTGCGTAGGCTTCATAGCCTCTGCACCCGCTGCCGCACAGCAGGCCGCACCGGCCGAGGGCGAGAAGAAGCTGACCGGCGTGACCGTCACCGACACCGCGATCGAGGGCGAAGGCTATAAGGCCGAGCGCATCGAAAGCCCGAAGGCCGTCGCGCCGCTGCTCGATACGCCCCGCTCGGTCGTCGTCGTCGACAAGCAGATCATCAAGGACACCGGCGCCGCCACGCTCGTCGATGCGCTCCGGACCGTCCCCGGCATCACCTTCGGCGCGGCAGAGGGCGGTAACCCGATCGGCGACCGCCCCTTCATCCGCGGCTTCGATAGCCAGGGCTCGACCTATGTCGATGGCATCCGCGATATCGGCGCGCAGAGCCGCGAAGTCTTTGCAGTCGAGCAGATCCAGGTCGTGCGCGGTTCGGATTCGACGCTCGGCGGGCGCGGCAGCGCTGGCGGTTCGCTCAACATCGTTTCGAAGTTTCCGCAGGGTGAAACCGCTGCTTCGGGCGCCATCAGCTACGGCAATGCCGACTACAAGCGTGTGACCGGCGATGTGAACGTTCGGGTCAGCGACATGGTGGGCGTTCGCCTCAACGCAATGTGGCACGATCAGGACGTGGCCGGGCGCGATGCGATCTTCCAGAAGCGCTGGGGTGTTTCGCCATCGGTCACCATCGGCATGAACGGTCCGACGAAACTGACGGCATCGATCTATTATCTGGAACAGGATGAACTGCCCGACAGCGGCCTTCCGTTCCTCTACACGATCACCAACACGCCGAACCTGGGTTACAGCTACTCCGAGCCTGCGCTGGGCAATATCACCACGATCGGCGGTCGCACCGGCTTCGTCAGCCGCAAGACGTTCTACGGCTTCAAGAACCGCGATTTCCGCGACTCGAAGACCGGCCAAGGCACGCTGCGTGCCGAGCATGATTTCGGCAAAGTGACCTTGCGCACGACTTTCCGGGTCAACCACAATTACCAGAAGTACAGCTTCCTGCTGCCCGACGACAGCCAGAGCAATGTCTATGGCACGGGCGGTGCGGCGACCGCGGCCAACCGCGCAACCGTCGGCGGCTTCGTCTGGACGCGTTCGAACAATCGTATCGCCGAGACCGATTCGATTGCGAACACGACGGACTTTTACGGCAAGTTCAACACCGGATCGGTCGAGCACAGCTTCTCGGTCGGCGTCGAAGCGTCGACGGAAAAGGCCGTGCGGGGCGCACTTGTCGCGGCGACCGGATCGACGATTTCGCCGCGCTGTTCGGATCTTGCGATACAACGCGGCTATTGCGTCGACCTGTTCAATCCGAATCCCGATTTCAACTGGATCAACTACTCGAGCGACCTGGCGACCGGCGTTCCGACGCCCATCACCGAAAGCGCCTATTCCGCGCGTACCATCAACCGCGCCAATACGATCGCGGTGTATGGCTTCGACTCGATCACGCTGACCGAACAGTTCATTCTCAACCTCGGTCTGCGTTACGATCGCTTCCGATCGACCACCGAATTGCCCCTTGCCGGCAATGCGCGCCCGATTGTCAGCCGTGAAGATGACCTGTTCAACTATCAGGCGGGCCTGATTTTCAAGCCGACGGCCAGCACGAGCGTCTATGTGTCCTATGCAACGGCAGCGACCCCGCCAAACGCGTTGCTCGGCGAAGGCCAGGAACAGAACGCGCTGAGCACGGTCGCGACGATCCAGAATGCGCTCAAGGTTGAAAAGACAAAGTCGCTTGAGGCCGGCGCCAAGGCCGAACTCTTCGGCGGTGGCCTTTCGCTCAGCGGCGCCGTATTCCAGACCAGGACCAAGAACGCCCGCACCACGGTCGACGCCAATACGGTCGCCTTCATCGGCGAACGCCGCATCCGCGGCTTCGAGATCGGCTGGACGGGCAACATCACCGACGAGCTGAACATCACCGGCGGTTACACCTATCTCGATGCGAAGATCGTCGATGGTGGCACCACCGCATTCACGGCGGCAGCAGTGGGTACGCAGGCGGCCAAAGTGATCTTCGGCCCATCGGTTAACACCGGCCGCCAGTTCCCGCAGACGGCGAAGCATAGCTTCACGCTCTGGACGAACTACCAGATCATTCCGGCGCTCTCGATCGGCGGCGGTGCATTTTACACCAGCCGCCAGTTCGGCGGCTATCAGGACAACCGGACCGCAACGCAGACCGCAGCGGGCGTCGTTACGCTAAACCCGGCGACAAAGATTCTGGCGCGGACGATCCCCAGCTACTGGCGCTTCGACGCGCGTGTGGGCTGGAAGATCAACGACAATTTCGATGTTGCGGTCAACGCGCAGAACCTCACCAACAAGACCTATTTCAGCCAGGTCTACACCAGCCACTACGCGGCCATCGCGGCGGGTCGCACGGTGTTCGGTACGCTCAACTTCAAATATTGAGACAGCCGGTCTAGCAATGGCGGCCCGTCTCCCCCGGGAGGCGGGCCGTTCGCTATTTGAGGACTTGATGGAAGAGTTGACGATCGAGGCCATCCTCGCGATGGATGCCGAAGAGGTGAAGCGCCGCATGGCGGGCCCTCTGGACGAGCGCGTGGCGTTCCTGCGCGTGGCGGCCGAAGGCGGCGTCGCCGAGGCGCAGGCAATCTATGCGCAGATGCTGCTCGACGGGATCGGGATGGCGCAGGATCAGCCAGCGGCGGTCGGCTGGTTCGACAAGGCCGCGCGCCAAGGCCACGCGATGGCGATCAACATGATGGGCCGTTGCTACGATCTCGGCTGGGGCGTTCCTGTCGACAAGGCCCGCGCGGCTCAGTGGTTCAAGGCGGCGGCCGATCGGGGGCTCGATTGGGGCATGTACAACTATGCCACCGCGCTCGCGCTCGGCGAGGGCGTTGCCGAAGACAAGCCGCAGGCGCTGGCACTATTCCGCAAGGCGGCGGCGATGGGCAACGGCAAGGCCGACAATTATGTCGGCAGCTTCTACGAGGACGGCTGGGTCGTCGATCGCGATCTGACACAGGCCGCGCATCATTATGAGCGCGCGGCGAAACGCGGCGACTTTCGCGGTCAGTTTAACCACGCCCGCATGCTCGCCGATGCCGGCCGCATCACGGAAGCGCTTTCCTGGCTGCAGAAGGTGCCCGAGACCGCGACACCCGCTTTCATCGCCAAGGCGCGCGCCTTTCTTGCCGCATCGCCCCATCCGAAGCTGCGTGAGGCCGCTGCCCTGTTCGGCTAACGCTTGAGGACCATCGTCCGCAAATAGGCGCCGTAGCTACTTTTGCCGAGCGCATCGGCGAGCTTTTCAAGCTGCGCCGCATCGATGAAGCCCTGATCAAAAGCGACCTCTTCGGGGCAGGCGATCTTGAAGCCCTGCCGCTTTTCAAGCGTGCGGACAAATTCCGCAGCCTCGATCAGACTGTCCGGCGTTCCCGTATCGAGCCAGGCAAAGCCGCGCCCCATCATCTCGACCGCAAGCTGGCCGCGCTCAAGATAGATCTTGTTGACGTCGGTGATCTCAAGCTCGCCGCGTGCCGATGGTTTGAGAGCGCGGGCGATCTCGATCACCTGCGCGTCATAAAAATACAGCCCCGTCACCGCCCAGTTCGAACGCGGCACTTTGGGTTTTTCTTCGATCGAAAGCGCCCGCATCCGATCGTCGAATTCGACGACACCGTAACGCTCGGGATCGGTGACGTGGTAAGCGAACACGGTCGCTCCATCCTTCTTCGCCACCGCGCTCTTGAATAGATCGGTCGATCCGTGGCCATAATAGATATTGTCGCCAAGGATCAGCGCCGACGGCGAGTTACCGACGAAATCGGCGCCGATGATATAGGCCTGAGCCAGCCCGTCAGGGCTCGGCTGCACGGCGTACTGGATGTCCATGCCCCATTTCGATCCGTCGCCCAGCAAAGCCTCGAACGAGGGCGTGTCTCGCGGCGTGGAGATCACCAGCACCTCGCGGATGCCCGCGAGCATCAGCGTCGACAGCGGATAATAGATCATCGGCTTGTCGTAGATCGGCATGAGCTGCTTCGACGTGACCATCGTCATCGGATGCAGCCGCGTTCCCGATCCGCCCGCTAGAATGATGCCCTTCACAGCCTGTGCCCCTTTTCGTTCACGCGCCGCTCTGTGGCACCGGGCCGACCAGCTCGTCTATGATGTCGCGCACGGCCGCCCGCCAGTCGCGCGGATGGACGCCATATTGCGCGGTAATCTTCGCGGTAGCGAGCCGCGAGTTGGCGGGCCGCCGCGCCGGTGTCGGATAGTCCGCCGTGGTGATCGGCGCCACTTCGGCCGAAACGCCGCCCGCCGCCTTGCTCAACGCGAAGATTTCACGCGCAAGGCCGCACCAGCTCGTCTCGCCCGTATTGACGAGGTGGAAGATGCCGGTCGGCGCATTCGGATCGTCGATCATCCTGAGCGTGATCGTCTTGAGCGTCTCGGCAATGTCGGCCGCCGACGTCGGGCAGCCGATCTGATCGTCGACCACGCGCAGTTGCGGGTTGGTCGCGCCTACCCGCAGCATCGTCTTGAGAAAATTGCCGCGATGCACCGACAGCACCCAGGCCGTTCGCAGGATCACCGAGCGTGGATTGCCAGAGGCGACCGAGACCTCACCCGCCAGCTTCGATGCGCCATAGACGCCGAGCGGGGCGACCGGGTCGCTTTCGAGATAAGGCCCATCCTTCGCGCCATCGAACACATAGTCGGTCGAAACCTGGATCAGCGGGATTCCCGCCTTACGCGTCACATCGGCGAGCAATGCGGGGCCGGTCGCGTTCACGCGAAACGCCGTCTCTTCGTCCTTCTCGGCTTTGTCGACCGCCGTATAGGCGGCGGAGTTGATCGCCGCGGCAAAGCTCCTGCCCTCGAAATAGCGGGCGACGCTGTCGCCATCGCCGATATCGAGTTCTTCGCGCGTCGGGAAATGGACTGCCACATCGGCCGGCCAGTCGACGCGCGCGAGTTCGAGACCGATCTGTCCCTGCCCGCCTGTGACGAGGATTTCGCGCAAGGCGATCAGCCCTTGGCCAGACCGAGACGGCCTGTGTCATAACGCTTGGCGAGAATGTCGCCCCACCAGCCACGGTTTTCGAGATACCAGCGCACCGTTTGCGCGATCCCCTGCTCGAAGGTCACCTGCGGCTCCCAGCCGAGCTCCGCCTTTATCTTCGACGCGTCGATCGCATAGCGCTGATCATGGCCGGGGCGATCGGCGACATGGGTGATCTGATCGGCATAGGCTTTGCCGTCGGCGCGCGGCTCGAGACGATCGAGTTCGGCGCAGATCGCCTTTACCACCTCGATGTTCTTACGCTCGCTATTGCCACCGACATTGTAGGTCTCACCCGGCACGCCGGTTTCGAACACCGCCCGCAATGCCCGCGCATGATCCTCGACGAACAGCCAGTCGCGAACATTTGATCCGTCGCCATAGACCGGCAGAGGTTCGCCGCCGAGCGCGCGGATGATGATCAGCGGAATCAGCTTTTCGGGGAAGTGATAGGGGCCATAATTGTTCGAGCAGTTGGTGACGAGCACCGGCAGGCCATAAGTATGCCCCCAGGCGCGGACGAGATGATCCGATCCGGCCTTCGATGCCGAATAAGGCGAGCGCGGATCATAGGCCGTCGTCTCGGTGAAATAGCCCTCGTCCCCAAGCGAACCAAACACCTCATCGGTCGAGATATGATGGAAGCGGAACGATGCCTGCCCCGCACCATCGAGCGTCTTCCAGTAGCCGAGCGCCTGATTGAGCATCGTGAACGTGCCGACGACATTGGTCTGGATGAACTCGCCGGGGCCATCGATCGATCGATCGACATGGCTCTCGGCGGCGAGATGCGCGATCACATCAGGGCGGAACTCGGCGAGGAGCCTGGCCACCAGCACGCCATCGCAGATATCGCCCTGGACGAACCGATAGCGCGGCGACGCATCGATCGGCACCAGCGACGACAACACGCCGGCATAGGTCAGCTTGTCGAGATTAAGCACCTCATGCGGGGTCTCGCCGATCAGATGGCGGATCAGCGCCGACCCGATGAAGCCCGCGCCGCCGGTTACCAGGACACGCATCTTCTCTCCGTTCAGAGTGGTAGCAGCGGATTGCCGTCATAGGCGAAAGGGCTATCGAAATCGGCGAGGTGCGGCAACAGTTCGTCCTTGGGCGACAGAACCGGTCCTTCCGCCGGCAGCGGCCAGTCGATGCCGATCGTCGGGCAATCCCAACGGACGCCGCCATCGCACTCGGGCGCATAGAAATCGGAAACCTTGTACATCACCTCGGTATCGGGATCGAGCGTGACGAAGGCATGGCCGAAGCCGATCGGCACGAACAACTGATTGCCATTGTCCGCTGACAGTTCCGCCACGACATGATGACCGTAAGTCGGCGATCCCTTCCTCAGATCCACCGCATAATCGAGGATACGCCCCCGCGTGCAACGTACCAGCTTGTGCTGAGCGTGCGGCGCGCTCTGGAAATGTATGCCGCGGATCGTGCCAACGGGTGCCGAATAGCTGTGATTGTCCTGAACAAAGTCGCAGGCGACGCCCTGCTCGGTCCAGCGGGCCTTATGATAGGTTTCGACGAACCAGCCGCGATCATCGCCGAAGCGGCGCGTGTGGATAAGCTTTACCGTAGCTGTGGTCACAAGGCCTCACTTGAATGTCGATATGCCTACCATCTTGCGCAGCCGGCCTGCCAGTGCAATTGCAGGATGACCAATCAGATGAGGGCGGCACCCGCCGACATATGAAGACCGACAAAGCCGGTACCGCTTCCTTCGGGGAAGCCCTCTCGATTCAGGGCGCCGTGTTCAAGGCCCTGCTTCTGCGCGAGATGACGGCGCGCTTCGGCCGCGATAATATCGGCATGCTGTGGCTTATCCTCGAGCCACTGATCCTAGCATCAGCCATTACGGCGGTTCATCTGCTGAGAGGTGGCGGGCATAGCCAGGGGGGAGTTCAGCCCGGCATGTTCACCCTGGTCGGCTACACGAGCTTCATCATTTTTCGCGGCCTGTTCAACCGCGCAGGAAACCTCGCCGACGTCGCCATGCCGTTGCTCTATCATCGTATGATCACGCTGCTCGATGTCCTTATCGTGCGCACCATGATCGAAGTCGCAGGCTGCTTCAGCGCCTATCTCATCCTGATGACGATCTTCATCATGCTCGACATGGGCGCGCTTCCGGCTCGGCCGCTCTACGTCTTCGCCGGCTTCGCCCTGATTGCCTGGATTTCGACAGCAGCAGCGATGATCGTGGCCTTCGTTTCTTTCGGCCGTCCGACGGTAGAACGGATGCTGCACGTCTTCTCCTATTTCATGATGCCGATCTCGGGCGCGTTTTTCATGGTTGAATGGCTGCCGACCGAATATCAGAAAATCGTCGTCTGGAATCCCCTGACGGTGATCTTCGAGACCATCCGTTATGGCCAGTTTGAGACCGCATCCCCTGACTTCATCAACTTGGGCTATGTATTGGCCGTGACCAGCTTCCTCACATATACCGGACTCATCCTGCTGCGGCGTCTGCGGGACAGGATCCATCTCGCATAATGGGTAGAAAACATCATGCACGGCATTGTTAGGCCTCCGTCGACCGAGCTGGGACCGGCACCTGATCGGCTCGATGCCGTAAAGCGCAAGCTCTACGAATACCGCTTCCTGCTGCTGCTCGTGGTGCTGCCGACGTTGATCGTCGCGACCTATTATTATGCGTTCGCGTCCGATCAATATGAGACCGAGGCCGATTTCGTGGTCCGCTCTCAGGTCAGCAAGCCATCGCCAACCGGGATCGGATCGCTGATTTCGATAGGCGGCGCCTCCTCGCTCGTCAGCCCGGACGCCGACAGCGTGATCGACTATCTGAAATCGACCGAAGCGGCGCTCCATATCGAACGGTCGACCGGCTTGGCCAATCGCTTTACCCGGTCATGGATCGATCCGTGGAGCCGCCTGACCGCGAACCCTTCCCCCGAAGAGCTTCGAAGCTATTATAACAATCAGGTCGAGTTCAAGCTCGACAAGGAAACCGGCATAACCAAGGTGACGGTGCACGCCTTCGTGCCGGCCGACTCTTACGCCATCGCCGACAGCCTGCTGAAGCTCGGCGAACTGCGCGTCAACGAGATGAACAAGCGCAGCAACAGCGACGCGCTCACCGGCACGGGACGGCAGCTCACCGAAGCCGAGGACGCGCTGCGCGACGTTCAGGTCAAGATGACGGCGTTCAGGCGCACGCAGAGCGACATCGATCCGGAAGCATCGGGGCGGGCACAGATGGCGATGGTATCGGGGATGACGACCACGTTGTCCGCAGCGCGCGCACAACTGGCGGCGATGCACGGCATCATATCGCCGAGCAGCCCGCAATATATCGCGATGTCCAGAAAGGTTCGCGCGCTGGAATCCGAGGTATCGCAGCAGGGCGGTAAGCTCGTCGGCCAGGGCGGCTCGATCGCCAGTTCGCTGGGCGACTATGAAAGCCTGCGGGTGCGGCAGGAATTTGCCGAAAAACGCTATGAGTTCGCCGCCGGCGCCTATCAGACGGCACGCGAAGAGGCGCGTCGCAAGCAGATATATCTCGTGCGGGTGGTCAATCCGAACATGCCCGTGAAGGCGCTTTTCCCGGAGCGCGGCAAGATCGTGCTGACCGTCTTCTGCTCGCTGCTGATCGCCTATGGCATCGGCTGGTTGCTCATTTCCGGGGTCAGGGAACATGCGAACGGCTAATCCCGACGATATCATAGGGGTCCGGGTCGGCGATGGATGCAGCACCAGATGACGGGACGACGCGACAAACACTGATTACTCCCCGGGCGGCCTCCGCCTGGCGCCGTATCTCGTGGCTGGATCCGGCCCTTATCGGCGTACTGTGGTTCCTCATGTCGGCACTGGTCAATCCGATCGGCGACTTCCCCGTCAACGACGATTTCACCTACAAGTTGGCCGTCGAACGCGTGTTGCAGGACGGCACTTTCGCGCTGCCCAGCGGCTCTACCTCCAACGTCGTGATCCAGGCATATTGGGGGGCGCTGTTCTGCCTGCCTTTCGGCCTCTCTTACACCGCGCTGCGCATATCGACCCTCACACTCGCGCTGATAGGCTTGTGGGCGACCTATGGAACGGCGCGCGAAATGGGCGCACGAAGGTCGCTGGCCCTTGCAACGGCCGGCACCTTCGCTGTTGCCCCACTTTTCCTGCCGCTCGCCGCCACGTTCATGACCGATATCCCGTTCACGAGCCTGGGCGCGATCGCCTTCTTCTTGTTTGCGCGCGGGATGAAGCGGCAGCAGCCGCGCCTCGTCTTCGCTGGAATCGCGGCGGCGCTCGCGATGATAATGTTACGGCAGATCGGGCTGCTCTTCCTCGTGGCGTTCGGCGTCGCTCTCGTGGCGCAATCACGCGGATCGTGGCGATCCATCCTCGTTCTCTTCGGCACCTCGGCATTCGGCCTCGCCCTGCATCTGGGCTTTCAACGCTGGATGATGGCGACGCATCGCATGCAGGAGATCGTGATCGGCTCGACCAGCGATTTCGGCCCCGGGCTCGATCCGAAGATGATTGGCATAGCGATCGCAAAGCTGATGGTGCTGATGCCCTATCTCGGGCTGATGATGCTGCCTCTATATTGCGCCACCGGCTTCTCGACCCCGCGGACCTTCATCCGGGCAAATCCGCGGACAGGCTGGGTGCTGGCCATTCTCGTCATTGTCGCGCAACTCCTGTCGGCCTGGAACCGGCAAATGCATTTTCCCGATTATGGAAATGTCCTGTCGAGCCGGGGTATCGGTCCGATGCTCGTTTACGATCGCTGGTTGCTCGGCATCAACCAGCCCGCCGCGCCCTTCCCGGATTGGGTGTGGAGGGCATTTTTCCTGATTGGCACGGTGGCCGTCGCGGCGATCACGATCGATCTGACGGCAGCGCTGTTCCGGCTCGCGATCGGGCTCTGGCGCAAGAAGATGGAAGCGCTGGCCTGGGTCGACGGTGCCGTGCTCACCAACGTTATATTATATGGCGTTCTGGTCTGCATGATCTCGGTCAGGCCTGCCGCCTATGATCGATATATGCTGCCGTTCATGCCTGCGCTCGCTCTCCTGATCCTGGCCTATGTCCCGCCGCAGTCCGGCTGGAGCGTTTTGCGCGCGACCTCTTTTGGTCTGCTCGTCGCCGGTTTCGGCCTTTTTTCCGTCGCCGCGACACGCGATGGCCTGGCCTGGCATCGGGCGCGGCTTCAGGCCACCGATCGCCTCGAACTGCGGCATATTCCGCCTGAGAAAATCGATGGTGGCTATGAGTATAATGGCAGCCACTTCTACATGCACAACAATGACGACGACTGGAGCAAGCCGTTTACGCGCAGTTGGTGGTGGTTGCACGACGACGAATATATCGTCGGCACCGGTCCCGTGCCGCATTACCGGGTAACCGACACTTTCCCCTTCTACCGCATTTTAACGCGAAGCTGGGATCGGGTCGTGATCCTCCGCCGTTTACCAGGATCGCGCGGAGAAATTGATAATTACAAACCGCGCGAGGCGCCCTGACGGCGTTGCGCCGCTGTCGCACATATTCAGCTTCGGCTCATTTCGCCCGTCCTAACCGCACGGCTCCCTGTGGAGTAGCGTGCCATGCCCCTGTTACAGCACCGTGCCTTTCTCATCCTCTTGCCGATCCTGGCGTCGATGCCTTCTGTTTGCGGCGCGGCCTCCGATCTCGTCCTCGGCCAGCGCGCAATTGCACGCGCCGAAGTCACCGCCTTCGTCAAAACCCAATTCGCCGAGATGGATCGCAACCATGATGGCCTGGTCGATCAGGCCGAGTTCGAAGCTTATCGCGCGCATCAGCCGGCGCAGCCGCCGGGCACCAAGACCCTCGGCCATATCGGATCGCGGTGGATGGAGAAGACCGACGCCAATGGCGACGGTCGTGTTTCACTGGCTGAAGCCGAGGAGCGGCCCCTCGAAATGTTCGACATGGGTGACATCAATCGCGACGGAATCGTCAGCGTCGAGGAACAATCGATGGCCGCGTTGTTCATGAAATAGAGCAGGGCTGTGCGGTCAGACGGTGATCATTTCTCGCCGTCGGACCGCACAATCGCGCCTATAGTCGTTCGGTCGGAATTTCAGTCTCGATCGCCTTCCCGTCCTTGGCGCTGACGTAAAATACCTTCGCGCCGTCGCGGTTCGACAGAAAGCGCTTGGGTTTGTCGCCTTCGAAATAGATGCCGGCATCGTTGTAACAGGCATAGCCGGGGCTCAGCGCGCCGGTCGCGATGGCGTTCGTATAGAATGGCTGACGGTTTTTCTCGGCATCGTAATGCGGCGAGTGGCTGCCCTTGATGAAGCCAAGACATTTCACGTTGCTCAACACCTTGGCACGCGAATCGGTGCTGCCTTCTTCGAACCAAGCGAGCGATCCCGCGCTGGCGCCGCCCAGTACGATGCCCTGTTCCCACGCCTTGCGCAGGATGACATCGACGCCATGGGCCTGCCAGATCGCCTGCTGGTTGAGTGTGTTGCCGCCCGATACGACGATCCCGTCGACGGTCAGCAATATCTCTTCCCAGGTCCTGTTGGTGCGGGTCGTGGCGATCGCACTCGGCTGGAAGCTTGCCTCGACGTTGAGCGGGGCACAGGCTTCGAAGAAGTTGACGACACCCGCGGGGTTATCGAAGGATGCGGGCGCGATATACAGGATCTTGGGGCGTGGTTTGCCGGTGAGCTCGGCCATATAGCCGATCCATTTCGTGCCATAGCGGCCGCCCGCCAGAAGGATCTTGCCATTGGGCGGCGCGGCGGGAGCAGACTTCGTTGCGCCCGGCGCGGCTGCGGCCTTGCCCGCTGCGGCGCCAACCGCCGCCGCTCCCACGATGGAAGAAACGAGAAAATCGCGACGCTTCATCTCAACCCCCTTTATGCTGGAATCAGGGCGCCACCCTTGTTGCGCCGCAGCAAGAGTGGGTCAGACATGGCGTCGTGTCGAGTCCCTTTTCTACAAAGCTTTCTGGTGCGAAAATCTGCTCCGATTCATTTTGCGAGCAAACTCCTTCGCTCGCTATTTTCGACATCGCGGCTGCTCTGCGCCTGCGTGACGACGCTTCCCGGCGCGACGTCGCTCGTCAGCCAGACATTGCCGCCGATCACCGAACCCGCGCCGATCGTCACCCGGCCCAGGATCGTCGCGCCCGCATAGACCACGACATCGTCCTCGACGATCGGATGCCGGGCAAGCCCGCGGCGCAGCGCCCCCTCCTCATCAACGGCAAAGCTGCGCGCACCCAGGGTCACCGCCTGATATAGCCGAACCCGCTTGCCCACGATCGCGGTCGCGCCGATCACGACGCCGGTGCCGTGATCGATGAAGAATGCCTCGCCGATCGCAGCGCCGGGATGGATATCGATCCCCGTCTTCGAATTGGCGATTTCGGAGATGATCCGCGCCACCAGCGGCGCCCCGAGACCATGCAGCAGATGCGCCAGCCGATGATGGACGATCGCGAGGATGCACGGATAGCAGAGCAGCACTTCATCGACGCTGCGCGCCGCCGGATCGCCGGCATAGGCTGCCTCGACGTCGGTATCGATCAGCCGGCGCAAGCGCGGCAACGCATGCGCGAAATGGCCGATGATCCGCCCGGCCTCGCTGTCGATCGCCGTACCCGGTGCATCGACCATCGAATAGCCGAGCTCCAGCCGGATCTGCCCGTAAAGCCTGCTGAGCGCCGTCTGCAGCGTTTCGGCAACGAATGCGTCCTCGTTGTGCGCACGCACGAAGCTCGGGCCCAGCCGCAACGGGAATAGCGCACCGCACAGCGCAGCCATGATCTTTTCCAGCACGACACGCGAAGGAAAGCCCGCTGCGCCATGTTCGGCATGGCTGTTATGCGCCGCCCGCCAATCCTCCCGCGCCGCGCGCAGTTCGCTCGCAAGCGCGTCGATATCCCAATATTGTCCGGCCGGCACCTGCCATGCTTCGCTGTTGTCGGTCATATGTCCTCGCATCAATGAGACGGGCATAGAGATTGACGAAAAAGCGGCGAGCGAGTTTTTCCTACTAATTTGATAGTAAATATATTGAGGCATTCGCGCGCTCATCGGTTAGCGTCATGCCATGATGTTTTGCGTGAGGAAGGCATGGCTGCACAGGATCACCCGATTTGCCTGATCGTGCCCGGTCTCGATAACTCGGGCCCCGGCCATTGGCAGACGCTTTGGGAGCAACGGCGCGGCGATTGTTCGCGCGTCGATCTGGAATGCTGGTCTGATCCCGATCGGGCGATCTGGGTCGATCGCGTCGATCGCGCGGTCACCGGCAGCAGCTCGCCGGTCATCCTTGTCGCGCACAGCCTGGGTTGCCTCGCCGTCGTCTGGTGGGCGCAGCGCGGTGGCGACACGGGCAAGGTCCTGGGCGCGATCCTGGTGGCGCCACCCGACGTCGATCGCACCGATGCGCTTCCGGTCGTCCGGCGCTTCGCACCCGCGCCGCGCACAGCACTGCCCTTCCCCTCGCTGCTCGTCGCCAGCCGTAACGATCCCTATGCCGATTTCGCCGCGCTCGAAGCCCTGGCCAACCGCTGGGGAAGCAAGCTGATCGACGCCGGTTTTTCCGGCCACATCAATGCCGGCTCGGGCCTGGGCGCCTGGCCGGACGGCGAGAGATTGCTGGAAGAGATGCTCGCGGGATCGAACGAGGGACGCCGCGCCGCTACCGGGTAGGCTTCAATATTGCGGCGCTTCCATGCCCTTTTGCTCGCAGCCTTTGGTCACGCCCTTGCGGATACCCATTTGAAAAGGCGTCTTGCCGGAAATGGTGGCGGGCTGTGACGGTAGGGAAGGCAATGTTCGGGCGGTACCCATCACTGCCCTGTAGCCCTGGATGAAACCTTCGCGGAAGTCGCTATCGTCGATCATATATGTTCCCATGCTCGAGCGCCGCGCTCGAACAAGGGCGTTAGCATGTTTCGACGTGCAGGTCGCGAACGCGATCCTTCAAACCTCAAGGTCCCATTTGTTGGTGCCAAGTGGGGCACCGTCCAGCGTTAAACGCTCGAAGCGATAATCGTCGCTGCCCGCTTCGTAACCGACAAAGCGGTCCTCCGCGCCGGCGTACTCGGCAAGCAGCGCGCCACTAGGAGAGGGAACAAACGCGCCCGGAATATGGCGATACTGCCCCGGCAGCGGTATTGGACAGCTGATCTGCTTGCCCGAAAAAAGGGCTTAGCGACTGATTGCCGCTAAGCCCTTGAAAACTTTGGTGCGCCCGGATGGAAAGAATTTGATGGAACGACGCTTTGACGCGGGTCGCGCCAGATAGCTTGCTGCCAGGAACAACAAATCCGCCAGCGCCGTGATCTGGAGGCAAGTGAAAGAATTATGGTGATGCTATCAAAAGCTTCAGTGAGCCCTCAAAGGTTGGCTGACTTCGAAGATATCCGTTCCTTTCATCCCACGCTCCGGACTTAAGGTCTTTGGAAAGTGCCTGCTCGAAGCGGGCGGTCGCGGTTGCATCAACGAAAGTCCAAGCCGAACATGCCAAACGGGCGTGCGGATCGAGAAGACGTTCTGGTCTGCCGTAGTAAGCCTCATTGAAGCCGTCGCGGCAGTTCAACGGGATCGGCACCGCGCGAACTTCAACGTTGCCGCCAAGACTAGCGGCTAGAGTTTCCATGGAGGGGTAGCGCCCGGCTTCGGCTGCAATCACCTCGAAGCAATATTTCGCAAGCCAAAACCTGTCCAACTCTGACGGCTCGCATGAGAGTATGACAACCGGACCTTTTGTGACTCGGCGCATTTCGCTCAAGCCTTTTTGCAGGTCGGACCACTGGTGGACCGTAAACGTCGCCATGCTCGCGTCAAAATGACCCTCGTCGAACGGGAGTTTTTCGGCAACAGCGTCGATTGCCTTCGGCAGGTTCGCAGACCTTTGCGCTCGCATAGACGCTGAAGGTTCGACCGCTGTCACTTGACGATCTACAGGCTCGTACCTAGCGTGCGCTGCTGCGCAGTCCGCTTCCTCGGTCTGCTTCCATTTTGCGTAGTTATCTTTGTTTTGGGCCTGTGAAAATGCAGCTGAGACGAGGCCCGCGTGGACACATCGATCTATCTTGGTGCCGCTCTCTACCGCCATGTTGTATTGCTCGATCGCGTCCTGAGCGACCTTGTCTTTCATCTCTTGAAGCTGGCCAGTGACCAGTGGGGAGGTCGGACCAGTCACCTTCATCATGCACGAGTAGAGTACGAGGAATACCACGACCAGAACGAGACAGCCGCCGGCCTTGATGCCCAGTCCTTGTTTGGACGCTTTTACCGCTGAAGCGATCTCGTCGGGGGTAAATTCCTGGCCGCAATGGCGGCATACCGTAGCCTCCGCTTTGATGCTCTCCGCGCATCGCGGACAGTGCTTTTCGCCCGGCTTCGTCTTGTTCGCCATTATCAACCCCAGCTTCATGTTATTCTCGAAGCGTAACTTAATGCACATGGCATGCAAGTAGGTTCCGTCTCATGGGAACAGGAACTTTGGCTTCCTTCCGATTTTCCCTTCTCCGCGTCACGGTCGTTAAGCATGAGCGACCTGAAAAAGAGATTTGGCCGGCTAGTATCGGCAGCGCGACGCGCCAAGGGAATGACGCGCCAGCAGCTATCTGAAGCGGCTCAGCTCAGCATCGAGATGATATCTCGGATCGAGAATGGGCGCTCAGGCGCACGTTTCGAAACCGTCGAGCGGCTTGCTTCGGCTCTGGCGGTCGATGTATCCGAGTTGTTCGGGACTCCATCGAAAAGCGACGTACCAATCCGGCCCGCGCTGGTGAACGTGTCGGCACGGCTTGCTCGGCTCTCTGACAAGGACCTAGAATGGGTTGATCAACTTTTAGACACTGCGCTCCGGTCACGAGGCTGACATCTCCGAAAGATGCGATTCGCTATGGCTGTCATCCAGAGTTTGTGACGACGTTGGCAACCCGTGGTCAGGTCGCCTATCGCTCACCGGGGGGGTACATCGTGCGAAAGCATTCTTTCAAGGGGAGTATCTGCTGTGGAGCTTAAGGAGTTCATCAAAGCGACGCTGACCGAGATCATGGATGGGGTTTTGGATGCGCAAAGCGGGTGGACGGCATCCGGCAAAAAGGGGGGCATCGCCGTGGTGGCCGACCAAATTCGAAAATCAGACTTTCAGGACGTGTCTTTCGACGTCGCGGTGACCGCCGAGAATAAGACGAACGAGAAGGCAGGGGGAGGAATCAAAGTTTGGGGCGTTGGTCTGTCGGGCGAAATAAGCGGGGTCAAAGGTTCGTCGTCGGTGAGCAGAATTCAGTTCAAGGTTCCGGTCATTATGCCAGCGGTCATCGTCGAGCTCACGCCACGCAGCTCAAACGCTTCCCTTGCAGAAATAGGCGGCGACCTCGGTTGAATGTTCATGACTCGGGCATGGCCATGGAATTGCTTCTTTATAATCGGTCGGGCATCACGTCGTCACAAATCGGGGGATGATAATGTCAGCTACTTTGGCGCAGCACCCATTGATGATCGCAGCCATGTTGATCGCTGCAGCGACCGGCGCAATGTTTTTCGCCTCTCTTCCCACTTCATCAACTGCTCTATCGCCTGAACTAGCAGCAGCGACGGCCCGCGATCCGGCGATTGAGCAGCTCCGCGCGGAAGTTGATGACATCGAGAAGTTTATGAATAAACCTCGGCCAAGCGCAACAACGACGCCCGATTACGAGGCCGTCCGAAAGGATATGGCTTTCTTGAAGGCCCGCTTCAATGCCGTTGATGCTCGCCAACGCAGCTTGGAGCGCGTCATCATGGCAAGCCCAATGCGGGCCCTGGAGCTACCGATGATGCGGAGGGATATCGAGGAGATACGCGCTGCCAGAGAACGCGAGCAGGCCACCACGAAGGAAAGCATCGATCGTCTCTATACTCTCCTTGAAGCCTCCATTGGAGGCATCTTGGTTGCTGTTTTGCTGATGGCGATGGATAAGTTTCTGGGTGGTCGCCGGAAAGTCACTAGCGACTGAATTAGCGGCGACGTCGCCGGCGCAGAGCGACGTCAATCTCCACCAGACCGAGCAAGCAAGCGGCGTACGAGCTGTCTTGCGCTCTCGTGGGTACCATCTCGTTGGCCCACCACTCGCATAGTTCACCCGGACCATAGGAACGCTCGCCTGTCCTCCGAGCGATCCGATGTTCAGCCATCCACTCGGTGAACGAGCTCAGCCCGACCTGCCGGACACCATCCTCCATTTCAAATTCGAACCCGAACCACAGAGCTTCCGTCATGGAGGTCTGACCGCTCCAGAAATATGTCGCTGCTCGATGTAGTATCCTCAAATGGCGGTGCGGAAGTGATCTCTTGGACAGCCACTGCGCGACCCTCATCACCGGCGAAATAGCTGCCGCCAGCCCGGTCGGCGCGATCTCGTTTCCCAGCAAGCCTGCCGGATCACGCAAAGGACCCCATCGCGCTTCAAGGTTCTCGACTCGCCGCCGGGCTATCATTTTCCGACCGTCATCCAAGAGAGGATATGCTTCTGTCAGGATCGTCACATGACGACGCGCAGATAGCATTCGCCCCGTGGCCCGGCCCGCGAGCTGCAACAGGAGGTCGGCCAGCTTTGCGCTCTCGTTAGCGGACAGCGGCTTGCCGGTCGGTGGCACTGAGGAGTGTTCCTTCATGCCGCGCCCCTTGTGGATTGCGACGCCTGCGCGGGCATGGGCAGGCCCAGCCGGCGAAGCGTCCGATGGACGGCAACGGTGCCCCATTTCGCCCCTTCGCGTGTCAGGTATCCGTCCGCGTTCAGGCCATCCGCCAACACCTGCAGCGTCCCCGCACCATTTTCTAGCATGCTTGTTAACGGCTCGCGCACGCCCTCAGCGAAGCGCGTGGCATCGGCGATATTTTTATCGGCCAAGGTCCGCCCATACGTACCGAGCTTCACGCCCCGCGCCTTAGCCGCCGCAAGTGCTGCCTTCGTGCGTTCCGATATCTGTTCGCGCTCATGTTCGGCAAATGCTGATAGGATATGGATCATGAGCTTGTTCATGAAGGGCGCATCAACCGCGACGAATTCCACCCCCGTTTCCATCAGCGCCGAGACGAATGCCACATTGCGAGCGAGACGGTCGATCTTCGCAATGAGGAGCTTGGCCTTGTGCTTGCGACACATCGCCAGCGCGGCCTCCAGCTGTGGTCGAAACTTGAGTGCTCCGCTCTCAGCCTCAACAAAGGTCGCGCCGATAGGAATGCTCTGCTGAGCCGCATATCGTTCAACCGCTTCCCGCTGCGCCTCCAACCCGAGCCCGGACGCAAATTGTCGATCTGTGCTGACGCGAAGGTATGCGACGAACATGGCAGCTTGTACCTGAGTAAGGAGGAAGAGGCGTTGAACGCTGATCCTGTGCCCGGTCATGTCCAGTTATTTCCGCATCGCCTTGAGGTGAGCAAGCAGCTCCGCGGCCTCGTTCAGCACCATTTTCTTATCTCTATTCTGCCCCAGCCACCCGAAGATGCTCCTCTCGATTTTGTCGAATGCGGCCTGATCGTTGGCAGACAATGCATCCCCTATTGCCAAAATCGTTCTTTCGCTAAACCGCGCGACGATTTGTGGATCGAGAGATTTCGAAAAAATGCCGCCCTTCATGCGATATCGCGCCCGGCAAAACGAAAAGCTGTGCGCCGGCGTGTCGTAGGAGATGCGGCTGGTGAGATCGGCCAACACGTCATCACCGAAGTGTTCGGCAACGGATGACGTGAGGGCTGAGACGACCGACCCTTTCAATGTCGCGTCCTCCAAAAGGAAAATCAAATTATCCCCATGGCCCGCCACATGTATGGCGGAACTGATGCTAGAGACAGCCCCAAGGACCTTCGCTAATACCAGTTCGGATGCGGTTGCTGAAGGGCGTTGCCCTGCGCGATACCGCGCGAGGCCGACCCCACCTTAGCGATAGGATCATGATCAACGGGTACCAATCCCTTAGGACCATGACCGAGATGCTTTGCTCGATCCTGTGGATTGAACAGCACCTCTCTCACAACTCTTCTCGGCAAGAGAAGAGCATCTTCCACACTGCTGCGCATGATAATGTCGAAGCAGCGGGGTATATCAACTGTGATGACGAGCTTGGTCAGAGGCAACCTTTCGGCTAGCCATTTTTCCCGCGCGCGTTTGCCTCCTTTTGACGCGAACTGAGTATCGAGCGGCTTTCCGCGCGAATCCGCAGCTTCTTTGGCCAGACGCTCCAGCGCATATTGGAAAACGCCGCTCGAATGAATCATACGATGACCGCCATCACGCTTTTCCTGCGGCCACGCTACGCAACGCTCCCCAACGGATTTCCACGGAAAAACCTCGACCGCCGCGATGACGAGATCGAGAAGCATTTGTTCAGATGCGTCCCTAAGCGAACCTTGATGGCGAACGTACGAAACACCCAAGTTATGTAGCGCGGCCGAGAAACTCCTTAGATAGCGGCGGACTAAATGCCGCGCATTTCGGTCCTTTCCAGCATCCCGCGCCAACGCGATGGCTTTCTTCATGAGCGTATTGCGTTCGCGGCAGCGGCTGAACAGCGCCATGACCTCCGCACGATCCTTGGCTCGCGTTGGCTGATCCCAAAACGCTGGCCACTTAAAATTGGCGACCGAAGATTCACCGGGCGGGTTATCGCTCATGCCACGACCTCCTTCAGCGCCGCGATTATAGCCGGATCAGTTTCACTCGCGTTGCCCTGAACCTTCGCCACAAACAGATTGAAGCGGGCATTCATTTCCGCATTGATCTCAGACTTGCTTCGCCGACGGACTCGACGCGCTGAAGTCGCTTCCGATCTTGAGCGCAGGATAACAGGCAGGCCCGCCAGCTTGGCCCGCCGGAGAAGGCGAAACACCACGGCATGGCTCCAATGTTTCCCATGCGGGTTTTCAATGCCCTGTTCATTAAGCCAGACGGCCAAGTCGCGAGACGTAATGACGCCGGACGCCTGCAATAGCGCGACGCGCGCCGCGAATTTCTCGACCTCGTGATGCCGAAAGCGATTTGCCCTAGGGGAAGCCTTGCAGAGCCGCCGCCCGTTGAGGTGCACCGACATCACGCCTTGCTCCGTCCCTTGCCGGCGCGGCCGGACATCCAAGCGTGAATATCCGTCAGATGGTAATATGAGCGCCGGCCGAAAATGAATGGTGTCGGCCCCTTCCCGGCTTTCGACCAGTGGGCGAGACTGCCAACGCAAACACCGATGTATGCCGCCGTCTCGTCGCGGGTTAGCAAGTCGGGCACCGTCGCGAGATACGGCTTGTGCTTCTTAGATTTCGCGAACGTGATCTTTACGGGCATGACGGTCTCCGGCTGAACAGAAACCCATGCCGATGATTGCAGAGACGGACCGCTCGCGAGCTTTCCGAGTTAACAAATTATCGGAATGGGGGTCGGTCCAGCTACCGGCTGTTCTTTGCCGATACCCTAGAGCCGGGGCCAAAGTGCTCACATTCGCGATGTGGCTGCAGCCCTGCTTGATACTAAAATCGCACGCATCATCACTGAATTGAAGCGTCAGGTCAAGTGATCCCGCTATATCAGCAAATTACGCCCGGCCGCCGCTTAGGCCTTGTGGATCGCTTCAACATACGGCCCGCCCAGAATGGTGAACCAGTCGAGGCCGTAGTCGAGCCTCTCGACAGCTTTGAGCTTCCGGGGCAGCGGGTAATCACCATTTCCGTAACGGCTGGTTTGGGTTCCCTGAGAGTGGCCGACGACCGCCGAGATATCTTCGGCAGCGACTTCGGCGGCGCGCAGTCCCTCGATAACAGTATGCCTCCACACGTGGGTCGATCTGCCAGGTTTATGCAAGCCATGCTGCCGCAGGTAGCGACCCCAAAACCGTGTCATACCCTCGCTGATCTTACCTCGCGTACCGAGCCGAAACTTCTCGAATACTCTGGCCTTCGGCTGAATTTTGGCACGGCGCTCCACGAACTGTTTGAGTCCGAGATCGAGCAAGATCGCAGCGAGCGGCACAGCTCTGACTGACGAAGCGGTTTTGACCGACTTCGTTCGCTCGCCGTCACCATCCATCTCTTGCACCAACAGGTGCGGTATCGCATCGGCGAACGAAAAATCGGACGCCATCAATTGTGTGAGCTCGCCAGCGCGCAGCCCGGTAAACAGCGGCAACACACCTGCCCACCAATGCTGATTTCTTTCATGGCAAAAGCCGGGGTCGCTGAGACGAGTGCTCGATTTATATCCGACGTATAACGGCGTGCCGTAAAACAGCTTTAGCTCTGCCAGCGAGAACGGCTCTGGTGATCGCCGAACCTCGCCCTTGCGCTGGTCAAGCTTCAGCCCCTCCGACGGATCGCCCGGCGACTTCCCCTCGCTCTTCGCCCACGCGAACAGCTGCTGGGTCGCTGACCAGTACTTCTGGACGGTCGCATGGGCGAGCTGACGTTCGGGGATGTCGGTCAGCCGCCGACGAAACGAGCTAGACCTTCCCTGGCGGTTCCGATCCATTCGCCGGATGTTATCGCGAAACTCGCGGACCTGATCGACTGAAATCTGATCCATGCTGCTGTCGGGATGGATTTCCTCCTGCAGCCAACCGAAGAGCCGTCCAACTTCATCCTTGTGGCTGTCCCCCAACCCCTGCCGCTCCATGCGAGCTTTGAAGTCGTCTATCACCATCGCGAGGGTCGGATACCGCTTTCCCGACGGGCTGACGGGCATCGGCCGAGCGGTTGCCGCGTGCTCACGCAGAGGCGCAACCGTAAACAAATCGTCATGGTGCTGGAAGGACGATGCGGGAGACGTCAGACGATGAATGAACAGATGCTCCCGTTCTAATTCCGCCCGGGCAGCAAGCTGCAACGTCAGCATCTTTTCTGCATCGGAAAGGTCCTGAAAGGCCACGCCGCAGAGGCTGGCGATGGTGCCAGCGCGGTGAGTCACCGGCCCGTCGAACTTATTCAATTTGAGATCGTCTTCCAACGTCCGCGTACGGTCGCGACTGGCCTCGATATTGAAAGCCAGGTGATATTCTAGGCTGTCCGGATCGAACGACCTCGGCTGGTCATCCTCGCGAGCCAGCTCGTCAAAAAACCGACGCGCGGCGTCTTCGAGGTCTGAGCGGCTGGGTGACGTCATATGGCTGAGGCTCTGGATGGTTCGCCGGAACCATATAGTGGCTTCAAGGCATCGCCGTCGAGCCTCTGCCGGATCAGCGGTGCGGAGCGATCTGACGAGCTCGGACATTCCCACGCGTGCGATCAAGCGCTGCGGCAGACGGAACCGAACTTGATAAATCGCGCCACGGCGAACGAGATGCGCGGGCCGAGGACCGCTCATGCGATTGTGGAACGGGGTTGTGTAACGCTTAGCCGGCCACCGCAATGGTGGAGCCAGCCAAGTGTTTGTTTTCCCAGCACAAGGAAGGGAAAATGGTGCGCCCGGAACGATTCGAACGTCCGACCCTCAGATTCGTAGTCTCAAATCCACGTGTGCTTATCGATACTCATGAGTACTCATAAGGTATATTTTATAAGGATTTGTGGTTGCCTTCCAACCGCCCAACTACCCTTGCTTACCCATCATGTCCCGCTATGCTGCTACCTAGATGATACCTGCGGAGCGTGACATGCGTGCCAAACTCACCGTTAAATCCGTTATGGCGATCGAGCCTGCTGATAAGGATGTAATCCTGTGGGACACGGAGGTGTCTGGCCTCGGCTTGAAAGTCACACCCACCGGACGACGGACCTACTTCCTTTATTACCGCACGCAAGAAGGTCAGCAGCGTCGCCCGGCTATCGGCTTACATGGCCCTATCAAGCCCGAGGCAGCTCGCGAGATCGCTAAGCGTTGGCTTGCAGATGTTGCTAAAGGCGGTGATCCTTCATTGAAGCGATCAGAGGCCCGTGCCGCTCCCGATGTCGCTGCCCTATGCAGCCGTTATCTAAGTGAGCACGCGATGCCACGGAAGAAGGCTTCGTCCGTGGAGAATGACAAGCGCCATATAGAGAAGCATCTTCTTCCCGCAATCGGCTCAAAGAAGGTCGCATCCGTCACACGCGCGGACATGACCGCGTTGCATCATGCGATGCGAAATACCCCTTACGACGCCAACCGGATGCTTGCACTCGCGTCGAAGCTTTTCGGCCTAGCGGAGCGTTGGAATCTCAGGCCGGACGGATCTAACCCAGCCAAGAATATTGACCGCTATAAGGAAGAAAAGCGCGAGCGCTTTCTGACCTCGGGGGAGGTCGCCCGACTTTGGGCAGTGCTCAATTCCGACGCCGGGCGTAAAGCTGCGTCTGCCAGTGCTTTGTCAGCGATAACTCTGCTTATCCTGACAGGGCGGCGTCTCAACGAGATACTCACGCTAGAATGGCGATGGGTGGATTTCGAACACGGCGTATTTCGGCTCCCGGACACGAAATCGGGCGCGCTGACCGTATCGTTGAATACGGCCGCAATCGCATATCTACGAAAGCTCCGAGTTGAGGCTCCAGACGCGATATTCGTAGTGCCGGGGAAGTTCGCTGGGCCGATGGTTAACCTCCAAAAAGCTTGGCGGAGAATTCGCGCACTGGCGGGGTTGTCGGATGTTCGTATCCACGATCTCCGGCACACGTTCGCCAGTATCGGAGCAGGCATGGGCCTCAGCCTCCCTCTCCTCGGCCGCCTGCTAGGTCATACTCAGGCCGCTACCACGGCGCGCTATGCTCATCTGGCACAAGACCCGGTACGGGCCGCTGCCGATCTTATCGGTGCCGAATTTGAACGGATGATCGCAGGTAATCAGATCTGATCGTTCGTTTGCATACCCCTAGCCCGTCGTTTTGCGCCGGGCCGCTTCTTCGACGTCATCTGTAGCTGCTCACGCGGCCAGCCGATGTTGAACTGGAGAGAACGGATTCCCATTCATGAAGGGCCGTTCCCACCATTGCTCTTTCTCATCGTTAATTGCGGCCGGGAGCGGGTGATGTTGTCAGCCGTCACATTTCGTAAGCCAGAACTTGATTTCGGCGTTGAGCGCGTCCAGCCGGTCGTGGGCCTTTGTAAACACGTCATAGGATGCAGCCCCCTCCGTCGATGCCGCGATGGCATCAGCGCTCTCCACGATATTGCCAAACCGAATTTTCTCCAGATTGGCATCAAAAACGGTTTTGGAATTCACATCATAAGCAAAGCTTTTCGGGCCGACGTAGCCACCAAATCTGTTTTTGGAATTGAACGTTCCACAAACAACGGTCGTCGGATTTCCTTGCATATCAGAGCTTCTTTTTAGCGGTTGCAAGGTGAACTGCGCGGACGTCGGATCGATTAAAATGGATTTGATGATGGATTTGGCTTCTGCGGCAGGGCCGCTCGCCACTGGCGAGGAGGCTTTGCTCTTTGGCATCGCCGATGATGCAATAGTGGATAGAGCCAGCGATACGCACAGCGTCGAAATCCGAATCGGATGGGGCCAAAGCGTCGATTTTGCCATTTGGATAGTGCCTCCGTTAATTTGGAGGCCGCCCGGCGGAAGCCGGGCAGTAGTGTCCCTTGCACGTAGTACAAGGCGCGGACGCCTTTAGGATCGCGAGATCCATTGGACATGCGCGCCCGCTGCCCGGCCGAGAAACTCAGCCGAACTACGTGACTTGGAGACACTACCCTCCACGGCCGGGACAGACCGGGCCGCGCTGTCGGAATCGCAGATCACTGCGATCAGCGCAACAGGTTGCTTTAGATGGCGGTTGCCGCTGGTTGGCTGGAAATTCCTACCGACCCATTTGGGCAACGTTTAGGAACTTTGAGTACGAAATTACTCAGGATTACTGCGATGCCTCAGCTTTCAAATTTTATGCGTGAAGACGAAGTTGCCATCTATTTCGGCGTCTCAAAAAAGACCGTCCGCCGGTGGCGAGCAGCCTCACTTGGACCTATTTTTCACAAGCTTAACGGCAACGGAGCCGTGCGTTATGCGGCGAAAGACGTGGAAGAGTTCGCTGCAAAATCTCTCGTGCAGCGCGGAGCATTTTCATGAGCGCCGGCTCCACAGCGCTCAATGCCGCCGCGACCACTCTCGACCACGCTTATCAGTATGCTGATGCAGGTTGGCCGGTGATCGAACTCCGCTACCGGGACAAGCGCCCAGCTACGGCACATGGCAAAGACGACGCCACCACGGACCGCTCAACGATCAACGCATCCTTTGCTGATAACAGGGCGAACATTGGCATCCTGACTGGGCCGAAGTCTCGGTTGCTGATCCTAGATATGGATACTCGAAACGGGGGCTCGGAGAGCTTCGCCGCGCGTTCGAGCGCCTTTACGGAAAGATGCCAGAGACAGCCCGCGTCAACACCGGTGGCGGTGGTTTCCATTTGTATTTCAAAATTCCTGAGGGTGCCGCTGGCTTGAGCGATCGCCAAGGCTTCGGCGGCTTCAAGGGCCTCGATATCAAATGCGGCGGATACGTAGTTGCGCCGCCTAGTGTGCATCCTTCAGGCAAATCATATGAATGGGCCGATGGCAGTGCGCACATCCCCACCATCGCGCCTGCAATTCTTGTTGAATTTGCTCAGGGCAAGCGGCGTGTAGCAGAGGCACCTACCGCAACAGGGGATATTGAGGAAGGCTCCAGGAACACCACTCTGTTCCGGATAGCATCTCGATTGCGGGCGCAAGGGATGAGCGAAGAAGCCATTCTAGCCGCGCTACAGGTGGAAAATCGGGATAAGTGCGTTCCGCCTCTCGATGCTGACGAAGTGGCCGCCATCGCACACAGCGTCACGCGCTATGAGGCGCATACGTCGGAGCCGTTTTCGGACCTCGGCAACGCTCGACGCTTGGTTCACCTTGCAGGCGGCAATTTTCGCTACGAGCCGACGTTGGGAACATGGTTTCATTTCGACGGACGTCGTTGGAAGCGTGACGTGGATGGCGCGATCGAACGGCTCGCGAAAAAGGTCGCAGATCAACTTTTGAGCGCGGCTCAGTCGGTCGATGATCCCGACCGACGCAAGAGCTTCGTCAGCTTCGCCACAAAGTCGCAAAACTCTGCCCGCATCCGTGGGATGATCGAACTTGCGCGCACCGAACAAGCCGTCTCCATCGACTTCAGCGAGTTCGATGCGCAGCCACATCTCCTCAATGTAGCCAACGGAACGATTGACCTTCGAACAGGAGCGTTGAGACCCCACGCCCGCGAAGACCTGCTTTCGCAAATGGTGGATGTGCCGTTCGATGCAGAAGCGACCTGCCCCACCTTTGCAAATTTCATGTCGAGCATCTTTTCTCAGGATGCCGAACTGGTCGCTTACATGCAGTCTGCGATCGGATACGCCGCAAGCGGCGAGACGTCGGAACAGTGCTTCTTCCTCCTGCACGGTGACGGCAGCAACGGTAAGTCCTCCCTGTTGAATATCCTGCGCTCGACACTCGGATCATATGCCAAACATACCCCGACCGAGACGCTGGTCGCGAAATCCAACGGTTCGAGTAGCTCGAATGACCTTGCCCGGCTGGCGGGAGCCCGGGTTGTGACCGTCTCGGAGGCAAATGCGGATCAGCGTCTGGCCGAAGGCTTGCTCAAGCAGGTCACTGGAGACGAGCCAATCGTAGCGCGCTTCCTATTCAAGGAATTCATAGAATTCCAACCGGTATTTAAGATCTTCCTCGCCACCAACTATCTGCCGCAAATCAACGGCAACGATTCTGCCATGCTGCGCCGTATACGAACGGTTCCGTTCAATCGCAGCTTCGGCCCAGATGAACAGGATCACGCCTTGCCGCAGAAGCTGGCGGCAGAGCAGCCGGGCATCCTCGCATGGATCGTTGAAGGCGCGCGCCGGTGGTATTCGGATGGCCTGAAAACGCCTGCCGCAATCATCTCCGCGAACGAAGCGTACCGCGCAGAAATGGATTCGGTCGGCGCGTACATTGCGGACAATTGCGAGGCTGACCCAAAGGCGTTGATCGCCGCCAGCGCGCTCTATGCGTCTTATCGGCTTTACATGGCCAGCAAGGGGCAAAGTCCGGTGTCCAGCACGATGTTTGGCCGCGCTCTCACTCAACGCGGCATATCGCCCGAAAAGAACGGCACCATGTACCGCCGAGGAATCAAATTTCGCTCCATGCTGCTTGTAGGAGGTCAATCGTGAATTCAGCCACCCGCCGCTTCGCACTCGTCACCCAGTCGCTCGTCAATGAGGCAGTGGAACTAGGCTTCATCCGCCCGGACGACCCCAAATGGTGGGGCACTCCGGCCAAGCCGTTCCGATACTCGACGATTTTGGATTATGATATCCCGGCCGTCGTGGAGATAGGCCCTTGGCGCGAAGGTATTTGCAATGTTCGCTGGGCGCTCTGGCCAAAGAACAGCGACGTCGACTTAGATGTCGGTATCTGGACAAATCCTTGGCCGGGTGAAGTTTGGGGCACCGCCTACGTCGATGGCCGGTGTGGTTTTAAGCTTCTGGACACTGGTCGCTTTCACTGCCGCGCGGCTCGACAACTGCGGCTCGACGATTTCGATACCGTGCTACCAGACAGTCGCTTCACACATTCGATGAGACCACTGGCGGCATGATCCGCGCAGGGCGTCGCAGGGCATTCTGGACAGTTGGAGGGTTTGGAAGCGCTTTCGCTTCTCATGCCATTAGGTGGAGCGGTTTTTTGACTCTATGGAAAACCTTCCAAACTATCCAACCGTCCAGAAAATGCCTTCGATAGGGCGGGCACCATAAACCATGGATCCCAAAAGCAACTCTCAAGAACCGGTTCTGGGAAATTTCCCAATTTCGAGATCTGATCCGAAGCATTGGTGGAGCCCCGTTAAGCCGGTTAGCATCGCTGCAGATCCCGCACGCCGGAAACGCTTCTACGCTTACATGCTCGCCCCCGGCTTTTCCGGCAGCTTTCATATGCATACCCTGCAGCGATCTGACACCTCTATCCGGCGGTATCGTCGTGAAGCAAAAGCCGCTGCCCGTTCGGACCCAACCATCGAAAAGATGGCGCACCAATTGGTAAGCGGTTTGAAAGCGGAGGACGGATTGGCGATGGCGCGTAGCCGAGGTCGCAGTCAAATGCCCCATTGGTCGAGGATGGCTATCTCCGCATATCGCGACCGCGGTCATGCGACGGAGGAAATCGCCAAGATGTTTTTCTGCTCGCCATCAACCGTGCGTAATGTCCTACGAGGGTGCGGCGGCACCTATCATCCTCTGAGTGGTTTGGTGCAAAGGATGGCAAAGCTGAATCTCAACCGACCACGGGTTTGAGATAAAAATACACGACTGAACGCCTGTAGTTCAGTTGATGGTTGACGGGCTGCCCCCCTCACCGTTACTATTGATCCAATGAGGATCGAATTCGCTGATGCCGACTTGCAACGCATATGCACCGACGAAGCTCATAAGCTCGGGTTGCCGTTCGCGATAATCAAGGCGGCTAGGCGAAAGCTTGTCCAACTGGAGGCGGCGCAAGATGAGCGTGATCTGAGGAATCTAAAGAGTTTGAACTACAAGAAATTACAGGGGGATCGGGACGGTCGTCGGTCAGTCAGAATCAACGATCAGTACCGTATTGAATTTACAGTTTCTGAGGGCGGTCCATCGCCCGTCGTGACGATCATGACGATCGGCGACACGCATTGAAGGGAAGCGTATGAGCCTAGCATCTTGTCTGGAAGATGTACCTCATCCCGGCGAATTCATTCGCGAGGAGTTGGAGGCGCGCGAGTGGTCGCAGCGCGATCTCGCATATATTCTGGGCGTGCCGGAGCAGGCGGTTAATCTTATCCTGTCCGGTAAGCGTGGCATTAGCCCCGAAATGGCAAAGGCTTTGGGCAAGGCCTTTGATGTTTCCGCAGCATATTTTGCCAATCTCCAACAGGCGTTTGAAATGGCAAACGCACGTGCGCCCGACCCCGCCGTGGAGCGACGCGCGAAGCTGCAGACCGTTTTCCCCGTGCGAGAGATGATAAAGCGTGGCTGGCTGACCGACACCAATATCGGCCTGCTTGAAGCGCAGATGATGCGGTTCTTTTGCAAGAACGATCTCGACGATATTCCTTACCTCGCTTTTGCGGCCAGAAAAGCAGATTACAGCCAGACGACCCCTACCCAATTGGCGTGGCTTTTCCGCGTGCGGCAAATTGCGGCGGAAATGGTTGTCGTCCCCTATTCCGAGATCAAGCTGCGTGCGTTCGTGTCCGCGTTGCCGCGCTATATGATCGAGGCTGAAGAAGTGCGGCACATCCCTCGGGCTCTGGCCGAATGCGGCGTGCGTTTCGTCATTGTCGAAACACTGCCGAAGGCGAACATAGATGGCGTCTGCTGTTGGCTCGACAAAAAATCGCCCATCGTGGGAATGACGACCCGCCACGATCGGATTGATAATTTCTGGTTCGTCCTCCGACATGAACTTGAGCATGTGCTCAACGGAGATGGCCGGGGTGAACTGAACGGCGAGCAAATCGATGTGGACCTTGAGGGATCTGGTGGACGGGATGATTTGCCGCCTGCTGAGATCAAGGCGAACGCAGCCGCTCAGGATGCTTGCGTTCCTGCCAGCGAACTCGAATCCTTCTACGTTCGGAAATATCCGTACATCGCTGAGAAGGATGTCATTGGGTTCGCAGGTCGTGTCGGGCGACATCCGGGGATCGTGGTCGGGCAACTGCAGCACAAGATGCAACGATACGACTGGCTGAATCGGCATAAGGCCAAAGTGCGTCAATTCTTGTTGGGTAATAGCGTGGTTGATGGATGGGGCGATGTCGCCCCTGTGACTTTCTAAGGAGCAGCACGTGGCGACCTACAAAGAGCAACTGCAGAAAGTCTGGCATTCCTACGAGAAGGAGCATGGCAGCGTGCCCGCGACCGCGCGTGAAGCCGTCCGCTGGGGCGTCCTGCAGCGAATGATCGAAGTGCCGCGCGTCGATCCTCTCGATAAGCTTGCCGAAGATATGTCGACCGCTTTGCGGGAGGAGTACGGCACCGACAGTGAAGGTCGCCGTTATCGGCTAAATCATGCGGTTCGGGTCACGCGTGGCGGCGTCCAATACACCTTCTGGGCTATTATGCGCGACGCACCTCGCGAGCACATGCAGAAGGCCTTTATCCAACGTCGTGAGCAGATAGTCGGCGATTGCGTTCAGCTTGCGACCGATGTGGAAGCTTATAACGCCATGAAAGATGACCAGCCGCCAATCCCCATGCTGTTCGACTTCCGTGACGACGTTGAGGAGCGCCGATACTGGGACCGTCGAAGGGCCGCTTAGCTTCGTAGGAACGCGTCATCGAAGCGAATGCGGAATTCCTCAATCTCTTCTTCAAAGCGCGTAAAACCTTCTTCGCGCATCTTGGCCGCGAAATCGATGCTGCGCTCTGTTCCAATGATCGCTGACCAATAATAATGGATCATACCAGCCGCATCGCGCTGCTCCATACGACCAATCGTTAGGCGAATTCCCTGTTTAAGAGATGCGCTCGCAGAAGCGGATCGAAGGATCGGATCAAAAATACGCTCATGCAAGAAGCGCATGATCTCTTGTTCTTTTAGTCCCACAGCCTCCGCTCCGCTCTAATATCTGCGACTACTTATCTTTCGGATCCCAAAGCAGTGTGATGGCTTTATGGCGCACATAGAAATTTAGGCCAGAAGCAGCGTGTTTGTGCGCAGAACGAAATATCAGCGGACTACCGCATTTCGCAGGCATCGTCTCAACGCCTTCGTTTCTGGACACCAACTCTGCCCGCCATTTTTCGAGCATCTCTTTTGCATCTTTCACGTAGCAATAGATCAATATCTCGCCGTTATCCTGCCCGGGCACGCCGGTGGAGTAACGCGTTGACAGTTGTGCAAATCCCTTGTCCAGCCATGCATAATTGCTGTGCTTCTTCGTCTCCGCAATCCAGAGAAACAAGTCCTTACCCTTGATCAAAATATCACAGTGACCACCAACACTGCTCTCTCGCGATGCTTCAAATCCCGCCATCGTCAACATTGAACATATTTCAGTACTCAGGGCATTTTCTTCTAGCCCTTGCTTTTGATCTTTATGCAGCTCCAACTCATTGCACGCATAATCCACCGCTTTTTGAACGGCCTCCAAGCGCGCATCGTGAGTTTGTGCTAAAAGATAGTCTAGAGATGCCGCTTGTGGTGTCCCTTGGACTTGGTCGCGTAACTGCGCGATCGTACTCAAGACTGCTTCCCTCCAAACACTTCCATTTCGGGGAAAAAGACCGGAATGATGTGCATCAATGGCTCACCAACAACAGCACCAGAAACGGGATGAAAAACAGTATTCCCGACCAGAGCATCGTGCAAATGCTCCTGCTTCAAATCATAGCGCTCGCCGCCATCGCCGACGAATTTTCCTTCTACGCGCAGAACCGCGAATTGCGACTGAGTTAGGATAGCCAGTGCTGCAATAAGATCGTCGAACGACTCATCTTCTCCCAACATCTTTCTAAAATCGCTTAGCTGGTGGTAACTTTTCGACCCGGCATCTCGAATCCCGTCAATAATCCGAAGCGCAACACGACCAGAGGGGAGCGCTCCCCAATGGTTCGAAATACCTTCTTTTACGCCATCAACAGGGTATGCTGCCGACGCGCCATCATCCGGCGCGCTAATCTCTAGTGCGGGCAGCGAGCGAACGATCTTTATCGTTTCGAGGCTTACCGTGATAACTCGCTGCAAAAGCAGCAAGGGATAGGCCGGGTCGCCGACGGTCTCCGATGCATACCGATTTGCGTCGTTACCGATACCGCTCGCCTTGTCGGTCTTTACGCATTGGCGCTCCATAACCCATTCGAGTGCGGATTTGCCGTTCACTACATAATCATAGGCCTCTAGCGGAATTCCCGTCACGGTGATGTTGCCGTTGTAGATCACGGTCGTCTTGTCAGTATTGGGCCGTTTACCGCCGAATTTCATTTTTTCGACGCGATAGAATTTGGTGGGATCGGGGATATGGGCTAGCCGCAGATCGCCCTCTGCAATGGTTACAGGGTACGGCTCCGCGCTATCGAAATCGCAGTGCAGGTTACCTAACTTGCGTCCGGCCTCAACGAAGGCTCGAAAATCCGCAACCTTTCTTACCGCTGGGATACGAGGCAACTGCTTGGAAAGGTTATCGGCAAAGCGGGCGCGGTATTCTTCTGAGTGCAGGACGCCGTATATGTAGTGAAATAGGTCATCTTTGTTGATGACCTCCCCCGTATAAGCCGCTTGGAATCTGGTCAGCGCCTCATTCGTTATTGCATCATGGCACTTGTAAGCCGCAGGATCCTCCCCGGCAGTATCTAACCCTAGTCCGCCTTGAGGATCATCATCCCGAGGCTGGCTGCCTTCATATAGATAGCGGGGGAAGCACTGGGAGCCCTCAATATCAACCATGTGCAGACTCGGTACAGTCTCTGCCATCAGAGCACTAAAGCCGACTTTCTCGCCACTCGCCGAAACGCAAATGACACGGTTCTTCGGTGCCACACCTCCCATGGGGAATATCCGCGGCATCTGATAAACCATCTCATTGAAGGTCCGGCTATAATAGAGCCATTGTCGAGTAAAAGGACGATATAAGCTCGGCACCAACGCAGTTTCATCAAATACGAAAGTCTTGTTCTTGGCGAGATCCGCTTTCAACGCGCGGGTCCAGCTTATCTTCGTCGTATCCGTGTTAATGAAACTTTCGACCGCTTCCCCCCTCTTTTTTCGATCGGCATTCGGGTATTCCGAATTGAAGCGCTGGAGCTCCGTGTTATAAACGTTGATCATCGCGCGCATATTTGTTGCCAACGCGCTGCGGCTGGGATTGTAGCACCACGCATCACGCGCAGTGACGACGCCCAACGAAAAATTCTGGAAGAACTTTACCCCATCAGCTTTCTTGTCACCCAACGGCAAGAAATCATCGAAGCGCTTGTCTCTTTGCCCAAGCCAATCACCATGCTCATCAGGCGAAATGTTTTGCCAACCGCCAGCTTTCGCTATTCCACTGTTACTACCAAAGCCAGAAACTATTTTTAACTTTTCGTCGCGAGACAGATAGTCTCCAATATCATAGAAATATATTTTCCCATGCTCAGCCGATTCGGGATTTTTTATAAGAAATGTTATTGCTACTGGAGTCCGACTGCCGCTTCCAAAGATCTTACCGGCTTCACGCCGTGACCGTTCTCCTGAAGTCCGCTGATCGCCGCGCAGGTGGAAGACATAAATTGAAGAAAATTCTTCAGCCAAACATTGACGCAAACCGTCGCCAGTATTTGAATCAAGCCACCCAGCGTTACTAACATAAGCAACAACGCCAGCATCCCCGATACGATCACTCGCCCATCGTATTGCCCGAATGTAGCTATTGTAGAGACCCTTCGCGAGAGTCCCTCTCGAACGCTTCGTATATGTCGTGCGAATTCGATCATCTAGATTTTTGTAAGATAAGTTGTCGGCATTATCATTTTCACTTTTCTGCCCTTCAGAATAGGGTGGATTGCCAACAATCACTCGAATATCTAGCGCCTTCTGCCGAGTACGCCGACTGCTGTTGTCAGCCATCAATTCGCTGATCATATCGCGCTCCTGCTCATAAAGCTGGAACGTGTCAGTAAGGCAGATGCCTTCAAATGGCAGATAATCTCCGCCAGCTGCACTGTGATACGCCGCCTCGATGTTAATCGCGGCGATATAGTAGGCTAACAAGACGATTTCATTCGCGTGTATTTCGTGTCGGTATTTGTATTCGAGCTCCTCTGGTTTTATCAAACCGGATTGGAGCAGCCGAGTTACAAAGGTGCCGGTGCCTGTGAAAGGGTCCATGATATGGACACCCTTGCTACCGAGGGTCTGACCAAATTCGCTTTGCAGCACCTCGTTTACCGAATGCAGGATGAAATCCACGACTTCCACGGGCGTGTAAACGATGCCCAAACGCTCTGTCATTTTTGGGAAGGCGTTGCGGAAAAACTTATCGTAAAGCTCGACGATGATCTTCTGTTTGGCGTCAGCGCTATCAATGCCCTTTGCTCGTCGCCGCACGCTTTCATAAAACCGCTCTAGGCTGTCAGCTTCTTTGTCCAGCCTGTGTTCGTCCAATGCTTCTAATACGCTCTGCATAGCGCGAGACACGGGATTGTTCTGAGCGAAACTATAGCCTTCGAACAGCGCGTCAAACACCGGTCGGGTTATCAGATGCTGCGCCAACATTTCGATGGCTTCGCCTTCGGAGATGCTGTCATTCAGATCATCGCGGATTTCGGCTAGGAAGCCCTCGAATGCCGCCCGCTCCGGCGTACCCTTCTTTTCCACTAGGCCGGTAATACGAGTGATATGGGTTTGGGCAATCTTGGCGATATCGCTTGCCCAATTCTCCCAATAGTCACGCCGCCCACATTTTTTAACGATCTTGGCCATGATCGCGCGGGAGAACTCATCGAAGACAAACGGCATTTGCCCGCCGCCATTGACACCAGCCGTGCTGTCTCCGCTGCTGCCGTCGCCTTCGCCGTCATCGTTGCCAGCGCGTCCCTGCCCGATCCCCGCGCCTTCCTTTTTGGCTTTTGAACGGCTCGGCAACGTGTTCCTGACCGAGATGACCTCAATCTTACCGCTGATATCAACGCCTAGATCAGCCTGATTCAGCTGGGCATCTAGACGCTCGTCATGTGAGCGCAGCGCATTGAGAATTTGCCAAACGACGCGATACCGCTCGTTATCGTTCAATGCGTCCTCTGGCGTCATGCCAGCCGGAACACCGATGGGTAGAATGACATAGCCCATATTCTTGCCTTCGGCCCGGCGCATCACCCTGCCGACCGACTGCACGACGTCTATCTGGCTCTTGCGTGGGTGCATGAACAGGATGGCATCCAACGCCGGAACATCGACGCCTTCGGACAGGCATCGGGCATTGGACAGGATTCGGCATGCGGGATCGCTATGCTCTTCCTTCAACCAATCGAGATGGAATGACCGCTCCTTCGCCCCCATAGTGCCATCAACGTGGTGGATTTGGCATTCGAGGACGTCGGCGTCGCCCAGCGTTGCGGCCCCTTCATCCGACGCGAGGTATTCGCTAACCACTGCCTGAAATTCGGTACGGATGAGCTTGGAAGAAGCGATGTCTTTGCAGAACGCCAATGCACGTCGCATAGGCTGACCGTCGCTCGCCAGTTCGTCCTTCAAGCCCGATTTGATCAGCGCCTTATAGCAGCCAATGATCTTCGTGGCGTCGTCCAGTTTCAGTTCGCTGGTCCCGTCCGCGAGCCGGCTCTGCACGCCGCCGCTGACCATGCCTTCGTCAACAGCCAGCACAAGCACCTTATAGTCGGTCAGCAGGCCATTTTCGACAGCCCAGCCGAAACCTCGCGTGAACAGCGTTTCGCCGTAGAGCGTCTCATCGTCCATTGAGGCGAGAACGGCATCGACCTCGCCAGCCTTGGATTTGACAGCATCGCCAAACACACGCGGCGTTGCGGTCATGTAGACGCGCTTTTTTCCCGCGATGAAGTCTTGATTGTGAATCTTGACGAAGTTGCTCTCATCCTCGCCCGCCAGCGTCGCGCCCGTTGTGCGATGCGCTTCATCGCAGATGATAAGGTCAAACTCTGGGAAACCGTGCTGCCGCTGAGCATCCGCGATAACTTGAATGGACTGATAGGTAGAGAACACGACAGTCATTCTGTCAGCAGCAGGCTGGGCCGCTTTTGAAGCTAGTTTGGAGGCGTTTGTGGTCGCAGGATAATCGAGGTCGTGGGCATCGACCTCTGCAATGTCGCTTTGGTCTTTGCGATGCTTGCCCACCTGCGCGTCCGAACACACGGCCAAAGCACGTAAAGGCGTTTTCGTGTCGATCGTCCATTCGCGAATGGTCTGGCTCATCAATGCTAACGACGGCACCAAGAACAGCACAAAGCTGCCTTCACCCGCCATATGTTCGGCGATTTTCAAGCCGGTAAAGGTTTTGCCGGTACCGCAGGCCATGATAAGCTTGCCGCGATCCGCGTCAGCCAATCCCAACTGAACCGCCGCAAGCGCATCCTGCTGATGCGGGCGCAGGGCTTTTTGGGGGGCAAGTTGGATTTCGTCACGTTGGAAATAGACCGACCAGTCGATCGGGCTTTGCTCCAGACGATCCAGGCCAAGGCGTGTTACATTGATGCTTTGTCCCTCAAGCGCCGCATCTGCGTTCGCGCTCCAAGGTGCATCGGTGGTATCTATTATCAGACGTCGCGCGAAATGGACTTTGCCCGATGCGGTGAAGAAGCTGTCGATGTCCGCTTTCTGAATGCGGTGGCCTTCGCGGTAGAACTTGCACTGGATGGCGCAGAATCCGCTCTCGCCACGAATTTGAGCTACCGCGTCGATACCGGTGTCTCGGCCATCAACCCCGTGCGCCTTCGCCCAATCGGAAAAGAGCCAAGCATCGGCATACTCTTGGGCCATGCCGGGATCATTCTTGATGAACTCGACCGCCAGCCGTTCGAAATAGTTGCCCTTCTCTCGCTCACTATGCGCCGCTGCGCGATACTGGCTCAGCAGTTGACGAAGTGAACTCGACATCTCTACGCATCCCCCGGCGGCCTTATGCTATGCAGGGTTAGCGAGCGGCCGCGTATGCCGCCACTGCTCGCTTCAGAAAACACCAAAAAATATATCGGGATTCTCCGGGGACTATAACGATAGGTGGCGAATCACGAGCCGTAACAAGGGTGGTACCCTTCCGCGCGGACGCGGCAGATACCTATCTGCTACCTAGATAAAAGGGCTCAGCGACTGATTGCCGCTAAGCCCTTGAAATCTATGGTGCGCCCGGAACGATTCGAACGTCCGACCCTCAGATTCGTAGTCTGATGCTCTATCCAGCTGAGCTACGGGCGCGTTGTGAGGGGGGTAACTAGTCGGCGATCGTCTGCGGCGCAACCCCGTTGCGCAGAAATTATCGGCGGCGTAGGTCCGGCACATGAAAGCCCCTTTCCACGCCCCCCTTTCGCTGACCGTCCTGACCATCGTCGCCGGCGCCCTCGGCGGCTGTACGACTGACATGACGGGCTATCCCTCGCTCGCTCCGCGCACGATCGAAAACGACGCCCGCGCCGGTACGACGCCAGCTACAGCCGAACCGGCTGTCGCCGCACCCGGCGGCACATCGCCCGCGCTGGCGAAGCTGATCGACGATGCCGGCAAGGCCGATGCCGCCTTTCAGGCCGCGCTCGCCGCATCGCGCCGCACGATCGAATCCGGCAGCCGCGCCGCGATGGGCAGCGAGGCGTGGATTGCGAGCCAGCAGGCCTATAGTGCGCTCGATGCCGCGCGCGCGCCCGTCACCGTCGCGCTCGCCGAACTCGACAAGCTGCGTCAGCAGGCGGTGAGCAACGGTGATGACGAAACCCCGGTGGCAACCGCTACCCAGCAGGTTCAGGCCATCGACGAGGCTGAGCGCGCAGTGCTCGCGCAACTGGCGCCGTCCGCAGACTAGTCGGCGGCTACGGCGCTCGCTGCCGCTGCAATCTCGCGCATGTGCTTCTTCGCCGTCTGTGCATATCCAGCGCAGGTTGCAAGCTGGCGACCGAGTTCCGCCTCCGTCGCGTCGCGCATATAGCTGGCGGGCCGCCCTGCCCATAGCTGTCCGCTGGGGATGCGCTTGCCGGGTGTCAACATCGCGCCCGCCGCCAGCCGGCCGCCCTCTTCGATGACGCAACCGTCCATCACCATCGCGCCCATGCCGATGAACGCGCGATCGCCGATCGTGCAGCCATGGATCACCGCCATATGCCCGATCAGCACATCGTCGCCGATGATGGTCGCATATGTCTTGGTGGTGACATGGACGATGCTGCCGTCCTGAATATTGGTTCGCGCGCCGATCCGGATGCTGTCGACATCGCCGCGCACCACCACATTATACCACAGGCTCGAATCCGCGCCGATCTGCACGTCGCCGATCACCGCACATCCGGGCGCCACGAACACGCTCGGATCGATCGTCGGCGTGATGCCCTCATAGGGTAGGATCGTGGGCTTCATGGCTGTCGGGCCTTTCTATAGACGATATGCGGTTTCAGCCGGGGTTCGAGCTCCGGCTGCGGATGATCGAAGTCGAGATCGGGGCAGCGGATCATGCCGATCCGCTCCATCAGCCCCCAGCTGCGCGCATTGCCGAGCACGGTCATCGCCCAGATATCGGCAAAGCCCTGCTGCGCGAAGCCATGATCGAGGCAGGCCGCCGCAGCTTCACGCGCATAGCCGCGTCCCCAATGCGATTGGGCGAAACGCCAGCCGATCTCGGGCCTGCCCTCGAGCGGCGTATCGAGCGCACCGGGCTTGACCCCGCAAAAGCCCAGAAAGGCGCCGTCATCCTTGCGCTCCACCGCAAGAAAGCCCGAACCATAACCCTCGACAAAGCCGTTCTGCCGATCGATCGCGGCATCGCTTTCGGCCCGCGACCATGGCGCACCGAGATATTCCATCACCGCCGGGTCGTTGCACATCGCATGGAAGGGCGCGCGATCGGCATCCACCCAGCGACGCAGCAACAGGCGTTCGGTCTCGATCACGCGTCCTGCCTCAGCCGCCTATCAACCGCGCCGCATGGAGCGCATGATAGGTCAGCACGCCGCTCGCCCCTGCCCGCTTGAACGCCATCAGCGTCTCCAGCACCATCGCATCCCGATCGGCCGCGCCCGCCGCCACGGCATGCTCGATCATCGCATATTCGCCGGACACCTGATACGCGAACACCGGCACTTCGAACCGCTCCTTCACGAGCCGCACGATATCGAGATAGGGCAGCCCCGGCTTCACCATCACGCTGTCCGCGCCCTCGGCCAGATCGAGCGCGACTTCGCGCAGCGCCTCTTCCGAATTGGCCGGGTTCATCTGATAGCCCTTCTTGTCACCCTTCAGCAGCCCGCGCGTGTCCACCGCGTCGCGGAACGGGCCGTAAAAGGCCGACGCATATTTGGCGGCATAGGCCATGATCTGCACGTCGACATGGCCGCCACTTTCCAGCACCGCTCGGATCGCCCCGACCCGCCCGTCCATCATGTCGGATGGCGCGACGATATCGCTCCCTGCCTCGGCTTGCACCAGCGCCTGCTGCACCAGCACCTCGCTGGTGATGTCATTCAGAACATGCCCACCCGTATCGACGATCCCGTCATGCCCATGGCTGGTATAGGGATCGAGCGCGACATCGGTCAGCACGCCGATGTCGGGCACCGCCGCCTTGATTGCCCTGATCCCGCGGCACATCAGATTATCGGCATTGAGCGCCTCGCGCCCGTCGTCCGTCCGCAACTCGCGCGGCGTATTGGGAAACAGCGCCAGACAGGGAATCCCCGCCGCCTTCGCCTCACGCGCGCGATCGGCGAGCTGCGCCAGCGGCCAGCGCGATACGCCTGGCAATGACGGTATCGGCTCGACCTCGCTGCCGTTCGCGATGAACAACGGCCAGATCAGGTCGGCCGGCGTCAGTATATTTTCGGCAAACATCGCGCGGCTCCAGCCATGGCGACGTGGGCGGCGCAGGCGAAGCGCGGGGTAAGAAGCTTGAGTCATGCGCAGGCTTTAGCGGGTGCACGTCCTGGGTGCAAAGCGCTCCCTTTGCCTCACCGAACCACGTCATCCCGGATCAGTCCGGATGCAGCAATGAAAAGATATGCACCCGAAACGGCCGTCGCGCGTTAGGGCGCGATGCAGAGCCCCACTCCACTCCGCCCACATCCCCCACGACAGGCCATCCCCCCACCACGCAGCGCTATATTGATCGTCAACGCGCTGTCCCGTCAGGGGCAAAAGCAATATGAGATCGCCTGCGACAAACTCCGCGCCGCCGGCATCGATCTGATCGAAACGATCGCGATCCACGAACCCGGCACGCTTCCCGACATCGTCGCGGCGGCGATGCGCAAGAAGCCGCCGATGCTGATCGTCGGCGGCGGTGACGGCTCGCTCTCCTGCGCGGTCGACGATCTCGTCGGCTCCGACACGATCTTCGCGATCCTGCCGCTCGGCACCGCCAACAGCTTCGCCCGCACCCTGGAGATCCCGCTCGATCTAGATGGCGCGATCGACGTCATCGCCAACGGCACGCCCCGGCGCCTTGATCTCGGCATGATCGACGATGATTATTACTGCAACTGTGCCGCGATCGGGCTGTCGACGAAGATCGGCGATCACATCCCGTCAATCCTCAAGAAGACGCTCGGCCGGGTAGGCTATCTGGTCTGGGCGACATATCAGTCGCTCAAATTCAAATCCTTCCGCGTCACGGTGACGGTGAACGGCAAGGCCGAAACCATCAGGGCCGTCGAAGTCCGCATCGCCAACGGCCGCTTTCACGGCGGCATGGAGCTGATCGAGGACGCCGACCCCGACAGCGGCGAGATCGTCGTTCAGGTCGTGCCCGGTCGAAATGCCGTCCAGCTGGGCTGGAGCTGGCTCGCGAGCGCGCTCAAGCTACGCGCGCGAAGGGATACCACGATCGAATATCACGGCCGCGAAATCAGGGTCGAGACGCGGCCGCCGCAGAAGATTTCGATCGACGGCGAGGTACTGGCGAAGACCCCGGTGACGGCCAAGGTGGCGCGCAACGTCGTCAGCGTCATGGCGCCACGCGTCGTCTGACCCGCACCGCCATCGCCGCGCCAGACGCCACCTCGAACCGCTGCCCCAAAGCCCGTGTCGAGCGAAGTCGAGATAGACTCTCGTGCAGATCAGGCTTGTTCCTTATTTGTTCTTGACAAACTCCAATCATTTATATTGCATGACACCCTCTGCGGAACGGATCGGGGGAGGATGCATGGGGTTGGATCTACTCGTCGAAGGGCGGCCCAAGCCCGGCCACGAGGCCGAATGGCGGCAAATTCTGATGCGATCTTTCAACGAAGAGAAGCCGAAGAAGGGCGACGAGGATCGCTACAAGGAAATAACCATCATGGATTACGAGCAGGTTGGGCTCCCCGCGTCGGCTCCGATCCCGCGGCCGATGCATGGATCATCGAGACACGGCAAGCCGAGACGCCTGAAGAGATCGCCACCGCGCTCGAGGATTTTCACGGATATTATGCCGTCGCTCTGGCCGAATGCGATGGCGTACCGAGATTCAACCAGGCCGCTCACGGCTATGGCGCCGACGAGACGAGTTTCCGGGGCAAGTTCTTCGATTTCTGCGAGGACGTGCTGACGCCGGATCTCATAGCCGGAGCCTATCAACATCGCTTCCCCGAAGACGCGATCGCCTATGGCCGCGCGCTCCTCGCCGCCGCCGACGCCGCTACAGCCAACGGCCCCCTTCCGCTCCCGCCGCCGCCGCCACCCCGGACAGGATTCTTCGCCCGCTTCCTGGGCCAGCCAAAGCAGCAGGAGAGGTCCGACGAGCTGTCGTTCGACGAACAGCTCGACGTCGTGCGGACCGGCGGAAAATGGTTCCTGTTCTGGGGCGAGCGCGGGAACGCCATTCGGGCTTGGGTTTAGGACGTCGCGCGGCAACTTCAACCTGCACGAATCCTCAAACCTGCCGGGTGCCATCAATGAGCGGTTACGAATCCTGGATAATCGTGGAAAACGTCAACCTAGAGCAGCTCTGCGATTTTTTCGGCCTTGAGGAACCCACCAAGCCGACGTTCCGCCCTCGATTTGGCTATATCGAACTACCCGGATGGTGCGTCGTCTGGGCAGAGAGGGACGTCTTCGAAGGTCGTGAAGATTTGATCGACGTCTCCCAATTGGGTTTCGCCATGCGGTTGCACGTTCAGGAGGGATGGAAATCGATCCTGACAGCAGCGCGGGACGGCGAAGTGCTTTGGCAAGTCAGCGCGAACCTGAAGAAGTTTCGCATTAACGGAAAGCCACCTTATAATCGCCGTGCGCTGCAAGCCCTTGCCAGCGATCCGGACAACGAGTTTTTTGGCGATGGTACCGATATTTCCTTCGCGCTCGCCAAAGCGATTACCGGCACCGAGTACACCTCGTTGTTCGAAGGCCTGAAATGTCTCCGCCCAAAAAAAGGGTCACCGCTGGCCAGCCCCTGGTATTTACGCGGCCTTGGCAAATTTTCTGACTTTTTCTTGCAGTTTGGCCGGCCTGGCTTGTTGTTCATGTGCATGTTGTCATTCTTCGCGCTCGGGCTCGCTGGGGAAGCGGCGTTCCAGCTACTCAAGTGGATTGTAATATTTGTTGTAGCGGCATGCCAAATAGGCTGAGCGTTCTGCCAGCAGCCTTCTTGGCGCCTGCAAAGTTTACGAAAGGGCGCCAGCCTGCTATAAGCGGTCGTCCCATAGCGCACTCGAACGCCCGATCAGCCCGATCCGACCGCTACATCACCGTTTATTGTTAAATTTTTGCAGAAAATTCAGCTATATCAGTATCTTATACTGAGATCTTCTGTAACAGAATCAAAAATTTCAGGCGTTTTTTCTAGAAAATCTGTCAAAATGCCCTGTTTTTTGATCGCAAACACCACATGTTCGACCACATCGGCGCTCGTCGGGTGGAACCAGCGCCGCACCTCGATCCCGCCGATCTTCTCCATCGCACGGCGCGATCGGATATTGTGGATGCCGACGCGGAAGATCACCGTGTCGACATAGCGGAACGCATGCGCGAGCATCGTGCCCTTGAGATCGCGATTGGTGCCGCCGCCCCAATAGGTCCGCGCCAGGAAGCTCCAGCCGATCTCCACCTCACCCGGCTCGCACCAGCGCTTCGAATAACGCGACGATCCGATCATCGCCCCCGTCGCGCCGTCCTCCGCCTTATCGTGGACGATCAGCCCGCCGCCTTCGGCCAGCGCCTCGTCGAAGAAGGCGTCGAACATCGGCCGCTGCCAGCGCGCCGACGGATGGACTTCCCAGATCAGCGGATCCGCCGCTACCGCATAGAGCGGCTCGCGATCCGCCGGCACGATCGGGCGCAGATCGATCCGCGCACCGCTCAGCCGCGGCGCGAAATCGAACTCCTCAATGGCCATCCGCATGTTTCGCGCGCTGTGCGATATCCCCATGTTCGGCGCGCTGCGCCACATCGGCCAGCGCAACTTTCCGCCAGGGCGCCTTGAGATAATAGGCCCAGGCCAGGATCGTCACCACCGTCGACCCGAAGGGGAAGGACCACCACAAAGCATCCTGCCCCAGCCAGTGCCGCCCGAAAAAGGCGAAGCCAGCGCGGCCGACGACAAGCCCCAGGAACATCACGATCAACGGCCCGATCACCGCGCCATTGGCGCGCACCGTGCCGAACAGCACCAGCATCATCCCGGAGATGATGAAGCTGCCCCCCGCGATATACTGGATATGCTGTGCGATCGGCATCGCCGGGCTGTCGGGGCCAAGGAACAGCCCCAGCGCGGCGCGATCGAAGACCGTGATCAGCGCGACCAGCACGGTCGTCAGGATCAGGTTGTAGATGAGGCCCTTGTTGGTGATCTGCGAAACGCGATCCCACCGGCCGGCGCCGATATTCTGCGCGGCCATCGCGCTGACCGCGGCGCCCACAGCCATCGACGGCATCTGCACATAGTTCCAGATCTGCAACGCGACGCCATAGGCGGCCGTCGTCGCGACGCCGGTGTGGTTGACCATGCCGAGCATCAGCAGGCCCGACAGGGTGAACACGAACATCTGCGCCGCCATCACCAGCCCCTTGCCCACGATCAGCTTGAGCAGCGGCAGCGGCGGGATCAGATAGCGGAATTCGGCGCCGCGCAGCCGGATCGGCAGGTCGCGCGCATAGATCACGATCATGATGCCGATCAGCCCCACCGAATTGGCGATCAGCGTCGCGACCGCCGATCCCGCTATACCGAGCTTCGGAAACGGGCCGATCCCCGCGATGAAGAACGGATTGAGCCCGGCATCGAGGACGAGGCCGACGATCATGAACCAGAGCGGGGTCAGCGAATCGCCGGCACCCCGCAGCGCCATCATCATCAGCACCATGATGAAGCTCGCCGGCATCGTCAGGAACATGACCTTGAGATAGGCCGATGCCAGCGGGATCGCGTCCGGCGGCGTCGCCATCAGATGAAGCAGCCTGTCGGTCAGCAACAGGCCGCCGATGGTGACGACCACCGACATGCACAGGAACAGCCCCACGGCGGCGCCGACCGCACGCCGCGCGCCATCGATGTCGCGCCGCCCCATATTCTGGCCGACGAGGATCGTCGCCGACATGCCGAAGCCGAATGTGGCCGAGAAGGCGAGAAAGATGACGTTGGTAGCGTTCGACGTCGCCGCGAGCGCGCTCTCGCCGAGGAAGCGGCCGATCCACACCATGTTGATCGATGCGTTGAGCGATTGCAGCACATTGGCGAACAGCGTCGGCAAAGCGAACATGATCAGGGTGCGGCCGATCGGCCCCTGCGTCAGATCGCGGACCTTGCCGCCCGCAACCGTGCCGGCCGCAGCCCCTTCGGCCTCGACCACCACGTCCTCGACGATATCCGTCATCCCAGCCGCGCCAGTGCGGCGGTCAGCTTCTCGGCCTCCAGCGCCTTTTCGGCATGATCGGCCCGCGCTTTCTCGACAGCCTCGGGTTTCGCCTTCTTCACAAAGGCTGGGTTGTTGATCCGGCCCGCCAGGCTGTCGCGCTCCTTCTCGGCTGCGGCGATCCCCTTGGCGAGGCGCGCGCGCTCGGCTTCGAGATCGATCACGCCGTCGAGCGGCAGCACGAAAGTCGCCTCATCGACCACGACCTGCGCCGCACCGCCCGATGTGGCGACCTCGGCGGTCATTTCGATCCGGGCGAGCCGCGCGATCGCGGCGGCATGGGTGTCGAGACGTTGGCGGGTGACCTCGTTCGCGTCGCGGGCGAAGGCCTGCAACTTCGCACCGGGAGGCACGTTGAGCCCGACGCGAGCTGTACGCACTTCGCTCACCAGCCGGATCAGCCACTCGATCTCCTGCGCCGCCGCCGGATCGATCGCGCGCGCATCGGCCATGGGCCATTTAGCCACGATGATGTCGTACGCACGCTCGCCAAGCGCGTGCCAGAGCTCCTCGGTGATGAACGGCATGAACGGGTGCAGCATGACCAGGATCTGATCGAGCGCCCAGCCCGCGACCGCGCGCGTCTCCGCCGCCGACGCAGCGTCGGCGCCTTCCGCCAGCAACGGTTTGGTCAGCTCGATATACCAGTCGCAGAAGCTGCCCCAGGCGAACTGGTAGATCAGATTCGCGGCCTCGTCGTAGCGCAGATCGGCGATCGCGAGATCGAGCGCCTGCACCGTCTTCACCGTCGCGGCGATGATCCAGCGGTTGACCGGCAGCGCCGCCTCGGGCGCCGCGATCGTCGCCGACGCGCCGATGCCGTTGGACTGCGCGAAGCGGGCAGCGTTCCACAGCTTGGTCGCGAAGTTGCGATAGCCTTCGACCCGCTTCTCATCGAGCTTGATGTCGCGGCCCTGACTCTCCATCGCGGTCAGCGTGAAGCGCAGCGCGTCGGCGCCGTATCTGTCGATGAGCCCGAGCGGATCGACCGTATTGCCCTTCGACTTCGACATCTTCGAGCCGTCCGCCGCGCGGACAAGCCCGTGCAGATACAGCGTCTTGAACGGCACTTCGCCCATGAAGTGCAAGCCCTGCATGATCATCCGCGCATCCCAGAAGAACAGGATGTCGAAGCCCGAGATGAGGACGTCGTTCGGGTAATGGCGAGCGAGCAGAGACTTATCCCCACCGTTCGTCCCGAGCGCAGTCGAGGGACGTTGGCTCGCGGAACGTGTCTCGACTTCGCTCGACACGAACGGCTCTCTTTGGGCGGGCGCGTCCGGCCAGCCGAGCGTCCCGAACGGCCACAATGCTGACGAGAACCAGGTATCGAGCACATCGCTGTCGCGGGTCAGCACTTTGCCGGGACCGGCGAGCGCCTGTGCGCCCGCTTCATCCTCGGCGACGTAGATCTCGCCATCCTCGTCGAACCATGCCGGGATCTGATGTCCCCACCACAGCTGCCGCGACACGCACCAGGGCTGGATGTTCTCAAGCCAGTTATAATAGGTCTTGGTCCACGTCTCCGGCACGATCCTGATCGCGCCGGATCGCACCGCCTCGATCGCGGGTTTCGCCAGCGTCTCGGCGTCGACATACCATTGGTCAGTCAGCCAGGGTTCGATCACCACGTTCGATCGGTCGCCATAAGGCGTCTGGATCACCCGATCCTCGATCTTCTCGAGCACACCCGATTGCTCGAGCAGCGCGACCACGCGCTTACGCGCTTCGAAACGATCGAGGCCGAGAAGGTCTTCCGGGATCAGCCCGTCGGCGGTCTGGATTACCTTCGCCTCGGCATCGAGCATGTTGAGCATTTCGCCGGCCTTCAGGCCCGTGCGTTTGCCCACCTCGAAGTCGTTGAAGTCGTGCCCCGGCGTGATCTTCACCGCACCCGATCCGAGTTCGGGATCGGCATGTTCGTCGGCCACGATCGGGATCAGCCGGCCGGTGATCGGCAGCCTGATCTGCTTGCCGATCAGCGCGGTATAGCGTTCGTCGCCCGGGTTCACCGCGACCATCATGTCGGCGAGCATCGTCTCAGGCCGCGTCGTCGCGACCGAGATCGTGCCGCTGCCGTCGGCGAGCGGATAGGCGAAATGCCAGAAGCTCCCCTGCTTCTCGCGCGTCTCGACCTCGAGATCGGAGATCGCGGTCTTGAGGCCCGGATCCCAGTTAACCAGCCGTTTGTCGCGGTACAGCAGCTTCTGGTTATAGAGCTCGACGAACACCTTGATGACGGCCTTCGAGAAGCCCTCATCCATCGTGAAGCGCTCGTTCGCCCAGTCGCACGACGCGCCGAGGCGACGGAGCTGGCGGGTGATCGTGCCGCCGCTCTCTTCCTTCCATTCCCACACCTTGGCGATGAACTCGTCGCGGGAGAGATCGGTGCGCTTCTGCCCGGCGGCGTTCATCTGCCGCTCGACCACCATCTGCGTCGCGATGCCGGCATGGTCGGTCCCGACCACCCACAGCGCGTCCTTGCCCTTGAGGCGGGCATGACGGATCAGCACATCCTGCAAGGTGTCGTCGAGTGCATGGCCGATATGCAGGCTGCCGGTGACGTTCGGTGGCGGAATGACTATGGTGTAAGGCTCGGCATCGGGCCGCTCCGGGCGGAACAGGCCGTTGTCTTCCCAATAGGAATACCAGCGCGCCTCGATGGCAGCGGGGTCGAAAGTCTTGTCGATCGTCATGATGCGATGGCTTTAGCGGGGAAAACGCAGCCCGCGCCACCCCGAAAGTGGCATATGTCCTACATTCCGTTCGTCCCGAGCGAAGTCGAGGGACGTGTCTCGACTTCGCTCGACACGAACGGGAGGAATGTCACTTCTTCGTATGCGCATCCATCCAGCCGAGTACCTCGCTATACCACTGAATGCTGTTCTTCGGCTTGAGCACCCAATGGTTCTCGTCGGCGAAATAGAGCAGCCGCGATTCGACGCCGATGCGCTGCGCGGCAGTGAACACCGCGAAACCCTGCGTGTCGGGAATGCGGTAGTCCCTACCGCCATGGATGATCAGCATCGGCGTCTTCCACGCCGCGACATGGTTGACCGGGTTCCACTTCTCATAATTGCCCGGCACCTTGAAATAGGGGCCGCCATGCTCCCATTCGTCGAACCAGAGCTCCTCGGTTTCATAGGCCATCGCGCGGGCATCGAAGACGCCATCATGGGTGACGATGCACTTGAAACGGTCGGGCCAGGTGCCCGCGATCCAGTTCATCATATAGCCGCCATAGGAGCCGCCCGCCGCGCACGCATTGTCGCCGTCGAGCCAGCTATATTTCGCGGTGGCAGCGGCGAAACCGGCCTTCAGATCGTCGAGCGGCCAGCCGCCCCAATTCTGGTTGATCGCATCGGTGAACGCCTGCCCGTAACCGACCGACCCATGGAAATCGACCATCACCGCGCCATAGCCAGCGCCTGCCCAAACGGCAGGGTTCCAGCGATAGGACCAGTTGTCGCCAAAGGAACTCTGCGGCCCGCCATGAACGAGAAATGCCATCGGCACCCTGGCGCCCGGCGCGATCCCGGCGGGCTTTACCGCATAGGCCCAGACGGTATCGCCATTGGCGCCCTTGAAGCTGAAATGCTCGACGGTCGGCCAGTCGATATCGGCGAGCCTGGCCTTGTTCACCCAGGTCAGGCGAACCGGCTTGCCCGCACCGCCTGCGTAGAGATCGGCCGGCGCTGTCAGCCCGGCGAGCGTGTAGACATATCCCTTCGGCGTCGCGAGAACGCTGCCCGCCGATCCTGCACCGGTCAGCCGCTTCACCTTGCCCGTCGCCACCGACACCGCGAACGCGGGCTCGTCGCCGGTATCCTGCGCGGTAACGTAGATGCTCTTGCCGTCGCCGCTCCATGTCACACTCGCCACCGACCGATCCCATGCCTCAGTCAGCGCCTTCGTCTCGCCCGTTGCAAGATTGCGGAGCATCAGCACCTGCCGATCGGCTTCGTAGGTCGGCCGCTTCATCGCGACATAGGCCAGCCACTTGCCATCGGGCGACACCGCTGGAAGCGTATCGGTCGCCTCATTGGCCTTAGTCAGATTGGTTGGCGCAGCCGATCCGTCCGCAGGTGCCGAAAAGATATCGAGGTTGGTCGACAGCGGCTCGATCCTACCCGCCTCGCGCAGGGTGAAATAGACGGTCTTGCCGTCCTTGCTCCACGCGATCTCGCTGCCATCGCCGAACGGCTTGGAAGGCGTATCACCCACCAGACCGCCTTCGATCGCCACGCCATCGCCGGTCGTTTTGCCACCGACGAGCGGCAGCACGAACAGCTGCGAGCGCTGACTGTCAGCCCATTTGTCCCAGTGACGGATGAAGAGACCATCGAAGATCTGGCCGCTCCCACCGTCCTTCTTCTCGGGCTTGGTGTCCGCCAGCGATTTCGCGCCGACCGGCCGATCGGCCCAGACGAGCAGCTTGTCACCGGTCGGCGCGATCTTGAAGCCACCGACGTCCTGCGCGGAAACCTGCTCGGCCGTGCCACCGGTGATCGCGATGCGCCAGATACCGCCCTTGCCGCCGACATCGGCGGTGTAGAACAGCCATTTTCCATCGGGAGAGAAGGCTGGGCTGCCCTCATTTACGGTAGGCTCGGCAATCAGCTTTTCGGGCGCCGCGCCCTTCTTGCTCAGATCGAGCCGCCACAGATCGGTGCGGCCCTTGTTGGCGGCCATATCGGTGTCGCGCTGTTCCCAGACGAGCCAGTGGCCGTCGGGCGAAACGTCGGCGGCGTTGATCCGCGAAAGCGAGGCGACGTCGGTGATGGTGAGCGGGCGGGCATGCGCGGCAGCGCCGATGCCCGCGGCAAGGCCAAGAGCCAGGAGCGGGAGTTTTTGCATGGGCGCGAAGCTAGCCCAAATAGCGGCAAGCGCAAGACTGTGTGAGCAGGCTCCGACAGCTTATTCGGCGTTGCGCTCCCGCTCCATCATCTTGCGGATCTCATCCTGCACCAGCCATTCGACCATCGCCGGCACATGTGTGTCGATCCAGTCGCTCAGCATCGGCCGCAGCATTTCGCGTACCAGCGCCTCAAGCGTGTTGTCGCCGCCAGAAACGCGATTGACGATCGTCTGGCCGAGATCGCGCGCCGCAGAGCGTGGTGCATCGGGCGCCTTTCGGGGCGGCGGCGCAGCGGCCTGCGGCGACGGCCACGCGCTCTCCGCCTCACGGAATCGTTCAGCGGCACGAGCTATCGGCGATTCGGGTGGCGGCGCAGCGGGTGCTTCGATTCCCGGTAAAGGACGGCGCGGCTGCATCGCGTCGGGCGCGAGATTGGTCAGTTCGAGAATGGAGTCCGGCGGCACCGGATCTGGCCAGCTTGCCCGCGCTGCGGGGCCCCCGACCGCATCGGACACGCGCGCGGGCCAAGCCGATGGAACCGGCGCCTCGGCTCTGCCGGAGACCGGAGGCGGCGCCGGCCGTTCGGACGGAAGCGCCGGATCTTCGGCGATGATGCGTTTGATGGAAGCGAGGATGTCTTCCATCGACGGTTCGGAACGCTGGTCGGCCATCTGCCGACCTTGGCTCATTTCTTGCGGGCTGTCACCGCAGAAACGCTGGGCTGATTGCGCGTGCTGACCGCCACCGGCTTCGTCTTCGGGCTCAAGTCCCAATCGAATATATTGCCATGGACGCGCTTGTAGTTCGCCACCGGATCATAGAGCGATCCGCCGTCGAGTCCGAGGTCCTTGGCCTGCGCACGGCCCATTGCCGCGATCAGCGCGAAGCCGGCGACATAGGCGTCGCGCCTGGCCGACACGAGCGCCGATCGCGAATTGAGCAATTCCTGTTCGGCATTGAGGACATCGAGCAGGTTGCGTGTGCCGACCCCCTGTTCGGCGCGTGTGCCCTCGAGCGCGAGTTCGTTGGCGGACACCGCCGTCTGCGAAGAATCGATCACTTCGAGCGATGCCTGATAGCGCGAGAAGGCGGTGCGCACCGTGGCGATGATATTGCGTTCGACAGCGGTCTGCTGCTCGATCGCCTGGCTTTCCCGCGCCTTGGCCTGGCGAACACGCGCTGCGGGCTCACCGCCCTGGTAAAGCGGCAGCGACGCCTGGACACCGACAGTTGCGGTCTTGTCGGTCTGGCTGATCGTGCCGCCGCCGCCGGCGAGAACACCGCGAGCCAATGTGCCCCGGTAATCGGTATAATCCGCGTTCGCGAACGCCGATATCTTGGGCATCGCCAGCGAGCGCGCCGTGCCGATATCATAGCCTGCAGCCTTGGTTGCCTGCTTGGCCGCCTCAAGATCGGGGTTGTTGGCCACGGCGACATCAACCGCGTCGTCGGATACTGCAGGAAGCGGCGGCAGCGGCGGTGGCGGTTCGAGGTTGTCGGGGAATTTTCCGACAATTTCGAGATAGGTCTGCCGGCTGGCATCGAGCTGCGCCTGCGCCGATTCGAGCTGCGCACGCGCGCCCGCAAGCCGGGCTTCGGACTGTGCGACATCGGTCCGCGTCAGATCGCCGACCTGAAAACGATCCTTGCTCGCCTGCACATTCGTGCCCAGCACCTTCACATTGCCCGCGTTGAGATCGACGATCGCGGTGTCGCGCAGCACATCCATATAGGCGGCGACCGTCCGCGTGAAAATATCGGCCTCGGTCCCCTGCAGGCTGGCGCGCCCCTGCGCGACGCGCGCCTTGGCGGCACTGATCTGGTTGCGAACCTGCCCGCCCTGATACAGCGGAACGGTCGCCGCTGCCCGGCCATAAAGCGCCCGTTCCGGCGCCGACGGGCTGTTCACCGAGCGCTTGAGGAATTCACTATATTGTCCGGTCGCGCTGACATCGGGCAGGCCCGCTGCCCGCGCAATGCCGACATCTTCGTCGGTGGCCCGCAGGCCGGCGCGCGCGCCGGTCAGGGTTGGATTGCCCGCATAAACAGCCACGAACGCGTCGCGCAGCGTATCGGCCGAAGCCGGTGCGGCCAACCCTGCGACCATCAAAGCGGCCATGGAAATGCCGCGCCCGAACCGTGCCCCAAACAATCTCACAGCATCTTCCCGTTAAAAACTGAAGCCGCGTGGCTTTGCAAAACCCGGCAATATCGCCGCATCGGCATCGGCGAACGCCTTGATGCCGAAGCCCTTGCCCGCCCGCACGCCAGCGACGAGCCGCGTAACGCCCTGATCGACGATCGCGCCGACGAGCCGGCCGCCATCGACAAGCTGATCGATGATCGTCTGCGGAATCTGTTCGACCGCACCGTCGACCACGACGAGATCATAAGGCGCACCAGCGCGCGAGCCGGACGCGAGTGAGCCCTTCGCCCATTTGACCGACTCCGGCGCTGCAGCCTTGCCCTGCGCCGCCAGATCGGCATCGTCCTCAAGCGCGACGACATCCGCGCCGAGCGCGGTAAGCAATGCAGCGGTATAGCCCGTCGCCGCGCCGACCAGCAGCACCTTGTCGCCGGGCTCGATCTGCGCTTCTGTCAGCAAGCGGCCGATCACCATCGGCGGGTTGAGGGCGCGGCCGGCATTCAGTGGGATCGTGATATCGAGATAAGCGAGCGTCGCCTTGTCGGCGGGAACGAAATCTTCGCGGCGGACGGCGCCCATCGCAGCAACGACGCGGGCATCGCTCACGCCGGTCGTTCGCAATTGGCTGACGACCATCGCATGGCGCATCTGATCGAAATTCTGTTCGGTCACGTCCGCTTCCCTCCGGCGATTCCGCCTAGTGTCTTATAGATACAATACAGCTAAGCAAGGTTCAAGGCTTTATCGCGTTGCGGCAATTCCGCCAAGGGTGATGTGATCCGTTGCCGCAACGGCGGACGGTTGACAATCCCGGCATCGCCCGCCATTGCCGCCACCCTCTGGCCCGATGGCGGAGTGGTTACGTAGAGGACTGCAAATCCTCGCACGCCGGTTCGATTCCGGCTCGGGCCTCCACTTCCAATTTCCTATCGCACATGCTGTGTACCCGGCGAGCGGCGCCCGGTCACTGAGTGAGGCGCGCTGTCGATATCGCGAGCTGGAATAGTGAGGACAGTGCGGCCGATATGTCACTGTCGGTCGTGACCCGATAATATAGCCCCGGTGAGGCGCAGCTCGATGCGGCCGGCGAAATCCTGTCGGTCGGCGAGAGATATGGCGTCCTGACATTGGTGATCGACCAGCTGTCCGATGCCGATGCCGGCAGATATTCGGTGTAGAGAATGGCGATGCGAATGCCGCGATTCTTGATCGCGGTGCATAGCGCCAGCGGGATCGGCCCCATGGCGCGTGAACCGCTTGCGTTCTCGTCGCGCATTCCGTCGCTGATGATGAAGAGTGTGGCCTGCGGCGTATCGCCAGGTTGATTGGTGCCGTTGCCGGGCGTGGTCGGCATGACCCCGAGCGCGCCGTTGAAGGCGGCAGTGAAATTCGTCGCCATATCATTATCGTTCGTGCCGCAGATGCGCTGGTTGTTGCGGCAATAGGTAAGGACCTGCGAATCGGCGACGTGCGATTGCATCTGGGTGAGGTTGCTGTCGACATAGACACCGCTCATCGGCGAGGTCGGCCAGATCTGACGGAACATATAGTCGAAATCGGACAGGCCCATCCGATATCGGGCGTTGTTCGCCGCCGACGTGTTGATCGCATCGGTGACTAGCGACTGGACCGCCGTGGTGATCAGATCGGTGCGTAACGTGATATTGTTGCGGCGTGCGACCTGATAATTGTCGAGATAGACGCCGTTGACCTGCGGCGTATTGCCGGGATCCGACGAGGTCGTGCTGGACTGATGGCAGGCGAAGGCGCAGCCATTGGTTGCAGCGGTCATCGACGCGAGGCCGGCGGCCGTCGCGGGCAGCAACATCGATGGCGACGTATCGACCATTAGATAGAAATCGATATTGGGCGCAGCTGCCGAAAAGGCCTTCGACGATCCCTTGACGATCAGCGTGTTCATCCCCAGCAGATTGCCGAACGAAGCGTGCGATTGCATGCGATAGGTGACGGTTGCGGTCCGGCTATAGCTCGCGGTCGTCGATGCGCTCGCCGTGCCGGCGGCGCAGGTCGTGGTCGTCTGACTGCCGGTGCTGCTGGTGCTGTCGCCGATCGATACCGAAAGCTGCGCGCTGTTGTTGGCATCCATGATCAGACCCGGCAGCGACCCGGCCTGCGCCAGGAACATCTGCCGCGCCAGGGTACAGGCCGTACCGCTCGATTTCTGCATCATCGGCTGGCTGACGGCGGCCAGCGCGGCCGCGTCTGCCGCGGCGTTCAACTTCGTCTGCAACCGCATCGCACAGCTATAGTCGATGCCCATGCCGACCGCGAAGGTCAGCGGGAACATCGCGAGCGCGACCAGCATCAGCACGTTGCCGCGCTCATCGCCGAACAGCCGGGCTATCCGTTTGCGGAGCATCACTGGAGCCGAACCAATGTCGAGACCCGGGGGCTCATATAGGTCGAATCGGCCAGCACGATCGCACCGCCGATGCCGTATTTGGCAATGGGCGTGTAATTGTAGCTCACCTCGCTGTAGATCAGATAATTGTTGTTGACGGCCATGGTGCCGGGAACGGTGACGACCGTGCCGGTGACGCGCGCCACGGCATTTTTGGCGCGGCTCCACTGGACGGTGGTGACGCCGTGCGTGTCGGTATAGAGTTGGGTCACGCGATAGCTCGCGTTCGCAGCCGCGAATGGCGTCATGATTTGGCCACCGGCGGTGAGGATCGTATCGGCCTCACCGGGTGACAGCGTCGCATATTGCGAGGTAAGATCGGCGATGGCGCGCGCGGTCGTCGAGACTTTGCGGTTGCAGGCGATCGCGTCCTGAAGCTGATAGCTGCCGAGATAGAGCAGCATCAGGAATGGCAGGCAGATGGCGAACTCGACGAGGGCCACGCCACTCGCGTCCATCGCAAGGCCATCGATACCCGACCGATGCCAGTTGAGGATCGAAACGCCCATCAATAGGGCTCGATCTTCACGACCGAGGTCGCGACCAGCATCTGCTGGGAACTGGAGATATTGTTGAGCGAGAAGCCCAGCGGCCCGCGCGGCAGCGACCAGATGTAGATCAGGCGCAGGATCACGATTCTGCCCGACCCACCCACATTATAGACCCAGCTGTTGGTGATCTGACCGTTGCTGTCGAAGGTGATCACCGGCTTGGCGGCATTGACGGTGCTGAGCGAAGTCGCCGTCTGTGCATCGACGATCAGCCCGGCACAGGACATATAGGGTGGCAGCGCCTGGCAAGCCGCCTGCTTGAACTGCGCCTGGGTTTGCCCGGCGGTTTGCGACTGACCGGTCATGATCGTGCGGCTTGCGGTTTCAACGGCCGTCTCGAGGCCCTGCTGCGCAAAGAAGGTAAGGCTGGTCGTAAGGATCGCGATCAGCAACGCCAGCAGTATCGGTGCAACCATCGCGAATTCGACCAGAGCCGAACCACGACCATCAGCATAAAGCCGTTTGACGGCGCCTGCACAGCTTTCCGGGCGGGCTCGACCGTTCATTCTCGACGTAACTGGCGCATGCATGCTCATCCCGCATGAGGCCTAGTTTGCCGTTATTAACAACTTGTGCTGGTATGCGGTAATTACCTATGGTTGCAGCATGCTGTTGCTTGACCAGCGCCATCGCGTTTGAAATCGCAGATCACTTTTGCACGTATCGCAGTCTGAGCAGGATGACAGGCAAGTACGATCGGATCATTCAGTGAGGAGCCTGCCGTGAAAGAAATGATGGGCGACGCCTGCCCCATGGAGTTCAATTTCGACGCCAGCAGCTTCCGGGTCGGTGATCTGGTCAGTTATCGGGTTACCGGGTCGCTGACGGGAATGCCCTTCGCCGGTACGCTGATGGAAGTGCATGACGATTATGTCGTCCTGACCTCCAATCCGGAGGATCCGACCAGCCGAATGCGCGCCACGCGCGAAAGCCGGCCGATCGTGCAGGAAGACGATATCTGCTGAAGTTCTCGCGCGATTGGCGAAGCCCCTAAAAGGCCGATCGCCAGACGGTGGGGGCCAGAAAGGCGATCGACCAGTTAGCCACGGCGTGAACAATGCATCCGGTTGGGGTGAATGCTGTCCACACAGTCCGAAGCGCACAAGAGAGCGTCGCTCTCCTGCTCGCGGCCGCTAAAAGCAGCTGCTGGTAACCCTGCTGACCGGTTCGTGCATGAAGCAACAGTTTGTCGCCGTGTCTGTTACCGTTAAACAGTGCCTTGCCCACCAGCGTGAAGCGTCCGTGACACTGGGTAACAGGCACGATAACAAGCTGTCGCATATGGACGATTCGCACCCGCCGGCGATCGATCGCGATCAATCCGAGAATCACGCCCTGGCGGCGGCCGGCGCCGCGTCGGTTGCCGATATCATGCGCGCAGAACTGGCATCGGTGTTGTCATCGCCCGATTTCCTGCGCGCGCCGACGATGAACCGGCTGCTCACCTATCTTGTCACCGAAACTGCGGAGGGGCGCGCCGATCAGTTGAAGGCCTATTCGGTCGCGGTCGATGGGCTCGGCCGGGTATCCGATTATGACGCGCGCGCTGACAGCTATCCCCGTGTCCAGGTGGGCCGGCTGCGGCGGATGCTGGAAACCTATTATGCAAGCACCCCGACAGCAGACGGTTTCAGGCTGACGATACCTAGCGGGCGATACCGTGTATCGCTCGTGGCCGATGCTGCGGCTCCGCCCGAGGCGCTGGACGATCAGCCGCCTGCGCCACAGCGTGTCACGGCCGGTGATGTGGTGCGGATGGTCGCGCTGCTCGCGCTGCTCGTCGCCATTGCCGCACTGGCGGCGCGCTACGCGCCTACATCGCCAACACCCGATCACAGCAATGGGCGGCGGCCCCTGCTCGAGTTCACCGAAATCTCGGACGGCCCCACACAGTCGCTCCGGGGCGATCTGGTCGGCGCGACGCTCGTCAACGGCCTTGGCCGCAGCGACATGTTCGATCTTCGCATCGCGCGCCGCAAGAATGACGATCGCACAGGGCAGACACCAGCGCGCTACCGGCTCAGCACCGACCTGCTCGACGGACCGCGACCGCGCCTGTTCCTGCGCCTCTGGCAGCAGGGCCCCGACCGGCTGATCTGGTCCGGCGACGTCGCCCTGCCCCCGGCCAGTGCGCCCGAACAGATGGTGGAGGATAGCCTGGCGCCCGTCATCGCGACGGTCGGACGGGTGAACGGATTGATCGCAATGCAGGAATCGCAACGCTGGCGAAATGAAGCGCCCTTTGGCTACGGCTGCATCCTGCTCTACCAACATTACCGCAAGGAGCGGCTGGCAAGCGAACGCGAGCCGGTTCGCGAATGCGTCGATCGCAGTATAAGGCTCGATCCCGACAATGCCGCAATGCAGGCCGTCGCGGCACAACTCGCACTCGACCGCATGGCAAGTTCGCGCACGCCCGCCGCCGAACGCGCCAGCCTTTCCGGCGTGGCGCTGCGCCACGCGCAGCTTGCGCTGTCGATCGAACCGCTGAACGCCTGGGCGATCATCGCGCGGGCCCGCATCGCGGCAATGCGCGGCGCCTGCTCGCTCGCCATTCGCAACGCGCTACGCGCGTCCGAACTGCAGCCTTATGATCCGACGATGCTATCGGACGTCGGTGTCGTCTTACTGAACTGCAGCGATCGCCGCGCGGAACAGATGCTGCGCCGCGCGATCGCACTGGACGATGGCACCGATGGCCAGTTCTACCGGCCGCTCCTGCTTTTCGCGATCAGCAGGGATGACCGACAGATGGCACGCGAGGCGCTTTCGGCGATGTCACCCCCTGTGCTGGGCCGGCATGCATATTTCCATCTGGTAACCGCCAGCGGCTACGCGATGATCGGCGATCTGCCGCGCGCGAGGAGCGCCTGGCGTCAGCTGCGCGCGAGCAGCGCCGCCATCGCGGGCGATCCACAGGGCTATCTTGGACGATTGGGCTTCGCCGAACCGATCAAGCAGAAGGCGATCGAGCATCTGCGCAAAGCCAGGCTGATCGCCTGAATTTCGGCACTGTCCTAGAGCCTGTTTCGGTTAGATGGAAACGCCGTGATTGTGTCTGGAAGCTCGCTGGGTAGGAGGAACGCGCAGCACGGGCTGGGAGCTCCCGCGCAAGCGTTCCGACGCCCCCAGCGG
>Ga0068860_100000151_pt1 | contig 112208 bp, 100 predicted proteins | sample KBSSwiS32_FD_66597 | JGI IMG/M metagenome (GOLD analysis project Ga0068860, IMG submission 66597) | Switchgrass rhizosphere microbial communities from Kellogg Biological Station, Michigan, USA - KBS Switchgrass S3-2 | ecosystem: Host-associated > Plants > Roots > Rhizosphere > Soil ... | reverse complement strand
CCGGTGACGCCGCAGGCGATGACACGGCGGGGGGTGGGCTCAGGCGCGTCAGGCCTGGTGAAGGGGCGGTAGGCCAGCGCGTCCGGGACCTGAGTCAGGATGACCGCCGCGCCCCAGACGAACACCAGCGGCGAAGGGGCAAGGCTGTAGGCGATGGCGCCCAGAACGGCGCCGACGGCCATGCGGGCGATACGTTCCTTGGCTCGCGCGCGGGCGATGGTGGCGAAATCGCCGTGGATATCCATTGGCTCCAGTTTAGCGGGCGGCGGCTAATGGCCGCTTTAGGAGCCAGGGCGCGAAGCGCGCTACATCGTCGCGCACGCCCCCTCCGCCATGCTTCGTATGGTCCCCCTCCGCCCTATAGGGGAGGCGTTAGGGCGTCCGGCTAGGGCCGCCCGGCCCCCAGGTCCGGCCATTGGCCGGCCAAAGGATGAATTCCGGGCGGAGAATGCTGGGTCGACCGCCTTCCCGCCCGTCTCCTCGCCATGCTCGGAGCCACCCTGCCCATGAAGGGGAGGGAAAGCGCGGCTACGGCTCCAGCGCCAGGCGCACCACTATGGGATAGTGGTCCGAGCCCAGCCGCGGCCCGCGCTGGACGCTCACCGTGCGCCAGGCGGAACCGGCATAGACGTGGTCGATGGGCAGCCAGGGGACGATCGAGACGAAGCGGTGGCGGGTGAAGGAGCCCGCCGGCCAGGAGAACAGCGCCCGCGTGCGCCGCTCCATCCCGAACATCTTGTCCTCGCGCCGGCGCGAGAAGGACCAGGGCGTGGAGTTGAAGTCGCCGGCGAGGATCAGCCGGCTCCGGTCGAAGCCGGCGAGCAGCTCGTTGAGCTTGCGGCCCTGGCGCTGCTGCGCGTCGCCGCCGGTCGGCCAGGTGTAGTGCGTGCCCAGCACGGTGTAGCCGCCGTCCTTCGCCGCGAACGTGGCCCGGGCGACCGGCAGGTAGGGCCAGGGATTCGGATGCTTCGGCGCGTCGTTGGCGAGCGGCCGGGCGCGGGAGAAGATCATCACCGTGCACTTCGCGCAGGTCACGTAATAGGGCCGCCGCCGCAGGATGGCGTCGCGTACGTCGGGCCGGGCCTCCTCGATCACCACCACGTCGGCGGCCTGGTCGGCGATCCACTGAGCGGTGCGCTCCACCTCGGTGTTGCGGCCCCAGGTGTTGAACTGGATGAGCTTGATCTGGTGCAGGGCGTCGGCGGGCGCGCGCGCGCTCATCTTGCGCATGTACTCGGGGGCGATCAGCGTCAGGGCGGCGACGGCGCCGATCAGCCCCGGGGCCATCAGCAGCAGCCGCAGGTGGGGCGGCCGGAAGGGCAGGGCCATCGCCACGGAGATCAGACCCAGCGCCAGCCAGAAAGGGGCGAAGTGGGTGAGGACGTCCAGGCGGTGGTGCAGCCGGCCGCCCTGCGCCACCAGGGCCGCCGCACTGGAGGCGGCGCCCACGGCCAGCAGCGCGAGGGCCCAGAGGCTGGCGAAGGCGAGGCGCAGGAATCGCATGGCGCCGCCTCTACCATAGGCCGCGGCTTGACGCGCCAGCCCATGCGTGCGTTTGACCCGGCCCTCATGCAGCTTGCCGATTTCGACTTCGATCTGCCCGCCGACCGCATCGCCCTGCGGCCTGCGAGCCCGCGGGATTCGGCGCGCCTGCTGCTGGTGCGTCCGGGCGAGCCCCTGGAGGACCGCCGGGTGAGCGACCTGCCGGGGCTGCTGCGCGCCGGCGACCTCCTGGTGATGAACGACACCCGCGTGATCGCCGCCCGGCTGAAGGGCCGCCGTTATCGGGAGGAGGGCAGCGTCGCGGTGGAGGCCACCTTGCACCGGCGCCTCTCCCCCCACCTGTGGACCGCCTTCATGCGCCCGGGCAAGCGGCTGGCGGTCGGCGACCGGGTGGCGTTCGGAGAAACGGACGACCGGGCCTGCCTGCTGGGCCAGCTGGACGCCACGGTGAAGGAAAAGGGCGAGGGCGGCGAGGTGACGCTGGCCTTCGACCTGGCCGGGCCGGACCTCGACGCGGCCATCGCCGAACGTGGGGTCATGCCCTTGCCGCCCTATATCGCCGCCAAACGGCCCGAGGACGCTCGCGACCGGGCCGACTACCAGACCGTCTACGCCCGGGCGGATGGCTCGGTGGCGGCGCCCACGGCGGGGCTGCATTTCACGCCGGAGCTGCTGGCGCGCCTGGAGGCGGCCGGCGTCGGGACGGCTTTCGTCACCCTCCACGTGGGCGCGGGCACCTTCCTGCCGGTGAAGACCGAGACGCTGTCCGAACACCGGATGCACCCCGAGTTCGGGGCGGTCGACGCCGCCGCCGCCCGGGCGATCAACGCCGTCCGCGCCGCCGGCGGCCGGATCATCTGCGTCGGCACCACCTCGCTGCGGCTGCTGGAGTCGGCGGCGCAGGAGGACGGATCGGTGCGCCCGTTCCAGGGCGAGACCTCGATCTTCATCACCCCGGGCCGGCCGATCCGCGCCGCCGACGGGCTGATGACCAACTTCCACCTGCCGAAGTCGACGCTGTTCATGCTGGTGAGCGCGTTCGCAGGGCTCGAAACCATGCGCGCCGCCTACGCCCATGCGGTGGCGAACGGCTACCGGTTCTATTCCTACGGCGACGCCAGCCTGCTGTGGAGGGCGTGATGGCGGCCTTTCCCTTCCGCATCGCCGCCGTCGACGGCGCTGCGCGCACTGGGGTCCTGCAGACCGCGCGCGGCGACATCCGCACGCCCGCCTTCATGCCGGTGGGCACCGCCGGCACCGTCAAGGCGCTGACGGTGGACCAGGTGGCGTCCGCGGGGGCGGACGTGATCCTCGGCAACACCTATCACCTGATGCTGCGGCCCACGGCCGAGCGGGTGGCGCGGCTGGGCGGATTGCACCGCTTCATGCGCTGGGAGGGCCCGATCCTCACCGACTCCGGCGGCTTCCAGGTGATGTCGCTGTCCAAGATCGCCAAGGTCACGGAGGAGGGCGTGGCCTTCCAGAGCCACCTGGACGGCTCGCGCCACGCTCTGACGCCCGAACGGTCCATGGAGATCCAGGCCGACCTGCTGGGCTCGGACATCGTCATGCAGCTCGACGAATGCGTCGCCTGGCCGGCGGAGGAGGCGCGCGCCGCCGAGGCGGTGCGGCTGTCGGCCCGCTGGGGCCAGCGCAGCCGGGCCGCCTTCGGGACGCGCGAACGGCAGGCGCTGTTCGGCATCCAGCAGGGCTCCACCTTCGCCCACCTGCGCCGGGAATCGGCCGAGCGCCTGGTGGAGATCGGTTTCGACGGCTACGCCATCGGCGGCCTGGCGGTGGGCGAGGGCCACCAGGCCATGTGCGAGGTGCTGGACTATGCGCCGGGGCTGCTGCCCGCTGACCGGCCGCGCTACCTGATGGGGGTGGGCAAGCCCATCGACCTGGTGGAGGCGGTGGCGCGCGGCGTCGACATGTTTGACTGCGTCCTGCCCACCCGCTCCGGCCGCCACGGCCAGGCCTGGACCTGGAGCGGCGCGATCAACCTGAAGAACGCCCCCTTCGCCGAGGACGACGCGCCGCTGGACCCTGGGAGCGACTGTCCCGCCAGCCGCGACTACAGCAAGGCCTACCTGCATCACCTTGTAAAAGCTGGAGAAATCCTTGGCCAGGTGCTGCTCTCCTGGCACAACGTCGCCTTCTACCAGGCGCTGATGGCGGCGATGCGCGCGGCCATCGCCGAGGGTCGGTTCGAGGCCTTCCGCGCCGATTTCCGGGCCGGTCAGCGGATCGGGTAGCGGGGGCCGCGCCGTTCCTCGACGATCGGACGGCCGGCCAGTTCGTGCGACGGCGTCGCCGGCGGGGTGCAGCCGTGGGTCTCGCCCAATCCCTTCAGATAGGCCCGGCGCACCGCTCCGGCCATGATCGCCGACTGGACGAAACGGTCATGGCGCTCGGCCCCGGAAAGCTTGCGCACCCAGCCGCGGAACGGGATCACGTCGGTGGTCAGGCTCGCCACCGCGCCCATGGCCGTCTGCTGGCCGCGCTGCATCAGGTCGTCCTCGTCCGGCGCCGGGGCGTCGAGGTCGGGACCCAGGGCGTCGTCCAGGGGCTGGACCAACGCCGCGAGCTGGGCGCAGGTCGGCGGCTCCGGGCGGCCGTAGGGGTCGGCCATGGCCTCCAGCAGCACGCCCGGGATCATGGTGCGCAGGACGTTGACGTCGCGCAGCGGCGCCGAAACCGCGCCGCGGATGTTTTCCTCGTTGGCCTGGGCGGTGGTCTGCACCTGCGGCGATCCGTCGGCGCGCGGGGTCGCGCAGCCGCAAAGCGCAAGGAAAGCGAGGCTGATGAGAACGGCGAGGCGCATACGTGATCCTATGTTCAGGCTTCGACGATTGTTAAGCCGGGACGCCCGCGAGCCTTGCGCGGCCCAGGGGCGCCGCATATGGTCCGCGCCGCTTCGCCGACGCCTGCAGTGTCGGCCTGCGGGCCGGTAGCTCAGTGGTAGAGCACCCGACTTTTAATCGAGTGGTCGTGGGTTCGACCCCCACCCGGCCTACCAAATTTCCCCAGGCTTGTGGCGGGTTTGCGTCAGGAGGCGGCCTTGGGCCGCGCAAAGCTTCCGGTGAGCTTCGCCGCCCGCTGTCGAGGTGGCGGCCGCTCGGCCGCCCGGCCTATCAAGTTGGCTCCCGTTCCGGGAAGGTGTGGCGACGTCCGCGTTGATTCGCCTTGGGGATTGGCGATCCACGCGGCAGGTCCCGAACGCAGAGGAACACCCGCGCATGATTGTCGCGCGCACCTTGGCTGACCATGACGTCAGGGGCCGTGCGGTCCGGATCGGGCTCGCCTTCGTCGCGGTCTTCGCGCTCAGCTACATCTGCATCGCCCTGCCGCGGGAGATCGGCCGCATCGCGCCGGCATGGGCCGCCAACGCCGCGCTCCTCGCCCTGGTCCTGAGGTCGCCGGCGCGCCAGCCGGAGCTGCTCCTGACGGGCCTCGTCGCCGGCGTCCTGGCGATCACGGCGGCCGGCGACCCGCGGGGGATGAGCCTGGCGTTCGGGCTCAGCAACGTCGTCGAGGTGGCGGCCATGGCGGCGGGGCTCCGGGCGGCGCTCAAGGAGCCCTTCGATCCGACCCAGGCCCGCCACCTGACCGTCTTCATCGCCCTGGCCCTCGCCGCCTCCGCGCTGTCGGCCGGCCTCGCTGCGGCGATGCTCTGGGCCTTGAAGGACAGGCCGGTGATGGGTTCGCTGGTGATCTGGACCCTTTCGGACACCCTGGGCCTGGTGATCGTCACCCCCTGCCTGCTGATCCTGCGCGAGGCCCGGTCGTACTTGAGGGAAGCCCCGTTCACCCGGCAGGGGGCGCTCGCCCTGCTGCTCGTCGCGGCGGGATCCATCATCATGTTCAGCCAGAGCCGGATCCCGCTGATGTTCGCGGCGCCGGCGCTGTTGGCGCTCGCCGCCGGGACGATGGAGGTCCTGGGCGCGGCGATAGGGGTGCTGCTGCTGACCTTCATCGCCCTGGCGTTCATGGCGACGGGACACGGCCCGGTCATGCTGCTGGTGACCCGGCCGACCGAGCGGATCATCCTCTTCCAGCTGTTCCTGGCGGGGTCCACGACGTTCGCACTGGTGGTGGGGGCGCTGCATCTGCAGCGGCGCCGGCTCGGCGAGGCCCTGGCCGCGGCGCGCGACGCGGCCGAGATGCAGGCGGGCCGGGCGCGCGCCGCGGAGGCCGAAATCGCGGTCCGGGAGGCGCGCTTCCGGCAGCTGGCCGAGAACGCCACCGACATCATCACCTACCTCGATCTCGACGACACCATCCTCTACGCCTCGCCGGCGTGCCGGCGTCTGGGCTACGAACCGGAGGAGCTGGTGGGCGCGCCGCGCGGCGCCCTGGCGCACCCGCACGACACCGCGCGGCTGGACCGGATGTTTGCCGCCGTCCTGCGCGGCGGCCCGATCCCGCCCCCCGGCGAGCGGGAGTACCGCCTGCGGACGAAGGACGGCCGCTGGGTCTGGATCGAAGGCAGCCCCTCGCTGGTGCGCGACGACCAGGGGACGGTGGTGGGGGTCGTGTCGCTGCTGCGCGACATCACCCAGCGCAAGGCGATGGAGAGCCAGCTGGCCCAGGCGGTCGCCGCGGCCGAGGCGGCGACCGCGGCCAAGGCGGAGTTCCTGGCCAACGTCAGCCATGAGCTTCGCACGCCGCTGACGGCCATTCTCGGCTTCTCCGCCGTGCTGTCCGGGGACCGCGGGCTTTCGCCGTCGGCGCTGCGCTACGCCGACCGCATCGCCGGCGCCAGCCGGGCGCTCCTGACCTCCATCAACGACCTCCTGGACCATTCCGAGCTGGAGGCCGGCAAGATGCGGGTCGCGCGCGCGCCCTTGCAGCCGCTGCAGCAGGCCTGCGCGATCATGGACATCTTCGCGCCCCAGGCCGAAGCCAAGCAACTCAAGGTGGACGTGCAGGCGACGGGCGTCCCGGACCGCGTGCTGGCGGACGGCGATCGGGTGCGACAGGTGCTGTTCAACCTGATCAGCAACGCGGTGAAGTTCACCCGCGAAGGCGGCGTGATCCTGCGGGTAGGCTATGATCCGGCGCGATCGACGCTCTCCTACGCGGTGAGCGATACGGGTCCGGGGATCGACGGCGGCGACGCCGGGCGGTTGTTCCAGCGCTTCGCCCAGTTCGACCAGGACCGCGGCGGCGCCGGGCTCGGGCTGGCGATCTGCAAGAGCGTCGTGGAGGCCATGGGGGGACAGATCGGCATGCGCCCCAGTGGGCAGGGTGGTTCGGAATTCTGGTTCGAGATCCCCGCGCCGGTCGCCGGCCGGGGCCAGATCGGCGACGGCGCGGCGGACGCGGCCGGGTCGCTGGTCGGCGTGCGGGTGCTGGTGGCGGAGGACCAGGCCGACACCCGCGACGTGGTGCGCGCGCTGCTGGAGCCGTTCCAGGTGGAGCTCACGGAGGCGGAGGACGGCCTTGCGGCCTGCGCCCACGCCGCCGAGTCGCCGTTCGACGTGATCCTGATGGACCTGCAGATGCCGCGCCTGGACGGCTCGCAGGCCGCGCTGCGGATCCGCAACGCCCAGGGGCCGAACCAGGATACGCCGATCATCGCGTTCTCCAGCCGCGACAGGGACGAGCGGGCGCCGCACGATCTCCCGGCCGTCTTCGACGCGCACCTCGAAAAGCCGCTCTCGCGGGAGAGCTTGAGAACAACCCTCGCCCAATGGGCGCAGTAGAGTCAGAAGCCCATGTTGCAGAACACGCCGTCCCGGTCCGTTTCGCGATTGCTCATCGCCGACGACGACGAACTCGTCCTCGAGCTGCTCACCACGCGGCTCGAGCTGGCGGGCTATGTCACCTACGCCGCCCGGGACGGGCTGCAGGCCCTTCGGTGCGCGCACGAGGTCCGGCCCGAGGCCATGGTGCTCGACCTGAACATGCCGCGGGCCGACGGCTTCGAGGTGCTTCAGACCATGGCGCGGTCGCCGCGCATGGCTCAGATCCCGGTGCTTGTCCTCACCGTGCGCAACCGGCCCGAGGATGTCCGCGCGGCGATCAAGCTCGGCGCCAAGGATTATCTCACCAAGCCCTTCGAGGATCGGCAGCTCCTGCGCCGGGTGGCCCGCCTGATGCGCAGGCCGCCGCCCAAATCGACCGGCGAGCCCGGGTCGTGGGTCATCGTGGACGACTTCGACGAATAGCTGCGCGAGCTTTCCCCCGGCGGTCTTCAGAAATTCTGCATTGTCGATAGGCGCGCTGGGGATTAGCTGCGCCATGAAGCCCCGGGCGCGATCGCGCAGCGATCCGCGCGCGAGGGCGTTTTGTCGTCGAACAAGGTCGCTACACCGCCTCGCATGACCGTCGCCGCAACGCCCGACATCGCCGCGGAGGCCCCGGGGCGCGCCCTTGGCGGGACCACGGGCCGGCGCCGGCCGCTGATCCGTCGCCGCTCGGCCATCCCGGGGTTCGCCCTGACGCTGGGCGTCACCGTGACGCTTCTCTCATGCATCGTGTTGATCCCGCTGATCGCGGTGATGATCAGGGCCGCGGGGCAGAGCCCGGCGGAGTTCGTGGCCACGGCGTTCTCCGAGCGCGCGTTCGCCGCCTACGAACTGTCGTTCGGCGGGGCGCTGATCGCCGCCTTGATCAACGGGGTCTTCGGCCTGCCGACGGCCTGGGCGATGGTGCGCTACAACTTCCCCGGCAAGGCCCTGGTCAACGCCCTGATCGACCTGCCGTTCGCCCTGCCCACCGCGGTGGCGGGGATCGCGCTGGCCACCATCTACGCCCAGCACGGCTGGATCGGCGCGCTCGTGGCGCCCTTCAAGATCGCCTATACGCCGCTGGGGGTGATCGTGGCGCTGACCTTCATCGGCCTGCCGTTCGTGGTGCGCACCCTGGAGCCGATCATCCACGACCTGGCCAAGGACGTGGAGGAGGCGGCCGCCAGCCTGGGCGCTGGGCGGCTCTCGATCTTCTGGCGGGTCATCCTGCCGGCGCTGGCGCCCGCCTGGCTCACCGGCTTCGCCATGGCCTTCGCGCGGGGGGTGGGGGAGTATGGCTCGGTGATCTTCATCGCCGGCAACATGCCCTACAAGTCCGAGATCGCGCCGCTGCTGATCATCATCCAGCTGGAGCAGTACAATTACGCCGGCGCGGCGGCCATCGCCGTGGTGATGCTGACGGTCTCCTTCCTGCTGCTGTTCGTGATCAACGCCGTCCAGGCGTGGGCGAGACGGTTCGCATGAAGCACGCCCGCCTCGCCACCGAGGACTCCCCCTGGGTCAAGGCCCTGATCCTGACGGCGGTGCTGGGCTTCCTGGCGCTGATCCTGGTCCTGCCGCTGGTCGCCATTTTCGTCGAGGCCCTGCGCAAGGGCCTGGCGGCGGCGCTGGCGGCGATCGGCGATGCGGACGCCATCGCCGCCATCAAGCTCACCCTGGTCACCGCAGCCATCGCCGTGCCGTTCAACGCGGCGTTCGGAATCTGCGCCGCCTGGGCCATCGCCAAGCACCAGTTCCGCTTCAAGAGCGTGCTGATCACCCTGATCGACCTGCCGTTCTCGGTCTCGCCGGTGGTGGCCGGGCTGATCTATGTGCTGGTGTTCGGCCTGCAGGGCTGGTTCGGCCAGTGGCTGCTCGACCACGATATCAAGATCATCTTCGCCACGCCGGGCATCGTGCTGGCGACCCTCTTCGTGACCTTCCCCTTCGTGGCCCGCGAGCTGATCCCGCTGATGCAGGAACAGGGGGTGGACGAGGAGGAGGCCGCGGTCTCGCTGGGCGCCTCGGGCCTTCGCACCTTCTGGAGCGTCACGGCGCCCAACATCCGCTGGGGGCTCCTCTACGGGGTGCTGCTCTGCAACGCCCGGGCGATGGGCGAGTTCGGCGCGGTCTCGGTGGTCTCCGGCCATATCCGCGGCCTGACCAACACCATGCCGCTGCACGTGGAGATCCTCTACAACGAGTACAACTTCGTCGGCGCCTTCGCCGTCGCCGCGGTGCTCTGCCTGCTGGCCGTCGTCACCCTCGCGGTGAAGACCGCGCTCGAACTCGCCCAGCCGCAAGCGCGGCCGGTTCGCCACTGACCGGGAGCCTCACGGCCAGATGATCACCGTCCACGAGATCGAAAAATCGTTCGGCCGCTATCCGGCCCTGAACGGCGTCAGCCTGGAGATCGCCGAGGGCGAGCTGCTGGCGCTCCTGGGCCCCTCCGGCTCGGGCAAGACCACGCTGCTGCGGGTCATCGCGGGCCTGGAGTTCCCCGAGAAGGGGCGGGTGATGTTCGACGACGAGGACATGACCTTCGCCGGCGCCGCGCAGCGCGGGGTGGGCTTCGTCTTCCAGCAGTACGCGCTGTTCCGGCACATGACGGTGGCCCGCAACATCGCCTTCGGGCTCGACGTGCGGAAGGGCCGCGCCAAGCCCGGCAAGGCGCAGATCGCCAGCCGCGTCGAGGAGCTGCTGAACCTCGTGGAGCTCGACGGCCTGGGCAAGCGGTTCCCCAACCAGCTTTCCGGGGGCCAGCGGCAGCGGGTGGCGCTGGCTCGCGCGCTGGCGGTGGGTCCGCGCGTGCTGCTGCTGGACGAGCCGTTCGGGGCTCTCGACGCCACGGTGCGCAAGTCCCTGCGCAAGGAGCTTCGGCGCATCCACGACGCCACCGGCGTGACCACCATCTTCGTCACCCACGACCAGGAGGAGGCCCTGGACCTGGCCGACCGGGTGGCGATCCTGAACCTCGGGGTGATCGAGCAGGTGGGCGCGCCGCAGGAGGTGCAGGACGCCCCGGTCAGCCCGTTCGTGTGCGGCTTCGTGGGCGCGGCCAACCGGTTCGAAGGCCAGGTGGCCGGCGGGCGATTCCGCGCCGGCGACGTGGTGTTGCCCGCGCCGGGCGCGGCGGACGGGGCGGCGGTGGCCTTCGTGCGCCCGCACGAGCTGACGGTGGCCGTCAATGGCGCCGAAGGCTTCGCGGCGACCGCCCGCCGGGTCGCAACCCAGGGGCCGGTGCTGCAGGTGGAGGCGGTCACCGCCGACGGCCAGGCCATCGAGGCCGCCTTCGCCCGCCAGGGGACCGAAGGCCTGCGCGCCGGCGCGGCGCTGAAGCTCGCGCCGCTGAGGGCGTACGTGTATCCGGCGTAGGCGTTCCTGCCGCTCGCCGCCCGGAATCGGGGGATAGGATGGGTGAGAGGTAGGCCTCGCCTACTGCTGCTGCTGTTCCTGTTGCTGCTGCTGCAACTGCAGCTGCTGCTCGTGCGAGAGGCCGCCGACCGGTCCGCGGCGGCGGGCGCCGCGGGCGTTGAGCGGCTGGGCGGCGCGCAGGAATTCCGGTTCGGTGATCGCCGCGCGCGCGCGGCGCACGGAGACGGCCACCGCCAACTCGCTCTCCGCCTCGCCCTTGTAGACGCCGCGCGAAGGCGGCACGTCGGTGTAGTCGCGCCCGACGGCGGCGGCGATGTGCCGCTCGCCCACCTCGATGTTGTTGGTGGGGTCGAGGCCGATCCAGCGGGTGGAGGGCAGGAACACCTCCACCCAGGCGTGGGTGGCGTCGGGGTCCGAGCGGTCGCCGGCCCGGCGGTCGGTGAACAGGTAGCCGGAGACGTAGCGGGCCGGGATCCCCCAGGACCGGCAGATGGCGATCATGATGTGGGCGAAGTCCTGGCAGACGCCGCGCCGGGCCTCCAGCGCGTCGTCGATGGGGCTCTCGGCGTGGGTGACGCCGGCCTCGTAGTCGAACGACTCATAGAGGATGGTGGAAAGCTTGCGCACGGCGGTGAGCGGGTCGCGGGCGCGCAGGGACTCGATGTTCTTCTCGGCGACGAAGGCGCGCAGGGCGTCGGTCTCGATTGCGAAGCCATGATGCCGGAGGAAGTCGAAGTTCTCGCCGCGGACGAAGTCGCTGCGCAGGCGGTCCCATTCGCCCATGTCGAGCGCCTCCGGCAGCAGGGCCGGCGCCTGGGTCTCCACCGCCGAGCGGGCCTGGATGGTCAGGCGCTCGTGGGGCTGGGGCACGTCGAAGTGGTAGACCGCGTTGCCGAAGCAGTCGGCGTAGGAGAACAGCTGGGCCGTCGGGTCCACCTCGATCTCGAACGAGACCAGCCGTTGGCGGGCGCCCTTCTGCGGCTGCATCCACACCTCCATGACGCTTTCGCGCACGGCTTCGTCGTAGAGGTACTGGGTGACGTGGCGGATCTCGAGCAGCACGGGGATCAGCTCCTCACGCCGGCAGGCGCAGTTCGAGGGGATAGGCGACGTAGGCCTCGTAGAGCGCCTGGTGGATGGCCGCGCATTCGTCGAGCACGTTCGCCAGGAACGCGCTGGCCCCACCGGCCTGGATCTCGGCCATGTCGGCGTACTGCAGGCGGGCCTTCAGCCGCCCGGCCAGGCGCTCGGGATTGGCCGGGGGCGTCACCTCGGTGTGCCGGTTGACGGCCGAGAGGTGCTCCTCGATCCGCTGGGTGCAGAAGCGGATGGAGCGCGGGAATTCCTCGTCGAGCAGCAGGAATTCGAGGATGAACTTCGGCTGGATGTCGGCGGTGAAGACCCGCAGGTAGGGCTCCAGGGCGCAGCTCATCCGCAGCAGGCTGGTCAGGGCGAAGTGGTCGCTGAGGGCGGTGGTGCGGCCCTCCCCGAAACAGGTCTCCAAGAGCCGGCCGATCAGCTGCGCCCGCTCCAGGTGGACGCCGAGCATCAGGAAGCTCCAGCCTTCGCCGTGGCTCATGGTGGCGTCGGCGGCGCCCTTGAACAGGTGCAGGTCGGCGATCGCCTCGCCGAGGAAACTGGAGGAACCGTCTGAAAAGGCTCGCGCAGCCCCCGCGCCGGTCATCCGCAGATAGAGCAGGTTCAGCCGCTCCCAGGTCTCGGTGGTGATCTGGTCGCGCACCTGGCGGGCGTTTTCCCGCGCGCTGGCGAGAGATGAGGTGATCGAGCCGTCGTTGTCCCGGTCGAGGGTCAGGGCCAGGGCCGCCTCGTAGGGATCGGCGACCTTGGCGGGGTCGGGGTGGCCCACGGCGGCCAGCGCGATCCGGCCCACCTGGTTCGCCGCCTCGGTGCGGTCGAGGGTGGCGTTGAGCATCACGTCGGTGAGCCGGCACATGTGCTCGGCGCGCTCCACGTAGCGGCCGATCCAGTAGAGGCTGTCGGCGACCCGGGCCAGCATCATGGGCGGATGGCCCGGGCGTCGCCGTCCAGCACCCAGGTGTCCTTGGACCCGCCCCCCTGGCTGGAGTTCACCACCAGCGAGCCGCGCTTCAGGGCCACGCGGGTGAGGGCGCCGGGCGTGACGGTGATCTTGTCGCCGCAGAGGATGAAGGGACGCAGATCCACATGCCGGGGCTCGATGGTGGCGTCCACCAGGCAAGGCGCGGTGGACAGCTGGATGGTGGGCTGGGCGATGTAGTTCTCCGGGTCGGCCTTCAGGGCGTCGGCGAACTCCGCCTGCTGGGCTTTGGTGGAATGGGGCCCCACCAGCATGCCGTAGCCGCCCGAGGCGCCCACCGCCTTGACCACGAACTTGTCGAGATTGCCCAGCACGTGGCTGAGCTGCGCCGGCTCGCGGCAGAGGAAGGTCTCGATGTTGGGCAGGATGGCGTCCTCGCCGAGGTAGTAGCGGATGATGTGCGGCACGTAGGCGTAGACCGCCTTGTCGTCGGCGACCCCGGTGCCCGGCGCGTTGCAGATGACCACATTGCCGGCGCGGTAGGCGTTGAAGAGGCCGGCGGCGCCCAGGCCGGAATCCCGCCGGAAGGTGAGGGGATCGATGAAGTCGTCGTCCACCCGCCGGTAGATCACGTCCACCCGGCGCAGGCCCGTGGTGGTGCGCATGTAGACCATGTTGTCGTGGACGACGAGGTCGCGGCCCTCCACCAGCGGCGCGCCCATCAGGCGGGCGAGGTAGGCGTGCTCGTAGTAAGCGGAGTTGTAGACGCCGGGCGTCAGCACCACGACCTGCGGGTTGGGCCGCCATTCGACCGCCATGCTCTTCAGCGTCGAGAGCAGCAGGTCCGGATAGCGGTCGATGGAGCGCACGCCGGCGCCGCGGAAGGTCCCCGGGAACACCCGCTTGGAGGCCTCGCGGTTGGCCAGCATGTAGGAGACGCCCGAGGGCACCCGCAGATTGTCCTCCAGCACCGCGAAGGCGCCGTCCGGCTGCCGGATCAGGTCCGAGCCGCAGACGTTGGCGTAGGCCGCGTGCGGCACGAACAGGTTCTGCATCTCGCGCCGGTAGGAGGGCGCGGAAAGCACGAGGTCGCGCGGGACGACCCCGTCCATCAGGATCTGCTGCTCGCCGTAGATGTCGGCCAGGAACATGTTCAGCGCCTTCAGGCGCTGGGCCAGGCCCGACTCGATCTTGGCCCACTCGTCCGCCGGGATGATCCGCGGCAAGAGGTCGGTGGGGATGATCCGCTCGGTGGTGGTCTCGCCGCCGTAGACGGTGAAGGTGATGCCCTGGAGCAGGAAGAACCGCTCCAGCGTGCGTTGCCGCTCGGCCAGCTGGGCGGCGCTGAGGGTCGAGATCCGCGCCTCCAGCGCTGCATAGTGCGGACGCACCGCCCCGTCGCCGGGGCGCATCTCGTCATAGGGCGCGAGGGCGGGAAGCGCCTGGGGTTCGGCCTTGTCTACGCTGTGCGCCGTCGCCACGCCTGTCTCCACCCAGAGGATCCTTCCAGGGTCGTCATTGGCCGGACCTTACGGGCTGTGAAGCCAGCTTGGGCCGGATTTCCGGAAGTGTCGCCGCGAAGGCCGCGACTGCTCACCATTTGGGCGCCTCGCCGCCCGGCAGGAAAGCGCCTTGGGCGTTGTACGGTTCCGCTTGGTCAGCGACGGGCGGCCAGCGCCTTGGTCACGACCGGCGCGAGGCGCTGGGCGATGATCCGCACGCCCTGCGCATTGGGGTGGATTCCGTCGCGCTGGTTGAGCTCGGGGCGGCGCCCGACGCCGGCCAGCAGGTCGGGATAGAGCGCGGCGCGGCGGCGGCGGGCCACCGCCGGGAACACCGCGTCGAAGTCGCGGGCGTAGCTGCGTCCCAGCGCCGTGGGCGCAGAGATTCCCGCCAGCACCACCGCGATGCGGCGCGCCTGCAGGCGCGCGACGATGCGGTCCAGGTTGGCCTGGGTCCGCACCGGGTCCAGCCCCTGGAGCAGGTCGTTGCCGCCGAGCGCCACCACGCAGACATCGGTGTCGGCCTGGACGCTGAAGTCGACCCGCGCCAGCCCGCCGGCGCTGGTGTCGCCCGAGACCCCGGCGCCGCGCACCAGGGCCGCGGCGCCCAGCCTCGTCAGGGCGGCCTGCAGCTGGGCGGGGAGGGCCTGGGCCGCGGAAAGGCCGTAGCCGGCGGTGATGGAGTCGCCGAGCAGCGTGACCACCTTCCGCCGGGCGGCTGCGGCCGCGACCGGCAGGAGCGCTGCGCCCGCGGCCAGGAGGGCGCGGCGGGAGAGAGACGGGGCAGGTGTTTCGGGCATCCGGCTCACCTATCTAGGAACTTCCATCCTGCGCTCAAACGCCCGAGGCCCCGACGTGTACGACGCCAACGCGCCGCAACCCCTCCTGGCCCTGGAAGGCGTCGTCCTGACCTTGCCGTCCGCCGCCGGGCCCGTGGAGATCCTGCGCGGCGTCGACATCAGCGTCGCGCCGGGCGAGCGAGTGGCCGTCACCGGCCCATCGGGCTCCGGCAAGTCGTCGCTGATCGCGGTGGCGGCGGGGCTGGAGCGGCCCACCGCCGGCCGGGTGGCGCTGTTCGGCGAGGACTTGGCGCGGCTGGACGAGGACGGGCGCGCCCGCCTGAGGCGCGGGCGGGTGTCGCTGGTCTTCCAGGCCTTCCACCTGCTGCCCAACATGACCGCCGTCGAGAATGTGGCCGCGCCGCTGGAGATCGCGCGACGCAAGGATGCGACGGCGACCGCGCGGGAGTGGCTGAACCGCGTGGGGCTGTCGGCCCGCGAGCGGCACTACCCGCACCAGCTGTCCGGCGGCGAGCAGCAGCGGGTGGCGCTGGCGCGGGCGCTGGCGACGCGGCCGGCGCTGCTGTTCGCCGACGAGCCCACCGGCAACCTGGACGCGGCCAACGCCGAGCATGTGGCCGGGCTGATGTTCGACCTGGTCCGCGACGCCGGGACCGCCCTGGTGCTGGTCACCCACGACGAGGCGCTGGCGGCCCGGGCGGACCGGCGTGCGCCCATGCGCGACGGCCGCATCCTGGAGCTGGCGTGATCCCGCTCTCGCTGCGGTTCGCGGCCCGCGAGCTGCGCGGCGGCGTCAAGGGTTTCCGCATCTTCCTGGCCTGCCTGGCGCTGGGGGTGGCCGCCATCGCCGCGGCCGGCTCCACCGCCGAGGCGTTCCGCCGGGGGCTGGCGACCCACGCCGCCGAGATCCTGGGCGGCGACCTGTCCGTGACCGTCGAGCAGCGCCGGTTCACAAACAGGGAACGCGCCGCCATCGCCGGCATGGGCCGCGTCTCCTGGGCGGTCAGCTCGCGGGCGATGGCCGAGGCGCCCTCGGGCGATCGACGGCTGGTGCAACTGCGCGGCGTCAGCGCCGCCTATCCGCTGGCCGGCCGCGTCGAGCTGGAGGGCGGAACGCCACTCGCCGAGGCGCTGAAGCCGGTGGACGGCGTGGCGGGCGCGGCGGTGGAGGCGGCGCTGCTGGAGAAGCTGCACTTAAGGATCGGCGACCGGTTCCTGGCGGGCGAGGTCCCGCTGGTGGCGCGCGCCGTCCTGCTGGGGGAGCCGGACCGCCTGTCCCGCGGCTTCGCCCTGGGGCCGCGGGTGCTGACCACCACGGCGGCGGTGGAGCAGGGGGGCTTCCTGACGCCCGGCCTGCCGTTCGCCGAGACCGCCCGCATCGTCCTGCCCTCGGAGACGTCGCCGAAGGCGGCCGCCCAGGCGTTGCGCAAGGCCCTGCCGGGGCGGGCGTTCAACATCCGGCTGCGCGACGATGCGACGCCGGGGATCGGCCGGCTGATCGACCAGCTCGAGTACTTCCTGGGCTTCATCGGCCTGGCCTCGCTGGTGGCGGGGGGGCTGGGCGTGTTCGGCGCGGTGGCGGCCTATCTGGAGGGCCGCAAGCCGGTGATCGCGGTGCTGAAGGCGCTGGGCGCGGACGGCGCGCTGGTGCGCAACCTCTACCTTGCCCAGATCGGCGTCCTGGCCTTGCTGGGGGTCGCCATCGGCCTGGCCCTCGGCGGCGCCGCGCCCTTCGCCCTGGGCGCGCTGATCGGCGACGACCTGCCCGTGCCGGCGCTGTTCGACCTCTACCCGGAGCCTTTGATCCGGGCGGGGACCTTCGGCCTGCTCTCCGCGGCGGCCTTCTCCCTGGCGCCGCTGGGCCGGGCGCGGGTGACGCCGCCGGCCAGCCTGTTCCGGCGCGACCTGGCGGCGGGGCTGAAGCCTGGGCCGGAGACGATCGGCGCGGGCCTCGCCGCCGCGGCGCTGGCCGGGCTGGCGCTGGCCACCGCCCCCACGCCCCTGGCCGCGGGGATCATGATCGCGGGGGTGACGGCGGCCTTCCTGCTGCTGTGGGCGCTGGGCCTGGGCGCAGCCCATGTGGCCGGCCGGATCCGCGGCCGCACCCGCGGCGCCCTGCGGCTGGGCCTCGCCAACCTCGCCGGCCCCCGCTCGGCGGCCCGCACCGCCGCGCCCGCGATCGGCCTGGGGGTGGCCCTGCTCGCCGCCGTCGTGCTGATCCAGTCGAGCCTGCTGCGCCAGGTCTCCGAGGTCGCGCCGCGCACCGCGCCGGCGCTGGTGTTCACCGACATCCCCGGCGACCGCGGGCCGGCCTTCGACGCCGCCGTGGCCCAGGTCTTCGGCCGGGGCCTGACGCCGCAGACCTACCTGCGAATGCCCTTCGTCACCGGCCGGATCGTGGCGGTGAAGGGCAAGCCGGTGGACCGCAGCCGCATCGACGCATCGGAACGCTGGGCCTACGACCGCGACATCCAGCTTTCGGCCATCGGACCCGAGCCGCGCGAGGCCGGGATCGTCGCCGGCCGCTGGTGGCCTGCCGGCTACCGGGGTCCGCCGTTGGTCGCGCTGGACGAGGAGATGGCCCGCGGGGCGGATCTGCAGGTGGGCGATTCGGTGGGGCTGACCGTGCTGGGCCGGGAGATCGAGGCTCGGGTCGCGGCCCTGCGCCGGATCGACGTGGGCGGGTTCGGCGCCAGTTTCGCCGTGGTGTTGAGCCCCTCGGCTCTGGAAGGCGCGAACCTGCAGCAGGTGGCCATCGCCAAGGCCAGCAAGGCGGAGGAGGCCGCGGTCTCCCGCGCCCTCGGCCGCGATTTCCCGGAGGTGGGCGTCATTTCGGTGCGCGAGCAGCTCGAGGCCGCCACGGAGCTCTTCGACCGCCTAGTGCTGGCGATCCGAGGCGCGGCGGCGGTGGCGGCGCTGGCGGGCCTGCTGGTGCTGGCCGGCGCCATCGCCGCGCGGGCCCAGGCGCGGACCCGCGAGGCCGCGGTGCTGAAGGTGCTGGGCGCCTCGCGCGGGCAGATCCTGCGGGCCTATGTGCTGGAGTACGGCGCGGTGGGCGTGATCGCCGGCCTGGCCGGCGTCGCCCTGGGCTACGCCGCGGCCTGGCCGGTGGTGGTGAAGGTCTTCCACGCCCATTGGAGCGTCGACTGGGGCGGCGTGGCGGCGCTGGTGGGCGGTGCGGCGACCCTGGCCGCGGTGGGCGGGGTGCTGGCCTCGCTGCAGGCGTTGTCCCGGCGGCCGGCCGCGGCCCTGCGCGCCGAATAGTCCGTAGGCGATCGGGCGGGGTGACACCGCGCGGTCGCCCCGCTAGAGACCTCCCTGGGGACGCAGAGGTTCATGGCGTGGGACGTTTCGTCGTCGCGATCGCCGCCACGGCGGTTGTCTGCGCGCAATTGGGAGCCGGTCCCGCTCACGCCGCCCAGCCGCGCGCGAAGGTCGAGGGCGAACTGCCGGATGACCTGAGGGGCCAGATCGTGACGGCCATCGGCGAGACCGACCGGCCGGTGCTCAACCGTTTCGAGGCGCGCCGCCGCGCCCGCGAGGCCGGCGAGGCGGCCATCGCCGTCCTGCGCTCCGAGGGTTATTACGCCTACGACGTCGAGCCGGCCGTGGGGGAGGGCGATGCGCCAAGTCCGGTGGTGCGCATCAAGCCGGGCCCCAGGTTCAAGCTGGCGGGCGCCAAGGTCGCCTGGGTGGGCGATCCGCCGGCGCCGGAGGTGATTCAGGCGGGCGAGGGCGCGATGGCGCTGCGCGACGGAGAGCCCGGGCGGGCCGCCGAAGTCCTGGCCGCCGAGGGCCGCATTGTCTCCGTCGTGCAGAAGAAGGGCTACGCCGACGTGGCCGCCGAGCCGCGCGAGGTGGTGGTGGACCACGCCGACGACACCGTGCGGCCGACCTTCAGGATCGCGGCGGGAAGCCTCGTGCGCCTCGACGGCCTGGACCTGACCACCAAGGGCCGCACGTCGCCCGCCTGGCTCGCTCGGCTCACCCCGTGGAAATCGGGTGACGTCTACGACCCGGAGGATGTGGGGGAACTGGAGCGGCGGCTGCTGGACACGGGCGTCTACGACTCCGTCACGGTGGCCCTGGCGCCCAAGGAGAAGACGACGCCCGAGGGCCTGCGGCCCGTCATCGTCAGCGTGGCCGACCGCAAGCCCCGCACCATCGAGGCGGCCGCCAGCTATGCGACGACCGAGGGCGCCGGCATCGAGGTCAAGTGGACGCGCTACAACGTGCTCGGCCGCGCCGACACCCTGGCCCTCACCGGCCGCCTGTCACAGCTCGACAGCCGCCTGGCCGCCGAGCTCGCCCTGCCGCACTGGCTGCGCCCGCAGCAGACGCTGAAGATCGGCGCCGCGGCCTACCGCGTGCGCACCGACGCCTATGACGAGACCGGCGCCGGCGTGCGCGCCGACGTGCAACGCCGCTACGGCAAGACCTCCTACGTGACGGTGGGCGCCTCGCTGGACCTCAGCCGCACGGACGAGATCAAGCCCGGCACGCTGACGTCCCTCGGGCGCGACATCGTCACCGTCGGGACGCTGGCGGACCTGGCCCTCGACCGCTCGAACGACCCGCTGAATCCGCAGCGCGGCTGGCGGGTCAGCGCGCGGGCGGAGCCGACGATGCTGATCGGCGACGTCAATCGCCCGTACCTGAAGCTGCAGGGCCAGGGCGCCTATTACCTGCCGCTGACGAAGGACGCGGGCACTGTCGTCGCCGCCCGGCTGAAGGCCGGCCTCATCGTCGGCGGCTCGATCCCGGAGGTGCCGGCCTCCAAGCGGTTCTACGCCGGCGGTGGCGGCTCGGTGCGCGGCTACGCCTACCAGGCGGTGGGGCCGCGCTTGAGCGACAACACGCCCCAGGGCGGCCTCTCGTTGCTGGAGACGTCGCTGGAACTGCGCCAGAAGGTGACCGGCCCCTGGGGCGTCGCGGTGTTCGTCGACGCCGGCGCGGTGGGGACCGGCGAGTTTCCCAAGGGCAAGGACCTCAGCCTCGGCGCGGGCCTCGGCGTCCGCTACGACCTGGGCTTCGGCCCGATCCGCGCCGACATCGCCATGCCCCTCGACAAGCGGACGGGGGACTCCTCGTATCAGATCTACATCAGCATCGGGCAGAGCTTTTGAGCGAGTCTGAGCCGCCTCCCACCGCCGAAGCGGTCCGCAAGGCGTCCCGCCTGCCGAAGGCTATCCTGGTGGTCGCGTTGGCGGTGCTGGTGCTGGTCGCCGGGCTTCTGGCGACCACCCGCTACGGCGTGCTGCTGCCGCAGGGCCGGCTGCTGATCGAGGCGCGGCTCGACGGGCTGAAGATCGGCCGGTTCGGGCGGCTGAAGATCGCCGGCCTGGGCGGCGACGTCTGGCGCGACTTCACGGTCAAGCGCCTGACCATCGCCGATGAGAAGGGCGTGTGGCTGGACGCAAAAAACATCCGTCTTACCTGGCGTTACGCCGAGCTCTTCAGACGCCGCTTTCATGCGGACACGATCCGGTTCGAAGAGCTCCGGCTGATCCGCCGCCCGACCCTGACGCCCAAGGGCAAGGACCGGGGGCTGCCGGTCTCCTTCCACATCGACGGCCTCCAGGGCCGGGTGGAGATGCTGCCCGCGTTCAGCAGCACGCGCGGCGTCTACGACCTCAAGGCGGGCCTCGATATGGAGCGCAGCGGGGATCAGTCGGGCCACGTGGCCGCGGCCAGCGTGCTGCACCCGGGCGACCACCTCGATGTCAATTTCGCGCTCGGCAAGACGCGGCCGATGCGTATCGACGCCGAGGCCGACGAGGCCAGGGGCGGGGCGATCGCCGGCGCCCTGGGGCTGCCTGCCGACCAGGCGTTCGTGCTGCGGGCGCATGCCTCCGGCAAGATGTCCGAGGGCAGCTTCACGGCCGCCGCCACCTCGGGATCGAGCCAGCCGCTGCTGGCGGCCGGCAGCTGGAAGCCGGGCGGTGGCGTGGCCAGCGGGCGCGTGCGGCTGGCCGCCTCGCGCCTGACGGCCGACCTGGCGCAGCGGCTGGGGCCGGAGCTGGTCTTCGCCGTGGCGGGGCGCAAGGCCGGCCCGGAAGTCTACGCCCTCGACGCTCGCCTGCGCACCGCCAACCTCACGGCGGACGCCAGGGGCTTCGGCGACCTGGGCAAGCGCCGCGCAGCGGCGGATGGCGTGAAGCTGACCGTGGCGGCGGCGGACCTGTCGAAGGTCACGGGCGGGCCTGCAAAAGGCCCGGCCGCGATCCGCGGCGTCTGGCGCGGCGACGCCTCGGCCTGGACGTTCGCCGGCAGGGGCGACGTCGCCAAGGTCGCCCTGGGCGGCTATGGCCTGGAGCGCGTCTCCGGCCCCATCGCATTGTCCAGCAAAGACAAGGTGCTGACCGTGAAAGCCGACCTGGACGGCGCGGGCGGAACCGGCCAGGGCTGGGCCGCGGCCCTGCTGGGCGCGAAGCCCGCCGCCCGCCTCGAAGGCTCGCGGCTGGCAGACGGCCGGCTGCTGGTGAGGAGCCTGGACGTCACGGGCGCGGGGCTGAAGGCGCACGCCAGCGGCGACCGCAACCTCCTGGGCGGCCTGAACTTCAAGGGCGAGGCGCAGCTCTCCAACCTCGCCGCCGCACGGCCTGGAGCGGGGGGCGCGGTGAGCGGTCGCTGGTCCGCGGCGCAGGCCGGCGTCGACAAGCCCTGGAACTTCACGGTGGACGCCAAGGCCACCAAGTTCGCCTCCGGTTACGCCGAGCTCGACCGCCTCTTGGGCGCCGAGCCCGCCCTGAAGGCGGCCGCGAGCCTGGACAAGGGCGGCGTCGTCAACGTGGCCCAGGCCAGCCTGGCCGGCGCGGTGGCCAAGGTCTCCACCGCCGGCGTGCTGGGGCCGGCCGGCAAGCTCGCCTTCAAGCTCGACTGGACGGCGGACGGTCCGTTCCGCGCCGGCCCGGTGGAGATCACCGGCCGGGCGAAGGGATCGGGGGCGGTGACCGGCGACCTCGCCGCCCCGCGCGCCGACCTGCTGGCCGACTTCGACGCCATCGACGTGCCGCGCCTGCCCCTGAAGAACGCCCATGTCACCCTGAGCTTCATGCGCCAGCCGGATGGTTCCAGCGGCCTCGTCACCCTGGCGGCCGAGAGCGCCTACGGCCCGGCCCACGCGAAATCGGCGTTCCGGTTCCCCGAGGGCGGCGTGGACCTGACCGACATCGCCGTCGACGCGGCCGGCGTGAAGGCGGCCGGCGCTCTGGCGCTGCGCCAGAGCGCGCCTTCCGCCGCCGACCTGACCCTTTCGGTGGGCCGCGGGGCGTTCCTGACCACCGGGTCGGTGGGCGGAACGGTGAAGATCATCGACGGGGCGGGCGGCCCGCGGGCCAGCCTGGACCTGAAGGCGGAGAACGCCGTGTTCACTGGCGCCGGCGTCGCCATCCGTCAGGGGCGGCTGACCGCGAACGGGCCGATGTCGCGCCTGCCGTACGACGTCAAGCTGGAAGGCGCGACGCGGGGCGGCGCCTGGGGCCTGGACGGACAAGGGACCTTCGCCGAGACCCGTCCGGGCTACACGGTGAGCTTCGCCGGCTCCGGGCAGGCGGGCGGACGAGCGCTCAGAACCGTCGAGCCGGCCGTATTCCGCTTCGGCGGGCCGACGCAGAGCGCGCGCCTGCGGCTCGCCGCGACCGACGGCGGGCGGATCGATTTCGACGGCGCCCTGACGGACGGGACGGCCGATGTGCGGGCGCAGGTGGCGCAGGTGGGCCTGACGACGCTGGACGAGGACCTGGCGGGCAAGGTCGATGCGACCCTGACACTGCAAGGCCGAGGCGAGGTGCTGACCGGCGCGCTGGACGCCAAGCTGCAGGGCGCGCGCGGACGCGGGACGGATGCGGCGACCGGCCTCGACGGAACCTTGAAGGCGCGGCTGACAGACAACACCCTGACCCTGGACGGCGAGGCGACCAACGCCCAGGGCCTGAAGTCCACCACCAACCTGGTCCTGCCCGTCGACGCCTCGGCCAAGCCGTTCCGGATCGCCATCAACCGCGTGCGCCCCATGCACGGCCGGTACTTCGCCGAGGGGGAGATCAAGCCGCTCTGGGACCTGTTGATCGGCGGCGAGCGCAGCCTGTCCGGCAAGGTGCGGACCCAGGCGACCCTTTCCGGCACCCTGGCCGACCCGCGGGCGACCGGCGAGGCGGCGGTTTCCGGCGGACGGTTCGAGGATGGGGCCACGGGCCTCGTCCTCAACGACGTGGTCATCGCGGCAGCTTTCACCAACACCGCCGTCAACGTGACGCAGGCGACGGGCACGGATGGGCGCGGCGGCTCGCTGTCGGGGTCCGGGCGCATCAGCCTGCTCCGCAACGGCGCCTCGAGCCTCAAGCTTGACCTGAAGGGCTTCCGGCTGATCGACAACGACCTGGCCCAGGCCTCCGCCACCGGCCAGGCGACCATCGACCGGGGCGCCGACGGCAAGGTCCGCCTCGCCGGAACCCTGGCCATCGACCGCGCCGAGGTCTCGGCCAAGACCTCCGTCCCCAGCGGGGTCGTGACCATGGACGTGGTCGAACGCAACCGGCCGGCGGACTTCAGGACCGCCCTCGCGCCGCCGCAGCGCGCCGGCGGCGCGGTGGCCCTCGATGTCACCCTCAAGGCGCCGCGGCGGGTGTTCCTGCGCGGCCGTGGCCTGGACGTGGAGCTGTCGCTGGACGCCCACGTGGGCGGCACGACCTCGGTTCCGCAGCTGACCGGCGTCGCGCGGGTGGTGCGCGGCGACTACGACTTCGCGGGCAAGCGGTTCGAGTTCGACTCCCGCGGGACGGTCTACCTCTCGACCCGGTTGCAGGAGATTCGCCTGGACCTGACCGCCACCCGCGAGGATCCGGCGCTGACCGCCGTGGTGAGGATCAGCGGCACGGCGGCCAAGCCGGACATCGCGCTCACCTCCACGCCGGTGCTGCCCAACGACGAGGTGCTGTCGCAGGTGCTGTTCGGCCGCTCGGCCTCGCAGCTCTCGCCGCTGGAGGCGGCCCAGCTCGCCTCGGCGCTGTCGGCGCTGGCGGGCGGCGGCGGCTTCGACGTGGTGGGCAACCTGCGCTCCTTCGCCCGCCTCGACCGGCTGGCGTTGGGCGGCGGCGACGCCTCCGGGGTAACAGTTTCCGGCGGCAAGTATCTGACGGAAGACATCTATCTCGAAATCACCGGCGGCGGTCGCGAAGGCCCGTCGGCCCAGGTCGAGTGGCGGTTCAGCCGCAATCTCTCGGTGGTCTCCCGCGTGGGCGGGACCATCACCTCCGGGCAGACCACAAGTCAGCGCGACGCCCGCCTCGCGGTCCGCTGGCGCAAGGACTATTAGGCTGTGCGGGTGGGTCCGGCCGCATAGGCCTGCGTGCCACGGGTGAGCACCTGGTCGGTCGGCTCGATCTGGGTGATCGGGAGGTCGGGCAGGGCGGCCAACTGGGCGTACAGGCGGCCGAAATCCTGCAGGGTGGCGTCCAACAGCGCCTGCAGCGACGGGATCACGAAATAGACCTGCTGGAAGTCGTCGATCCGGTAGGGCGTGCGCATCACCCGCTGCAGGTCGAAGCCCAGCCGGTTGGGGGAGGGGTCCTGCAGGGCGAAGATCGATTCGGCGTGCGAGGAGACGATGCCGGCGCCGTAGATCCGCAGGCCGGCCGGCGTCTGCATCAAGCCGAACTCCACCGTGTACCAGTAGAGCCGTGCAAGGTTCTGGAGCCGCCCCAGGCCAAGGGCGCGGCGGCCGCCCTCGCCATAGGCCTGCATGTAGTCGGCGAACACCGGGTCGGTGAGCATCGGCACATGGCCGAAGACGTCGTGGAAGATGTCCGGCTCCTGCAGGTAGTCGAGCTGGTCCGGCGCGCGGATGAACTGGCCGGCCGGGAACCGGCGGTTCGCCAGGTGATCGAAGAAGACGTCATCGGGGACCAGGCCCGGCACGGCCACCACCCGCCAGCCGGTCAGGCGGGCGAGCTCCTCGTTGATCCGCGCGAACTCGGGGATGCCGGCGCGGTGCAGGTCGAGGGCGTCCAGGCCCCTGAGGAACGGCTCGCAGGCGCGACCCGGCAGCAACGCGGCCTGGCGCTCATAGAGAGTGATCCAGGTGCGGTGCTCGGCCTGCGAATAGGCGTCCCAGCCCTGGTCGATGGTCCAGTCGGCGCGCGTGTTCGGCGGCCGGGCGGCTTCGGCTGCGCTCATAGGGGAACAATAGCGCCGCGCCTGCGGCGGTTCCTTGGGAAAATCGCGTGGCGCCTTAGTGGCTGATGCGCGGCCGCAGCTTGTATTCGCGGCCGTCGAAGGATTCGAAGATCAGCGAGGCCTGCGGATGGCTCACCGGCTGGCCGCTGTCGTCCGGCAGCAGGTTCTGCTCGGAGACGTAGGCGACGTAGCTCGACTCCTCGTTCTCGGCCAGCAGGTGGTAGAAGGGCTGGTCCTTCCGGGGCCGCAGGTTCTCCGGGATCGACAGCCACCACTCCTCGCTGTTGTTGAACTGCGGGTCCACATCGAAGATCACGCCCCGGAAGGCGTACACCCGGTGGCGGACGAGTTGGCCGATGGAGAATTTGGCGAAGATCACGTTGCGCACGGGAAAGATCGCGGGGGGTGACCCGTGCTCGATCCCGGAACTGGCGAGCCGATCGTTCATAGCAACAGAATCTAAACCCTGATTTCTGACTGGAAGGTGAACGTAGCGCGCGAAATCCTCCGTACAAGGCTATGCCTTCCGGGAGGCGAGCGGGCGCGCTACAATCTCCCGCGAAATGAGGCGCGCCATCCGCGCGCCTGCGAGGGAGCGGAAAACCGGTCCATGTCAGAGGCGCCGAGCGCGCCCGGCGCCCTGGCGCGGGGCCAGGTACGAACGGTGGCTGCGCCCTGCTATGCGGCCCTCGACCTGGGCACCAACAATTGCCGCCTGCTGATCGCCACCCCCGCCGGCGCGAGCTTCCGCGTGGTGGAGGCCTATTCGCGCATCGTCCGCCTGGGCGAAGGCCTGTCGCAGTCCGGCCGGCTGTCCGAGGCGGCCATGGAGCGCGCCATGGCCGCCCTGAAGGTCAGCGCCGAGAAGGTGCGCCGCCGCCGCGTGGTGCGCCTGCGGGCCATCGCCACCCAGGCCTGCCGCGCGGCCGAGAACGGGCTGGCCTTCCTGGAGCGCGTCGCGCAGGAGACCGGCCTGCGTCTGCAGGTGATCAGCCCGCACGAGGAGGCGCAGCTCTCGGTGGCCGGTTGCCTGAACCTGCTGGACCGCAGGGCCGACGCGGCCCTGGTGGTGGACGTGGGCGGCGGCTCCACGGAGCTGTCCTGGGTCGATCTTTCGGCCAAGACCGCGCCCGCCGACGGCGGCTCGGCGCAGGCGCCGATCCGGGCATGGCTCTCGGTGCCGATCGGCGTCGTCACCCTGGCCGAGCGCTTCCCGGAGGGCGAGACCGCCACCCGCGCCTGGTTCCGCAACATGGTGGATCACATCAAGGACGAGATCGGCGCCTTCCGCCGGGCCGACCCCATGCGCCCGGTGTTCGACGCCGACCGGGCGCACCTGGTGGGCACCTCCGGGGCCATCACCAGCCTGGCCGGCATGCACCTGGGCCTGCGGCGATATGACCGCAGCCGGGTGGACGGGATCTGGATGTCCCGCGACGAATGCGAGGCCGCCGCGGAGGGCCTCCTGCGACTCACCGCCCGCCAGCGCGCCGACCAGCCCTGCATCGGGCCCGACCGTGCGGACCTCGTGCTCGCGGGCGCGGCGATCCTGCAGGCGGTGCAGGAGCTCTGGCCCTGCTCGCGGGTGCGGGTCGCCGACCGCGGCCTGCGCGAGGGCATCCTGATGTCGCTGATGTCCGAACGGGGCGGGCGCCGCCGCAAGCGCCGCCGGGCCGCCCGTCCGGAGGCGGCGGCGTGACCGAGCCGCCCCGCAAGCGCATGGTCCGTCCGCCCACGGGCGGCACGGAGGCGGGCCGCGCCACGCCGGAACGCCTGAAGACCGCCAAGTTCCGCACGACCTCGTCCCAGGCCTGGCTGTCGCGGCAGATCAACGATCCGTTCGCCGCCCAGGCGCGGGCGCACGGCTATCGTTCGCGCGCCGCCTATAAGCTGGCCGAGATCGACGACCGTTTCCATCTGATCAAGCCGGGCTGCCGGATCATCGACCTGGGCCTCGCGCCCGGCGGCTGGACCCAGGTGGCGCTGGAGCGGCGGGCGGGCGCGGTGGCGGGCGTCGACCTGCTGCCGGTGGAGCCGCTGCCGCCGGCCCACATCCTGCAGATGGACTTCACCGATCCGGCCTGCGGGCCTAAGCTCATCGAACTGCTGGGCGGGGCGCCGGACCTGGTGCTTTCCGACATGGCGCCCAACACGGTCGGCCACCGCCAGACCGATCACCTTCGCATCGTCGGCCTGATCGAGGCGGCCGTCGCCTTCGCGGTGACCGTCCTGAAGCCCGGCGGCACCTTCGTCGGCAAGGCCTTCCAGGGCGGCGAGACCGCCGAAGTCATCACGACGCTCAAGCAGCACTTCGCCGGCGTGAAGAACGTCAAGCCCAAGGCCAGCCGCGCGGAGAGCTCGGAGCTCTACCTCGTGGCGACGGGGTTCAAGGGGGCGGGGGCGTGACGGGCTCGTGACAATCGGCTTCATCAACCCGTGGCGAATGTCCCGTAGCCTTCGAGGCGGGCCAGGGGGCGACGCCATGGGGCGCCGATACGTTGTCACCGCCTTGTGGGCGGCCATGGCCTTGTGCGCGAGCCAGGGCGCGCAGGCCGTTCCGATCGTCATGTCGCTGACCGAGGGCGTCTGGCGCAATCCGAAGGACACGGTGCACGTGGCGATCCGCGCCTGCGGCGGCGGCGAGTGCGGCCATGTGGTCTGGGCGAGCGAAGACGCCATCGCGGATGCGCGCAAGGGCGGGACGGCAAACCTCATCGGGCTCCAGCTCTTTCGCGACTTCGTGCGGCAGGACGACGGCGCCTGGCGCGGCAAGGTCTTCGTGCCGGACCTGAACATCACGCTCACGGGCACGGCCGAGCCCATCGACGCCAACACCCTGCGGGCCAGGGGCTGTGTGCTCGCGCACATCCTGTGCAAGTCGCAGATTTGGACACGGATCGAGACCCCCTCGGGCTGACCCATGGACCTATGGCGGCGGCGGCGTCTTCGCGCCCTCCGCCACCAGCCAGTCGCGAAAACGGTTCAGCGGCCGACCCTCGGCGCCCGGGGCGGTCAGGATGGCGAAGGCGCTTCCCGAGCGGCGGAACCCCAGCGGCGCCAGGAGCCGTCCCGCCTGCACCTCCTCCGCCGCCAGCGGCCAGGAGAGGATCGCCGCGCCCAGGCCCGCCAGCGCCGCGTCCATGGCGAAGTGCACGTGGGCGAAGGGTCGCTCCGGGGCGGCCGGCAGCTCCATGCCCGCCAGTTCCGCCCACACCGGCCAGCCCTCCGGGTGGGTCTGCGCCGCCAGCCGGGGCGCGCGCAGGGGATCGGGGCCGATCCGCGCGGCGAGCGCCGGCGACATCACCGGGCCCAGCGCATTGCGGATGAAGGCGGTCACGTTCGGCTCGGCGAGGCGGCTGGTGGGCACGATGCGCACCACGGCCTGCGCGCCCCGGTGGGCGACGGCGTGCGGGGCGAGTTCGGCGAGTTGCAGGCGGATGCGCGGATGGGCGGCCTGGAAGGCGGCCAGGCGGGGAATCAGCCATTTCACCGAGATGCTGGCGTTAACCGCCACGTGCAGGTCCTCGCCGTCCTGGCCCACGCGGCGCACCGCCGCGGCGATCTGGTCGAAGGCGGCGCTGAGGGCGGGGGCGAGCTCGCGGCCGGCGGCCGTCAGCTGCAGCCTGTGCTTCGGCCCCTCGAACAGCCGCACGCCCAGGCTCTGCTCCAGCGCCTTCACCTGCCGGCTGACGGCGCTGTGCGTCACGTGCAGCTCCTGGGCCGCCAGCGTCACCCGCCCGGTCCGCGCCACGGCCTCGAAGGCGCGCAGGGCGTTCAGCGACGGCGCAGATGTGAGGTTTTGGAACATAGCAATGCCAATATGTCGGTTTCCTCGCATCGGCAAGCCGGGCATATCCGCGGGCCATGGCTCCGCAGACCCGTTCCCAGCCCGCCATCGTCCTGGCCTTCGGATTCGGCCAGCTGGCGGCCTTCGCCTCCAGCTTCTACCTCGTGGGTGTGCTGGGCGATGTGATCGCCCGCGACCTGCGGCTGCCTGCGAACCTGGTCTTCGGCCTGGCCTCAGCGTCCCTGGCGGTCACGGCCGTGGTCGCCCCCAGCGTCGCCCGCTGGCTGGACGCCCGCGGGGGTCGAGACGCGCTGCTGGCCTCGCATGTGGTCTTCGCCGCCGGCCTCGCCCTGACCGGCGCCGCCGGCGGCGGCGTCACCCTGGCCGCCGGCATGCTGGTGATCGGACTGGGCATGGCGCTCGGCCTCTCGCCCACGCCCTTCGCCATCCTGGTGCAGCTCTATGGCGAGACGGCGCGTCGGCCGATCACCGCCGTGGCCCTGCTGGGGGGCCTGGGCTCCAGCGTCGGCTGGCCGCTCACCGCCTGGCTGGAGGCGCATTACGGCTGGCGCGGCGCCTGCTTGGCCTGGGCCGGGCTGCAGCTGCTGATCTGCCTGCCGCTGTCCGCCTGGGCGACGCCGAAGGGGCGGCCGGCCGCCCATCACCCCGCCGCGGCGTCGCCGGCCGAGCTGCGCTGGGACCGGCCGATGGTGCAGATGGCGGTGCTGTTCGCCTGCGCCTGGTTCGTCTCCACCTGCATCAGCGCCCACCTGCCGCGCCTCCTGCACGCCTTCGGCCTCAGCATGGCCCAGGCGACCGCGGCCGCCGGGCTGCTCGGCCTGGCGGCGGTGTCGGTGCGGTTCCTGGAGTTCACCGTCCTGCGCCGGGTCGATCCGCTGGTGACCACCCGGATCGCCACCCTGATGCACCCGGCCGGGGCCGCCGGGCTGGCGCTGCTGGGTGCGGTCGCGGCGCCTGGCCTGGCCCTGGCGCAGGGGGCCGGCAACGGCATGCTGACGGTCGCCAAGGGTGTGCTGCCCCTGCGGCTCTATGGACCCGCCGGCTATGCCTATCGCTCGGCGCTGCTGTCGCGGCCGGCGCAGTTCGCCCAGATCGGCGGACCGATCGTCTATGGCCTGGCGCTGGAACGCTCGGCCCTGCTGGCGCTGGCCATCTCCTCCGGCCTCTGCCTGGTCATGTTCGCCATGACCTTCGGGCTCGCCTCACGCCCGCCACTCCAGGAGGCCGAGCTTGCACATCCAGAGCAGGCTGAGCTGGACGGGCCCGTGCAGCTCGGCGGGGAAATGAGCCAGGATCGCCGCGAGGGTGACCGCTTCGCCGGCCTCGATGAGGTTGAAGGCCTGGACGGCCCGGGCGCTGGGCGCGCGTCGGAAGCTGGCCATGCGGTCGAGCTGGATCGTGTCCGCCCGCGCAAGGTCGGCCACCGTGACGCCCGGGCGGACGCGTAGGTGGGTCGAGGGCTCGAGCCGGCTGCTCGGGAAGCCCGCGAAATCGCGGAAGGGATCGACGGCCACAGGGTCCGGCGTGCGGGCCGCAGCCTCGGGCGCCGCGCGGCTGCGAATCGCCGCCAGCTCGTCCAGCAGGCCGCGGATCTCGCCCACCACCACCGGCCAGTCGAAGGCGGCGGCGACGCGCGCGCGGCCCGCGGCGCCCATTCGCCGGCGCAATTCCGGGGATCGGATCAGTTCCGCCAGGGCGCGCGCGGCCGCGCCCACGTCCACGGCCGTGTGCTGGGCCACGCTGCCCACATAGGACTGGTAGGATTCCACCTGCAGCAGGTGGAACCGCGCGAGCTCGGCGCCGGTCCCGTCCGCAGGGCCGCCGAGCGTGGGGATCAGGAAACCCTCCTGGCCGTCGCGCACGGTGAAGCGGTAGCCGTCCCAGTCGCTGACCACCACCGGCAGGCCGGCGGCCATGGCCTCCACCGGCGTCAGGCCGAAGGTCTCCTGCACGTTGTCGACCAGGGACAGGAAGATGTCCGCCCCCGCCCACAGGTCCGCCACGCGGGCCGGATCGTTGCCATCCTCGAAGCTGACGCCGACTGTCGGGGCGTAGGCGTTCGCCGCCTCTCGATACTTGTCCCGGTCGGCGTCGCCGTTGGGGAACCAGCCGGCCATGGCGAAATGGACCTCGACCCCGGTGGCCGCCACGGCCTCCTCCAGCGCGCGGAACATGGGCTGCGGGTAGGCTTTCTCGAAGAACGAGAGGCGGCCCACCCACAGGACCAGGACGGCGTCGTCCGCCAGGCCCAGCCGGGCGCGGACCGCGGCGCGCGCGTCCGGACGGTTCGCGAAGGCCGCGAAGCGCGCCTGGTCCACGCCAAGCGGGATGACCGGGAGCAAAGGGCGCGGTCCGGGGGCGCCCGAGAAGCGCTCGGCCAGGTAGGCGTCCCAGGTCTCGTACATCGCCTGCATCGCCTGTTTCACCGAGGGCGAGGTGCAGATCTGCGCGTCCCAGGGCCGCGTGGGCGCCACGGCGGCCTGGGCGGTGCGCCGGCGCACCTCCGGCGGGGCGAGGGTGTGGATCAGGCCCACCAGGCTGTAGGCGGCCTCGCCCGCTTCTCGCCGGCGGTCCCAGGCCAGGTCGCTGAAGTCCGGCCCGCCGCGGAAGATCCCGCCGCGCCGCGCCGCGACGGCGGCGTTGGGCGAACCCCGCTGGGAGGCCCGCACGCCCGCAGGCAGTCCCTCAACCAGCCCAAGGTGCGCCGCCAGCTGTTCCGGCGACGCGCCGTCCTGGGTGATGAAGGTCAGGGCGTCGAAGCCGCCATGGACGGCCAGCGCCCGATGCAGCTCACGGTTGGCGACGGTGACCCCGAACGGGTTGCGCTCGCGATCGAAGGTTCCCGTCGGGATGTAGACCGAAAGGTGCGAAACCACGCCGTGACGACTCCCGTCCTGGGTCCAGCCAAGGACGGGCTTCTAGCAGAGGCCGGGCCCACGGCGACTGCTTTGACGGACGGATGCGGCATCTGCGTCCGGCGAATTGACTCAGGGGCGCTTTGCGATGATACCCGCCCCGCAAAACGGAGAGTTGTCCGATGGATATTCGCGAAGGTCTAACCTTCGACGACGTTTTGCTTGAACCCGGTCCGTCCGACGTCATGCCCACGCGGGTGGACACGCGGACCCGGCTCACCCGCGAGATCAAGCTGCACATCCCGATCGTGTCCGCAGCCATGGATACGGTGACCGAGAGCCGGCTGGCCATCGCCATGGCCCAGCACGGCGGCATGGGCATCCTGCACCGCAACCTGACCGTGGACGAACAGGCCGACCAGGTCCGCGAGGTGAAGCGCTACGAGAGCGGGATGGTCATCAACCCGATGACCATCAACCCCGACACGCTGCTGCGCGAGGTGCGCGAGATCAAGGCGCGGCGGAAGATCTCCGGGTTCCCGGTGGTCCAGCCGGGCACCGGCCGCCTGTGCGGCATCCTCACGAACCGCGACATGCGCTTCGAAGGCAGTGACGAAGTTCCCGCCAAGGCCCTGATGACGAAGGAAAATCTCATCACGGTGAAGGAGGGCGTCACCCAGTCCGAGGCCCGTGACCTGCTGCGCCGGCACAAGATCGAGCGGCTGATCGTGGTCGACGACGACTACCGCGCGGTGGGCCTGATCACCGTCAAGGACATGGAGAAGGCCCAGGCCCACCCCGACGCGGCCAAGGACGCGCAGGGACGGCTGCTGGTGGGCGGCGCCTCGACGGTGGGCGACGCGGGCTATGAGCGGTCCATGGCCCTGGTGGACGCCGGCGCCGACGTGGTGGTGATCGACACCGCCCACGGCCACAACGTCGACGTGGGCAAGGCCGTCGCGCGGGTGAAGCGCGAGACCAACCGGGTGCAGATCATCGCCGGCAACGTCGCCACCTACGACGGCGCGCGCGCCCTGATCGACGCGGGCGCCGACGCGGTGAAGGTGGGCATCGGCCCCGGCTCCATCTGCACGACGCGGATCGTGGCCGGTGTCGGCGTGCCGCAGCTCACGGCCATCCTCGACGCAGTGCGCGCGACCCAGGGGACGGACGTTCCGGTGATCGCCGACGGCGGGATCAAATACTCGGGCGACCTGGCCAAGGCGCTGGCCGCCGGCGCCAGCGTGGCGATGATGGGCTCGGTGTTCGCCGGCGTCGATGAGAGCCCGGGCGAGGTGTTCCTCTACCAGGGCCGCTCCTACAAGGCCTACCGCGGCATGGGCTCGCTGGGGGCCATGTCCCGCGGCTCGGCCGACCGCTACTTCCAGAAGGAGGTGTCGGACCAGCTGAAGCTGGTGCCCGAGGGCATCGAGGGGCAGGTGGCCTACAAGGGCCCGATTGCGCCCATCCTGCACCAGATGGTCGGCGGCCTGCGGGCGGCCATGGGCTACGTGGGCGGCGGCGACCTGGACGAGTTTCGCAAGCGGGCGCGGTTCATCCGCATCACCGGCGCGGGCCTGCGCGAGAGCCACGTCCACGACGTGATGATCACCCGCGAGGCGCCCAATTATCCGAGCCCCGTCTGATGGGCGGGCCGGCGGCCGAACTGAAGCTGCTGGTCTGCGCGGTGATCGTGGGCGTGGTCCAGCTGATCTGGGCCGCGGCCGCGGCGCGCGGGCAGCAGAATCTGAAGTGGGCGTCCGGACCGCGGGACGAGCCCATGCCGATCAGCGGCGTCGCCGCGCGGCTGGACCGGGCGTTCCGCAACTACATGGAGACCTTCCCGCTGTTCGCGGCGGCGGTCATCGCGGCCTATCTGGCCGCGAAGTTGGGGACGCTGACGCTCTGGGGCTCGGCGCTCTATGTGGCGGGCCGGGCGATCTATCCGGCGATCTACGCCGCGGGAATCCCCCGGCTGCGCACCCTGGTCTGGGCGATCTCCATGGTCGGCCTGGTGATGGTCATCGTCGCGCTGTTCCTGTGAGGGACGGCCATGCGTGACGGCGGACGCCTGGCGGCGGCCATCGACGTGCTTGCGGACATCGAAGGCCGCCACAAGCCGGTGCGCATGGCGCTGAAGAACTGGGGCGAGTCCGCGCGCTATGCCGGCGCCAAGGACCGCGCCTGGGTCTCGGGCCTGGTGCTCGACGTTCTGCGCCGCCGCCGCTCGCTGGGCTGGCGGATGGGCGACGACAGCGGCCGGGCCGCAACGCTGGCCGCCCTGCGGTTCGTCTGGGACTGGCCCCAGGGCCGGATCGCCGAGGCCGCCGCCGAGGAAACCCACGGGATCGGCGCGCTCACCGAAGCCGAGCGCGCGGCGCTGGAGGCGCCCCGCGACCTCGCCGACGCGCCGGAGCCGGTGCGGGGGGACTATCCGGATTGGCTGGCCGATGGCCTGGTCCGCGCCTTCGGCCCGGAGGTCGACGCCGAGATGGCGGCGCTGGCCGAGCGTGCGCCCGTCGACCTGCGGGTCAACACCCTGAAGACCGACCCGGAGCGGGCGCTGAAGGCGCTGGCGCCGCTGCACGCCCACGCGGTGGCTTTCCCACCCACCGCGCTTCGCATCGACGCCCCGGCCGCAGCCGAGCGCAGCGGGGCGGTTGAGACCATTCCCGCCTTTTCCAAGGGCTGGTTCGAGGTGCAGGACCTGGGCTCGCAGATCGCCGCCGCGGCGGCCGGCGAGGTCAAGGGCAGGCAGGTGCTCGACCTCTGCGCCGGGGGCGGGGGCAAGACGCTGGCCCTGGCCGCCGCTATGGGCAACACCGGCCAGATCTACGCCTACGATTCCGAGGCCCGCCGGCTCGCCGACACCATCCGCCGGGCCGACCGCGCGGGCGTGCGCAACCTGCAGATCCGCTCGCCGGTGAATCCCAGTCCGCTCAATGGGTTGGAAGGAAGAATGGATGTCGTCTTCCTGGACGCGCCCTGTTCGGGCTCGGGCGCCTGGCGCCGACACCCGGACACCAAGTGGCGGCTGACGCCCGAGACCCTGGCCAAGCGCATGGCCGACCAGGACGCGGTGCTGGACCAGGGCGCCGTCTTCGTAAAGCCGGGCGGGCGGCTGGTCTATGTCACCTGCTCGGTGCTGCCGCAGGAGAACGAGGAGCGGGTCGCCGCCTTCCGCGCGCGGCGTCCGGAGTTCGAGGTCCGGCCGGCGAACGACGATCCGGCGCTGACGCCGCGCCTCACTGCGGAAGGCTACCTGCGCCTGTCGCCCAGGAGTTCGGCGACCGACGGCTTTTTCGTCGCGGTCCTGGAGCGGCCGCGATGACCCACGATCGATTCCCCGCTAACGGTTCGCCATGACAGCCCCCCAGCACGAACGCGTCCTGATCGTCGACTTCGGCAGCCAGGTGACCCAGCTCATCGCCCGCCGCGTGCGCGAGAGCGGCGTCTATTGCGAGATCCATCCCTACGACAAGGCCGAGGCGGTCCTCGACGCCTTCCGCCCCAAGGCGGTGATCCTCTCCGGCGGCCCCGCCAGCGTGCATGAGGCTGAGAGCCCCTCGGCCCCCCAGCGGGTCTTCGAGCTGGGGGTGCCGGTGCTGGGCATCTGCTACGGCGAGATGACCATGTCCGCCCAGCTCGGAGGCGCGGTGGAGGGCGGCCACGACCGCGAGTTCGGCCGCGCCGAGATCCTGATCGAGCGGGAATCGCCGCTGCTGGAGGGCCTGGGCGGCGTCGGCGCGCGCGAGACCGTGTGGATGAGCCATGGCGACAAGATCACCGCCATCCCGCTGGGCTTCGAGGTGGCCGCCTCCAGCGAGGGTTCGCCCTTCGCGGTGATCGCCGACGAGGGCCGGCGGTTCTACGGCGTCCAGTTCCACCCGGAGGTGGCGCACACGCCGCGCGGCGCCCTGCTGCTGCGCAACTTCACCCACCGGATCGCCGGCCTGAAGGGTGACTGGACCATGGCCGCCTTCCGCGGCGAGGCGATCCAGCGCATCCGCGAGCAGGTGGGCGAGGGACGGGTGATCTGCGGCCTCTCCGGCGGCGTCGATTCCTCGGTGGCCGCGGTGCTCCTGCACGAGGCGATCGGCGAACAGCTCACCTGCGTGTTCGTGGACACCGGCCTCCTGCGCCACAACGAGGCCGAACAGGTCGTGACCATGTTCCGCGACCACTACAACATTCCCCTGGTTCACGTGGACGCCGGTCCGGAGTTCCTGGGCGCGCTGGAGGGCCAGTCCGATCCGGAGACCAAGCGCAAGACCATCGGCCGGGTCTTCGTGGAGATCTTCGACCGCGAGGCCGCCAAGGTGGAGGGGGCCGCCTTCCTGGCCCAGGGCACCCTCTATCCCGACGTGATCGAGAGCGTCTCGGCCCGCGGCGGGCCCTCGGCGGTGATCAAGAGCCACCACAATGTGGGCGGCCTGCCCGAGTACATGAAGCTCAAACTTGTCGAGCCCTTACGCGAGCTTTTCAAGGACGAGGTGCGCGCCCTGGGCGTCGAGCTGGGCCTGCCGCCGGCCTTCGTGGGCCGCCATCCGTTCCCCGGGCCGGGGCTGGCGATCCGCATCCCCGGCGCGGTGAGCGCCGAACGCGTCGCCATCCTGCAGAAGGCCGACGCGATCTATCTGGACGAGATCCGCAAAGCCGGCCTCTACGACGCCATCTGGCAGGCCTTCGCGGTGCTCCTGCCGGTGCGCACCGTGGGCGTGATGGGCGACGCGCGCACCTACGACGAGGTCTGCGCGCTGCGCGCCGTCACCTCAACCGACGGGATGACCGCCGACTTCTTCGAGTTCCCGTGGGAGGTCCTGGGCCGCGCCGCTACCCGGATCATCAACGAGGTCAAGGGCATCAACCGGGTGGTCTACGACGTGACCTCGAAGCCGCCGGGGACGATCGAGTGGGAGTGAGGGGAATCGGCGGTGAAATCGTAGTTTCGGCGGGTTTTGAGTAGGTTAGCGTAGTGAAAATGGCGGTCTCGGCGGACCAGCGCGATACATCATCAACGGCATACTTTCCTTCAATCCAGTGGAACTCATCTTGTGTGAAGCCCCGAATGCTCCATGTCGCGGGCATTGTTGACGGTATTTCTGTCGGTTTGGGCTGCTAAACGACTTTCGGAATGTCCGCTGAATGCTGGGCCGAACTTAGGTGTGAGGACGCGGCGCTTAAGCCTCGGCTCCGCCTATCGAGTCACGGATGGATCGGATAGCGTCGGTCGGAGGAGAGCCCCGTGCCTGACCAGATAGATACGACAAAACTTCGCGATGGCCGCGTCGCCTGCTGGTCTGTCATGACCGGTATGAAGGTCTCAAATTACCTCGCGCTAGTAGAAGGTGCCTATACCAAGCGCGGTGGCCTCAAGGGACAGCGCGAGCCTCTAAAGACCACGACGGGGCGCCGCATCCGCGGGCGCATGGTCGAGGATATCAAGCGCGGCGCTGTTCTGCCGCCCGTAGTGATCGGGGTAGTTATCACCGACGATTTCAACGCCATCGCCGCCCTGTCACCAGACGAGATCATCGATCGAGTGACCAAGGACTGGATAGACGCGATCTCCATTATCGACGGAATGCAGCGTACTACCGCGCTCATGGACGCTGTTGAGGCTGACCCGGCTGTCGCCGACCAGGCGGTGCGAGTGGAGTGCTGGCTCGCCCAAAGCACCGATAGTTTGATCTATCGCATGTTAGTGCTCAACACCGGTCAGGTGCCGTGGAACATCAAGCGGCAACTACTGGTGATCTATGCACCTCTGGTCGAGGAAATGAAGCGGCATGTACAATTCGAACGGCTATTGAGCCTCGACAAGTCGGAGCGCCGCTTCAAGGGTGGCGAATTTAGCGCTGACAGCTTAGTCGAGGCCTATCTAGCTTTCGGTATCCGCCGCACCGAAATCGATACTCAAGAGACCTTGGCTGACGAGTTCTCGCGTCTCGACATCGCCGAGGCGATCGCCTCGAAGAAATACGACCGGTTCTTTTATCCGATCGTTCAGGTTCTGGTGAACGTCGATAAGGCCTTTTCCCGGCTTGAGGCTGCGGACGTTGAAGGTGCCGACGAGATTGCCAGCTCCAAGTTCACGATCGGGCGAAACATCTTTGACAGCCAGCCAGCGCGCATTGGCTTTGTGGTGGCCTGCGCCCTCAGCGTTCTTGGGCGGCTTGGAATGGACAAGTCCGAGGTTGAAAGCGACGCCGCTCTGGCTCAGCTACAGACCGACGCCGCCGAGCTTGTGAAGCGCCTGGAGGTGATGACTCCAGAGGATCTCACTACCTTTCTCGAGTTGGACGTCCTCCGGGAAAAGCTGGGCGGTCAGAAGCGGTCGGCTGTCGGTCGCTACGAAAGGGCGTTCTTCGAGACCGCCTTCAAAGTCTTGATCGAGACGAACTTCAAGGTTCCGTCCATGGGAGTCTGCTGGAGAGCCTGATGTGGCGCGGAACCGCATCGCCATGAGCGCAGCTCTTTTCGGACGTCTGACGGACTATGCCACACAGGTGGGGGATCCGGTCGCCAATCCCGATGCTGGACGCTGGATCGTCAGAAAGGATGACGCGGACGCCGCCTTGATGGCGAACGCCGTGGCTGAAGCCCGTATCGTCACTCGACAGATTCGCCTGGTTCGCGTGGAGCATGAAGGAGATCGCTACTTTTGCACGTTCGGGTTGCCCGAGCCTGACGCGACGCCGCCCGACCTTGAAATCATCGACGCAACGCCTGGCATTTTCGCGATCGCGGTGCTGGAGGCCCAAATCCGTCCGCTAATGAGCGTGACAGCCGCCGAGATTAAGCAGGTCCTGGACGATCGATTTAAGGACAACGCCGGCTACGAAGGTCACGAGTTGGCGGAAATTGAGCCCCTATTTCCCCCACTGCTGGTCTACCGCTCAGTCACGGACGCCGACTACCATGCCATTACCGATCGGGTGCTCGGCTCCATCCTCGCACGCACGTACTTCGATGGCCCGATTTCGCTGGAGCCGGACACTGTCTTGGGCCTGACCCAGATCTTTGAGGCCGACTCCCCGCTCATCCCATTTCGAAATTTGGTCCAGGGCGTATTGGCGATCTCGTGGGAGAACCTCTTCCTTGAGGCGTATCGCTGCATTGAACAGCTCTATGGCATGAAGCGGTTTGGAGCGCTCAAGGCGACGCTCAACTTCGCGGCGTCACCTCGCGATCTTGCCAAAATGCTAGAGGACCAACTGTCTTGGCGCCCGAAGGAAGCGGAGGCGTTCATCGCTTTGGTGATCCTTTGCGATGAGGGCCTGATCTCCACGGCGTGTGCGGGCTTGGCGATCGAGGCCGACGACCATCAAAAACGATGTTCGAAGTTGGTCGAGGCGCTTTACGGACTGCGCAACACCATAGTCCACTACCGACCGGCGCATGAGGCGGTCGAAAAAGTCGACGCCGACTGGAACATCATTATTCGCGGCATGCTCGCAATTATCGCTCAGCTCTATAACGACCATGCCGACGAATTCTTCGGAACTGCCGCCTAAAGGCTTAGCGCTGGCGCATGTTCCGCGTGGAAGTTGCACAATCTTCGCGACTACAACATAAGCCGCACCCGCTCCGGGATTCTCTCAATGGCTCCCAAGACAGGCAAAGGATCGAAGCAACCCAAAACGGCTGGAGCCGGCTCGAAGCCAATCACCGCGTCTTATGATTCTACCGGCGCGGCGGGTGTCGATCTTGAGATCGACGTGGTCGTGCAGCTGCTCGGAGCCCTCCTCGCCGAAGCGAGCGACCGTCTGCTGCCGACGGGGTGGGCCCCACGGTGGGTTCGGGTTCAACGGCGAGATGGGCCACGAGGCTTTGACGACATCACCGTAGACGCAGGCCTGCCGGAAACCCCAAGTTCGCCCGTGCACCTTCAGGTGAAGCGTACATTCAGTCTCACGGCCCAAGCGGGCGAGTTCAAAGACTACGTGAAGAGCGTCGAGGCGCGAGACGCGGAGGATCCGGCCGCGCCTTGGTTGGCGGTCATGGTGACAGGCAAGTTGACGCCGGCGCTGGCCGATGTCCAAGCGCTCACCGAGTGGGCGCGTTCGGCCCAGTCCGAGAGCGACTTCGCGTCGAAATGCGCTGCTCCAGGGGTCCTGAACGCCGCGAAACGCGCAGTCCTCGCCGCCGTGGCCGCTCACCTGCAGCAGAGTGGATCGTCCGCATGGCGCGTGCTGCGCCGCCTTCGGGCGGCCGAGGTGGATTACGCCAACGAAAGTTCTCGTGACGCTGAACAGCTTCGGGATCGGCTGGCGCCACTCTTGGTCGCGGGGACGCGTTCGGCCGAAGACTTGCGCCAGGCTCTGCGAGCGCGGGTGCTCCGGGAGGCCCGGCATTCGCCAACTTACACCCGGGCAGCTGTCCTCGCGGAGCTCGACGCCGGATTTTCGTTCGTCGCCTTGCCCAAGCTCGCGCCCGATCTTGATCGGCTCCACCGCGAGACGGCGCTGGCCTTGCAGTCGATCGATACCGCCGTGGCGGGCATCTCCCTGCTGCGGCAACCGCTCTTCGCGACGGCTCAAGAGGCGTTGGCCGGCCTTCGTCCGCTGCGCCTCGTAGGGGAGGCGGGCTGCGGCAAATCGATGATATTGGCCCGCTTGGCGGCATCTGCGCCACGACGCCTTGTATTCAAGGATGACCGGATCTCGGGCCGGACCTGGGCCGAATACGCTGGCAAACTCGGCATCTCCCTGTCCCCCGACACGATTCTGGCGGCGCTCGGCGATAGGCCCGGCGCCGTGCTGGCGATCGACGGGGCCGATCGCCTCCTGATGTCCGAGCGGCGAGGGGTCGTTTTGGACCTTCTGCGCGCTCTGGCGCTCAGCCCTATGCGGGCCAATTGGCGACTCGTCACGTCGGGACGCGACGTACAGACCCGAGACCTAGTTCGTGACGCCTTGCTGGAACTGGAGACGGACGCCGGCGAGCGCATAGATGTGGGCGGACTTGATGACGAGGACGCTGCATTCCTTGCGGACGCCGTGCTGCCGCTACGCAGTCTCCTCATTCGCACCGACCTTGGCGAACGCAATCGCGATCTTTTCACCCTGCGCGAGGCATGGCTCGATCCAGGCGCCGGAGCGGTCGGCTCCGAGGTCGGATTGGCCGCTAGGTGGGCTACCCGCGGGGAACGTACAACGCCCCCGACGCCTGTGCGGGATACGGCGATCGCACAGATCGGCGCCCAACTCGTTGCCTCACCAGGGGCGCTGATCGGACGCGCCGACATAGCGCCGGAAGGGGCGAGCCTCCTGCTGCAGGAGAATTCCCTACACGCCGCCGCGCACCGAGACGCCTTTGTGTTGGCGCACGACATCTATGAAGACTGGGCGCTGGCGCGGGCCCTCGACCGTCGCCGAGCGGAGATTCCGAATCTCCTCCGGGGAGCGGATCAGCCGCTCTGGTGGCTCAGGGCTGTTCGCCTCGCCGGCCAAATCGTCTTGGAAGTGTCGGGTCCCACAGCTTGGTTGGCGCTGGTCAAGTCGTGCTTTGACGCTGAAGATCTCGATCCGGTTTGGTGGCGGACGCTGCTTGTCGCGCCGCTCTACTCTGAGCGTGTGCAGGAGCTGCTGACGACCGCGTCGACGCTCCTTTTGGCGGACGACAGCGTTTGGCTGGAGCGGCTGGTTGACAGCCTACAAGTTCTCGAAAGCCGGCCGGATGAAGACATCTTCGAGCGCGCCGAGGGAAGTCTCGAGGAGCGCCAGCGGATCGCCGCCTTGTTTCCCGTTCCCAACGGACGAAGTTGGCTCGCCTTCTTCAGATGGGCGGTTGGTTGCTGGACGGCTTGGCCCGCGAGGCTCATCCCAAAGCTTGCCCAGATCACCCACACCTGGTTGCGGGCAAGCGAGGGCTGGCGACACCTCGTCGCGCAGAAGCTGGTCGTCGCCGCCTTCGACTGGCTGGTGGAAATCGAGGATGCTGACACCTTCGAACGGTGGGAAGATCGACGTCCGGCCTTTGGGTGCGACGCTCACGGTCGCGAGCTCTGGCAGAAGACCGCGAGCCTTCTAAGAGAGGGGTTGGCCTATGGGGTGCTATCCGCGCCCGCTGTCGTCGAAGCCTACCTCAAGCGCACGACATCCGAGTCTAGGCGACGGCGCGATCACGAAGAGCTGCTGAAGACGCCGCGGCGGATCCCATCGCTGCTTCCGGCGGTTTGGGCCGATTTCTGCATCGCTCACTTCGCGCCCAAGCGCCCTCGTGTCCGGCACGACCTGTTCTTCGGGCACTTCAATATGATGGACTTCAACGATGGCGGCTTACGCTCGCTGTCGGTCTCGACCGCGTCTCCGCGCTACGCGGGCTTCGATCAGTTGTTCGAGGTCGCGCCGGATGAAGCGCTGCGCATGCTGCGCAAGTTCGAAAAGCGGGCGTCGGTCTTCTACCGGCACTATGTCCGCCAGAACGACCGGCGCCGAGCGCGGGCGGTAAGGGTCCGATTTCCCTGGGGGGAGGTGCCGCTCTGGGGAGACGAGAACACCTATCGCTGGGCCCGAGGAACCCTCGGCCCTGACGTGCTGGGCAGCGCCTATATGGCGCTCGATCTTTGGATGGGGCACCAAGCGGCGGCGGGCCGCCCCTTGGAGGAGCTGTTCAGGCTCGTGCTGCGGCCGCACGGTCTCAATGCGACGCTATGCCCGTGCATCAACGCCGCTGTGGAGCAAATCAACACTGCGGGGCAAATCGATGCGGTGGGCCCGATCCTGGCTGAGCCTCGCATCTGGAACTTTGACGTTCGCCGGTTTTCTGACGATCTATCCTTCGCCCGCCAACCGTTGGTCCCCTACTACGCCGCCGCTCACAGGCCGGCAGTCCTTGAGGTCGGCGCCCGTTACGCACGGCGGCAACACCTGCGCGTGGACCTGGCCCTGCCGTTCCTGCTCATGGCGGGCGAGGCTGCCCAGACGACCCTGGAGGGGCGCATCGAAGGCTGGACCGCGGCCGACATGGTGGACTTCGATGACCAGTTGCAGAACCCCGCCCAAGTCGCTGAATACGAACGCCAACTTGAACGGTATCGTGCCGACCTAGATCGCTCGAACGTCGCGTTCGAAGAGGTAGACGGGCAAATCCGAGTTTCACTCACGCCACCCCCGGCGATCGCCGAAGAGATCGCCGGTCTCGACAGCCAACACGCTGCGTTCGAAGCCGGCACTCGCCTCATGCTGTGGGGTGTGAAGAGTTTGGAAGAGAATGCCTTCCAGGCTTCGATGGACCCGGAGGCGGCCATCGAGGCGGCGAAGGCCTTTGACGCGCCGGCGCTGCTATCCGCCTACAGCCAGGACCGCTTCAACGACTATCTGGCCGCCCAGGGCGTCGCCGCCACCGCCGCGGCGGTGGCCCGTCTTGCATCGGACGCCGTCTTGGAGCGCCACCGCGATTGGGTCACGGCAACCTTGATCGCCGCGGCGCAGGTGAAGCGTGACGATCGGATGTTCGACGTGGACGAGGCTCACCTTGCTGGGGACCCGGCCACCTCGGCGGCGCACGGCTTGGGCGCGCTCGTAGATCGCGGCGGCGATCGGGCGATCATCGGATCGCATCTGTTGGCCCTAGCGACCGATCGCCACCATCATGTGGCCGCCGCGGTCATCTCTAGTCTCGACTTCACGGCCGATCCCATATTTGCCTGGTCTATCCTGCGGGCGGCCTTCGCGGACACGCAGTATTGGCGGGGCAAGCGCTGGTGGGAGCCAGACCGCCTGGAGATCGCCAAGGATCGCCAACAACGTCGGGAGAAGGCGTTTGAGCGAGGCCTCGCGGACATCCGGCGTCGCGCCCTTGAACCGCTGCCGGCCCCGCCGCCGGCGTTCGAAACATCTTGGCATTGGCGAAAGTCTTGGCGGACACCGCTGATCCGAGCCGTCCGTCCCTACCGGGTGCTCTTCTCCTGGGGCCGCGTGCAGGCGCTTCTCTCGGCGATTCCACTGAAGGCGCTCGCCAAGGCCCCCCATCTGGCCGAGCTTCTTGGCCGATATCTGCAGGAGGTTGTTCGCTGGGCGAAGGCGTACAGCGAGGACAAAGGAGGTCGGCATGACACGCATTATCCCTTCGAGTTGATGGGGGTGGTGGGCAAACTGGTGGGCCGACTAGCTGCCCTGACCGCTGGAACCTCAGTCGGGCAAGAACCTTGGCGTGGCCTGACGATCTTAGAGGAGCGCGATTATGGGCTCGAGCTTGTGGGCGACTTTCTGGAGGGAATGACCGAGGAGTTAGTCGCTTCAGGCGATCCACCCAGCGCTTCGTTTTGGTCCGTTTGGGATCCAGCCATGAACTGGGTGCTAGGCCCGCCGGGCCGAGCCCCGCGCCAGTCAAGGCGCAGCATTGGCGAGTTGTCATCACCAGCAGCCGCTGCCGGCTTCGTCGGCCCCTACGTGACGCCGATTCCGCCGGGCTGGTCCTATGTTGCGGAATTGCTCCCGCGCATCGACAGTTGGGCTGAGCGCACCAAGGGGCTCGCAAGCGCCGCCGACGCCCTGCTGCGATTCTGTGACCGCCTATCGACGCCTGAAATCCAAACCCATGCCTTGCCCTGGATCGAACGCTGGCTCGAACTGCACGAGTCCGACCCGGAGTTCTGGGCCTATTCGGACATCGTGAACCGCGCGGCCGTTGTTGCGCTTCGGACCCAGCCAGAGGGAGAAACGGCCGGCGACCTACAGCGGCGCGTCCGCCATGTCCTCGCTCGGCTAGCGGATCATGGTTCTCTCGCGGCCCGGCAGGCCCTGGCGGCCCTTGCGGCCCAACGGCCAACGAAAGACCTCTAGAGAGAGAGCTTCTGCACGGCCTTGCCAGCTTGGCCTTTGAGCTTCATGTTCTCCCTTTGATCTTTTTTGAGGTCGGCATGGCGAAGAACGAGAAGACCGGTCGCGCTGCGGCGTCTGCGGCCGCCAAAACCTTGCGCAATCCTAACGCCTCCGCGGCCGCCAAGAGCGCCGCCGGTTCAGCTCTCACGCAGAGGGGAAGCGCCAAAGAGATTACGAGCAAAGCGGCGGCGACCAAAGCGTCAGCGGTGCTACGCAGCACCACGGCTTCGAAAGCTGCGAAGAGCGCAGCTGCATCCGCTTTAACTCAGCGATCTGGAAAGCGTCGCCGTTAGGGATCGGTTCGCAGAAGCTTTGGCGATCCAGATTCGGCACTCGAATGTCGTTGGCAGAGCGGTTGGCCCGCGAGTGCGCGCTATTGGGCGTCGGTCAATGGCTCGAAAATGACTCGGATCGTTAGCGCTCCAAACTTTGGTGGCGATGATGGCGCGGTCGCCAACTTGCTGGTTGCGCGGCGACGGGGCCTCAACTGGGAGCTTCGGCCTATGCTGACCTGACGCCGAATCGGACAAGCCGTGACCATCGCCTCGACCCGCTTATTCGCGCCACTAAAGGAAGGCGCCAAACCCGAGCGGATATCCGGGAGCACCATCCGCTATTTTGGCGGCACGGTGGATTGGGACGCTTTGCTCAAGCACCCGCGGGTCGTGATCTTGGCGGAGGCTTCGGCCGGCAAGACGTGGGAGTTGCGCCGACAGGCCACAGCGCTGGCGACAGAAGGCGACGCAGCCTTCTTCGTTCGTATCGACGACTTGGCTGACGGCCGGCTGGAGGACGGCCTCGACGCTGACGATACCGAACGGTTCGAGCGGTGGCGCCGGAAGGGTAACAGCGACGCCTGGTTCTTTCTTGACTCTGTCGACGAGGCCCGGCTCAATCGCAAATCGTTCGATGGCGCGTTGCGGCGACTGGGTAAGGACCTAGGCGCAGCTCTGGCGCGCGCGCGCATCGTCATCTCCTGCCGGGCTAGCGACTGGCGGGTGAGTGATGACCCCGCGTTGATCCGCCGCCTTCTGCCCATACCCGCTGTCGAACCGGAGCCGGCGACGGTTCACGACGAAAACACCGTTCTGCTCGACCGCATTTTCCCGAAGAAGGAGGAGAAGGCGACGGTTCCGCGCGATGAGGCCAAGCCGGCGGACATCTATGTCGTCCAGCTTCTGCCCCTCGGCACCGACGATCAACGGCGAATCGCCGAGGCTCAGGGGATCGTGGATGTCGATGCCTTCATGGCAGCCATTGTGCGGTCGGGCCTGCATGAGCTCGCCGAGCGGCCCGGTGATCTCCTCAGCCTCGTCGCACACTGGCGGGATAAGGGAGCGTTCGGCTCGCTCGCAGAGATGACGGCACATGGCATTGAGGCCCGCCTCGCCGAACTCGATCCCTTTCGCCCGGACAATGGCGTGCTCTCGCCCAAGATGGCGCGCGACGGAGCGGAAAGGCTGGCGGCCGCGCTCACCTTTGGTCAGGCCTTTACACTTCTGGCGACAGGCGACCAACCCGACGCGGCCCTTGCCGCAGGGGCGCTCGACCCACGCCGGATCCTGCCCGACCTAAAGGACGATCAACGCCAGGCCTTAGTTCGGCGCGGTGTCTTCGCGCCCTCGACCTATGGCCGTCTTCGGTTCCACCACCGCTCAGCGCAGGAATATCTCACGGGCGCTTGGCTGCGGCGTCTCTACGACGGCGGTTGTCCCCTCAGTCAAATCTGGGACCTGATCTTCGCCGAACGCTATGGCGTGGAAACGGTTGTGCCCTCGCTACGCGCCGCCTCCGCCTGGCTGGCGTTGTGGATACCGCAGGTTCGGGATGAGCTTATCCGCCGCGAGCCTTTGACCCTGCTGTTGCATGGTGACCCAAAGTCACTTCCGATTCCGACGCGAGCGGCGTTGCTGGCCGCCTGGGCCGCTAAGGGCCAGGCGGCGGCCTTAAGCCACGCGAACATCGACGACCGCGCCCTTTGGCTGTTCGCCGATCCCGCCCTGGTCCCGGCGCTCCGCGAGGCGTGGGCGGCGAGCGATCTCTCCGATCTTCGCACGGACCTCCTGCGCTGTATTCGTGAAGGGCGGTTGGTCGGTTGCGCCGACTTGGCTCTGGCTACGGTGCTTGACCCCAGCCGGGGCGACACCGAGCGTATCGTCGCTGCGGACGCACTGGCCGAGATGAATGAACGCGACGGCCTGGTGAAGTTGGCAGACCTATTGCGTCATGGGCCGCCGCCAAGCTTCCGCCTGACGGTGACGGTCGCGCATTCACTCTTCCCCGCTGTGCTGACCGCGCAGCAGCTCATGGAGATTCTCGGCCGTTGTGAGCTCGACGAAGAGCGCGACTTCTCGAGCTATCTGCCCGGCATCATGCGAGACGCGACGGCCGAGCAGCGCCGAGCGTTCGCCTACGCTGTCGCTGCAGCCCTGGGGGGCGTCGCGCCGGACGAAGACGACGAGGCTGCTCCGAACCATCGCTTTACCGACATGCTCAAAGGCTGCGCGCCGCTGGTGACCGATGAGGTCAACGCCGTGGCGGCCGGGACGGCTCCGCCAGAGCTAGTCGCTCTACTCGGCGCCATGCCGCCCACCCAGGCCCCAGCCAAGGCCGAGCGCGAGGCCCTCCTTGCCGCCGTGGCGGTGAGGCCGGCGCTTAACCGCGCGGTCTTCTGGCGTGCCGCCGACGCCGCGCGCGACGACACCTTCGAGCCCCGGCGCGTTTTCCAGCTCAACTGGCGGGGGCGGGGCGGCTGGTGGAGCCTGAACGAAGGCGATCTGGGTTGGTTGACGGCCGACTTGGCAGACCGCACCCGTCCGACCGATCAAGAGTTGGTGCTGGACGCCATCATCTACATCCTGCGCCAGGCTGAACGGTTCGAGACCGACGCCGCCTGGCTTGACGCGCTGGTCGCTCCCCACCCGGCGCTGCAAACAAGCCTAGCCGGCTATCGCGCCCCTCCGCCCATCGATCCCGAGGAGCCGAAGTGGCAGGCGCGGCAGAAGCGCTATGAGGCGAAGGAGAAGGTGCGCGTCGAAGGCGTGAAGGCCTCCTGGGTAAAGTTCAAGGACGATATCAAGCGGGACTGGGGCAAGCTTACCGATGCCGCCGCCGCCGCCGAGTGGAGCGGCACAGGCTTCATCTTCGACTACCTCGCACGATGGCTCATGGTCGGGCATGAGGGCACCGACAAGTCGTCGGTGCGCTGGCACGATCTCAAGGAGGCGTTCGGCGGCGAAGTAGCGGAGGCCTTCTGCGTCGGTATGATGGCACTGTGGCGGGGCACGGCGCCGCGGCGGCCGAAATACACGGCGGCAGATCGCCTCACGACTTACAAGATGAACGAGCTCGCCCTCGGAGGGCTCAACCTCGAAGCCGCGCGCGATCCAGCCTGGATCGGCAAGCTCAGCGACGACGAGGTACGGCGCGCAGCCCAGCACGCCGCCTATGCGGAGCATCATTTCCCTGACTGGCTCGATGCTCTGGTCATCGCTCGGCCAGCGACCACCCTGCCGGTGTTGTTGACCTGCTTGAACGAGGAGTGGCGCAGGAAATGGGGACGCAACGAGCTCCTGGTCCGCTACGTCCGCGGTTCGGATGACGCACAGGCGGCTTTGGTCGCGGAAGTCTTGCGCCTCGTGCTCGCTCGCAACCCCGCCAATCCTGACTCGCTAGCCAAGGCGGTGATGATCCTCGGCCAGGCCCCGCTGTCGGCGGAAGATCGGTCAGCCCTGTTGCGCGCCTCCCGCCGACGTTGGAAGGCGGATCTGAAAGCGGAGCGGCTAGCCTGGGCGCGCTTGCAGTTGGCCTTGATGTTCGTCGCCGATTCCCGCGTTGCCGCCGAGACCTTTGCCGACTGGCTCCAGAAAGAGCAGCCCGAGGCGGCCGTGATCCACGGGACCTTCTCGGCTCTGTTCGGGCGCGACAGCTCGGCGCTGCCGGGGCCGGTCTGGGCGGGGTTCTCCGTTCCCGTGCTCGCCCAGTTGCTGCGTCTGGCTTACCAGCATATTCCGCTGAAGCTAGAATCTCGGCGGCGAGGCCGCGTGGTCAGCGCGCGCGACGACGCAGAGGGCGCCCGCAATGCCCTTTTGTCGGCGCTGCTTGATCGGACGGGGCCTGACGCTTTCGCAGCCTTGCACGCGATGGCTGGCGAACCGGACTTCGTCTCCAGCGCCCGGCGGTTTGCCGAACTCGCTCATGGCGTCGCGGAACGCGCCACCGAACGTCCGGCTTGGACGGAAGGGGAAACGGTCGCCTTCGAGCGCGCCCATGTCGCGCCGGTAAAATCGGGCGCTGACCTTCTGCGTCTGATGGTCGTCTTGCTCGATGAGATCCAACACGGCTTCACCCGCGAGGACAGCCACTCCGGAGCGGCGCTGCATCGTCTTCAGACCGAGGAGGAAGTGCAGCACTGGTTGGCGGAACAGCTCAATCTGCGCTCACAGGGCCGCTTCAAGGCGTCGCGCGAAACTGAGGTGGCTCTGGGCAACAAGCCCGACGTCGTCGTCACCTCCCATGCCGCGCCCGTCGAGGTGGCCTTGGAGATCAAGCATGGCGACAAGGCCGCTTGGACCTCCAACAAGCTGCGATCGACCCTGACCGATCAACTGGCTGAGCAATATCTTCTGCCGGAGAACCGGCGACATGGCGTCCTGGTGGTCACCCATCACGGTCGGCGGACCTGGCAAGATCCCGCGACGGGCAAGTCTTGGGCGTTCCGGGACATGGTCGGTTGGCTTCAGACTCTGGCTGAGGCCATCCACGAAAACCGCGCAGGCGGCGTCGAAGTCCGCATGAGCGGCCTTGACCCTGGAATCCTTCCTGACGCGAAACCAAAGCGGAGCAAGGGCGGGGCCACTTCAAACGCGAGCCCCTAAGCCGCGCGCTCTAAGTGTTCTGCGCCTCGTCGCCACCTGCGCCCTCGGCGTTTTCATCCGGCGGAGGAGACGGATCGGCGTCGGCAGGGGTCTTGAGCGCCTCAATCCAAAAGCCGGGAGGGACGGGCAAGCGGTGGTGCCTGCACGCGACCAGAACCACCGGCCAGATCTGCGCTGACATGGGGGAAAGTCCGTCGAGGTGCTTGGCCAGCCGTTTAGCGGCGCTTCGAACGATCTCGAAAAGTGCCGACCCGTCCGCATCGACCGGGAGATCCGCGAGCGCGTATCCGTGAGCCTCGTCGTCTATGTAGAGGTGGGCCTCTGACGTTTGGTCCGGCGTCCAGAGCTGATGGGTGCAATGGGCCAAGTCCTCGGCGACAACCTCGCTCAGCACCTTCAGCTCGGTCATCAATCCGAGCGGGCGCGCCCATAGGGCGAGAGTCGGGATCAGGATCGATCCACGGGTCATGTCCTCAAAATGGTCGTCGGCATCGCCGCGCGGATGCTCGATCAGATCGCGATAGTCACCAGAGCTCAGCGGATAGCGGGTCCGGTTTCGAAGCGAGAAGACCAAACGACCGATCATCTGTTCGAGCCAGAGACGGATCTGCCTCCCATCAGCGCCGGTGGCCAAGGCGAGCTGAAGGAAGATGGCGATGTCGATCGCTTGGTCGTCACGCACGGGCAGGAGGAGCGCGGCGTTGTTGTTGATCATCGCGAAGCCGGCGGCCACCACCCCCAGGGTTTGCGCCTCCAACGCCGCCCGTACTTCACCCTCGGCGCGGGTGCTCATGAAGTGGAGCCAGATTCCATAGAGCCCTACCCGTCCCAGCATGTCGAAGAGCGCTAGGTTGAGATCGATCGCAGTGCTGCTTCGGACGGCGCCGGACAGTCCGTCTTCGATAGTCGCGGCCGGCAGAATCTTCCCGTCGAGCAGCTCGGATGACGTCCGCACATGAAGGTCGGCGATCTGGCCGATAGCCAGCGTCAGCGCCTTGGCCTCGCGCGATTTCGGATTGGTGACGCCCCGGCGAAGTTCCCAAGCGTAGAGCAGAGCCAGCTCGCTGGCCTTGTAGGCGGCCTCGACGTTGCCCGCGCCTCGCGCCCAGACGAAGAGAATCCAGGCGCAGAGACTGAGTTGGCGGACGCTTAGGACCCGGGTCTTGTTGCTCGCCCGGCCGGCCGACAGAAGCTGGTTCGCGACCTTGCGGAAGTGCTGGTAGGAAACGTCGGGCTCATCGACCAGGGCGACGGCCTTGCGAAAGCTCGTTCGCATGGCCTCCGGTAGGACCTGTTCACGGAGAAGTCCCTCTAGGAGCAGGTCCGCCAACCGGCCGCCGTTCCACTCCTCGTAAGAAATACGGTCAGTGGTGTTGCTCGCCATGTAGCCGGCGACGCGGTCGCGGACACCTTCGCGGATTTCGCCCCCGAAGCAGAGGCAGATTACGACCTTGGCGTCGCGATAGCGGGGCGGCACCCGGCTCTGGAGATAGCTGTCCTTGATCTCGTCCAGGGAGGGCCTAAGGGCCTGGTCGTGAGGACCGTTCCACTCCGTGCGCGTCAGGTCACCAGCCTTCACCGAGAAGAGGTAGAGGACCTCCGCGCCGTCAACGGTTCGAACCGCGGCGATATCGACGCCGCGTTGCGCAGTGCCGCGCCGCGGTCTCGAAAGGACATTGAATCCGAGCTCGGTCAGAAGGTCGGGAAGGATTGCGTCGAGTTCGTCGCGCTCCTTCAACGACGCCAGATAGTCGACGATCAGTAACCTCATTTCGGTCGCGCCTCGCCGCGCAGCCGGAGGAACATGAGCTGAAGGCCGATGGGGTCGAGCATCTCCAGGCGCGGAAGCATCATGGAAAATTCGTGCGATCCGAGCTCCATCTCCATCGGCCGCCGCGCGCCGCCGCCGAGGTCTTCGACATAGGTCAAGGACCGAACGCCGTAGAGCAGGGTCGAGTGGTGGACGAGGTTCAGAAAGACCGACTGCGCCTGCGCTGCCTTGTGCGCCGAGCGCATGGTATCGGCTTGATGCAGATGGTGGATGCGCCGGTTGTGGTCAGAGGGCCGTAGTTCGGGAATCTCCGGCATTGCCTTAAGGGCGTCCAGGTAGCGGTCATGCTCCTGAATGGCGGCCTCGATCCAAGGCCGTGCCGGGTCTTCTGCCGGCGTCTGCGATAGGCTTTCGCGCATCTCCGGATAGTTGCGAAGGACAGGGGTGACCAAGAGGCCGGCGACGGGCCGAGCCGTTTGCTCGTCGCAAACCCCGAGGATCGCCACGAGAAGGCTGGTCGCAAGGTGGGGCTGCAGCATGAACCAGCCCACTGCCTTGCGCGCCAAATAGCCCAACTCGTCAGAAGAGGTGGGGAGTTCGGCGCGGCCGATCGCTAGACTTCTTTCGTCTCTTTCGAGGTTTGAGAGAATTTCGGTCAAGGCGGCGCCGAGCGCAGCTTCGCCGCTGATCAGCCAGGTGACGATCCACGTGCTGAGCCGCGGCTCGGGTCCGGTGACCATGGCGTTCCACAAGGAGTCGAACTGTCGAGCCTTCAGCCGCCCTCGATTCTTGATCAGCAGAGCGGCCACGAAGGGCAGTGCTTCGGCCCCACGTCCGGAATCGAGGGCGGTCTTCAGCCCAAGATCGAGTTCGTCGAGCGTCCCCTTGTGGGCAGCGTTTAGATCAAGCAGCGCTGCAAAGAGGATCGCCGCGACCTCAGGACGCCTCGCAGCTTGGTAAGCCCATAAGGCGTGGGCGGCGCGGTTGAGCGTGCCGTCGCCACGCGCTTCCAGGGCGCGACGGAGAGCGGGCAGGATGGTCTCGGTCTCAACCGCACCTCCCTCCTGACTGGCGAGCGCGAGGACGGCCTCGACGGCGTTGGCGCAGAGCATGTCGTCGGCGCCGTCGCCCAGCGCCTGACCGATGCCGATAACAGACACGCTTCGAGAGGCAGGGTCGAGATCGGGCATTCGGCTGAGCGCCGTGATGCCGCTCGCCCGGAGCAAGGGCTCCTCCGACTCGAGAAAAGTCCTCGCCCGAGCAGGGTCAGCCAAGACCTCCAGAGCGAAGGTGAGGTGGGCTCGCGCGGTAGCGTCGCCTGCCTGGGTCTCGGCGATGATGGCTTCTGCGCGGGCAGGGTCTTTGCGCAACCAGTCGCGCAGGGCTGCATTGGGCCGCGTTGCCGCCAAGTCTTCTCCTCCCAGCTTCACCAGTGTGTCGACAGCCGAGAGCATCCGGAGCAGGGGCTCGTTGAGGTGCGGAATGGCATCGACGAAGAAGTGCTGGAGGGTGAAGAAGTCGCGATGCTCGCGCGCCGCGACTTCGCCGCTCTCGACGAGGGACAGCAGGTCCATCTTTCCGGCGGCTGCAAGCACGCCACACCGGCGGTGGACCTCCCGCATCTGCTCCAGTTCGGTGAGGCCGAAATAGGTATCGACCTCATCGAGCAACTCGCCCGCTTGGAAGCAGGCGAGCAGCTGCTCGTCGGTCGGAGGCACCGAATCTGAGGAACGTGGACGGCGGGATCGCGAAGCCATAGCGCCACGGTATCGCAATCGTTGCAGTTCGTCGGCCAGCGAAGGAGATGTGCGTCTGAATCCGCTTGTGGCGCATCATCGACTCGCCCGCTGTGGAGCTGCATACGTCGTTAGGGGGAGCGGGTAAGCGCCGGGAATGAGATCCAGTGTCACATGGATTGATCGCGGCCCGTCAAAACCTCATCACGTCCTCTGGCGGTGGAATGTAGGGCCAGGACGTACGCTTGTGCGATAGAAGAGCAGGACGGAGGTCAAAGCGCGCCCACCGGATCGCGCTTGCAATATCGAACCCCGCAATTTCAGAAGGAGAGGTCGAGGTCCGGATCGACTGTGCCGCGCGCGGCTTTGAAGATTTCCCCGAACCTGTCTTCCAAGGCGATATTGGCGAGCGCGAATTCGATCAGATCGGTGTCCGTCGTGATCCCGGTCCGCGCCTTGGCCTTTTCGACGAGCACCTGGCTCACACGCCCGCCGATCCGGCCGCTTTTCTCGAGCAGCAGGCCGGAACGCTGGGCCGCGGCCATGACCGCTTCCACTTGTGTGCCGTGCATGGTCGTGACTTGGCCGGGGCTGGGGTCGCGCTTTAGAGCCGGTCTGCCGGACGCGGGCTTCCGGATCTGGGGCTCGGCGGCCTCAGCGCCCTGAACTGTCGTGCTCTTGGCCATAGCGCGTGTCCAACAAAATGCGACTTCGTCCAACGAAGTGGATCGGCTCGACTCAATCAAGTTGGCGCCGCGCGGGCGAGACACCGCTGCGCGCTCCCGTCGAGGTTTGAGCGGCTCTGTCGATCCAGGCCTGGAGGTCGCTCATTGCATAGACCACCCGGCCGCCGATCTTCCGGTAGACCGGACCTGTGCCGAACATACGATGTTTCTCGAGGGTTCGTCCGGAAATGCCTAGGAAGGTTCCGGCCTCGGCTGTCCGCAGAAGGCGAGGGGGCGATATGTGATCCTGCATACTCAAGCTCTACATAGCTGCGCCGTTGTGGGCGGCCGACGCGAAGGTTACGCGGCGGGTTCTGGCGGTGAAATGGGTAAGTCTACCCATTCCCTCCCGTGTCAGAGTAGGCGCTCAGGCGCCTGCCAGTTCGTAGCGCGTGATTTCGATCTCGCCTTCGACGACACGGACTTCCAGCGCTTCGTTGATCAGTCCAGGGGTGGCGGCCAGATCGTCCAGTACGGCGTCGAAGAGCGCCCGTTGTTGGGTCGGCGGCGCGTTGGGGATAAGGATCACGAGGCCGGCGTGTATTTCTTCCTGGGCGTAGAGCTTGCGGAAATCCTTGGCGTTGTTGGTCACGAAGGTGAATTCGCCCTCACGGATCGGCGCCATCAGGTTCCAGTCCTGGACGCCGCTCAGCCCGCGGTAATTCACGTGCGTCGCCTCGTGGCCGCGTGCGGCCGCGACCTCCACCAAGGAGGTGTGCAGGCACTCGTCGATCAGGAAGTTCACCCGGCTGCCGACGGGCCCGACTTGGCGGCGCTCGCCAGAGGATCGTCCTTGATGGGCGTCCGCCGGGTGCTTTTCACCGTCAGGCCGAAATCCTTCAACGACTTCGGCCGCCCGCGCCGCGGATGTGCGGAGACCCACACCCGCGCCAGATCGATCATGCGCTCGGTCAGCTTGGGATAGCCGGAAAGCAGCTCCTCGGCTGACGCGCCGGCCTCCAGCATGGCGACGATCCCGTAGACCGGGATGCGCGTGCCCTTGAACACCGGTTCTCCGCCCAGCGTGGCCTTGTCCTTGACCACGATGGCTTCGGCCGCCTCCAGATCGCGAACGCCGCGCTCGACTTGCTTACGCGCCTCGCCCACGTCGACGATCAGCAGTTCGTCGGCTTTGATGGTCTTGGCCTTGGGCGCGGCGGCAATGGCGCCGAACAAGCGCGCCCGGCGCTCAGCGGAAAGCGTATCTCCCACCCCCCGCCAGACGCGAAGGCAGACAAGATCTTCGCCGGTCAGGAAGCGGGCCCCCACACGCCTGGCGTCGCCAGGGGCGGCGACCCGACCTTTAGCCACCGGCATGACGATGCGCTTGTCGATGGCGTTATGGACGGCCTTGAGTTTCAAGCCGCTGACGGCGCCGGCTTCGGCGGGGGTGAAAAGGCGAGCGGCATCGGACATATAACATTCTCCTCAAGGAGAATAATAAGCTCGCACTGACTATTTCGCAAACGGCGAAATGAGGGCGGCGGGCTTGCCAACAGCAGGGTGAGCCGAACAGCGCCAATGTCGGGTCACCCCGCTGCGCGGGCGAGGCGCTGGCGACGCTACTTTACTGGTCGCGCCTTGCGCTGCCGCACGTCTGGCCCGGGAGCTGATCGCGCCACACCGGTCGCGAACGCCATTCTACGCGCCTCGACCCAGGCCTCCACCTCGGCTAGGTCCCAGACGACGCAGCGTGGCGTCAGGTTGAAGCGCCGGGGAAACTCGCCCTTCTGCTCGAGCTCGTAGATGGTCGTGTCGCCGAGCGGCACGATCCGGCGTAGTTCGGAGCGGGCGCACCCAGCGTCGAAAATCAAGCCGCTGGGGCTGGGGCCGCTCCTGCTCATCGTCAAGCGAGCTGACAGGGGCTGAGGCTAATTCTGAAGTCATGATCGAGCATTGCTCCGCTTGTTTTTGGGGCGCGGAGCAGCGGTCGAAATAGCTGAAGGACGCATTGATCGGCATGCGCTTCGAGAGGCGAATGTCGGTCGAATGGCGAGAGCGAACCGCGGCCAAATAACCCTTGTCGACGTTGGACTTACGGCCTGCTAGGCCTAGGAAAATGTCGGTATTCGCGCTTGTAGGAGTCGAACGTCTCCGAAAGCTACCGATGGTAACGCCAACGTGATGATTGAAATTCCTCAATGAATTCAATTGGCCGAATTTCTATCGGGTCGAGGGCCGGTATATACCGTCAGACGCGAAAAATTCCCGAGCGTTTTCAAACAATTATCTCGCCAATTTACCATCGAGTGGGAATAGATATCGTAATAAGTATTTGAATTTACACGAAAAATATTGACCAGATCCGGCTGGCCGCGCCTAACGCCGCGAGGGCACTCTTCAGCCCGGCGGGCGAAACGGATCAGAGATGCGCAGCTGGCCGTCGAGCGCCATGCCGTGTTGCATGTCCTCGGACCACAGCGTGTCGCAACCGGCCTGGAGCGCCGCGGCGGCGATCATGGCGTCATAGGTCGAAAGCCCGTAGCGCTCCGCGAGCGTCAGTCCGGTCTCATGCGTCTCGACGGCAAGGGGATGGACCGTGAGCAAGCCGCGCAGCAGGGACAGGAACGCATGGGTCTCCCGCCACGACATCCGCATTTTTCGACGGGCGAGGTTGGCGAGTTCGTTGAGAACCTGCACGCTGATCGTGCCACCTTCGCCGATCAACGCCTCCGCGCGGTCGGCCTTCGCCTGATCGTCGGACGCGATGTAAACCAAGACGTTGGTGTCGAAGAAGCTACCTGGCATTCGCCTCTTCTCGGTCGAACTTGAAATCGGCGGGAAGACGCCCGCGGAAAGCGCGGAGACGCTTCAGCAATTCCTCACGGCCGGGTTTGCGCGCGACCGCAAATTCGCGCGCATCCGCGACATGGATCTCGATCTCATCGCCTTCCCTAAGCTCAAGCGCCTCGACAACGGCGGCGGGGAGCCGGACGGCGAGGCTGTTGCCCCATTTGGCGACCTGCATATGGCCTTCTCGGATATACAAATTCAGAATGTATATCTTCGGCCGGTGGGCCACAAGACTTGATCGGTCACACCCAGGCGCGACCAAGCGGATTTGCCATAGGCTATGCGAAAGCTGTTCGAATAAGCTGCCCCGCCAAGCTAATGTTCCTTTTTTGTTCTTGACGAACGCAACGGTCGAAGACGTAGATCGTCCGGCAAATGAGAACCGCGCAGGGGCTTGGAATGATGCGGCCGGCGTCAGGCCAGGGGAGATGCAACGAACAGGAGGCGCTGGTTCATCGTCTGTTTTTCGCGCTGACCCTGGACCCGGACACCGCGATGAACCTCTGGCGCCGCGCCGAGCGCTTTTCGTCGCGACATAGGCTGGCGGCCCGGCCGATGCGGCCCGACCGCCTGCACATTTCGCTCAACGGGCTCGGCGTCCTCAAGGACCTGGACGAGCAGTTCGTCGATCTGGCGATGAAAGCGGCTTCACGAGTGGCCGCGCAGAGCTTCGTGGTGGCGCTGAACCGGCTCGTCAGTTGGAACGGTGCGCGCCGACCGCTCGTGCTGACGGGCGATGAAGGCGTCTTTGGTGTCAAAGGCCTTTATCTGGAAATTCAGGCGGCCCTGAGTGGCGTGGGGCTGCCCTCTCGCGGAGCGAGACGTTTCGAGCCCCACCTCACTCTGTTGCGCGACCAGGTCGAGACGCCGCCGCAGTGGCTCCGACCTCCCGTCAGTTGGCGGGTCCAGGATTTCGTCCTGATCCACAGCCGCCACAGCCTGGGCCCCCACAACGTCCTCGGGCGTTGGCCGCTGCTCGACTGAACGGTTCGACGGAGGCTGACGCCGAACATATTCCCTCGGCGGACGCGATGGCTTAGGCGGGGCGCAAGACCTTGAGCAGGAGCCCCACCATGGCCGCCCCATCCGTGACGATCTTCGGCATCAAGGCCTGCGACACGATGAAGAAGGCGCGCGCCTGGCTGGAGGCGCACGGGGTGGAATACGCCTTCCACGACTACAAGGCCTCCGGAGCCGACCCCGCGCTCTTGAAGCGCTGGGCGGGGCAGGCGGGGTGGGAGGTGCTGCTCAACCGGTCCGGGACGACCTTCCGCGCCCTGCCGCCGCCGCAGAAGGAAGGCCTCGACGAGGCCAAGGCCATTGCGCTGATGACCGCCCAGCCCTCGATGATCAAGCGGCCGGTGCTGGAGGCGGGCGGGCGGCTGCTGGTGGGCTTCAAGCCCGAGCAGTACGCGGCTGCGCTCGGCTAGCCCTTGGTCAGATGCGACGTCCGAAGAACGGTCGCCAGGCCGCCGCAGGCTTCGAGAAAAACCCCGCCCGACGATTGACCAGACCCAGCAGCCTGAGGTTCTGGCGCGCCAGGTCCAGCGGCGACAGGACCTGCAGGGCGTCGTCGATCATGCGCAGTTCGGCGAGCACGCCGCGAACCGGTCCGACCTTCTGGTACTTCCGGATGTTGGTCACGTCCGGCCAGTCGACCACCTCGATCCGCAGCCTGGCCTCGATGATCAGCTGATTGATGAAGGTCTCGCCGCCCCAGCGCGGCAGGGTCTCCATGCTCGCCACATGGTCGCGAACCAGCCAGGCCGGAATCACCCGCTCCCCCGAAACGAAATCCAGCCCGATCAACCGATACACCCCAAGGCTGTTGCGGCGCAGGCTGATGCTGACCTGCGCCCGTCCGCTGGTGATCGGGGTGGCGAGCAGGTCGATGTCGCGGGGACCGAGGCCGGCCAGGTCGGCGTCCAGGAACATCAGGTGGTCGCCCGTCGCCGCCGCGATGCCCTGGCCCATGGCGTAGGTCTTGCCGCGGTTGGCGTCGTAGGACACCACGCGGACGCCAGGGTGGGACCGGGCCAGCGCGCAGGTGTCGTCGGTCGAGCCGTCGTTGACGACGATGACCTCCTTCAGCGCCGGATGACCGTCGACCGCCCGCAGGATGTTCCCGATGCGGTCAGCTTCATTGTAGGCGCAGACGATGCAGGAGATTCCACGCACGAGAAGACCCCCAATGGCTGTCGCTTCGCTGCAATTCGTCGACCGGATGAAGGTTCCCCGCCCGCTCAACCCGTGGCGGAGCTTGATTCGTCGGATGCTCGGGATGCGTCCGACAAGACGACTTCCAGGCGGCAGTTGAAGCCCGCGGGATCGAACACCATGCGGCTGATCCCGCCCAGCTCGCCCTTGACGCTGCCTTCGATCAGGCGCGAGCCGAAACCGCGCCGCGTCGGCATCTGGACGGGAGGCCCGTTCTCCTCCCGCCATTGGAGGATCAAACGCGATTCCTCGCTGGCGCTCAGGACGGTCCGCCACGACACCCGCACGTTCCCCGTGGGCGAAGAGAGCGCGCCGTACTTGGCGGCGTTGGTCGCCAGCTCGTGGAACACCATGCCCAGGCTCACCGCGATCCGCGGCGGCAGGTTCACCTCGGGTCCGTCCATTCGCACCTGGTCGCCGGCGTAGGGCTTGAATTCCTGGGTCAGCAGCTCGCTCAGGCTGGCGCTCTCCCAGCCGCCGCGGGTGAGCGCATTATGGGTCTGGGACAGGGCGATCAGGCGGGTTTCGAACTTTTCGCGAAAATCCTCGGGGGACTCGGCCCGCCGGGCGGTCTGGGCGGCGATCGACTGCACGGTCGCCAGGGTGTTCTTCACCCGGTGATTGAGCTCGTTGATCAGCAGCCGCTGCTGTTCCTGCGCGACCATGGCTTCGGTGACGTCGACATTGCACCCCGTGTGGCCGAGGAATTCGCCGTTCGGCGCGAAGCGCGCCGTGCCTTCGCACCGGAGCCACAGGACACGGCCGTCTCGGTCGCGCACACGCGTGAAGACCCTCAGGTCGCCGCGGACCTCCACGGCTTCCAGGAAGCTGCGCCGGAAGGCCTCCAGATCCTCCGCCAGCACCACCTCGGCCCAGCCGACGCCACCCATCTCCTCAGCCGGTCGGCCGAACAGGGTTTCGTAGTGACGGTTGGCGAAGGTGAGGCGCGCCGCCGCGTCGGTCATCCAGATCAGGACGGGGGCGCTGTCGGCGATCAGGCGGAACCGGCCCTCGCTTTCCGCGACGGCGGCGAAGGCGTCATGGCGGTCCGTCACGTCCATGACGATTCCGGTCATCCGCTGTGGCCGTCCACGGGCGTCCGACAGCACCCGCCCCCGGACGTTGACCCAGCGTACGCCGCCGCCCGGGAGCCGGATCCGGTATTCGCCATCATAGTCCACGCGCTGCTCCAGCGCCCGCTCCAGCAGCGTCTTCCGGCGGGCCTGGTCGTCCGGGTGAACCGCCTCCAGCCAGGCCCCGTAGTTGAGGGGCTCGGAGGCGGCCCGGCCGAAGATCTCCTTGGCGCGGGCGGACGCCGACAGGGTCGCTTGCGGCAGGGCGAGTTCCCAATAGCCGACCCGACCGGCCTCGAGCGCGCTCAGGACGTCGAGACGCCGGTCGTATAGCGAGGCGGCGAGCGCGAGCAGCAGGATCAGCAAGGTCCCGCCCGCGACCTCGAACGCCAGCACCAGAGGCGGGACGCCGGCCACCGCGGCCGGGAAGCGGCCGCCGACGGGCGTCAGCTGCAACGCCGCCATGGCCGTGTAGTGCATGCCGACGATCGCGCCGCCGAGCAGGACCGCAGCCGCCGCGCGCCAGGGCATCGACCGCTCGCGGCGCGCGGCGAACAGCGCGGCCGTGGAGGCCCCGACCGCGACCGCGAAGGACAGCGCCACCAACCGATAGTCATAGCCCAGCGAAACGGCGGTCCGCAGCGCGGCCATGCCGACGTAGTGCATCAGGCAGATGCCTGCGCCCATGAACACGCCGGCCACGACCACCCGCCGCGACGAGGCCCCGTCGCCGGCGGCGGCGAAGAACGCGCCGCCGGTCGCCAACATCGCCAGGCCGAGGGACAGAATCGTCAGCGGAACGTCGTAGCGGACCGGTGAGCCGGGATCGAAGCCGAGCATGGCGATGAAGTGCATCGACCAGATGCTGGAGCCCATCGCGACCGCCGCCGTGGTGAGCCAGATCCGCTGCGCGCGCCCGACCTGCGTGCGCACCCTGCGGAAAAGGTCGAGAGCGGTCCACGAGCCCAGCATGGCCACCGTCAGCGATAGCAACATGTAGGCTGAATGGTGCGTGTGATGCATTCGGGGCCGCGGCGTCGTGAGTCTGGCTCGGCTCGCCATACGGCCAATCGCCGATCCGGAGCGGAGCATAGCCGGACGAGGTACTTGGAGCGACCCTGCGTTTGTCGCGCAAGACCTGAACGACGATCAGTTCGCCCGCATTTCATCTGTGACGCTTGGAAGGGCGGGGGGAGGGATTCGGGCCTCGCCTCCGGGGCCGGTTTGGGCTGGGTTTGGCGGCCCACGACCGCGCCAGGGGTTCGTGGCCTCCGGCCGGGAACGTGGTCTCTACAACCGGGTTGAATCGGTTCCTGCAAGCGGATTTACCGATCTTCATGGGGCGAGGCCAAGACAAGCCGGGCTTCGCGTTCTACGCCCGATCGGCCCGGCGACCGGGGCCACGGCAAAGCCCGGCGCCGGGCCTGTCGAGGCCCTGGCTCGGCGACGCGGCGCGGCTGTTCAATCGCGTCTTCGCCTCGCCGTTCGTCAAGATCGCCATTGCGGCGCTCGTGCTTGCGGCGGCGATCTGGCTGATCCGGACCGAGCTTAGAGCGGTCAAGCTGAGCGCCATCGTCGTGGCGCTGCGGGCCACGCCGGCCTGGGCGGTCGCGCTGGCGGCGATCTTCACCGCGGGAAGCTACGCCTGCCTGGCCACGGTGGAGTGGAGCGTCTGGAGACTGATCGGACGGCCGCAGCCGCCGGTCCAGACGGCCCAGCGGTCCTTCTTCGCCAATTCGCTTTCCAGCCTGGTGGGATTTGGGCCGGCCAGCGGGACCGCCCTGCGGCTCAGGGTCTACGCCTCCGCCAAGCTTTCGCCCGCCGAGATCGCCGAATTGGTCTTTCTCTACACGGCCGCGACCTACGTGGCCGGCGTCGTCACCATGGGGGTGTGCGTCCTGGCGGCCATTCGGCCACTGTCTGCGGCGCTCTCCGCGCCCTGGTGGGCGATCGGCCTGGGCGGCGCGATGCTGATCGCCCCGGCTTCGCTGTGGTTCCTGCTTTTCAGGCGCGGGCGCCGAGGCGGCGCTGCGCCGGGGAAGGTCAGCCGGTTGCTCGCGCTTGGCGCCGGCCTCGGCGACTGGGTCTTCTCCGGCATCGCGCTGTTCGTCCTGACCTCCGGCGATCCCGGCGCCTTGCCGTCGTTCCTGGCCATCTTCTGCCTGGGCTCCCTCCTTGGCGGGCTGGCCGGCGTGCCCGGCGGCATCGGCGTGCTGGAGGCGACGGTGCTTGGTCTGCATGTGGGATCGCTGGGCCACACGACCGCCGCGGCCTTGATCCTCTATCGAGCCATCTACCTGCTGGGCCCCGCGAGCATCACGTTGATCGCCCTGGCGGCGCGCCGGCTGATCGGCGTTCGCGGCGACTAGATCAGGGTCGAACCCAAGCGCGCTTTCGACCGTTGAAGGACCGGCCTTGCCAGTCGGAGAGCAGCGATGCGCCGCCACGCCCTGGTCGTGCTGGTCGCGCTCCTCGGATGCGAGCGGGGCCAGCCCGCCGATCCAGCCAGGAGGTCCGCCATGACGCCCGCCGCCGCGCCACAGCATTCACCCGAGGCCCTGAGCCTTGCGCGCATCCAGCCGCGAAACCCCGGCGCTGTCCTCGAAATCGTATCCGACGCCCTGGGCGCCGACGGCGCCGTCGACGTGCGCCACAGCGCCTATGGCGACAACCTCTCTCCGCCGCTGCGCTGGACGCCGGTGGAGGGCGCCGGCGCCTACGCCCTGATCCTGGAGGACCCCGACGCGCCTCGGGAGAAGCCGTTCGTCCACTGGCTGATCTGGAACATCCCCGGTGAGACCGCCACACTGCCCGAGGGCCTGCCGAACTCGGCCCATCCGGTCACGCCGCAGAACGCCGTGCAGGGCCGCAACGACAACGGCTCGTTCGGTTATTTCGGGCCCAGGCCGCCGCCTGGGCACGGCCCGCACCACTATCATTTCCAGATGTTCGCCCTGGACGGGCCCCTGACCCTGAAACCGGAGACTACGGATTTGCGCGCCCTGACGGACGCCATGAAGGGCCGGGTGCTGGCCGACGGCGAACTGGTCGGCGTGTTCGAGGCGCCGGCCCGGCAGTGAGGCCCAAGGCCGGGACCCTGTGGGGGTCGCGAGCGTTTATCCGCCTTGAAAGGAGCTCCGCCATGCCCGCCAAATCCGCCGCCCAACAGAAGGCCGCCGGGGCCGCCCTCGCCGCCAAGCGCGGCGAATCGCCGAAGAGCAAGCTCAAGGGCGCGTCGAAGTCGATGATGTCGATGAGCGAGACGCAGCTTGAGGACTTCGCGTCGACCAAGCGCAAGGGCAAGCCCGAACACGTCGCGAAATAGCCTGGGCGCGCGGTCCCGGCGGGGCCTATGCTGACCGGCCTCGCCTTCGAGCGACCGCGCTGAAAGGCGATTTCAATGCTCTCTGGAATTCATCCTATGGGATCGAGGGCGTGACCTGGCGGCCGCCGCACCTGCGCCAGGGAAACGCGCCGACCGGCCTGCCGTCAAACGCCCGGTTCTACCGCCGGACCGACGTCTTCACGGAAACCAGCGTGCCGAAGGGCCTCTTGAAGTCGCATTCCACGCGGGACGGCGTCTGGGGGCTGATCCGGGTGCTGGAGGGCCGTCTCGCCTACCGGATCAGGGATTCGCGGCGCGCGGCCGCCGAAACGGTGCTCCAACCCGATCACCCGCCCGGCCTGGTGGAGCCGACGGTGCTGCATGAGGTGGAGCCGTTGGGCCCGGTCCGCTTCTATGTGGAGTTCCACCGCTAGCCGGGCTTCGGGAGGCCGCCATGCTTGAACGCGCGCTCTACAGCCTGACCATCGCCGGCGCCGTCGGCAGCGGCCTCACCGCCGGCATGTTCTTCGCCTTCTCGTCGTTCGTGATGGCCGGGCTGGCCCGGGTCGAGCCGCGCAGCGGCGTCGCCGCCATGCAGTCGATCAACGTCACGGTGATCAACCCGGTCTTCATGCTGGTGTTCATGGGGACCGGCCTCGTGGCCCTCGGCCTGGCGGCCGCCGCCTTCGCCGGCTGGACGGGCGGGGAGGCGATCATCCTGCTGACGGCCGCCGCCCTCTACGTCGTCGGCTGCATCGGCGTGACGATGGCGTTCAACGTGCCTCTGAACAACGCCCTGGCCGCGGTCCCGGCGGACTCCGCGGCGGCGGCCGAGCTCTGGACCCGATACCTGCGGGACTGGACCTTCTGGAACCACGTGCGCACCGTGGCTTCGCTGGGCGCATCGGTGCTGTTCGTCGCCGCCTTGATCCGCAACGCCGCGGTCTGACCGAGGCGGAATTTTCAGCGGGCGGATGTCGGAGCGACGCTCGCTCGCGCGTCCTGTGGACGCAACGTTGCAGGAGACGTCCATGATCACCGTCACCACACTCGGCCGCGTCCCGCCGTTCGCCCAGGGGCTCGTGCGCGACCTGCGGGTGCGCTGGGCGCTGGAGGAGGCGGGGCTGCCCTACCGGACCCGTCTCATCGACCCGTCCATCCAGGCCTCGCCCGACTATCGCCGCGAGCAGGTGTTCGGACAGGTTCCGGTGCTGCAGGACGACGACCTGACGCTGTTCGAATCCGGGGCCATTCTGTTGCACATCGGCGCGCGCAGCGAGGTGCTGCTGCCGGCGGACGCCGAGGCGCGGGCGCGGGCGGTGACCTGGGTCTTCGCCGCCCTCAACACGGTGGAGGTGGTGGTCCAGCAGCTCGCCGCGATCGACCTCTTCTATGCGGGCGAGGCCTGGGCGAAGGCGCACCGGCCGGACCTGGAGGAGGCGGTCAAGGGCCGTCTGCGCGAATTGGCCACCTGGCTCGGCGACCAGGAGCATCTGGAGGGCGGTTTCACGGCCGGGGACCTGATGATGACCACCGTCCTGCGGAACCTGCGGCAGACCGACCTGCTGGCCGGCGAGCCGAAGCTCGCGGCCTACCAGCAGCGGTGCGAGGCGCGCCCGGCCTTCCAGCGGGCCCTGCGCGACCACATGGCGGTGTTCGAGGCAGCCTAGGGGGCGGGGCCGGCGAGACAGCGCGGCGGCGTTGTTGACCGCGGGCGAACATGACGAAGAGTTCACGGCGCAGGTTGCATCCGCCGGCGCGGCGCGGCGCCTCTTGCTCTTCGACACCGGGGGATGCGCCCGCCGGCCTTGGAACAGGAACCCGCCATGGAAGGCATCTTCGTCCCCATCGCTTTCTTCGCGATGATCGCCGCGATCGTCGTCGGCCCGTCGTACTTGCGAAGCCGCGAGCGCGAGAAGCTGCAGGAGACCCTGCGCATCGCGATCGAGAAGGGCCAGCCGATCCCGCCGGAGGTGATCGAATCCATGACCCAGGGCGCGCGCCAGCCGCCTTCGGCCGACCGCGACCTGCGGCGGGGAATCATCTGGCTGGGCGTCGCGGCCGGGTTCGCCGCCATGGGCTGGATCATCGGCCTCGCGGAACCCGACGCCACCTATCCGATGCTGGGCGTCGCAGCCTTTCCCGCCTTCATCGGCCTGGCCTTCCTGGTGATCGCCCTGGTCAGCCGTCGTAAGCCGTAGCGAGGGGACGGGGCCAGCCCATGCCGGGCGCACGCTATTCCAGCCTGCATGACGTCGAGCTGGCGGCCCACGCGGTCGCCGGCGACCGCCGCGCGTTCGGCGAGCTTGTCCGCCGGCACGGGGCAGGCGTGCGCGCCCTGCTGCGCCGCATGGGCGCCGGGGCGGAGGCGGACGACGTGGCGCAGGACGCCTTCCTGGCCGCCTTCGAACGGATCGCCGAGTTCCGCGGCGAGGGGACCTTCGCCGGCTGGGTGAAGCGGATCGCCGCGCGCCAGTACCTGCGCCGCCTGCAGCGCCAGCGTCGGCTGAAGGCGCTGGCCGTCGAGGCTGACGAAGCGGACCCGCCGCCGGCCGGCGACGCCGATGGGCGGATAGACCTCGACGAGAGCCTGAAGGGATTGGGGCAGGGGGAGCGGCTGTGCGTCTCGCTGTGCTTCGGGGCCGGGTTCTCCCACGCCGAAGCGGCCGAGGCCTTGAACCTGCCCCTTGGAACGGTCAAATCCCATGTCAAACGTGGTCTGGAGAAGCTCCGAGCGCGACTGGCGCCCTCGGACGGCGCCGCGGCGCAGGGGAATGACGCCCATGGCTGAGCTGGATTTCGAGCGCCGGCTCGAGCGTCTCTTCGCCGAGGCGCCGGCCATGGCCGACGAGGACGCCTTCGCCCGCCGCGTGGAGCGCCGCCTGGAACGCGGCTGGACCGCGCGGCGTCTGGTGATCGGGGCGGCGGGCGGCGTCGGCGGCGTGATCGGCGCCAGCCAGCTTTTCATGTCCGGCTTCGCCGAGCGGATGGAGGTCGCCTCCCAGGGCTCGGCCAAGGTGCTGACCGCGGGCCTGCGCGAGGTCGCCCCCCACGCCGACTGGCTGACGGTTCTGACTTCGGGCGGCGCCGTGGTATGGACCGCCTCCGTCCTGGCGGTGGTCGCGCTGGGCTTCGCCGTGGCTCGCGCCCTCGAGGAGATCTGAGTTCATGTCCGCCCAACGCCAGGAGGCCGTCAAGCGCGTGGCCGCCCCCGACATCGCCGGACGCAAGGGCAAGACCCCGATCGTCTGTCTCACCGCCTACACGGCGCCGATGGCCGAGATCCTGGATCCCCACTGCGACGTGCTGCTGGTGGGCGATTCCGTGGGGATGGTGATCCACGGCCTGCCCAACACCGTGGGCGTGACGATGGAGATGATGATCCTGCACGGCCAGGCGGTCATGCGCGCCGCCAAGCGGGCGATGGTGGTCATCGACATGCCGTTCGGCTCGTACGAGGGCTCTCCCGAGGTCGCCTACGCCAACGCCGCGCGGCTGATGAAGGAGACCGGCGCCCAGGCGGTGAAGGTGGAGTCCGGCCCCACTGTGGTCGCCACCATCGACTACCTGGTCAAGCGCGGCATTCCCGTGATGGGTCATGTGGGCCTGCGGCCCCAGTCGGTGCTGGTCGACGGCGGCTTCAAGGCCAAGGGCCGCTCCAACGAGGAGCGCAGCCGCATCCTCGAGGAGGCCCGCGGGACCTCCGGGGCGGGCGCCTTCGCGGTCGTCGTCGAAGGGGTCGCCGAGGGCCTGGCCCGCGAGATCACCGAAACCATCGAGGCCCCCACCATCGGCATCGGCGCCTCGGCCGGCTGCGACGGCCAGATCCTGGTCACCGACGACATGCTGGGCCTGTTCGACTGGACGCCCAAGTTCGTCCGCCGCTACGCCGACCTGCGTGGCGAGATCGGCCAGGCCGCGGCCGCCTACGCCGACGACGTGCGCAACCGCCGTTTCCCCGGCCCGGCCGAGATCTACTTCGCCAAGGCCGTGTGAATTTCTGTCCACATTTCGTAAGCGAAATGGATAGTCAATACGAATGACTATATGGTCTCCGTATGAGCGAGACACCTTGGTTTGAAGAGATCGTCATGCCGGCCCTCCTCCGGCACGCGCGCACCGCATATGGCCAGGCGATGCGCCGGGCTCTGGAGGCGGCGGGCTTCGACGACGTTCCGAAGAACGGCCTCTATGTGATCGGCGGGCTGGCGCTCGGCGCCGGCGGCGTGCCGCTGGGCCAGCTCGTCCGGGAGCTGGGCGTGTCGAAGCAGGGGGCCGGTCAGCTCGTCGACACCCTGGTGATGCGCGGCTACCTGGAGCGGGCCGTCGATGCGCAGGATCGCCGCAAGCTCAACGTGACGCTCACGCCCCGCGGCGAGGCGGCGGCGGCGGCGCAGGCGGCCGCGCGGGAGAAGATCGACGCCGAGCTGATCGCGAGCGTCGGACCGGAGGATGTCAGCCGCACCCGGCGAACGCTCGCCGCGCTGGCCGAAATCGGCGGCCGGGGCGAGGGCGAAAAAGCCGGCGCGCCCTGACGCCTGTCGACGTTCGGCTCCGGCGGGGCTGGCCCTGCGACGGCCCTGTCATGCATCGTTGCGGCGCGCGGGCATGCGCTATAGGTTCCGCGCCTCTTACGTCGCTCGCGCGGAGTCTCCTGTCTTGACCGATCTGTTCGACGAGGTCGAAGGGCAGCTTCGCGCCGACCGTTACAAGACGATCGGCATGAAGGCCGCGCCGTGGGTGCTGGGCCTGGCGCTCCTCATCATCGCCGGGGTGTTCGGCCTCTATGGCTGGCGCCACTACCAGCAGCAGGCCATCGCCAAGGCGTCCGACACCTACGCCCAGGGCCTCGAGGCCCTGACCAAGGGCCGTCGGGACGAGGCGTTCGGCCTGTTCGCCCAGGTCGCGAAGTCCGGCCCCAAGGGCTACAAGTCCCTGGCCCTGATGCAGCAGGGCGCGGTGCGGATGGCCGAGAACAAGCCCAAGGCGGCGGTCGCCCTGTTCGATCAGGCCGCCGAAGCCGCGCCGGATGAAATCATCGGCGACGCGGCGCGCCTCAAATCCGCCTTCGCACTCATGGATTCCGCCCCCTACAAGGAGATGGAATCGCGATTGCTGCCGCTCACCCAGGCCGGACGGCCCTATCTGGTCCAGGCGCGCGAAGCGCTCGCCTTCGCCAAGCTGGCGGCCGGGGATCTCGCCGGCGCCCGCAGCGACTTTGTGGTGATCTCGCTGCTGCCGACCGCACCGGAGTCGGCGCAAGGCCGCGCCGAGGCGGCCAAGCAGCTCATCGATTCCGGCTCGGCCAAGTCGGTGCCCGCCGTGGTCAAGGCGGCCGCTGTTCCGCAGCCGCCGATCGCGCCGCCGGCCGGCATGTCCGTCGCGCCGCAACCGCCAGCTTCCGGACCCCAATGACGCTTAAGCGACGCCATCGCCTGATCGCCGCCCTGCTGCTGGTCGCCGTCGCGACGAGCGGCTGCTCGACCCTGGGGAAACTCAACCCGTTCAAGGGCAAGGGCGACAAGGAAGTCGCCGGCGCGGGCCCGCGGATCTCCATCGTGGCCGCCGACCAGACGCTGACGCCGGCGGAGGCCCTCAAGGGCGGCGATTTCTTCCTCCCGACCCCGGCCCCGGCGGAGTCCTGGCCGCTGCCGGGCCGCACGCCCGAGCAGTCGCCCGACCACGTCGACGCCGCGCCGAACCTGCAGGTCGCCTGGCGCAAGGGCATCGGCGCCGGTTCCAGCCGCGGCAAGCACGTCACCGCCCCGCCGGTGGCCGCGGACGGCAAGGTGTTCGTCATGGACGGCGAGGCCCTGGTCTCGGCCTATGACGCCCGCTCCGGCTCGCAGCTCTGGAAGACCAACCTGCGGCCTTCCGAGAACAAGCGCGACCGCGAGGCGTTCGGCGGCGGCCTCGCCTACGCCGACGGCAAGCTCTACGTCTCGTCGGGCTACCGCCTGGTGGCACAGCTCGACGCCAGGACCGGCAATGTCGGCTGGCGCACGCGCACGGAGCAGCCGGTGCACGCCGCCCCCACGGTGGCCGGCGGGCGGGTGATGGTGGTCGCCATCGACAACACCCTGCTGACCTTCGACGCGGCCGCCGGCGCGGCCGGCTGGACCTATCAGGGCCTGTCCGAATCCGCGCGTATCCTGGCGGCCTCCAGCCCGGCGGTGTCCGGCGACACGGTGGTGGCTTCGTTCGGCTCCGGCGAGCTGGTGGCGCTGCGCGTCGCCAACGGCAATGACCTGTGGAGCGAGGCCCTGTCGCGGGCCAGCCGCACCAGCGCCCTGTCCGAGATCCGCGACATTCCCGGGCGGCCGGTGATCTACCAGGGCGACGTCTATGCGGTCAGCCATTCCGGGGTCTTCTCCGCCACCGACCTGCGCACCGGCCAGGCCCGCTGGTCGCTGCCGGTGGTGGGCGTCACCACCCCGCTGCCGGCCGGCGACGTGGTCTATGTGGTCGCCAAGGACGGCAAGGTGATCTGCGCGGCGCGCGAGACCGGCCTGATCTACTGGATCCGCGACCTCAACCAGGGCCGCAAGTTCGGCAAGACCGGCGGCTTCCTGGGCCTCGGCGGCAAGCGGGTCATCAAGCCCCTGTGGTCGAGCCCGCTCCTGGCCAACAACCGCCTGCTGGTGGCCGGCAGCACCGGCGAGCTGATGTCGCTCAACGCCAAGACCGGCGCGGTGGAGCGCACGGTCAAACTCGGCGACCCCACGCTGATCGGACCGATCGCCATGGGCGGGATGGTCTATGTGGTCACCGACAAGGCCGACCTGATCGCCCTGCGCTAGTCCGAAGAGGAACGCCCACGCCATGCCGCTCAGGCTCGCGATCGTCGGGCGTCCCAACGTCGGCAAGTCCACGCTGTTCAACCGGCTGGCGGGGCGCAAGCTCGCCATCGTCGATGACCTGCCGGGCGTCACCCGCGACCGCAAGTTCGCCACCGGCCGCCTGGGCGACCTGGACCTGGAGCTGATCGACACCGCCGGCTTCGAGGACGTCACCGATGAGAGCCTGGAGGCGCGGATGCGCGCCCAGACCGAGCTGGCGCTCGACGAGGCGGACGTCGCCGTGTTCGTGATCGACGCCCGGGAGGGCGTGGTGGCCATGGATCGGGTGTTCGCCGAGGTCCTGCGCAAACGCGGCAAGCCGGTCGTGCTGGCCGCCAACAAGACCGAGGGCCGGGCCGGGGACGCCGGAGCGCTGGAGGGCTTCAACCTGGGCCTGGGCGAGCCGATCTCCATCTCCGCCGAGCACGGCGAGGGCATGGCCGACCTCTACGCCGCCCTCGTCGAGGTCGCGCCGATCGAGGACGAGGAGGCCGAGGACGAGGAGGGCGACAAGCCGGTCCGCATCGCCATCGTCGGGCGGCCCAACGCCGGCAAGTCGACCCTGGTCAACCGGCTGATCGGCGAGGAGCGGCTGCTTGTCGGCCCGGAGGCGGGGATCACCCGCGACGCCATTCCGGTCGACTGGGAATGGGACGGCCGCGCCGTGCGGCTGGTGGACACCGCCGGCCTGCGCCGCAAGGCCAAGGTGCAGCAGAAGCTGGAGAAGCTCTCCACCCAGGACACCATCCGCGCCATCACCTTCGCCGAGGTGGTGATCCTGGTGATGGACGCCACCCACCCCTTCGAGGTGCAGGACCTGCAGATCGGCGATCTCGTTGAGCGGGAAGGTCGCGGGCTGGTTTTCTGCCTGGCCAAATGGGACCTGGTGGAGAACCCTGGCCAGCGCCTGCGCGAGATCATCGAGGAGGCCCAGACCCAGCTTCCGCAGCTCAAGGGCTCGCCGATCATCGCGCTGTCGGCCGAGACGGGCCGCCACCTGGACCGGCTGATGCCGGCGGTGTTCAAGGTCCACGAGCACTGGTCCACCAAGGTGCGCACCAAGGACCTCAACGACTGGCTGGGCATGGCCACGCAGCGCCATCCGCCGCCGGCGGTGGGCGGCCACCGGATCAAGCCGCGCTACATCTCCCAGACCAAGGCCCGCCCGCCCACCTTCGTGCTGATGGCCAGCCGCGCCGACCAGTTGCCGGAATCCTACAAGCGCTACCTGGTGAACTCGCTGCGCGAGAGCTTCGAGCTGCCCGGCGTGCCCATCCGGCTGACCGTGAAGTCGGGCAAGAACCCCTATGCGGCGGGCGAGGCCAAGAGCGGGCCCGCGCCCCAGGCCTTCAAGCCCAAGCGGGCGCCCAAGGCCAAGGTCAGGACCTTCAAGCGGCCTTCCAGTCGCTGAACAGCACCGGGGCCTTCGGCAGGCCCAGGTCCGACTGCGCCAGCTCCACGATCAGCGGCCCGATCTCGGCGGGCTCGGGCAGGGTCAGCGGGTCCTCGCCCGGCATGGCCTCGGCGCGCATCCGCGTGCGCATGACCCCCGGGTCGAGCAGCACGGCGCGGATGGGGGTCTGCTCCAGCTCGTCGGCCCAGGTCCGTACGATGGCCTCCATCGCCGCCTTGCTGGCGCCGTAGGGGCCCCAGAAGGCCTTGGGGCGCGCCACCCGGCCGGTGGTCAGGAAGATCGCCCGCCCGGCGTCGGAGGCGCGCAGCAGCCGCTCCATCGACCGGATCAACCGGTAGGTCGCCGTGGCGTTCACCGCCATCACCTGCGCCCAGTGCTTGGGCTCGATATGCGAAACGGGGGTCAGGGGCCCCAGCGTCGCGGCTGCGTGGACCAGCACGTCGAGCCGCCCGAAGCGCTGGTGGAGGGCCAGGCCCAGCTGGTCGAGGCCGTCATGCTCGGCGATGTCCATGGGGACCAGGGTGGGCCGCTCGGCGCCGGCGGCGCGGACCTCGTCGTCCAGCTCCTCCAGGCCCCCCTGGGTGCGGGCGACGGCGACGACATGGGCGCCGGCGAGGGCGAGGGCGAGGGCGGCGGCGCGGCCGATGCCGCGGCTGGCGCCGGTGACCAGGGCGATCTTGCCGGAAAGGGAAGGGGCGGGTGACATGGGGCGCCTGTGTAGCGCAATCCGCCGCGGCGCCTACCCCTCGGCGGCGTCTAGGCCGTCTCAGGCTCCGGGCGCGCGGCGTAGCGCTGGGCGATCACCGCGCAGGCCATCAGCTGGATCTGGTGGAAGATCATCAGCGGCAGCAGCATCGGGCCCACCACGGCGGCGGGGAACAGGACGCTGGCCATGGGCACGCCGCTGGCCAGGCTCTTCTTCGAGCCGCAGAAGACGATGGCGATCTCGTCCTCCTTGCTGAACTTCAGCGCCCGCGCCAGCAGCATCATGGCCGCCAGCACGAAGGCCAGCAGGGCCGCGCAGATCATGAGCAGGCGCATGAGGTCGTAGGCGTCGACCTTGCGCCAGAGGCCGCCGACCACCGCCTCGCTGAAGGCCGTGTAGACCACCAGCAGGATCGCGCCCCGGTCCACCCAGGAGAGCACCTTGGCGCGGGCCTGGATCCACGGCCCGACCCATCGCCGCAGGACCTGGCCGGCGATGAACGGCGCCAGGAGTTGCAGGAAGATCGCGCCCACCGAGTCCAACGAAAGCCCGCCGCCGGCGGCGTGCAGCGTCAGGCCCACCAGCAGAGGCGTCAGGACCACCCCGATCAGGTTGGAGGCGGTGGCGGCCGCCACGGCGGCGGCGACGTTGCCGCGGGCGATGGCGGTGAAGCCGATCGACGACTGCACCGTCGATGGCAGGCAGCCCAAGAGGATGATTCCCGGCGCCAGGGTCGCCGGCGTCACGGCCGCAGGCAGGGCGGCGATCACCAGGCCGAGCAGCGGAAAGAGAACGAAGGTGGAGGCCAGCACCAGCAGGTGCAGCCGCCAGTGGGTCATCCCGGCCACGACCGCCTCACGCGACAGGCGCGCGCCGTGCAGGAAGAACACCAGGCCGATGGCGATCTTGGTCGCCCAGCCGAAGGCGGTGGCGGCGCCGCCCGTGGCCGGCAGCAGGCTGGCCACCACCACCATCGCCAAGATCAGCACGACGTAGAGGTCGGGCCTCAGCTTGGCGATGAGGGAGCTCACAATCTCAGGCGTCGACCAGGAACGAGAGCTGCCGCTCGCCGGCCTCGTTGCGGCCCTCGGCGATCTCGCGATCCAGGAGGCGGGTGGGATAGTCGCCGGTGAAATAGTGGTCGGTGAACTGCGGGTGGGCTGGATCGCGCGGGGCGGAATCCATGGCCCAGTAGAGGCCGTCGACCGACAGGAAGCCCATGGAGTCCACGTCCAGGAAGCGGGCGATCTCCTCCACCGACTTGTGCGCGGCCAACAGCTTGTCGCGGTCGGGCATGTCGATGCCGTAGTAGTCCGGCCACTGGATCGGCGGGGAGGCGGAGCGCAGGTGCACCTCCTTGGCGCCGGCCTCGCGCACCATCCGCACCACCCGCACCGAATTGGTGCCGCGGACGATGGAATCGTCGATCAGCATCACCTTCTTGCCCGCCAGCACCGCGCGGTTGGGCGAAAGCTTCATGCGCACGCCCAGCTCGCGCGCGCCTTGCGTCGGCTGGATGAAGGTGCGGCCCACATAGTGGTTGCGGATGATGCCCATCTCGAAGGGCAGCCCCGCCTCCTGGGCGAAGCCGAGGGCGGCCGGCACGCCGGAGTCCGGCACCGGCACGACGACATCGACGTCGGCGGGCGTCTCCTGGGCCAGACGGCGGCCCATGCGCTTCCTCACGTCGTAGACGGAGCGGCCGTTCACCACCGAGTCGGGGCGGGCGAAGTAGACGTATTCGAAAATGCAGGGCCGGGCGCGTTCGGCGGGGAAGGGGCGCAGGCTCTCGATCCCCTCCTGGGAGATCACCACCATCTCGCCGTGCTCGACGTCGCGCACGAAGCGGGCGCCGATCATGTCCAGCGCGCAGGTCTCCGACGCCAGTACGGCCTTGCCCTCGAGGTCGCCCAGCACCAGCGGTCGGATGCCCAACGGGTCGCGGATGCCGATCAGCTTCTTGTTGGTCATCGCCACCAGGGCGTAGCCGCCCTCGATCTGGGTGATGGCGTCGATGAAGCGGTCGACGATGCGCGCCTTCCGCGAGCGCGCCAGCAGGTGGAGAATCACCTCGGAGTCCGAGGTGGACTGGAAGATCGCCCCCTCAGCCACCAGCTGCTGGCGCAGGGTCAGGAAGTTGGTGAGGTTGCCGTTATGGGCGAGGGCGACGCCGCCGGCCTCGAGGTCGGCGAACATCGGCTGGACGTTGCGGATGAAGCTGCCGCCGGCGGTGGAGTAGCGGGTGTGGCCGATAGCGGTGTGGCCGGGCAGGCGGTCGACCAGGTCGGGGCCGGCGAAGCTGTCGCCCACGTAGCCCATGTGCCGCTCGGTATGGAACCGCTGGCCGTCGAAGGTGGCGATGCCGCAGGCCTCCTGGCCGCGATGCTGCAGGGCGTGGAGGCCGAGAGCTGCGATCGCCGCCGCGCCGTCGATCTCGAAAACGCCGAACACGCCGCACTCGAGCCGTGGCGAGTCGTCGTCCGGGTCACGCGGCCCCCCGCGCCATCGTCCCTCGTCGGTCATCGGGACTTCTCCACCAGAATATCGAGGCTTTTGCGTTCACGCGCGTCGTAGCCGCCGCGGTCCGGGCTGTCACCTGCGCCGTCCTTGACGGCCTTGTCGAAAGCGGGCTTCAGGCGGCCGGCCACGCCCATGCCCTGGGGCGCAAAGGCCGCCAGCACCCGCCCGGCCGCCGTGGTCATGGGATAGGTCGCCGCCCCGGAAATCCACGGCGGCACGCGTTCCGGCGGCGTTGCGGCGTTGAACAGCAGGTTCATGACGCCCAGGAACACGAAACCCCTCAAGAGGCCGAAGCCCAGGCCCACGCTGCGGTCGAGAGGACCCATGACCTGATCGTCCTTGATGCGCCGCGCCAGGGCTGCGCCCATCAGCCGCAGGGCGATATAGACCACCAGGAACACCGCGACGACCGCGGCCACGTTCCCCGCCCAGTCGGGATCGATCAGCGAGCGCCCGATCGGTCCGGCGTAGCGCAGGCCGTACATGGCGGCCATGGCGGCGAGCACGAAGGACAGCACCGTCACCATCTCGCGCGCCGCGCCACGCACGAAACCCACCAGGGCCGAGATGGCCAGGACGATCAGCACGGCGTAGTCGAACTGGGTCAACGGCCTTGGTCCCAGCCGCCTTCGCCGATGCGCGCGACCGCGTCGGCCAGGCGCGCGGCGCCGGTCACCCGCATCTGGCCGCCGCCGTCGAGGTCGGCGGGGCCCAGCACGCGGCGGAAGCCCAGCTTGGCGGCCTCCTTCATGCGCGCTTCCATTCGGCTCACGGGCCGTACGTCGCCAGACAGGCTGATTTCTCCGAACACCACGCAGTCCTGCGGCAAGGCCTGGTCGAGGGCGGACGAAGCCAGCGCCGCCGCCGCCGCGAGGTCGGCCGCCGGTTCGCTGATCCGCAGGCCGCCGGCGACGTTCAGATAGACGTCCCGGGTCCCAAAGCCAAGCCCGCAGCGGGACTCGAGCACCGCCAGCACCATCGCCAGGCGCCCGGCGTCCCAGCCCACCACCGCCCGCCTGGGCGTTCCGTAGGCGGATGGGGCCACCAGCGCCTGGACTTCCACCAGCACCGGGCGCGAGCCCTCGATCCCGGCGAACACCGCCGCGCCGGCCGCCCGCTCGCCGGAGGTGTTGAGGAACAGGGCCGAGGGGTTGGGCACCTCGATCAGGCCTGTCTCGCCCATTTCGAAGACGCCGATCTCGTCCGTGGCGCCGAAGCGGTTCTTGGCTCCGCGCAGCACCCGGAACGGATAGCCTCGCTCGCCCTCGAAGGACAGCACGGCGTCCACCATGTGCTCGATCACCCGTGGGCCGGCGATCGTGCCTTCCTTGGTGACATGGCCCACCAGGATCACGGCGAGCCCGCGCTTCTTGGCCAGCCGCACCAGCTCGCCCGCGGCGGCGCGCACCTGGGTGACGGAGCCGGGCGCCGCCTCGTGCGCATCGCTCCACATGGTCTGGATGGAATCGATCACCACCAGATCGAAGGTCTCGCGCTTCAGCGCATCGACGATGTCGCGCAGCGCCGTCTCGGCGGCGAGCCGCACCGGCGCGTCCCCCAGGCCCATGCGGTGGGCGCGGGCGCGGATCTGCTCCACGGCCTCCTCGCCGGAAATGTAGGCGCACCTGGCGCCGCGCCGCGCCGCGCTGCCGGCCACCTGCAGCAGCAGCGTCGACTTGCCCACCCCGGGATCGCCGCCCAGCAGGATCGCCGAGCCCGGCACCACCCCGCCGCCGCAGACGCGGTCGAACTCCTCGACGCCGGTGGAGATTCGCGGCGGGGCCGGCGTGTGCTGCTCCAGGGTCTCGAAGGCCATGCCGCGGGCGCGCGTGGCGCGTGTGGGCGCCAGCGCCCCCGGCGGGCGGGACTGGACCTCTTCCACCAAGGTGTTCCAGGCGCCGCAGGCGCCGCACTGACCCGCCCATTTGGCGTGCGCCGAGCCGCAGGACTGGCAGATGTAGACGGCGCCGTCGCGGGCCAAGGAACACTCCTGATTCGGCGGACACCTAGTCTAGTCCGTCGCCAGCGCAAGGTCTGTGCGGCCAGATCGCCGTTGCCCATCCCCGAGCTTCGCGTAGGCTCCCCGTTCGGGAGACCATCTTTTCGCAGCGAGGGAGCGAAAGTCATGAGCGTTGTGGAGCCAGGGGCGGCCGCGTCGGGGCTCGTCGCGCGGATAAAGTCGATCCTGTTGCAGCCGAAGGCGACCTGGGAGGTCATCGACGACGAGCCGGCGACGGTGGGGGGAATCTATCGAAGCTACGTGATCCCGCTCGCGGCGATTCCTGCGGTCTGCAGCACGCTGGGCGGCATGCTGATCGGCCACGGCGCGTTCGGCATCCACTACAAGGTCGGCATCGTCCAGGGGCTGGTCGGCGGGGTGTTGTCCTATGTGATGGCGCTCGTGGGCGTCTATGTCATGGCGCTGATCATCGACGCCCTGGCGCCCAACTTCGGGGGGACGAAGAACCAGGTCCAGGCGTTCAAGGTCGTCGCCTATTCCTACACGGCCGCGTGGGTGGCCGGCATCCTGACCCTGCTGCCGGCGCTCAGCCTGCTGGCGGCCTTGGGCGGGCTCTACAGCCTCTACCTGCTCTACACGGGCCTGCCGCGGTTGATGAAGGCGCCCGAAGAGAAGGCGCTGCCCTACACCGCTGTCGCGATCGTGGTTGCGCTCGTCGTCTATATCATCATCGGCGCCATCGTCGGCGCCGTCGGCATGGCCACCGGCGGCCTGGGCGCCATGGGCGCGCTGAGCGATGGCGGCAAGGTCTCCGGTAAGGTAAGCCTGCCGGGCGGCGGCTCGATGGACCTGGGCAAGCTGGAGGCGGCCTCCAAGCAGATGGAGGCCGCGGCCAAGCAGATGGAGAGCGGGACCGGCGCGGACGGCAAGGCGATCACGCCGACCGATCCCGAGGTGCTGAAGGCCTACCTGCCGGCCGGAATCGCCGGCTTCGCCCGCGGCGAGGTCTCCGCGGCCAGCGGCGGCGTGGGCGGCATGACCGGCTCCAACGTAGAGGCCCAGTACGCCCGCGGCGATTCGCGCCTGACGCTCACCATCACCGACCTGGGCGCGGCGGGCGCGTTCGGGGCGATGGCCAACGCCTTCAACGTGCGCTCGTCCAGCGAGACCGGCGACCGCTATGAGAAGATGGGCAAGGTCGACGGGCGGATGACCCAGGAGTCCTACGACAAAGCGGCCAAGCACGGGGAGTACAGCGTGCTGGCCGGCGACCGCTTCATGATCCAGGCCCAGGGCGACAACGTCTCCATGGACGAGCTCAAGGCCGCCGTGGCCGCGGTCAATCCCGGCCGCATGGAGCGGCTTGCGAAGAACGGCTAGAGCTTACTCTCCGCCCAGGTAGCGCCGGTCGCCCACGGCGCTCAACCGCGTCAGGCATTCATGCGCCACGCTGCCGGCCGCCGTGGCGAGGTCGTCGACGGCGACGTTCGCGCCCAGCAGCTCCACCGCATCACCGGCCGCAAGGCCGCCGTCGCCGGCGTCAATGCCGATCATGTTCATGGTGACGATCACCAGCCGCCGGCGCGACCCGCCGGCCCAGGCGTAGCCGCGGCCTGCGGCGGCGCGGATGATCCCGTCGGCGTAGCCCGCCGCGACGATCCCCAGCATCATGTCCCGCTCGGCCCTGGCGGATGGGCCGTAACCGATGGTCTCGCCGGCTGCGACACGCCGCACGTCGAGCAGCGGCGCCTCCAGGGTGGCCACCGCGCGCAGGCGGGGGTCCGGCCGCTCCTGCGGTCCGCCCCCATAGAGGCTGACGCCCGGCCGCACCTGGTCGAAACGGTAGGCCTCGCCCAGGAAGACGCCGGCCGATGCGGCGAAACTCGCCCGCGCCTGCGGGAACAGCGCCCGCACGGCTCGAAACGCCTCGAGCTGCCGCGCATTGCGCGGATCGTCCGGAACCGCGGCGCCGCCCAGGTGGCTCATGACCAGATTGACGTCGAGGTGGCGCAGGTGTTGCGGGCTCGCCGCCAGGGCTGCGGCTTCTGCGGGATCCAGGCCCTGGCGGTTCATCCCGGTGTCCACATGCAGCCCCACCGAGAGCGGGCGGCCCGACGCTGCGCCGAGGTCGGCCGCCCTGTGCGCCTGCGCCAGGCTCATCAGCGCCGGCGCCAGGCGGGCCGCGGCCAGCCGGTCGGCGCACCCCGGCGTCAGGCCGTCGAGCACGGTGATGTCCGCGGGGCGCTCCGGCCCCAGCGCCGCGCGCAGGGCCTCGCCTTCGTCCAGCCGCGCCACGAAAAAGCTGCGCGCGCCCTCGCGCCATAGCCGTCGCGCCACCGGCCCCGCGCCCAGGCCGTAACCGTCGGCCTTGACCACCGGAGCCACCTCCGCCGCGCCCGCGGCCTGGCGCAGCACAGCGAAGTTCCAGGCGAGCGCGTCGAGGTCGACGGTGAGGCGCACGGCGGCGGGAAAAGACATGGCTCGCCTTAGCTGCGCCGCGCTTCCGCGCCTAGTGCGGGTCGTAGCGGTCGTCGCGGGCCAAGTCGCCGAACTTGGTCAGATCCTCGTTGAAGGAGAGCTTCACGGTGCCGATCGGACCGTGACGCGCCTTGCCGATGATTACTTCGGCGAGGCCCTTCACCTTGTCCATCTCCTCCTGCCAGGTGAAATGTTCCGGGGTGTTTTCGCGCGGTTCGAGCCGGCTGATGTAGTAGGACTCCCGGTAGATGAACATCACCACGTCGGAGTCCTGCTCGATGGAGCCGGATTCCCGCAGGTCGGCGAGCTGGGGCTTCTTGTCCTCGCGGTTCTCCACCTGGCGCGAGAGCTGGGCCAGCGCTAGCACCGGCACCGACAGTTCCTTGGCCAGGGCTTTCAGGCCCATGGTCACCTGGCTCACTTCCTGCACCCGGTTCTCGACCCGGTTGGAGTCGCCCATGGTCACCAGCTGCAGGTAGTCGACGACGATCAGGTCGAGGCCCACGGTACGCTTCAGCCGCCGGGCGCGGGCGGCCAGCTTGGCCATGGAGATGCCGCCGGTGGCGTCGATGTAGAGCGGCGCGTCCTGGATCTCCAGCGCCGCGTCGCGGACCCGGCCGAACTCCGCCGCGTCGATCTCGCCCTTGCGCAGCCGGTCGCCGGAGACGCCCGACACGTCGGCCAGCATCCGCATGGCCAGCTGTTCGGCCGACATTTCCAGCTGGAAGAAGGCGACGACCCCGCCGCTGACGGTCTTGCGCCCGCCGTCCGGCTGCGGCTCCCAGGCGTAGTGGCGGGCCACGCTGAAGGCGATGTTGGTGGCCAGCGCCGACTTGCCCATGGAGGGCCGCGCCGCCAGGATGATCAGGTCGGACGGGTGCAGGCCGCCCAGCTTGCGGTCGAGCTCGATCAAGCCGGTGGACAGCCCCGCCAACCCCCCGTCGCGGCTGTGCGCCTCCGCCGCCAGGGTGACCGCCCCGCGCAGGGCGTCGGCGAAGGGCACGAACCCCTGGGAGACGCCGCCCGTCTCGGCCAGGGCGAACAGCTGCAGCTCGGCCGATTCGATCTGCTCGCGGGCGGAGAGGTCGGCGCTGCTGTCGGCCGCGCCGGTGGCGATGTCCCCGCCGATGCGGATCAGGTCGCGCCGCAGCGCCAGGTCATAGACCGCCCGGGCGTAGTCGGGCGCGTTGGCCGAGGGCGGAGCGCGGTCCACCAGGTCGGCCAGGTAGCGCACGCCGCCCAGCTCCTCGAACGCCGGATCGCGGCTGAACTGCTCGGCCAGCAGGATCGGTTCGGCGAGCTGGCCCTTGCGGATGTGGCTTTCCATCGCGGCGTACAGGCGCTGGTGGAACGGCTCGTAGAAGTGGCGGGCCTGCAGGTGGTCGCCGATCCGTTCGAAGGCGGCGTTATCGTACAGGACGACGCCCAGCAGCGCCTGCTCGGCCTCGATGTTGGCCGGTGCGTGGGGGATCGCCGCGTCATTATGCGCGGGCCGCAGGTCGAGGGCGGGGACGATGCTCATGGTTTACGATTTACTGAAGCCAGCCTGACTGCGCAGTGTGACAAATGCGGTCGTCCACACGAGTCTTCGTGCGCCTGTGGACAGGGTCGGGACGGGCGCGAGACCTGGGGTCCCGCGCCCCGCGGCCTACCAGTTGTAGCTCAGCCGCCCGTAGAGGAACCGGCCGTTGAATCCGAATGCGAATAGGCCGGGAAACCGATCGAGCCGGTCGGCGAATTGACCGCGCCGGGGGTGAAGTTCGGGTACTCGTCCAGGACGTTGTTCGCGCCCAGGGCGACCCCCAGCTTGTTCGGGAAGGTGTAGCGCGCTTCCAGGTCGAGCAGGGCCGCATCGCCGGTCGCCACGTCGAAGCCGAGGGCGTTCTGCGGCAACAGCACGCTGTCATAGAAGGTGATCTTCGAACTGAGGCCGAACCCACCCATCGTCCAGTCGCCGCTGATCACGTACTTCCGCTCCGGAGTGCCCTTCTCGAACGTCAGCCGCGCCTGCCGGTCGAACAGGAACGCAGGCTGGGCCAGGCTGGAGAGCGTAGGCAGGCCCGGCGTCTTGGTGATGTTGGTGTCGTTGAAGTTCGCCGCCGCCGTCAGGTCCAGCCTGCTCGAGCCCAGGTCCAGCTTGTAGCGCGCGACGACGTCCACCCCCTTGGTCGTGGAGTCCACGCCGTTGATGAAGAACCGCGCCGCGCTGATCCCGAACGGGGCGATGATCGTGGAGATCTGCGCGGCCGTGGCCGCGGGCGTCGAGGCGTTGGGCAGGTTCTCCGACAGCACGATCCGGTTCTTCAGGTCGATCTGGTAGGCGTCGATGGTCAGTTCGAACGCGCCGTGGCGGAAGACGCCGCCGACCGAATAGTTGGTCGAGGTCTCCGGCTCCAGCGGCTGGGCCCCGAGCGAGCGCGCCACGGTGCTGCTCACCGGGAAGGTGCCCGACTCGATGAGCTGGAATGAGGTTCCCACCAGGGTGTTGTTCGTGGAGGTGTAGGTGAAGAACTGCTGCTGAAGCGCGGGGGCCTTGAAGCCCGTCGAGACCGAGCCGCGCAAGGCGAGGGCCGGGTTAAAGTCGTAGCGGGCGGAGAGCTTGCCGGTGGCCTTGGTGCCGAAGTCCGAATAGTCCTCATAGCGCCCGGCGATGTCGAAGCCGAAGCTCTCGGTGAGCTTGCCTTCGATGTCGAGGTAGGCGCTCCAGTTGTGCCGGTTGACGTCGACCTCGTTGGAGGGCCGGAAGCCCGGGAAGCCCTGCGAGTTGCCGGCCTTGGTCGTGTCCGGACCGAGGGTGTAGGAGCCTGGTTCGCCAGCCTCGATCTGAAAGGCCTCGCGCCGGTACTCCAGGCCGAAGGCGGCGTTGAGTGGGGCGGCAAGGCCGATCTCGAAGGGCCGGCTGACGTTGAGGTTCACCAGCCATTGGTCGTACGACAGCTTGCCCGAGTAGAAGCTGGTGGGCGAGGCCGCGCCGAACGAGGCGTTGATGGTGTCGATGGTGTGGTAGGCGAGGGTGTTCTTGCCGTAGCTCACGCCCAGGTCGGTGTGGAACCCGGCCGCGTCGCCCCGGATCCCGCCCTGGACGTTGTAGTCGCGGATGTCCGCGCTGATCTTCGGCAGGAAGCCGCCCGGATAGACCGCCGGCACGTTGTTGGCGTTGTTGTAGGCCCGCGCCGTCGCCGCCGAGACCGAGTCTCGCTTCTGGTAGCCGCCGTAGCCGTAGAGCGCCCAGGACTCGTTCAGCGGCACGCCCGCGTTCACATAGCCGGTGTAGCTGTCCACCTTGGGGTCGCCGTAGCGTCCCAGCACGATCGGGCGGCCGTAGTTTGGCAGGGCGGCGGCGTTGGCGAAGTCCGACCGATTGGTGGGGTGACGCAGCAGCCACTCGCCCGAGACGGTCAGGAAGCCCTCGGCGCCGATGGGCAGACCCTGCCAGATCGAGACGGACTCGGTGAGCCCGTCGTTGGCGTCGCGCTTGCCGCGCGAGGTCTTCACCGTGGTGTCGTAGAGACCGTAGCTGACGATCGCCCCGCCGCCGCTGCGGGCTTCGCGCAGGCGCAGGTTGATCACCCCAGCGATGGCGTCCGAGCCGTACTGGGCGGCCGCGCCGTCGCGCAGGACTTCCACCTGTGAGATGGCGATGGTCGGGATGGTGTTGAGGTCGAAGGCCGCCGCGCCGCGGCCGACCGAGGTGTTGACGTTGATCAGCGCCGAGGTGTGGCCGCGCATGCCGTTGAGCAGCACCAGGGTCTGGTCGGGCTGCAGGCCGCGTAGCACCGCCGGGCGGACGCTGTCGGTGCCGTCGGCGATGGCCGGGCGGGGGAAGTCGAGGGAGGGCGTCAGGTTGGCCATCGCCTGGGCGAGTTCCGCGCCGTTACCCTGGCGCGCGAGGGCTTCGCTGGTCAGCACATCGACCGGCGCGAGCGTTTCCAGGCGCGAACGGCCGACGGTGCGGGTGCCGGTGACGACCAGCTCCTCCACGTTGCCCTCCGCGCCCGCGCCTGGCTGCGCGGCCGCCGCGCCAGCCCAAAGGCCCGCGACCGAGGCGGCCGCGAACAGCAGTTTGCGATGTCGCATGTAACAATCCCCAGAGTCCCGGCCCGGCAGCACGTCGCCGACCTGTAACTCTAGACCTAGAGTGTTACGCCGCGGCGCAATATGACATTCCTGCAACGGTGTGATGCAAAGTGGCCGCGCCGATGCCGGCTAATTCCACATCGACTCGATTTCGGCGATGCGCTCGCGAAAGCGCCAGCGGCCGTCCGGAGCGCGCACCATGTCGTCGATGTAGCGGCCGAAGGCGCTCATGATGCGCTCGCCCGCCTGATCGTCTAGCCTGACGAAATAGCTGCGCACCTTGGCGTGTTCGCCGTCCTGGGCGATCTCGATGACGGGCTCCACCATGAAGTGCTTGTGCCAGGCGTCCGGCGCGCGGGTGTGCTGGCGGATGAACTGGTTCAGCACCGCCCGGCCTGCGAAGCGCACCCCTTTGGCGTGCGGCTCGCCGAAGCCGCGGAGTCGGCCGGCGGTCTCGCCGTCTTGCCGGATGTGCAGATCGAAGGCGCCGTCCTCGGTGAAACAGTCGAGCCAGTTGGCCTCATGGCCATAGTCGATCGAATGGCCGTATCGGTGCAGCGTTTGCAGGATGGCGCGCTCCTCTTCGAGCCGGCGCACCTTGGCGGTCAGCGCAGCGACCTGCGCTTCAAGCGTCTCAGTCATGGGTGTTTCCTCCGCGGGAGAGGATGAGCCCATTTCGCCGATGCGGCCAACCCGTCCGCAGAAGCGAAAACGGCGCGGAACCGAAGCTCCGCGCCGCAAGATCGTCGTTTGATCTGACGCCTACGCCTCGACGTAGTCGCCCTGGATCGAACCCGCGCCGCCTTCCAGGAGGTCGGCCTGGGCTTCCTCGGCGGAGACCCGGTCTTCCTCGAACTGCGATGCGATGATGTTCTCGCCGCGAGCCTGGCGCTCGGCTTCGTCCTGGCTGCGGGCGATGTTCAGCGTCACGGTGACCGTCACCTCCGGGTGCAGGCGGATCTTCACCTCGTGCAGGCCGAGGGTCTTGATCGGCTTGTCGAGGACGACGAGCGAGCGCTCCACCTTGCCGCCTTCGGCCTGGATGGCGTCGGCCACGTCGCGGCCGGAGACCGAACCGTAGAGCTGGCCGCTCTCGCCGGCCTGACGGATCAGGATGTAGGACCCGCCGTCGAGCTTCTCGCCGGCCTTGGCCGCGACGTCCTTGGCCTTGGCGTTGCGGGCTTCGATCTCGGCGCGCTGGGCCTCGAAGACCTTTTCGTTGGCCTTGGTGGCGCGCAGCGCCTTGTTGCGCGGCAAGAGGTAGTTGCGGGCGTAGCCGTCCTTCACGGTGACGACGTCGCCCAGAGCGCCCCAGCCTTCCACGCGTTCGAGCAGGATGAGTTTCATGGCCGGCCCCCTTATTTCACGACGTAGGGCAGCAGGGCCAGGAAGCGGGCGCGCTTGATGGCCTTGGCCAGTTCACGCTGCTTCTTGGCCGACACTGCGGTGATCCGCGAGGGCACGATCTTGCCCCGCTCGGAGACGTAGCGCTGCAGGAGCTTGACGTCCTTGTAGTCGATCTTCGGGGCGTTGGCGCCGGAGAACGGGCACACCTTGCGGCGGCGGAAGAACGGGCGGCGGGCGGCCGAGGCGCCCGCGGCCGGGGCGGTTGCGGTCTCGTCGCTCATTGGAAGCCTCCTTCACGGGGCGTGAAGCCACCCTCACGTTCACGGGGCGGGAAACCACCCTCGCGTGGCGGGAAGCCGCCTTCGCGCGGCGGGCCATCGTCGCCGCGACGTTCGCGGTCGCGATCTCGGCGCGCCAGCACCGGCGAGAGCTCCAGGTCGAGCTCTTCGACGCGGACGGTCAGGTAGCGCAGGATGTCCTCGTTGAGGGACAGCTGGCGTTCCATCTCCTTCACCGCGGCGGGCGGGGCGTCGATGGCCAGCAGGGAATAGTGGCCCTTGCGGTTCTTCTTGATGCGGTAGGTGAGGTTGCGAAGGCCCCAGTACTCGATCTTGCCGACCGTGCCGCCGCCTTGCTCGATGAGCGACTTCAGCTGGTCGTTGAGGGCTTCGGCCTGTTGCGGCGAGATGTCCTGCCGCGAAATGACGATGTGCTCGTAGAGCGCCATGTTTCCTTCTTCCATTGCGAGGGCGGCGCGGCCGGTGGTGGAAGGACCGCCGGAAGCGATGGCTCTCAAGCGCGGCGGCCGGGAGTTTCCCGGCCCATTCGGGATCCGCGTGAGACCGCCTTCTGTCGAAGAGCGGGGCAGATAGGGGAAAAGCGCTTTCCCGGCAAGGCTTTTCGGCTTGCCAGCGGCGTGGGCGCGGATGCAGGTTGTGCCAAAATCGGACGGGGATGCGTAATGCGATTCAGCGGATGGCCGTTTGCGCCCCTCGGTGCGGTGCTTGTCCTCGCCGCCGCACCCGCTCTCGCCGACCCTCCCGCTTCCCCGCCCGCCGCCGACCAGGCCGCGCCGGCCGCCACGCCCCGGGCGCTGGAGCTCACCCGCCGCTACTTCGCCGCCATGCGCATGGAGACCACCATGACGGCCACGGTCAGGGCGGTGATGCCGCAGATGATGCAGCGGTTCGCCCGCAACAACCCGAACATGACCGAGGCCGAACGCCAGGCGATCATCGACGCCGCCGCCCAGTCCAGCCAGGTGATGATCGCCAGGATGCTGGACAAGATGGCGCCGGTCTTCGCCCAGAGCTTCAGCGAGAAGGAGCTGCAGGACCTGGTGGCCTTCTACGAGAGCCCGACCGGCCAGGCCCTGGTCGCCAAGACCCCCGCCTTCGCCGCCAGGATGAACCCGACGCTCAACCAGCTGATGCCGGAGATGATGGCCGACATGCAGACGCGGCTCTGCGCCAAGGTGGCCTGCGTCACCAAGTCCGCCAGCGCGCCGCAGAACCCGTCCTGAGGGGCGGGCTATCCGACCTACTTCGGGGGCTTGGCGCGCCAGGCCTTCACCGGGCCCATGGTCTCGTCCACATGCGTATCCGGCGCCGTCGCCGTGCAGGCGTTGGGCGCCTGGCTGTTCGGCGCGATGACGAACGGCGTGCGCTCGGAGACGAAGCCGCGCTCCCTTGCGGGCGCCGGTGCGATCCCCTAACCCTCGCGCCGCGGAATCGGGCCGGCGAAGGAGCCTCTCATGAGCCTCGCATTCATCTTTCCAGGGCAGGGCAGCCAGGCGATCGGCATGGGCGCGGACCTGGCGGAGGCGTTTCCTGCCGCCCGCGAGGTGTTGCAGGAGGTGGACGACGCGCTCGGCCAGCACCTCTCGCGCCTGATGCGGGACGGGCCGGAGGACGAGCTCACCCTGACCGAGAACGCCCAGCCGGCGCTGATGGCCACGAGCCTGGCCGTCATGCGCGCCCTGGAGCAGGAGTTCGGGGTCGGGGTGGAGAAGGCGGCCTTCGTGGCCGGCCACAGCCTGGGTGAATACGCCGCCCTGGCCGCCGCCGGCGCGATCGGCCTGGGGGACGCGGCCAGGCTGCTGAAGCTGCGCGGCCAGGCGATGCAGCGGGCCGTGCCCGTGGGCGCCGGCGCGATGGCCTCGCTGATCGGGCCCAAGGCGGACGTGGCCCTGGCCGAGCAGGCCGCCGCGGCCGGCGCGGAAGTCGGCGTGTGCGTCGTCGCCAACGACAACAACCAGGGCAATGTGGTGATCTCCGGCGACAAGGCCGCGGTGGACGCCGCCATCGTCAAGGCCAAGGAACTGGGCGCCCGGGCGATCCTCCTGAACGTCTCCGCGCCCTTCCACTGCCCGCTGATGCAGCCCGCCGCCGAGGAGATGGCGCGGGCCCTCGCCGAGGCGCGCATCCAGGCGCCGCGCGCGCCCCTGGTGCCCAACGTCACCGCCCGCCCGACGCACGATCCCGGCGAGATCCGCCGGCTGCTGGTGGAGCAGGTCACCGGCCGTGTGCGCTGGCGCGAGAGCGTCGCCTGGCTGGCCGAGACCGGCGGCGTCACCCGCTTCGCCGAGGCCGGCGCCGGCAAGGTGCTCTCGGGCATGGTCAAGCGCATCGCGCCGGACGCCGAGGCGGTGGCGCTGAATGCGCCCGCCGATCTCGAAGCCTTCGCCAAGAGCCTCTAGGGAGCCCGCGATGTTCGACCTGACCGGCAAGACGGCGCTGATCACCGGCGCCAGCGGCGGCATCGGCGCCGAGATCGCCCGCGCGTTCCACGCCCGGGGCGCGGCGGTGGTGCTCTCCGGCACCCGCGAGCCGGTGCTGAAGGACCTCGCCGCCCAACTGGGCGAGCGCGCCGCGGTCGCTTTGGCCGACCTCTCGGACCCTGCGGCCGTGGACGGCCTGGTGGAGGCCGCCGAGGCCGCCGCCGGCCAGCCGCTGGACATCCTGGTCGCCAACGCCGGCGTCACCCGCGACGGCTTGCTGCTGCGCATGAAGGACGCCGACTGGGACACCGTGCTGCGAGTGAACCTGGAGTCCTACTTCCGCCTCTCGCGCGCCGCCCTGAAGGGGATGATGCGCCGCCGCTCGGGCCGGATCATCGGCATCACCTCGGTGGTCGGCGTCACCGGCAACCCGGGCCAAGTGAACTATGCGGCGTCCAAGGCCGGAATGATCGGTTTTTCCAAGTCCCTGGCGCAGGAGATCGCCACCCGGGGAATAACCGTCAACTGCGTGGCGCCGGGTTTCATCGAAAGTCCGATGACCGACGCCCTCAACGAGGCGCAGAAGGTCCAGATCCTCGCCACCATCCCCGCCGCGCGGCTGGGGCGGGGGGCGGAGGTGGCGGCGGCCTGCGTCTACCTGGCCAGCGCCGAGGCGGCTTACGTGACTGGCCAGACCCTGCACGTGAACGGCGGCATGGCCATGATCTGAACCGCTGCTAGTCGCGCTGAAATGAACATGCTACGTCGGCGCCGAATCCGGTCCGGCAGGTCGCCGCCGCCCATTTCCCGACAGTTGACATGACGTCTGCTGTCGCCGATGCAAAACTTGAACGAAAAGGGACGACATCGAATGTCCGATATCCTTGAGCGCGTGCGCAAGATCGTCATCGAGCACCTCGACGCCGATCCGGAGAAGGTGACCGAGAAGGCCAGCTTCATCGACGATCTGGGCGCCGACAGCCTCGACAACGTCGAGCTGGTGATGGCCTTCGAGGAGGAGTTCGACATCGAGATCCCCGACGATGCGGCCGAGCACATCCAGACTGTCGGCGATGCGGTGAAGTTCATTGGAGAACGCCTGGGCGCCTGACGCTCCGTCCATCGCTATCGAGTTCACGCCGCCGCGTGCTGAAAGGCCCTTGCGCCCGGAAGCCGCGGCGGTCTTCGTATGGGGCTGGTGTAATTGAGAGATTCCATGCGTCGAGTCGTCGTCACAGGCATCGGGATGCTCACCCCGCTGGGGCAGGGCGCTGAACTGACCTGGAAGGCCATCCTGGCCGGCAAGTCCGGCGCGGGCCGCATCACCACCTTCGATCCTGCCGATTACGCCTGCCAGGTCGCCTGCGAAGTGCCGCGGGTGGACGGTCGCGGCGGCGGCGGGCCGGACGTGGAGGGCTCCTTCGACCCCGACAAGACCATGGCGCCCAAGGACCAGCGCCGGGTCGACGACTTCATCCTCTACGCCGTGGCGGCCGCCGACGAGGCGGTGCGCGACGCCGACTGGATGCCGCAGGACGAGGCCGAGCGTGAGCGCACCGGCGTCATCATCGGCTCCGGCATCGGGGGCCTGGCCACCATCGAGAAGACCTCGATCGAGCTGTACGAGAAGGGGCCGCGCCGGGTCAGCCCGTTCTTCATTCCCTCGGCGCTGATCAACCTGGCCGCAGGCCAGGTCTCCATCCGCTACGGCTTCAAAGGCCCGAACCACGCGGTGGTCACCGCCTGCGCCACCGGCGCGCACGCCGTGGGCGACGCCACCCGTCTGATCAAGTACGGCGACGCCGACGTGATGATCGCCGGCGGCGCCGAAGCGGCCATCTGCCCCGTCGGCGTCGCGGGCTTCATCGCCTGCCGCGCCATGTCGACGCATTTCAACGACAGCCCGCAGCGCGCCAGCCGCCCGTATGACAGGGACCGGGACGGGTTCGTGATGGGCGAGGGCGCCGGGGTGCTGGTCCTGGAGGAGCTGGAGCACGCCAAGGCCCGCGGGGCCAAGATCTACGCCGAGGTGATCGGCTATGGACTGGCCGGCGACGCCTATCACATCACGGCCCCGGCCGAGGACGGCGACGGCGGCTTCCGGGCCATGAAGGCGGCCGTGAAGGACGCCGGCATCGATCCCGCCGACATCGACTACATCAACGCTCACGGCACCTCGACGCCCCTGGGCGACGAGATCGAACTGGGCGCGGTGGAGCGCCTGCTGGGCGCGGCCGCCGGCAAGGTGACCATGAGCTCCACCAAGTCGGCCACCGGCCACCTGCTGGGCGCGGCCGGGGCCATCGAGGCCGCCTTCACCTGCCTGGCGATCCGCGATCAGATCGCACCGCCCACCATCAACCTGGACAATCCTTCGGTTGTGACGGCGATCGACCTGACGCCGAACAAGGCCAAGCCGATGTCGATCGAGATCGCGCTCTCCAACAGCTTCGGCTTCGGCGGCACCAACGCCTCCGTGGTCTTCAAGAAACTCGCGTGAGCGCGGCCCCCCGGCCCGGCGCGCCGGGCGGCCTCACCCGGGGCCGCAGCTGGGCGGTGGGCCTGATCAGCGCCGGGGCGACCCTGGCGGTGATCGCCGTCGTGGCGCTCGCCTGGGCGCTCTGGTCGTTCCAGGGGGCGGGGCCAAGGGCGCGTGAGGGCGCGGGGACCACGGTGCTCCTGCGCCAGGGCGCCAGCCTGACCGAGATCGCCTCCAGCCTCGAACGCGCCGGCGTCGTGCGCTCCTCGTCGCTGTTCATGGCCGCCGCACAGATCACCGGCGCGGCGCGCCAGCTGAAGGCCGGCGAGTACGCTTTCGAATCCCGCGCGCCGATGGCCAAGGTGCTGGAGGAAATCCGCACCGGCCAGGTGGTGCGCCGCCTGCTGACCATTCCTGAGGGCTTCACCTCGGAGATGGCGGCCGAGGTGCTGCAGCGGACGTCGGCGCTCAGCGGCGACGCGCCGCAGGCTCCTGAGGGGGCGATCCTGCCCGACACCTACCAGTTCGAGCGCGGAGACGACCGGGCGGCGGTGCTGAAGCGGATGATGGACGCCCGCGACCAGATCTTGGCCACGCTGTGGGCGAGGCGCCAGGCGGGCCTGCCGTTCGCGACGCCGGAGGAGGCGGTGACCCTGGCCTCCATCGTCGAGAAGGAGACCGGCGTCCCCGCTGAGAGGCCGCGAATCGCCGCGGTGTTCGTCAACCGGCTGCGCGCCGGCATGCGCCTGGAGAGCGACCCGACCATCATCTACGGCGTCTCGCGCGGCCGGCCCCTGGGACGCGGCATCCGCCTGTCCGAGCTCAGCGCGACGACGCCGTACAACACCTATCAGATCATGGGCCTGCCCCCGACGCCGATCTGCAATCCGGGCCGCGCGGCGCTCGCCGCCGTGCTCGACCCGCCGAAGACCACCGAGCTGTTCTTCGTCGCGGACGGGACCGGCGGCCACGTCTTCGCCTCCACCTTCGCCGAGCACCGCAAGAACGTCGAGAAGTGGCGCGCCGTGGAGAAGAGCCGCGCCGCCATGGCGGTCTCCGCGCCGGTCAAGACAGCCGCGGGCGGGGCGCGCTGATGCCGCTGTCCGGAATGACCGGGTTCGGCCGGGCCGAAGGCGCCCTGGGCGACTGGAGCTGGGCGGTGGAGGCCCGCTCGGTGAACGGCCGCAACCTGGAGGCCCGCTTCCGTGGCCCGCCAGGCTTCGAAGCCCTGGAGCGGGCGGCCCGGGACGGCGCCCAGGCGCGCTTCCAGCGCGGCCAGCTCAACATCGGCCTGCAGGCCCGCCGGGCCGAATCGGCCGGCGGCGTGCGGGTGAACGCGGAGGTGCTGGAGCGCTACCTGCAGCTCGGCGCGCCGCTGATCGCCGCCGGCAAGGCCGCCCCGCCGAGCCTCGACGGGCTCCTCGCCCTGCGTGGCGTCGTGGAGGCTGGCGACGCGGTCGTCGATCCCGAAGCCCAGGCCGCCCTGGAGGCCGCCGTCGCCGGCTCCATCGGCGCGGCCCTGGACGCCCTGGCCGCCGCCCGCGACCAGGAAGGCGCCGCCCTGGGTGTCGTGCTCTCCGGCCTGCTGGAGAAGATCGCCGGGCAGGTGACCGCCGCCGAAGGCCTGGCCGTGGAACAGCCGGCCGTCATCAAGGAGCGTTTCGCTCGGCGGATGACCGAGCTGGTTGGCGAGGCCGCGGGGCTCGAGGACCGGATCGTCACCGAGGCCGCCGCCATGGCCGTGAAGGCCGACGTGCGCGAGGAGTTGGATCGCCTGGCCGGCCACGTGGACGCCGCCCGCGCCCTGATCGCCGGCGACGGCGCGGCGGGCCGCCGGCTGGACTTCCTGACCCAGGAGTTCATGCGCGAGGCCAACACCCTGTGTTCGAAGTCGGCCCTGGGCGCGCTGACCAGCGTCGGCCTGGAGCTGAAGGCGACCATCGAGCAGTTCCGCGAACAGGTGCAGAATGTCGAATGACGGACCGCAGAAGCGCCGCGGCCTGCTGCTGTTGATCTGCTCGCCGTCCGGGGCGGGCAAGACTTCGCTTTCACGACGCTTGGTGGCCGACCACGCCGACCTGGCGCTTTCCATCTCCGCGACCACCCGGCCGCCCCGCCCCGGCGAGGTGGACGGGCGGGAATACCATTTCGTGGATCGCGCCGCCTTCGACGCGATGATCGAGCGCGGCGAGTTCCTCGAATGGGCTGATGTCCACGGCCACCGCTACGGCAGCCCCAAAGGTCCGATCTTCGCGGCTCTGGAGGCGGGCAAGGACGTGATGTTCGACATCGACTGGCAGGGGGCCAAGCAGATCGCCTCCTCCGCCCCGGACGACAGCGTCCGCGTCTTCATCCTGCCGCCGTCCATGGCCGACCTGGCCCGGCGGCTGCACGCCCGGGCGCAGGACCGGGCCGACGTCATCGAGAGCCGGCTGGCGCGGGCCTATGGCGAGATCGAACAGGCCGAGACCTTCGACTACGTCATCGTCAATGAGGATTTCGACCGCGCCTACGCCGACCTCGCCCACATCTACCACGGCGAGCGGCTGCGCCGGCCGCGGAACCCCTGGGTGAAGGACTTCGCCGGCCGCCTGCTGGCCGAGAAGCTGTAGTCCGGGCATGAAAAGGGCCCCGGCGCACAGCGCGGGGGCCCTTCCCATAGCGATACGTTATTTGCTGGTGGCTTCCTTGGCCTTGTCGCCAGCTTCTTCGGCCTTTTCACCGGCCTTGGCGGCGGCGTCGCCGGCAGATTCCGCGGCCGAACCGGCGGCGGCCATGGCGTCAGCGGCAGGCGCGCCAGCCGGAGCGGCGGCGGCGTCAGCGGCGGCCGTGTTGGCGGCGGCCGCGGCGTCGGTGGCGGTCGTGGCCGCAGCGTTGGCTTCCGTCGCCGCAGTGGTCGCGTCGGCGGCGGCTTCCTTCTTGCTGCAGGCCACGCCGGTCAGGGCAAGGGCGGTGATCGCCGCAAGAGTGAGAATGCGCATTGGTGTAGTCTCCCTGTTGGTTGCTTGGATGGTCAAGCGAGGACGTCGCGGGCGCAAGCTAGCTGAAGGCGCGCGGGACCCCGGGACGGACAACGCCGGCCCAATGCTAAGGTTGCATTGATTCCGACACTTGTCCTCCGGCGAAATCGAAGCGGACCGTGGAGCGGCCGAAGTCCACCGCCACCTCGGTGAACTGGGTCAGCAGGTCCAGGCCCAGGATCAGCGTCGGCGCGTCGGCGAGGCCCCAGAGCGCGAACACATGCGTCTGGGCGAACACCACCGGCACGTTGCCGAGCCGCAGCCCGCCGAGGCGCAGGAAGGGCAGGTAGAGCAGGTCGCCGGAGAACCGCTCGCCGGCGATGGATTCCAGCATCACCCGCTCGCTGCGCACCCGTTCCAGGCCGGACCGGGGGAGCGCCGCGCGCAACGCCGCATTGCCGAGGGACACCTGCGCCCCGGAGTCCACCATGGCGTTGATGCGCGCCCCGCCCAGGTCGGCGTCGACGATCGTGAGCTGGCCGTGACGCCGGCGTGCGGGCGCCACGACCCGGTTCGGCCGCGCCGCCTCATGCTGCGAGGCGGTGATCTCCAGCCGCCGGCCCTGGAAGCCAAGCACGAGGCGCTGGCCCTTCAGCCAGTCGACGGCGAGGATGCCGTCCACGTCGTCATCCAGCGGCAGCAGCGGCGCATGGATGCGCTTCTGGCTGCGCGGCCCCACCTGAAGCCGCTCGATGGCCACCGTGGGCCTCAGCCGCCGGCCGGCCAGGGTGTTCACCGCCGCGACGGGGCCGGGCGGGAGCTCCAGTTTCTGCGCCAGCCCCTGGGACAGGCACGAGCGGTTGGCGCCGGTGTCCACCACGAACTGGTACGGGCCTTGGCCGTTGATGACGACCGGCGCCGTGACGTGCGAGGAACGGTCCGAGCCGGTCGGGACCTGGGCCGGCGGCTCGCCGGAGCCGGCGTCGTCGGGCGGGGCGTCGGGAAAGCCCTGGGCGAAGGCCGGAACAGCGGCGAAGGCGCCGGCCGCGGCGATCAGCCCGGTGATCTGTCGGCGCGAGGGCGTTGAGCCGATCACGCGCGTTTCCTCGCGGTTTTGCGCGAAGCTAGGCCTCGGGCGGGGCGGCGTCAAACGACCGGTCCGTCCCGGCCCGGCGCCTCGCGTTGACGTCTTGTTCAACTGCCTCTGGTTAATTCCGCAATGGATTCTGGCGCCTGCCGCCGGCGGCGAACCCTTGCCGCGCCGGCGCGGGACGGGATGGAACGGGGCGGTGCGATGATCTGGGGCTTCCGGAAAGCCGAGCGCGGCAATGTGGCGATGATCTTCGCCCTGGCCATACCGGTGCTGATCCTGCTGGTCGGCGGCGCCGTCGACGTGCGGCAGTTCGCCAACAACCGGGCCTATGTGCAGGACGCCGAGGACGCAGCCGTGCTGGCCGCGGCGAAGGCCTACTTCGGCGGCGTCGGCCTGACCGTGGCTGAGCGTAAGGACGCCGCCACGAAAGCGGCCGACGCCAGCTTCGACCACCAGGTCGCCCTCGGCCCGAAAACCATCCTGATCCGCAGCAAGAAGCTGATCATCGACGAGACGACCGGCGAGATCGCCATGACGGTCGACGGCGGCAGCCAGAACAATTTCGCCGGCGTCCTGGGCTATCCGGTGATGAACTTCATGGTGAAGAGCTCGGCGGTGGCCGGCGGCCAGTCGATGGAGTTGGCGCTGATCCTCGACAACACCAGCTCGATGTTCACCATCAGCCGTTTCGACGCCATGCGCGCGGCGGCCAAGGAGTACGTCAACACCCTCTATGACATCGGCGGCGATCGGGTGCGGATCTCCGTGGTGCCCTGGACCACCGTGGTCAACATCAATTCCGCTGCGCCGGCCGCGGCGGACCCCAAGGCGGTGGCCGACGTCGTGCCTGCGGCCGCCGGCAGCCGGGTCACGCCCCCGGTGGTCAGCGCGGCCCGCGTGGCCCTGGTCGCCCAGCCCACGGACGCGAACGCCGCTGTCACCCAGGTCGACCTGGACGCCCTGGCGGCGCCCACCAAGTGGCGTGGCTGCATCCGTTCGGCCAACGGCGAGGTGAAGACCAACGCCAGCGGCGGGGTGACCCAGCCGATCTCCGATGCGCCGCCGACGACCCGCTGGCCGGCGGCCATCCTGGCCTCGTCGCTCAGCCAGCGTGGCTACCAAACCTGGTGCGACCTGACGGAGACCTACACGCCCTCGTCCGGCGGCGGGGGCGGCGGCGGCGGTGGTGGCGGCGGGCCCCAGATGCAGGGGCGGCTCAACAGTCCCTTCGGCGGCGAGGTGATCCGCGCCAGCTGGACGGATCACGCCCCGGGCCGCCCGTTCCTGGAGAGCGAGCTGCTGATCAAGGCCGCGACGCGCTGCGCGGCGGGCCATACCTTGCCGAGCGCCTATCGCCAGTGCATCAACAACGGCAGCTCCGGCTGGCACGCCAATGGCACGCGGAACGCCTACTACACCTTCACGGAGCAATGCGCCGACGCCCCGGCCCTCGGCTCCCCCGTGGTCTACAAGGGCAAGATGAACCTTCCCTGCCTGGCGGACCCCAACGAGTTGGCCTACCAGGCCGGCGGCGGGCGGATCTGCAAGTGGGAGCAGAACGCCTTCACGGGCTGGAACGACGCCAAATGGACCGCCACGTCGAGCTGGACGGCGCAGGTTCCGATTTCGGGTCCGAACATCAACTGCCCGGTCGGGATGCTGCCGCTGACCTCCAATCGCAAGCAGGTCCTCGACAAGCTCAATGAGATGTATCCCGTGCCGGGCGGCACGATGGCCGACGTGGGCCTGCTGTGGGGCCTGCGCACCCTCGCGCCCGGCGCCTACTGGCCGAAGTTCTGGGGCCTGGCCGACACCCCCGCGCCCTGGAAGGACAAGAAGGTCACCAAGATGGCGGTGCTGCTCACCGATGGCGCCAATCTCGCGCCCACGCAGTACGAGGGCTACTACGGCTGCACGGACACTGGCCGCGGCGGGGCGGCCAAGAACTGCTGGAAGTCACCCAACGTCGCCAAGCTGGACGACACGACGGTCAACAACCTGATGCAGTCAGCGTGCGACCGGATCCGCGACACCTACGGGGTCGAGCTCTATGTGATGCTGGTCGACGTCACCGATCCGGCCGCCCGCACGCGCGCCTTGGCCTGCGCCGGCGGCGATCCCGACCACGCCATCTTCACCAGCGCGGCGGGCGTGAAGGACGCCTTCAAGGGCCTCGTGGAGCGTTCGCTGCGGCTCACGCGCTGACCGCGGCGCGGGAAATCCGAAGCCGCGCGCTCGGAAAAAATTAGTTCTGCGGTGACGGAACGTAAAACATGCCGCGCTAACCTAAGCGCGAACAATTGGAGACACTCAGTATGAGTGGAGCGCTTGAACTCGGTGCGGTGGGATTGACGGCGGCGGCGGTCTGCCTGGGCGCCTACATCTACGCCTTCATCTGGAAACCGATCGGCGGGCGCTGGCTCCAGATCGTCGGGTTGATCTCGACGGTGCTGGCCCTGGTGTTGCTGTCGTTCGACCTTCGGGTGGGAACCCTGGTCGGAGCGCCCGTGAACCGGGTCGCCGCGGAGAGCTTCCTGGTGGTCGCCGCCGCGGCCCAGGCCATGGCCGCGCTGCGCCGCCGCCGCGGCGAGCGTCGCGGGGAACGGCGCGCCGACCGGTCCGCCATGGCCGAGGCCGCGCCCCAGCCCGCCCAGAGCTGATCCCTGGTCCGCGGCCGGTTGATCCCGCGCCGCCGGTCTGGCCATGGTTCGGCATGGCCGACGATCTCGTCATCCGTCAGGCGCGCCCCAGCGAGCATGCGGCGCTCGAAGCCCTGCAATGGCGGGCCTCCCTGATCTGGGAGGACGACCGCCCGCATCTGCTCGCCCATCCCGATGCGATCGAACTGCCGATGACGCAAATCCTCGACGGCCGCGCCTTCGTGGCCGAGCGAGGCGGGGAGATCCAGGGATTCTGCGTGGTGCTGCGACGAACACCCGTGGAAGCGGAGCTCGATGGCCTGTTCGTGGAGCCTTGCGCCATGCGCGCCGGCCTTGGAGCCCGGTTGGTCGCCCAGGCCGAGGCGTTCGCCCGCTCGGACGGGGCGCTATCGCTGTTCGTGATCGCCAGCGCGAACGCCGAGGCGTTCTATCGCAGGTGCGGTTTCGACCCGGTGGGCCAGGCGAAGACCCGGTTCGGCTGGGCGCCGACGATGCGCAAGCTATTGACGCGCTGAAGGGGCCTCGGAGCACGATGGCCGAAGGCGGCCGCGGGTTCGGCGCCCGTCACGCTCCAAGCTCATGATCTAGAGCCGTCTTCCTCAGAACGGTTCCAGTCGAAGGGAAGGGGTCGGGGGCGCCTGCCCGCAGACGCGATGGCAGGCGGCCACCAGCGCAGGCCATGCGATGGGTTTCTCCACGATTGCCGGGACGCTTTCCCCGCACAACATGTCGGCGTTGGCGGTCACATAGACGACCGGGATCTGGCCCAGCGCCGCAGTGATGGCCTGCACGGCCTCAAGGCCCGTTCCGCCCACGATCCGCAGGTCTGCGGTGATCAGGTCGGGCTTGTGCGCCCTGGCGCATTCCAGGGCTTCGCGGGGGCTGTCGGCGAGATCGAAGGTGTCGAATCCCAGTTCCTCAAGCACTCCCTGCACCTCGAAGGCGATGAGCACCTCGTCTTCAATAATCAGGGCGTGTCGTCCCATGGAAACTTTCACAGGCGGGCGCGGCCGAACGGATTCGCTAACGTAGTGGAACCTCAAATTTGAAATGGCGCCAAGCCTTTTGCACAATCTCTGGTTGGAAGATCAGTGTTTTTAGATGTCCGCTCGCATCCGTGGCATGTGCGCCCACCGCCGGCGCAGGAGATCGGCCATCGCCGCTCAGGTCGGATGCACACGCCACGGGTGCGATAATGAGTGAACGCTGGTATTCGGAATGGCCGTCATCGGACAGCCGAAGGGAATAGCTTGTGTTGAGCAGACAAGTTGACGCAGGGAACTGTCCGACGGCAGACCAGCATGGCCGCGCCATAACGACGCAAGCAGCAAACATCACTACTTATGCGGGTTCCGACGATGTATGTCCATGTCATACATGCCATGCATTCACGTCCGACATCCGATCGAAACCAGCTTCGACTGCGCCTGGAACGGTTGTTCCTGCGACGAGATGCCCGCGGGCGGTCCCTGTTCGGCGACGGCGGGGTGAAGGTGCCTGCCTGGTTCTTCTGGGCCGCGAGCCTGACGATGGGCGTCGCCGGCTATGCGATCGCGGCTGTGGTGGCGGCGAATCCCTACTGACGAGCACTGATGGGCGGGGGTTGCCCGTTTGTATCAATAACGCCAGGTAACCATAGATGATATGTCGGTTATCCGACGCAGTTCATCGACAGTTAAACTTCATGCGACAAATAGACGCCCTGTAGTTCGGTGGATACCGATCTCAGAAGGAGTCAAATGTGGCTGGGTTCATTTCCCGATTCTCTAAGGACGAGTCGGGCGCTACGGCGATCGAGTACGGTCTGATCGCGGCGCTCATCGCCCTGGTGCTGGTGGCGGCTCTGACCGTTCTCGGACCGAAGGTCGCCGGTACGTTCAACAGCGTGTCGAGCAACATGCCGTAAGGCGTCTCGCCAAGTTCAGCGTTGTCAGCCGCCGCCGCGCACCCGCGCGGCGGCGGTTTGCGTTGCGGGGCGCCTCAGCCACGTCTCGCGAGCCACGCGTCCGCCAGATCGAGGAAGCCCGGCGCCGAGATGGTTTCGGCCCGCGCCTGTGGGGAGAGGCCGGCCGCCGCGCAGAGCGCCTCGCCGCCCAGGGGCTTGAGGCTCTGGCGCAGCATCTTGCGCCGCTGGCCGAATGCGGCGGCGGTCACGGCCTGCAGGGCCGCCAGGCGCCGGTCGTCCGGCGCATCCGGCCGCGGATCCAGGCGGACGACCGCGGAATCCACCCTGGGCGGCGGCGTGAACGCCCGGGCCGGGACGTCCATCACCCGTTCGGCCCGGGCGCAGGTCTGGGCGATCACCGCCAGCCGGCCATAGGCCTCGCCGCCCGGAGGGGCGGTGATCCGCAGCGCCACCTCCTTCTGGAACATGAGCGTCATGGAGATCGGCCGAAAGGCGCCCGTCAGCCACTTCAGCAGCAGCGGCGTGCCGACGTTGTAGGGGAGGTTGGACACCACCGCGGCCGGCTCGCCGCCAACGAGGGCCGACTCGTCCACGCCCAGGGCGTCGGCGAGGAGCACCTGCAACGCGCCGCCCGCCGCCCCGGACAACTCTTCCAGCAGCGGCAGGAAGCGGGCGTCCTTCTCCACCGCGGTCACCCGCGCGCCGGCCTCCAGCAGGGCCCGCGTCAGGCCGCCGGGGCCCGGGCCGACCTCGATGACGCGGGCGCCCTCCAATGGCCCGGCCAGGCGCGCGATCTTGCGGGTGACGTTAAGGTCCAGGAGGAAGTGCTGGCCCAGGCTCTTGCGGGCCAGCAGGCCGTGGGCGTCGAGGGCGTCGCGAAGCGGCGGCAGGCCGTCCAGCGTCATGCGCTGCGGCGCAGGGCGATCTTGTCGGCCGCGCGCAGGGCCGCCACCAGGCTATCGGCACGGGCCTGGCCGCGGCCGGCGATGTCGAAGGCGACCCCGTGGTCCGGCGAGGTGCGCACGATGGGCAGGCCCAGCGTGACGTTCACCCCGCCCCAGAAGTCCAGCATCTTCACCGGGATCAGGGCCTGGTCATGATAGAGGCACAGGGCCGCGTCGTAACGGCGGCGCATCTCGGCGGGAAACATCGTGTCCGCCGGCCACGGTCCCAGGAGGTCGACGCCCAGCGACCGCATGGCGCGCGCCGCCGGCTCGATGATGTCGACCTCTTCGCGGCCGAGCTTGCCGGATTCGCCGGCGTGCGGGTTGAGGGCGGCCAGCGCCACCCGCGGCGCCTCGACGCCGAAGTCGTTGCGCAGCGCCTGGGCGGTCACCAGGCCGGCGTTGACGATCTTTTCGACAGTGAGCGCCGAGGAGACCCGCGACAGGGGCTCGTGCACGGTGACGAGGCTGGCGCGCAGGTCGCTGGCGACCAGCATCATCACCGGTCCGCGGGCGCCCTTGAAGCTCTCCGAGGCGGTCAGCTCGCCCAGGAACTCGGTGTGGCCGGGGAAGCGGAAGCCGGCTTCATACAGCGGCGCCTTGGCGATCGGCGCCGTCACCACCCCCGAGACGGCCTGTGACAACGCCAGGCCTACGGCCGTCTCGATCCAGCGGATGATGGCGGGCGCGGCGGCGCTGGAGGGCTGGCCGGCGACCACCGGCGCGCGCAACGGAATGTCGAGGACCGGCAAGGCGTCCGAAAAGATCTTTGCGACGGCGTCCGGCGCGGTGACCCGCCGCAGGATCGAGGCGCCGGCGGCGGACGCCGAGGCCAGGGACTGGTAGTCGCCGACCACCAAGAAAGCCGGGCCGCTGTGGCGCAGCTCCATCCAGGCCTTGACGATGATTTCAGGGCCGATCCCCGCGGGGTCTCCAAGTGTTAGGGCGAGGGGTCCGTTCTTCACCGCGTCTCGATTGTGGCCGAGTTCCTCAAATCTCTCATATAGCGCCGAGAGATCATGCTGAGTTGCTGACCATAGAGCCGATTCTCGATTTCATCATGCGACATCTCCTCGCCGGCGGTCGCCCGCTTGGCGCAGATGGCCACGAGGTGGAGGCCCGCATTGGTGCGGATCGGCTGGGAAACCTGCCCGGGCTGGAGCGTCTCGGCTGCTTCCTTGAACGGTCCGGCGAGGTCCTTGATCTCGGCCTCGCCGAGGTCGCCCGCCACCACGCCCGGCGCCTTGGCGGCGGCGGCCTCGAGATCCGCGCAACCAGTGATGCTGGGGCGAAGGGCCTCGAGCTTCGTCCGGGCGGCCTGCACCTGCTCGTCGCTCGCCTGGGGAGACAGCGGGATAGCGGCCTGCTTCATGCTGACCATGGTCACGCCCGCGCCGGCGCGCTTGTCACGCAGGTAGATGATGTAGACGCCGTCCCGCGCCGGGATCGGCCGGGAGAGCTGGCCCGGGCGCATCTGCTCCAGGGCCGTGGCGACCTCCGCGGGCACGTCGGCGGTGGAGACCCAGCCGGCGTCGCCGCCGTTGGCCGCGGTGGCCGAGGCCGAGAACTGCCGGGCCACGGAAGGGAAGGGGGCGCCCTGCTGCATCTGGGCGACGAGCTGATTGGCCCCCTGAACCGCCGCGTCCGCGCCGCCCACGCGGTTCGGGTCGAGCAGGATCTCGCTGATCTCGTACTGCGCCTTGGAAGCCGCCGTCGCGGCGCGCTGCTGCACCGCCTTGATCTGGTCCTCGCCGATCCGCAGGCGCGAGCCGTAGCGGCCGCGGATCCAGCGCTGCCAGCTGACGCTGGCCCGCACCTGCTCGCGCAGGGTGTCGGCGCCCACGCCCTGAGTCTGCAGGGCGCTCAGGAACTGCTCGCGGGTCATGTTGTTCGACTTGGCCATGTCGGCCAGTTCCTCGTCCACCTCTTCGCGGGTGGCGATGATGTCGATCTTCTGTTCCTTCTCCACGCGGCGCAGCTCGTGCAGCTGAAGGCGCTCGTCGACCAGGGAGACCAGGGCCTCGCGCTGGAACTGCGGCAGCGTCTGCTCGTTGGGCTGCACCCCGGACGTTACGATCAGCAGCCGCATCCGCTGGGTCAGGTCGTAGGTGGAGATGATCTGGTCGTTGACCACGGCCGCGACGGATTCCGACAGGCCTTGCGGTTCGGCCGCCTGAGCGGGCGGCGCTGGGACCGGCGCAGCGGGCGCCTGGGCGGTCGCGGCCAGCGGCGGGAAGCTGGTAAGCACGAACGCGGCCAGGGCCGCGCCATGCGCCGCCCTGCCCGTGACCTTACGCACGCGCATCATGGATGGTTTCGTTCCTTGGGTGCGGCCCGAAGGGCCTCGTCTATTGCGCATTGATTGGATCGCCCAATGTGGCGAGCGTTAGGCGGAGCGTGACCGAGTCGGACGGCCCGAGCCGGCCGATGACCGCCTCCTCGTGCCGGTAGATGATGTCGATGCGGGTGCAGTCGTCCTTGTAGATCAGGCCGACATCGCGGATCACCCAGGCCTTCTGCACCATGTCGCGGTTGCCGTAGGTCGACACGCCCCAGTTCTTGGTCAGGAAGACCTCGCCGCCGACGTCGAGGTTCTCCTGCTTGTTGCCGTTGATGTCGAGGTCGTCGCGCAGATAGCGCACATAGCCCGAACCCCACTTGTGGGAGACGTTGGCGCCCACTTCCGCCCGATGAACGCCCAGGTCCTCGGAATCCAGCCGCGCGCGGGTGAACAGCGACAGGCCGGGCAGGGGCTGGGCGTCGGCGGCCACGATCCAGTCGGACGCCCGTGACTGCAGGCCCGAGCGGGCGGCGAAGACGTCGTCGCGCTGGTTGCGGAAGCTGCGGCCCACCAGCAGGCTCGCCCGGCGCCCGTCGTCCCACAGCACCGAGGCTCGCCCCGCCACGTTGAGCCGCGCGCCGGTTTCGTACAGGTCGAAGCCCGGGAACTTGTTCGCGCGCATCAGGTTCGTCTCGTCGAACTCGAAGGCGACGCTGTCCTCGTTCAGGTAGATCGGCTCGCCCGTGGCGGTGCGGCCGATGACGACGGGTTCGGAATTGGGCGACACGGCCGCCTGCAGGAGCGGCTCCAGCACCACCGTCGAATCCTTGCCGCGGCGGATGAACGGGAAGGAGATGTCGGCGCCGGCGACGGCCAGGCCGCGGGTGTCGTGATGCTTGCTGGTCGACCCTGTCGGCAGGTCGTCGAGGGTGTAGGCGTCGCCGCGCACGTTGACGAACGGGTCCACCCGCAGGCCCCCGCCGCTGATCCAGGCGGTCCGCCAGTCGGCCTCGGCGGTCACACGCCGGCTGTCGAGCCCGGGCGTGCGCTGGCCTATGACGTCGGAGGGCGACTGTTCGCGGCTCAGGGCCACCGCGCTGGCGTTCAACCGTAGCCGGCCGCCGGCCACGCCTTGCGACGGTTCCCAATGCCCCTCCACCAGGGGCCCGATGATCGGGAAGGCGCGGTCGTTGTCGCCCGGGCGCAGGCCCTGGACGGTCATCGCCGCCGCGGAGAAGTAGGAGCGCTCATCCTGGCGGGCCACATAGGCCTGCGAGATCAACCGGCGGTCGTCGGCGATGTAGGGGCCGCGGCCCACGAACACGCCGCCCACCTCGTATTTGTCGAAGATCAGCTTGTCGGACGCCCGCTCGGCAGTGAACCCCCAGCGCCACTTGTCGGTGATCTGGAAGGCGCCGTTGGCCAGGATGTAGCTTCGCGAGGTACGGTCGCCGAACGGACTGCCGTTGCCGTCGAAGTCGCGCTCGTAGGTATAGCCGAAGCGCGCGTCGACCATGCCCGAGTAGAAGCGCTTCCGCACCCGCCCGTTGAGGAACGGGGCGACCTTGGAGTTGAACTGCGGGCTCACCACCAGGTCGGAATAGGGCGACAGCAGGATCAGGTACGGCTGTTCGTAGGAGAGGCCGCGGCGGTCGGAGAGCCCGGCCTTGGGCGGCAACAGGCCCGACTTGCGCTCCGCGGTCGGGTCGGCGTGCCAGAACACCGGCAGGAAGAGCACCGGGACGCCGAACATCTTCATCACCGCGTTGCGGTAGTAGACGATGCGCTTTTTCTTGTCGCGGACCACATGGTCGGCCTTGATCGACCAGGTCGGCCGCTTGGGCTTGTTGTCGACGCAGATCGGGCAGGGGGTGTAGATCGCCTGGTTGAGCTCCTGGACGTTTTCGTCCGGACGCACCGCGCTGGCGGCGGCGATCTTGATGTTCTTCTGCAGGCGCGCGGTGACCGCTGTGGCCACGGAGGCCTTGGTCTTGTCATCCAGGACCAGCGTCTCGGCGGTCTCAACCGTGCCGTCGGCCTCGATCACCTGGATGTGGCCGTTGGCGCGCATGATCCCGCGGTTCTGGTCGTAGACCAGCTCGTCGGCGCGAATCGTTCGCCCGCCGGTGCGCATCTCCACCGACCCCTTGGCGGTGATGATGTTGTTGTCGTTGTCGCCGACGATCAGGTCGGCTTCCAGATAGACCTCGTCGCGGGTGAGCCCGTCGGGACCCGGCGCGTCGGCCGGCCGGGGCGGCGCAGCCGCCTGCGGCGCCTGCGCCTGGGCCGTGGCGGACCACAGCACAGCGAGCGCCGCGCCGGCGAGCAGGCCGCGTCGGGCCGAGGCGGAGCGCGAGCGCCGACCAGAACTCATGTGCCGTAGTTCCCCTCTCGCGGCGTCTGTGCGCCGATGGATAGCCGGGACCGTCAAGGATTCAACCGTCTTCGGTGTAGCAGAGCAGGGTGAGCCCCGACAGCAGGGCCACCAGGGGCGGCGCCCAGGCTGCGGCGTATAGCGGTATGATGCCGCCGTCGGCCAGCGCGCCGGAGAATTCGTTGAAGAAGAAGAACACGAAACCGAGCGCCACGCCCGCGCCCGCCAGCCCCGCCAGGCCTCCGAGGCGCGAGAGCCGCAGCGAGAAGGCCGCCGCCAGGATCGACATCGCCGCGAACAGCAGCGGCGAGGCCAACAACTGCGCATAACGCAGGCGATATCCCGCCGCGCTGAAGCCCGCCAGTTCGGTCTGGTGGATCGCCGCGGGCAGCCGCCAGAAGGCGATCGCCTCGGGCGAGGCGAACCGCTCCATGGCCGCCTCCGCGTCCAGGGTGGAAAGAATCGACAAGGTGTCAGAGCGCACCGAGTTCTCGCCGGCGGCGGCTTCGCGCACGTCGGTCAGGCGCCAGAAGCCCGGCATCAGCGTGGCCTCGCCCGCCTCCAGCCGACGTTTGAATTCCGGCGTGCCCTGCGCGTTCTTCTGGTAGATGAACAGGGACACCCCGCGCAGCCGCACGACGCCGTTGATCACCGCCCGGCCCTTGGCGTGGATGACGATCTGGTTCCGGTCGTCGCCCTGCCGCAGCCACACGTCGCGCGGCGTGTTGGCCATGGCGCTGTCCATCAGTCGCCCGCGCTCGGCCTCGTAGCGGGCGTTGAGGAACGAGGCGACCGGATTGAGCACGGTCACCGTCAGCACGCCGATCAGGAACGCGGCCGCCGCGGACGGCAGGATGAACCGCCACGCCGAGACGCCGGCGGCGCGCATCGCCACCAACTCGCTGGATCGGTTCAGGCCCACGAAGGCGCCGATGCCTCCGAACAGGAACACGAACGGGGCCAGCACCAGGATGATCGCGGGGCACCGCAACAGGGTCAGCCAGAAGAGCTGCGCCACGCCGGTGTCGGCGCGCACGCCCACCGTCCGCGACAGGTCGACGAACTGCACCAGCGCGATCACCGCGGCGATCACCGCCAGGGCCATGCCGACGGCGGCGAGGGTGCGGCCCAGGACATAGCGCTCGATGCGGCCGATCCCGATCATGCCGCGGCCGTCCGGGCCAGGCGGTGAGGCCTTTGGCTGATGTCGATGGTGCGCGAGACCTTCTGACGGAACACCAGGCGCAGCGCCACGACGGTGGCGGCCACCGGGATCACGAACTGCAGGATGTTGAGCCACGGCTCGCTCTCGCAGCCGGCCTGCACCACGAACCCCAGGATGCGTACGCCGGCGGCCACGGCCGAGGTGATTGCGATCCGCCGCCCATAACCCAGCCGGCTGAACACCCCGCCGATGATCGCGGAAAGCGCCATCGCCATGAAGGCGATGTTGTAGAGCGGCGAGGCGATGCGGGCGACGCCCTCGGCCAGCAGCCGGTCCTTGTTCCGCCGCTCCCAGTCCTGCTGGAGGTCGGGGAACAGGAGCTCGTGCAGGAAGCGGTCGGACGGCTTGTAGTGGATCAGCTCGTCCGTCTCGGTGAGCGGCGTCAGGTCGAACGGATAGTCGTCGAAGGTCAAGTAGTTCAGCACGCCCGCCTTGCTGAACTCCTGCGTGGTGCCCTTGCGCATGATCAGCACCGGCACGCCGGCGCGCTTCACCAGCCGGCCCTCGTCGGCGGTGAAGGTGGTGGACGACCCGTCGTCCTTGATGTGGTGGATGAAGAGATTGTGGATCAGCCCACCGTTGTCCACCGACTGCGCATAGACCGTCAGGCCTGGGATCGGCTCGGTGAACTGTCCCTCGCGCACCAGGGTCGCAGCGAGGTCCGCGTTCACCGCGAAATAGCTCTGCCGCATGGCCCGCAACGCCAGCGGCTGGACAAACAGGTTCAGGATCAGCGCCAGGAAGGCGATGGTGCAGGCCAGCCGCATGGGCGGCGAGATCACCCGGGATCGGCTCATGCCGCCGGCGAAGCAGACGACGATCTCCTGCTCCGTGTGCAACCGGTTCAGCGCCACCAGAGCGGCCACGAACAGCGCGATCGGCAGCACCATGTTGATGAGCTGCGGCATGGCCAAGAGCGTGATCTTGGCGAACACCAGCGCGCTCTGGCGCTGGTTGACGATCAGGTCGAGCGCCGAGAGGCTCTGCGACAGCAGCGCCACCAGGGTCAGCGCCAGGGTGGCGAACAATGTGGGTCCCAGGAGCTGGCGCAGGAGATAGCGGTCGATCAGGCGCATCGGCTCAGCATCTTCCACACACTCCGATCCACGCCGTCGGCGCGCCCCTGATCCAGGCGGGCGCCGACGGCGGCCGTCGGGCGGATCCGTCCACTCGAGCCCGAGCCTGTCAAAAAAGGGCGCTTCGGGAAATTCGACGCGCCCCGGCCGCGAAGCTGTTCTAAATCATGCGCCGCGGCGCCGCACAACAGCCGGCGGCGCAGTTCGGCTTGGCCTCGAGAGAGTGTGGATGGACATCGAATTTGTCGCGGCGAGCGCCGCATTCCCCGACAAGGCCGCGCACGCCCTGATCGTCTTCGAGGGCCAGGCGCTGTCCGGCCGCGCGGCGGCCGTGGACCAGGCCAGCGGCGGCGCCATCTCCCGCGCCCTGTCCGCCAGCCGCTTCACCGGCGCCAAGGACCAGCTTCTCGACCTGCCGGCGCCGCCCGGCGTGGCCGCCGCCCGGGTGCTGCTGGTGGGTGCGGGCAAGAGCGACGCCTTCAGCGACATCACCGCCGAGCACACCGCCGCCCAAGCCTACAACGCCGTCAAGACCTCGGGCCTGACCAGCCTGCGCCTGGAGCTCCCCGCGCCGGGCCGCGAACCGCGGGCGGCGCTGGGCGTGCGCCTCGCAGCCTACCGGTTCGACCGCTACAAGACCAAGGAGCCGCCGGAGCGGAAACCGTCGGTGATCCTCACGCAGGTGGTGGTGGACGACGTGGACGGCGCCCTGGCGGCGTTCTCGCCCCTGGCCGCCCTGGCCGACGCGGTGGCCTTCAGCCGCGACCTGGTCTCCGAGCCCGCCAACATCCTCTATCCCGCCGAGTTCGCCCGCCGGGTGAAGATCCTCGAAGCCCTGGGCCTGGAGGTGGAGATCCTCGGCGAGCCGGAGATGCACAAGCTCGGCATGGGCGCGCTGCTGGGCGTCGGCCAGGGCAGCGTGCGCGAGAGCCAGCTCGCGGTGATCCAGTGGAAGGGCGGGGGCGAGGTCCAGCCGATCGCCTTCGTCGGCAAGGGCGTCTGCTTCGACACCGGCGGCATCTCCATCAAGCCCGCAGAGGGCATGGAGGACATGAAGTGGGACATGGGCGGCGCGGCCGCCGTGGCCGGGCTGATGCATGTGCTGGCGGGTCGCAAGGCCAAGGTCAACGCCGTGGGGATCCTGGGCCTGGTCGAGAACATGCCCGACGCCAACGCCCAGCGGCCCGGCGACATCGTCACCTCCATGTCCGGCCAGACCATCGAGGTGATCAACACCGACGCCGAGGGGCGCCTCGTGCTGGCCGACGCCCTCTGGTACTGCCAGGATCGGTTCAAGCCGAAGTTCATGATCGACCTGGCGACGCTCACGGGCGCGATCATCGTGGCGCTGGGCAACGACTACGGCGGCCTGTTCGCCAACGACGAGGACCTGGCCGCGGGCCTGCTGGCCGCCTCGACGGCCGAGGACGAGCTGCTCTGGCGCATGCCGCTGCCCGCCAAGTACGAGAAGGGCCTCGAGAGCCTGGCGGCCGACATGAAGAACGTCGGCGGCCGGCCCGCTGGCTCGATCACCGCGGCCCTGTTCATCCAGAAGTTCGTGAACGGCGTGCCCTGGGCCCACCTCGACATCGCCTCCACCGCCTGGAAGAAGCCCTCGGGCGCCCCCACCATCCCCGAAGGCGCCACCGGCTTCGGCGTGCGCCTCCTCAACCGCCTGGTGGCGGACAGGTATGAGGGCTGACGCGAGGACCGTGACCGACGTCTGGTTCTATCACCTCGAGCGCACGGGCGTGGAGCAGGCGTTGCCGGAGCTGCTGGAGCGGACCCTGGCGCGGGGCTGGAAGGCGCTGGTGCGCGCCCGCGATCCGCAGCGGGTGGAGCACCTGGACGGCTGGCTGTGGACCTGGCGCGACGACAGCTTCCTGCCGCACGGGACCGCCGACGAGCCGAACGCCGCGCGCCAGCCGATCCTGCTGACGACGGGTTTCGACAACCCGAACGGCGCGCAGGCCCTGTTCCTGGTGGATGGCGCCGAGGCGGGAGACCTTGCAGGCTTCGCCCGGTGCATGGTGCTGTTCGACGGGCGCGACGAGGCGGCGTTGGCCGTCGCCCGGGCGCAATGGAGCGCCATCAAGGCCGCGGGGGGGGATATGTCCTACTGGAAGCAACAGGCGCGCGGGTGGGAGAAGCAATGACCAGGATCGCCATCGCGCTCGGCGCCGCCCTGCTGCTGCTGTCCGCCTGTGCCGAGCCCGCGCCGCCGCCGCCCCCGCCTGCGCCGCCCGCGCCCCCACCCCCGCCGCCGAGGCCGACGAGCGATGAGTGCGGCGCGCGGGAGAATCAGAACCTGGTCGGCCAGCCGCGCAGCAAGATCCCGGTGCCGGTGAACCCGGCCCTGCAGCGGGTGGCCTGCACCACCTGCCCGGTGACCATGGACTTCAACCCGCGCCGGCTGAACTTCCTGTTCGACGCCGAAACCGGCCTGATCCGCGAGGTGAAGTGCGGATGAGCGAGGATCCGGCCGACCGCGCACGCCGCAACCGCCTGGTGGGCCGGGTGGTCATCGTGATTCTGGGCCTGCTGCTGGCCGCCTACATCATCGTCACCTTCTGGGGCGGCTGAACGGCGCGCGCCCGTCCGGGCCGCAGGAACACCTGGCAGATGCGCGGATCGGCGGCCCGGACACGGGCCGTCAGGCCTTCGGCGGCGTCGTGCAGCTCATCGCCGCTCAGTCCGTCGCGGAAGTCGAGGGTCAGCGCCACGAGGATCGTCTGCGGGCCCAGGTGGAGGCTGGCGAGGTCCAGAACCGTTTCGACCCGCGGGTCTTCGGCGACCGCGGCGCGGGCCCGTTCGACGATGTCCGGCGCCGCGGCCTCGCCGGCGATCAGGCTGCGGGTCTCGTTGGCCAGGAACATCGCGATGCCGGCGAGCAGCACGCCCACGAGGATCGACGCCGCCCCGTCGGCCCAGGCCAGATGCAGCCAGGCTGCGCCGATCACCCCCAGCGCCGCCAGGGCGAGGCCCGTGAGCGCGGCGCCGTCCTCCAGCAGCGTGGCGAAGACGCTGGGATCCTTGCTCAGCCGCAGATACCGGAACAGTCGCACGTCACGCCCGCACACGACGCGCCGATACGCGCGATAGGCGACAGTGAAGGACGAGGATTCGAACACCGCGGCGACCGCGAGCACCACGAGATTGATCCACGGGCGGTCGATGGCCGAAGGATTGCGCAGCCGCTCCACGCCCTCCCAGATCGACACCGCGCCGCCCACCAGAAAGATCATCAGGGCGACCACGAAGGCCCAGAAGTACATCTCCATGCCGTAGCCGAACGGATGGCTGGCGTCGGCTGGCCGCCCAGAGCGCTTCTGCCCCACCAGCAACAGGAGCTGGTTGCCGGAATCCACCAGGGAATGGATCGCCTCGGTGAGCATCACCGTGGATCGGGTGAAGGCGAAGGCGACGAACTTGGCCACCGCGATCGCCAGGTTCCCGGCCAGCGCCGCCAGCACCACGCGCGTCGAGTCGGCCGCCATGTCAGGCGACGAGTCCCGCAGGATTCAGAACGTCGGCGGTGTTGCGCGCGAGCAGGCGGAGCATGGGGTGAGCGTCCCGGGCTCGCCGCGGAACGCCTTCCGGGCGGGAAGGCTCCGGATTTCTTCGTCGGGTCAGGCTTTTCGGGCCTGGACGATCCAGGCGGCGGCGTCGAGCTGCACGCCGTCCGTGGTGTCGAAGGGGACGAGGGCGTCCCTCACGGCGGTGGCGGCGGCGTCCGCCAGGTGCGGGTTCTCGCGCAGTGCCCGGCCGAGGGGGCCAATGCGCGTGTAGAGGGCGACGCTCGCGTCCAGGTCCCCCGCGCTGGTTGTGCCGTCGAAGGGCCGCACCCGGGCGTCCTCCAACTTCGCCCCGTCCAGGATGTTCAGGATCCGCTCGCGGTCGGCGAAGGCGAACGGCCCCGGCGCCAGCGGATCGGCCGGCGGCATGGGCGGCAGCAGATGTTTCGCCGCGGCGAGCGGCAGGCTCATGGCCGGATTCAGCTCGGGGCCGCGCCACACGACCAAGGTGATCCGACCGCCTGGCCGGAGCGCCCCCGCGATGTTGGCGAAGGCTGCTACGGGATCGGCGACGAGCATCACCCCGAAACGGGAAAAGGCGGCGTCGTGGCCAGCCGGATCGAGAGGGTGAACCTGGATATCGGCCTCGACGAACCGCGCCTGGGACAGGCCGGCCTCGGCAGCGCGGCGGCGGGCGACCTCCAGCATCGGCCGGGAGATGTCCAGGCCCAAGGCCTCGCCGGAGGGCCCCACCGCCCGGGCCAGTTCCAGCGTGGTCGTCCCGCAGCCGCAGCCGATGTCGAGGATCCGTTCGCCGGGGCGGGCGTCCAGCGCCTGCAGGCCGGCGGCGCCCAGGGGCGCCAGCTCCCGGTCGAGGGCGTCCTGCATATCCACCCAGACCTGACCCTGTGGTCCGTTCCAATTGGCGGCCTGGGCGGCGTTCTGCGGAGCGATCACATCGGGCATGGCGGTTCCTGGGCCCGGTTCGGGCGCGTGGCGGGCGATTTAAGCATCTACAATCAATGTTGTAGCCTGACGAATGTGTTTAGAGGTCCGTGCACGACAAGCGGATTCCCAGACCTCTAAACAGCACCCTCAACGCGGCAGGTCAGGGTGGAGCGACGGGTGAGACAGGGCGCGGCGCAACGGCTCAAGTTTAGCATCGCCGGAACATGCGGGGAACATCTTCCGCGTGTTAGGCTCGGGACACGCACGGGGCGTGCATGTCCCCGGAAGGCTCGCCGCTCACGCGTCGCTCTTAAGCGCCTCATAGGCTTCGTGCGCCTCGACCCACTCGGCCTCGGCGGCTTCCATGCCGGCCTGGGCGGCGAGACGGCGGCGCCCGAGATCGGCGGCCTTGGCGGGCTGGGCGGTGAAGATCGCCGGGTCGGCCAACGCCCGGTCGATCTGGGCGAGCGCGTCAGCGGCGCGGGCCAGGGCGGCTTCCGCCGCCTCGGCGCGGCGGCGGGCGGTTCCCGTGGGGACCTTGCCCTTCCGCGGCGCCGGCGGCGGGGCGGCGACGGGCTCGGGCGCGGCGACCTGCGAGGGCGCGCGGGACGCCACGCGGGCGCGGTCGAGGACGAAGCGGGCGTAGTCCTCCATGTCGCCGTCGAACGGCTTGATGGTTCCGTCGGCGGCCAGCCACAGCCGGTCGGCCACCAGCTCCATCAGCGAGCGGTCGTGGGTGATCAGGATCACCGCGCCCTCGTAGTCGTTCAGCGCGTCCAGCAGGGCGCGGCGCGAATCGATGTCCAGGTGGTTGGTGGGCTCGTCGAGGATCAGCAGGTGCGGCCGCTCCATGGCCACCATGTTGAGCAGCAGTCGCGCCCGCTCGCCGCCGGAGAGGTTGGCGACGGTGGTCTCCACCTTCAGCGCCGGCAGGCCGAACTGCGCCAGCCGCGAGCGCCGCTTGGCCTCGGTCTCGTGCGGCAGGGCGCGGCGGATGATCTCCAGGGGCGTGTCCGTCGGGTCCATGGCCTCGATCTGATGCTGGTGGAACCAGCCCACCCGCATGCGGCGGTCGCGGTGCATGTCGCCGTGCGAGACCGGCAGGGCGCCGGCGACCATCTTGGCGAAGGTCGACTTGCCGGCGCCGTTGACGCCCAGCAGCCCGATGCGGTCGTCCACGTCGAGGCGCAGGTTCATGCCGCGCAGGATCGGCGGGCCGCCGCCGTAGCCGACGCTGACGCCCTCGACCCGGATCAGCGGCGGCGCCAGCGGCCGCTCGGGCGAGGGCAGGGTGAAGGGGACCACGCGCTCCTCGATGGTCGCTTCCACCGGCGGCAGCTTGGCCAGCATCTTCAGGCGCGATTGGGCCTGGGTCGCCTTCGACGCCTTGGCGCGGAAGCGGTCGACGAAGGCCTGCATGTGCGCGCGCTTGGCTTCGATCTTGCCGCGCATGGCTTCCTGCAGACGCATCTTCTCGGCCCGCTGGTGCTCGAAGTCGTCGTAGCCGCCGGCGTAGAGCTCCAGCTTGCCGTCCGCCAGGTGCAGGATGTGGTCGACGGAGTTGTTCAA